>Ga0213872_10002573_pt1 | contig 10573 bp, 11 predicted proteins | sample VelepicomBERX_R2_FD_160071 | JGI IMG/M metagenome (GOLD analysis project Ga0213872, IMG submission 160071) | Rhizosphere microbial communities from Vellozia epidendroides in rupestrian grasslands, the National Park of Serra do Cipo, Brazil - RX_R2 | ecosystem: Host-associated > Plants > Roots >... | reverse complement strand
CCACCCATGCGCCATGTACGCTGCATGAAAGGCGTTGCCGGCCCATTCGACCAGCTTGGCAAACAGCACCACCGCGCAGCCCACACAGATTGCGCCCAGCCAGACGGCTGCACGTTCGATCCATGCATCCCACTCACCAAGCCGATGGTCACGAATTGCGGCAAACAGGGGTTTCACCTGATGATTTCCATTTGTACATATATTTGATCAAATATAATTGTAATCGACAATCCCCAAAAGAAGATATGCTTTATTTACCGTAGCTTAGTTGCCATGTGCCGAAGCAAGACGGCCGCGCCGGGCGATAGGTGGCGGTGGTTTGCGGTGCAAACAAGGCGGATAGGGCTAAACTACACGCAAATGCACGTGAGAAAACAATGAGCAAAGAGCTGCCTGCCGCAACGCTGGACCTGGAAGTCCTAAAGCAATTCCGCCTGATTTTTCAATTGGTCCGTTCGCACTTCCAGACGGTCGAAGCCCAATGCGATATCTCGGGTGCCCAGCTATGGGCCCTGTCGAAGATCGCTGCACAGCCGGGCTTGCGGGTGACGCAATTGGCGAAGGAGCTGGCGGTTCACCAATCCACGGCCAGCAATCTGGTGGAGGATTTGGTCAGCAAGGGTTATGCGGTACGTGAGCGCAACAGCAAGGATATGCGCGTGGTGATGCTTGCGCCGACCGAAAGCGGCTACGCTGTGTTGAATACCGCGCCGCAGCCGTCGCAAGGGCGCTTGCCCGACGCGCTGGCGCAACTTGACGTTGAGACCTTGCAGACCCTCCATGCGTCGCTGGCCAAGGTCGTCGATGCCATGAAGGCGGAAGACAAGGAAGGGATGTTCACCTTACTGTCGGAGATGAAATAGCACGACGACACTGCCAGATTTCGTCGGCCGCGGCTGCTGTGCGCGGAACGATGGATCGAGTCAGCTCGGGGGCATGAATATGATGTGCTGGCTATCTGCCTGGTTTTTCCCGGGCGTCGGCTTACTGGTGTTCCTCGCTGGGGCAGCGGCGAATGCGGATGTCCTGCTTGGCTGGTCGAAAGAAATGCGACAGGCCCGGCAGGAGGGGCGCCGTGTTTCCATGGCGATGTACGTGCCCGGGGTGATCGGTGCCATTGCGATGTGGAATGGCCCGTTGCCCTGGATGCAACGGTGGTGCTGGGTGCCCTTGCTGCTCGACATCAGTTGTATCCCATATTTCTTCTTGATGTTTCTATTGCCGCGTTCAACGTCGGAACCGGCTGCGGCAGGCGCTGTGCATTCAGATGATGCGGCGCATGGGGATGCCACCCCTCAACCGCACACCGCGGATGATTCGAAACACGTGATTGACTCAGGCAAGCAAGGGACAAGCATTGGTATAATGCCAGGGCTTGGCGCGACTTCAGGCGATCATTGCATAAAGGAAACAAGCGTGAAACGTAACACCACCCAATTCAGCGCGATCCCAGTCGGCGACGTGTTCCTCGATGTGCTCAGCCAGGAGCGCTTCGTCAAAGTATCGGAGACGCATGCGCGCATGCTGACACAAGGTAACGATATTCAGGATGAGTTCGAGCCGGATGATCCGGTGATTCCGGAAGCCAAGGAGTAAACCCGCAGCGTGTGGGCCCTCCAACAAAAAACGCCCTGGTTTACCAGGGCGTTTTGCTTTGCTGCGAAGCGCGATTACTTCAGTACGGCCAGGGCGGCTTCGTAGTTCGGCTCGTCGGCGATTTCCTTCACGAGTTCGGCGTGCAGTACCTTGTTGTGCTCGTCGAGCACCACGACGGCACGTGCGGTCACGCCAGCCAGCGGGCCGCCGGCCAGGTCAACGCCGTAGTTGTGGATGAACTCGCGGCCACGCATGGTCGACAGGGTAATGACGTTGCTGAGGCCCTCAGCACCACAGAAGCGCTTTTGGGCAAACGGCAGGTCGGCCGAGATACAAAGCACCACGGTGTTGGTGACCTTGTCGGCTTCGGCGTTGAACTTGCGGGTGGACATGGCGCAGGTCGGGGTGTCGATGCTCGGGAAAATGTTCAGCACCTTACGCTTGCCGGCGTAGGTATCGAGCGTGACATCGGCGAGGTCTGCGCCGACCAGCGAAAATGCGGGGGCGGTGCTGCCAACGGCCGGGAAGGTGCCGTTGACGGGAATCGGGTTGCCGCGCAGGGTAACAGTAGACATCGATCTTCTCCAAGAGAGGGGGTGGGGCCGCAGCGCTGGCGCTATTCAAGCGCCGATGCCCTGCTGGCTTGGGCTTGCCGCACCATGCGGTGCGGACACAGAGTCTGGGCTAACGTAAACGCGCACCGGTCGATCCTGGATCGAGTCGGTGCGCGATCATGCCACGAGAAATCGTTCGATGGGCTTCAGGCAGCAGGGGCGAGCATGGCTTCGGCCAGTTTGTCGAAGCTTGGTTCCCCATTGACGTCTTGCAGCAGTTCGGCAAAAAGCACGGTGTCGTTTTCATCGAGACCAAACAGCGCCGTCGCCATCATGCCCGACAGCGGCACGTCGGTGATCATGACACCGTAGTCTTTGTGGAAATCGCGGCCACGCATGGTCGACAGCAGCTGGATTTTGCGGAAGCCTTCGCTGGCGATGGCGCGCGCCAGGGCATACGGTGTGTCGATGGAAACCACGAAGCACTTGGTGTTCGGGAAGTTATCTGCGAAGGCTTCCATCTGCCGTGCGAGCCGCAAACCGACTTCGGCATCGATGCTTGGCACCACGACGATAATCTTGCGCTTGCCCATGAACTTGGACAACGGCACATCCCCAAGATTGGTATCGACCAGCATAAAGCTGTGCGCAGTGTCGCCCACGCGCGGGAAGCGTCCTCCGACGCCTAAGGGTTCGCCGTTGAGTAACACGGTGGCCATGGGGTGTTTCCTCCGTTGGGTAGCAGGGGTCGAGCGCGATGGCGGGTTGCCGTTCATCGGGCACTAGCGTGTGGTGCCCGCTGTCTTCAGTATTGGCGTCTGCTGGCCTGAATGCAAGCAGTGCCATGCATCACGCGACAAAAAGCCTCGCTTACCCAGCCCACGTCAAATGCGCTGCGGGTAGACCCAGGCAATGGAGTAACCCGTCGAGTGTAGGGCACCCAGATCGAGCTGCAGAAAGATATGCTGCTCGCCATTGGCAGGCAGGCCCGAAGGGAGCGGTGCGGGCGTGCCGTCGGCCAATGGGGCCAGATAGCTGCGCGGCTCGAACACCTTGCGGGCGACGATGCGGTCGGCGTCGTCGGTGAGCGTCAGCTCCAGCTGCGGCAGGGCTTGCTCGAACGTCGCCTGGTTCTGCAGGATGGCTTCGACCTGAATGACGCTCGGGTGATCTGGTGCAAATTTCAGCTCCGACCATTCGGTGCGCAGCAATTCGCTACGTGCAGGCAGCTCCATGCGGCAGCCGGTCAATACGCAGAAGCGCTCGAGCTTCGGGCGGAAGCCTGGCAGCTGCACTGAGAGTTCGTTGCGATAGTGATAGGTGGCTTGCCCAGCCAGCAGCAAGATAGCCAGAAACGCAGGGATGCTCCACATCCAGCGCCAGGGCGAGGGGCCGCCGGGGACGCGAAGCAATGCTTCGTCCTCGGCGGTGAGGATGGGGTGGTAGTCGCCAGAGGGGCCGTGCGCGTCAACGGACATCGGCACGGCGTCGGCGTCATCGTAAGCCGTGACGGCTTCGTGGTCCGCCTCGGCCGGCTCACTGCCCGCTACACTCGTATGGGCCTCGGCCCATGCTTCGAAGGCTTCGGGTGAATGGTCTTCTACCACTTCAATCGGCGGGGGCGATGCGGCCGGTAAATCGTCAACCTGCGCGGGCGGCCAGTGCGCATCGTGCGGTGACGCCTCATTTTCCGGGTGCGCATCGGCATCGAAGTTGAGATTCAGCTCCAGCATGCCCGTGCCATGGCCCATATCGGGTGGCGTATCGTCACCCAGCGCGGCAGCCAGCTGTTCGAGGCTGCGGCTCGCAAGCGACTCTTCCTCGTCGCGCTCGACTTCGGCCGCCGCGCCCAATTGGCTCGCCATGCTGTCGAGCCCGTAGGCGTGCTCTTCGGCCATCAAGACATCGGTGGTGCTGGGTTGTCGAGTCGGCACCGGGGCGGGCGGCGTGGCGTGCACCGCTGTGGGCGTCACGGTTGCAGCGGGCGGGGGCTCGACAAAGGGTGCCGGTGTCGGGGCGACGGCCAGGGCGACTTCGGGCGCTGGCGCGGCCACGGCGGCTGGCGCGCTTTCGCCGACGAAGTGTTGCCGTGCGTCGAAGACGAACGCGCATCGCCCACACCGTACCTTGCCTTCAAATGAGGCAAGATGGGCGTCGGTGACACGGAAACTGGTGCGGCAGTTCGGGCAGCGCGTAACGTGGAACATGGCCGGGATTGTAGGGCTTGTTAGGTTTAATTACACGCAACAATCATGACATGCGTGTGTTTCGGCCAGTTTTGCAGCATGGCTGCAACCCGGCTGCACACTGTTATGCGTTGGCGCGCCGGGTGCCAACCATCCGCACCCAGCCTTCTCGGGTGGCAGACACCCCAATATCGAAGTAGGGCGCATAGACGGTGACAATCTCGTCGGCCTGCTCCGCAAGAATGCCCGACAAGGCAAGCTTGCCGCCGGCCTTGCAACGAGAAGCAAGGAGGGGAGCCAGCACCTTGAGCGGGTTGGTGAGGATATTGGCGACGACCACATCGTACTGGCGGTCGGGCGCCGCGTCGGGTAGGAAGAAGTCGATGGCGACCTGATTCTGCTCCGCATTCTGCCGACTGGCGATCATGGCTTGGCTATCGATGTCTACGCCGTGGGTTTCGCCGGCCCCCAGGCGTTTGGCGGCAATGGCCAGAATCCCCGAGCCGCAGCCGTAGTCGAGCACGGTCTCGCCTGCCTTGAGTGCAGTGTCGAGCCATTGCAGGCACAGCCAGGTCGTCGGGTGGCTACCCGTGCCGAAGGCGAGACCCGGGTCGAGCGCCAAATTGATGGCATTGTCGGTCGGTGCGTGCCAGGTGGGGGTGATCCAGAGACGCTCGCTGACCTGAATCGGGTCGAACTGCGACTGGGTCAGCCGCACCCAATCCTGTTCCTCCACCCGCGATACCGTGTACTGCGGTGATACCAGACCTACCTCATTGCTCGCGGCCGCGACCATCAGCGTGGCATCCGCATCTTCTTCCAGCAGGGCGACGACAATGCTCTTGTCCCATAACTGGTCCACCGGCTCACCGGGTTCGCCGAAGATGGGCTTTTCTTCGGCGGTACCGGCCGTCGCGTCTTCGATGCTGACACTGAGCGCGCCCAGATCGAACAGGGCATCGGACAGTTGTTCAGCTTGCCGCGAGTCGGCGTGGACGCGTAATTCTTGCCAGGGCATGGTGGATTCCAATGGAGATCGTGAAACGCATCCTGTTGATTTGATTCAGGATGCCAATAATAGGAAAAGCGGCCGGACATGGGTCCGACCGCCCTCTAGTTTAGCACTGCCCCGGCCTTATGACCGTTCTGCGAGCTTGTGCTCCAGATAATGGATGCTGGTGCCGCCCTTGCTGAAGGCGGGGTCGACGAACAATTCCTGATGCAAGGGGATATTCGTCTTGATGCCCTCGATCGCCATTTCAGACAGCGCTACGCGCATGCGCGCCATCGCCTGCTCACGGGTATCGCCAAATGCAATGACCTTGCCGATCATCGAGTCGTAATTTGGCGGCACCGTGTAACCCTGATAAATGTGCGAATCGACACGGATGCCTGGGCCACCTGGCGGGTGGTAAGTCAGGATCTTGCCAGGGCTTGGCGTGAACTTGAACGGGTCTTCCGCGTTGATCCGGCATTCGATGGCATGGCCGCGCAGGTGAATGTCCTTCTGCGCAAAACGCAGCTTTTCGCCCGCAGCTATGCGAATCTGTTCCTGCACGATGTCGATGCCCGTGATCTGCTCCGTCACCGGGTGTTCCACCTGTACACGGGTGTTCATCTCGATGAAGTAGAACTCGCCGTTCTCGAACAGGAACTCGAAGGTACCCGCACCACGATAGCCGATACGACGGCAGGCTTCGGCACAAGCATCGCCTACCTTCTTGCGCTGCTTGTCGGTAATACCGGGGGCAGGCGCTTCTTCAATGACCTTCTGGTGGCGGCGCTGCATCGAGCAGTCGCGCTCGCCCAGGTAAACCGCGTTACCGTACTCGTCCGCCAGTACCTGGATTTCAATGTGGCGCGGGTTTTCAAGGAACTTTTCCATATAGACGACCGGGTTGCCGAAAGCGGCGCCCGCTTCGGTTCGGGTCATCTCGACGGACTTGATCAGTTCTTCTTCGCTGCGCACCACGCGCATGCCGCGACCACCACCACCGCCGGCAGCCTTGATGATTACGGGGAAGCCGACATGACGGCCGATCTTGATGATCTCGTCGTTGTCATCGGGCAGTGCGCCGTCCGAACCGGGGACGCAGGGCACGCCGGCTGCCTTCATGGCGTCCTTGGCGCTGACCTTGTCACCCATCATGCGGATGGAATCAGGGCGCGGGCCGATGAACACGAAGCCGCTTTGCTCTACGCGCTCGGCGAAATCAGCGTTCTCGCTCAGAAAGCCGTAGCCGGGGTGGATCGCTTGTGCATCGGTCACTTCCGCGGCCGAAATGATGGCTGGGATATTCAGATAAGACAGCGGGGAGGGCGCCGGGCCGATACAGACCGATTCATCGGCGAGCTTGACGTATTTCGCCTCGCGGTCGACTTCCGAATGCACGACGACGGTCTTGATACCCATCTCGCGGCAGGCGCGTTGTACGCGCAAGGCGATTTCGCCACGATTGGCGATCAGAATCTTTTCAAACATGAAGCATCTCCGCAGCACGTTGTAGGCAGCTTGTCGGGCCAGTGGTGCCGATGGCCGCGAGGTGGTCGGGCCGTGTGGACACGAAGTACGACCTGGGGCAAATACTGCCTGATGATGTGCCTGGTTTGAGCCAAAGCCATGGCGGGGCCGTCGGTGTCGTGCGTTTGATCGGCATGTTTATCCGATACCGCGTCATGACCGCAGCCCCGATGGGCTAGGTTCAGCCAATGATGAACAAAGGCTCGCCGTATTCCACAGGCGTGCCGTTCTCAACCAGAATCGCCTTGATCGTACCTGCCTTTTCGCACTCGATTTCGTTCAAGAGCTTCATGGCTTCGATGATGCACAGGGTATCGCCGACGTTGACCGTTTGGCCCACTTCGGCAAACGGCTTGGCGCCTGGGCTCGACGAGCGGTAGAACGTACCGACCATGGGCGACTTGACGACGAAGCCTTCTGGCAAGCTGCTGGCTGCCGGTACGTCGGCTGCCGGAGCCGCCGCTGCGGGCGCGGCTGGGGCAGGTGCAGCGAACTGCTGCATGGGCGCCTGGGCGTACATGACTGGGGCGTTCTGCGAAACACGTGTGATGCGGACTTTTTCTTCGCCCTCTGTCACTTCGATCTCGGCAATGCCGGATTCTTCAACGAGGTCGATCAGCTTTTTGAGCTTACGGAGATCCATGCCCGTTCCTTATTGATATGTAGGTAGATGCAACGCAGGCGGTCTTACGCCGCTTTGGGTCTGCTTAGGTACTCGATGGCGAAATCGAGCGCATAACCGTAACCGGCTGCGCCCAACCCGCAGATCACGCCCGTTGCCAGATCGGAGAAATGGCTGTGATGCCGGAAAGGCTCACGGGCGTGGACGTTGGAAAGATGAACTTCAACAAACGGCAACTGTACGGCGGCCAAGGCATCACGCAGCGCAATGCTGGTATGCGTGAACGCTGCCGGGTTGATGACGATGAACCGTGTACCGTCGTCGAACGCCGCGTGAATGCGGTCGATCAACACGGATTCACTGTTGCTTTGAAGCGTTGCGCAATCGAACCCAGCCGCACGTGCACGCTCGACCAGTGTCTGGTTGAGTGCGGTTAGCGTCTGGCTGCCGTAAATGTGGGGCTCCCTGCGCCCCAGCATGTTCAGATTTGGGCCATGCAGGACCAGGATCTGGGCAGATTTTCCAGCCAAATGGGGTTGGTCGGATTCAATCATGGCGGCGAGTTTGCCGCAGATGCATGCACGTTGTCTACCAATCCCAGAAAATTCAGTCAAGCGCCTGCTTGATAAATATGACAGGAATATTGCGGAATCGAGACAGAGAAAACCAGGGGGCAAGCCCGGTAGATGGGCCAGGCGTTCCGATTGTAGTCCGACATTGTTACTGGCAAAAGTGGGGGCGGGCATGCTGTCGGCATGCTGATATAATGACTGATTCGCAATTCGAAGCCCGATGCCGAGGCCATGCAGCTTTCAGAATTTGATTACTCGCTTCCAGAACGCCTGATTGCCCAGTTTCCGCCTACGGAACGGGGCGGCAGCCGCTTGCTGCACCTGCCGCCCGGCGACGGCCTGTATGACCGGCAATTTGCCGAGCTACCGACCTTGCTGCGAGAAGGCGATCTGCTAGTCGTGAATAATACGCGTGTGATCAAGGCGCGCTTGTTTGGCCAGAAGGATAGCGGTGGCCAGATCGAGGCCTTGGTCGAGCGCATTACCGGCACGCACGACGCGATTGCCCAGGTACGCGCCAGCAAGGCACCGAAGCCCGGCACGATGCTGCATTTTGCCGACCGTTGGACGGCAGAGATGATTGCCCGTGAAGGCGAGTTCTTTCATCTGCGCTTTTCCGAGCCGGTGCTGGATGTACTGGACGCGGCTGGTCAATTGCCGCTGCCGCCTTATATCGAGCATACGCCGGACGGCGCCGATGCCGAGCGTTATCAGACCGTCTATGCACAGGAACCTGGCGCCGTGGCGGCGCCAACCGCAGGGCTGCATTTTACCGATGCGCTGTTGGCCGAATTGGCGGCACGCGGCATTGGGCGCGCGGAACTGACGCTGCATGTGGGCGCAGGGACATTCCAGCCGGTACGGGTCGAGAATATCGCCGAACACCAGATGCACCACGAACGGTATCAGATTCCCGCAGAGACGCTGGCTGCGATCAAGGCGACACGCCGCGCCGGCGGGCGGATTGTTGCGGTCGGTACGACCAGTCTTCGGGCGTTGGAAGCCGCTTGTCAGCGCGGAGAGTTTGCCGAGCCCCTTGGTGATACCAATATCTTCATTACCCCTGGGTACACATTCCGCGCGGTCGATGTGCTGATTACCAACTTCCACCTGCCAAAATCGACGCTGCTGATGCTGGTCTCCGCATTTGCCGGCTATGATCGAATCATGGCGGCCTATCGGCACGCCGTCGCGTCCGAATATCGCTTCTTCAGCTATGGCGACGCCATGTTGCTGGAGCGTTCATGATGCGTGTGTGGGGCTGATGCTGTGATGAGTCCGAGATGAAACCCGATACCGTCAATACGCCTCGCGTGGCTTTTCTGCCCAAGAACGACAAGGGGCGGGATTTCATCGTCGGCGATCTGCACGGCTGCCGGCGTGATCTCGAAGTCCTGATGGTGGCGTCGGGCTTCAATCCGGCGCGCGGCGACCGGATGTTCAGTACCGGTGACCTGATCGACCGCGGGCCGGATTCGCTGGGTTGCTTGGGTCTCTTGCGCCAGCCCTGGTTCTACTGCGTGCTGGGCAATCACGAGCAGATGCTGTTGCGCGCCATGGCGGGCGATGATGATGCGATCGCGCTGTCGGTTGCCAATGGCGGTGCCTGGGCGCTCGGCGGTATTCTGAAGCGCGACCCTGCGCTCATGGGCGTTGCGCCCGTGCTGGAGCGCCTGCCCCATGTACTGGTGGTGGGGCCGGGCACGCAAGATCGGTACAATATCGTCCATGCCGCGTTGCTGGAATCGCCGTCCGAGCAAAGCCTGTTCCGCGATGCCGATATCGATGCGCGGCTTGTCCATGCCGACGATAAGGCGATCGAGCGCCTGATCTGGAGCCGCACCATCGCTGATGAGGCAGCGGTGGCGGCGATGGAACGGCGCAGCCCAAGCTGGCGCGAAGGCTTGTCGCTGACCTATTGCGGGCATACGCCTGTACCCTATCCGGTGATCTTTCAGTCACACTGCCATATCGATACCGGCGCGGGTTACGAAGGCAATGTGGATGTCGAACGCAAGGACACCGGCGTACCGATGCGCTTGACGCTAGCCGAGCACAACGGCGGCAATCCGGTCTTCTATACGCGCTGATTCCCAATTTGGGAATCGTAGGGCTCAATACTGCAGCTCACCGCCCGGCGGAGCCGGGCGCAAGCGGGCAGTGGATGATCACCGTACTTTCGCTGATTGAATCCTCTCCCCCCGCCCTCACCGCCGTGAGGGAGCCTCGTTGACGCGCCGAGCGTCGGATTCTGTTTCTCAACCTGTTGCGTACTGGACTGTTTTCCGGTGGCGCCTGGAGTTTTTCATGCTGGATAACGGCCTGCAGTTCACTCTTCATAAAACCAGCCAGGGTGCCCGTCGTGGCACCGTGGTATTGAACCACGGCGTCGTAGAGACACCGGTTTTCATGCCGGTCGGCACCTATGGTTCGGTCAAGGCCATGTCGCCGGTCGAATTGAACGAGATCGGCGCGCAGATCGTGCTGGGCAATACTTTCCATCTCTGGCTGCGACCCGGGCT
>Ga0213872_10002572_pt1 | contig 10573 bp, 8 predicted proteins | sample VelepicomBERX_R2_FD_160071 | JGI IMG/M metagenome (GOLD analysis project Ga0213872, IMG submission 160071) | Rhizosphere microbial communities from Vellozia epidendroides in rupestrian grasslands, the National Park of Serra do Cipo, Brazil - RX_R2 | ecosystem: Host-associated > Plants > Roots >... | reverse complement strand
ATTTATTACGAGTTATTGGCCCGCGCGATCCATTTGTGCCAGTTTTCCAATCTATGGTTAAGAAACTCCTGCACACCCGGTATCGAGTATCCGACCTGGAGAAAACTGTGGCCTTCTATAAGGACGTGCTCGGTCTCAAAGAGACCCATCGTTCGAAATCCCCACGCGGCTCTGAACTCGTCTTCTTCAAAGCGCCAGGAAGCGAGGAAGAGATCGAGATTTGTAAATTCGACGGCAGCGGTCCGGTCAACGTGGGCTCGGACATCACTCATCTCGCATTTGAGGTCGACGACCTTGAGGCATTTGCGAAGCATTCGGCCGCGAAAGGATATCCCCTTTCCGACGGTCCAACCAAGACTGGCGGCGGAAGCGTTATTGCTTTCGTGGACGCGCCCGAAGGCTACGAGGTTGAGTTGATCCAGCACGGAAAGTAACGCGCCGGAATGCGTTAAGAAATGGACCTCGCGCAAAGGTACGCGGAGGTACGCTAAGGTTGAGATCCAGTTCTAGTGATCGCTGTGTCTGCTGCGCAGATCTCTTTATCGGTCGCGTGTGCCTCAGCGAATTGTTCCGATCGAATCTGTCTGACCTTTGCGTGCCTTTGCGTAACTTTGCGCGAGGCGGTGGGGTTGGTCCATGAGGCGTAAGAACCTACGTTAGGTGACCCTCCGGGTCGCCGACTCCTTGTGCCTTCTGAACGACTCGATTGCTTCGTACTCCGCAAGGCCCAAGCGGTCATAGTGTCGAGCCGTCGCCCGGTTGTTGTTTTCGGCCTGTTGCCAGCTCTCTCCGGATTGAGTTTCCACGAATGGAGTCTGGCTTCGCTGAGACCGATGATGATAAAGACAATCCAACTTCACCGCCAACTCGGCCGGGCTCAGGGGCACGGCCATGTCGATTTCCTCCGGATACCAGGGGCGCTCGCTGGACGCATACATCCAGACCTGACAGGCCTTCATCCAGGCGTCACCTCCACACGCCTCGAGAGCAGAAGTGACGAGTCGAAAGGAGATCCCAGCAACGCTGTTAGGATCCGCCCCTGACCCTGTGATGTAGATCTGCTGTGGCTGAATACGTTGACACAAGTCTCGGATAACAGCCACGTCTTCTGCCCCCGTCGTGAACTGCCGATATCGGCCCTTCTCATAGAACGGTAGATCAAGGAAATGCACTTCCGAAAGGGCGAGGCCAAGAACTTGACACGAAGCCCGCGCTTCGGCCTTACGAATCAATCCCTTGAATTGCCGCAAGTCCGGGCTGTCTTCGTCAAACGCAGCCTTGTGCTCAAGCTCATGGGCCAGATCCTCCAGCCGGCTTTTTCCTTGTGCATCTCCCGGCCGGTTGACATTCAACTCATTCAATAAACTGATCGCCATCCGGGCTTCATTATCGGGGACTCCGAGATTACCGGAAGTCAGGTATGCAAATGTCACATGATGTTGGTGACGACAGAGCCGATGCAGTGTACCGGCCATACCCAACTCGGCATCCAACGGCTCCGGCCCAAAAACGAGCACCCGCTTCCGGGCTGGCTCCGCCGGAACCGGGCGGTTCGAGTCATCGGCATTAGGTTTTCCACCCGGCCAACCGGTGATCGTATGTTGCAGCTCGTTAAAGATCCGAATGTTAAGGGTGTATGCCGAGCCGGTCTCCACCAGCAGTTCGGCGAGCCCGTTTTCCGTATAGTCTTCATCCCGTAGCCGCAACACAGGTTTCTCGAGATCGGTGGCAAGCGAAACAACGGCCTTACGGATGATCGGAGGTTTCCAGTCGACCGGACCAACCTTCCAGGGAAACCGAAATCGAGTCAGTTCGGCAGCCGCAACTTCATCAATGTAACATCGGCAATTTGCATGGCGCTGGAGGAAACTGGCAGGAACAGTGTCAGTTTGCGGGCCTTCAATAGCAGTCCGAAGGATAGCCGCCTTCGATTCACCCCAGGCGAGCAGCGCCACTTCTTTGGCTTGCAAAATCGTGCCAACGCCCATCGTGATCGCGTACCCCGGCACATTGGCCTCACCCCGAAAATCCCGCGCCGCATCACGACGAGTTAAACGGTCCAGTGCCACCATGCGGGTTCGTGAATCAATGCCCGAACCGGGTTCGTTAAAACCAATGTGTCCAGTACGTCCTATGCCAAGAACCTGGAGGTCGATGCCTCCCGCATCCAGGATGGCGCGCTCATATTCCTGACAATAGCTAAACACCTCCGACCGCGCGATCATCCCATCCGGCACATAAATGTTTTCCGGCGGAATGTCGATATGGCGAAATAGCTGGACCTCCATGAAGTGGCGGTAACTCTCCGGATGGTGCGGCGGCAACCCGTAGTATTCATCAAGGTTAAACGTGACCACGTTTCGCAAGGAGAGCTTCTCTTGGCGGTGCAACCTGATTAGCTCGCGATAAAGTTTAACTGGAGTTGAGCCCGTCGCGAGCCCTAACACCGTATTCCGACCCTCTTGTTGGCATCGCCGAATCAAACGCGCGATTGAAACCGCCACTACACCGACCGCGTCGTCGGATGCTTTATAAACTGTAGTTGGAATTCGTTCGTACTGCTCTAGTTCGGTTCTCTGATTCTCCATGATAGCCATTCCTTTTTCTTAGTTTCAATGCGGTCGGGTCGGGCGTCCTACGCGACCCTAGCGCATCGGCAGCCATTCTCCTCGGTCGACTACGCCTCGCACGCCGAAATTCTCGTCAAAGACTGCCAGGTTTGCGATGTATCCTGGTGCCAGGCGACCAAGGTCGCGGTCTCGCTTCAGAACTCTCGCAGGATACAGGCTGGCCATCCGGATCGCTTCAGGCAGGGAAATCCCAACGCAGCGAACCGAATTGGCCACTGCTTCGATCATGGTCAGAATAGCGCCGGCTAAAGTGCCATCCTCGTTCACGCAGCGACCGTCCTTGACGTAGATTGTCTGCCCGGCGAACTGGAAATTGGTCATGGAGGTGCCTGTCGGGGTCGCGGCGTCTGTAATAAGGAACAGGTTTTCCTTTTTAACGCTCTTGGCAATTTTGACGCTCGCGTAATGGACATGCTTTCCGTCGACGATAACGCCGGCAGCCACTTCCTTATGATCGAGGATTCCTCCGACCAGACCGGGATCGCGGCCGGTCCATGGTGACATCGCATTGAAGAGATGCGTTGCCGCGCGAACGCCGACCTCGAATCCGGCAAGAGCCTCTTCATAGCGCGCGTTTGAGTGTCCAGACGAGACAATCACGCCGCTTTCCACAAGCTCATGCACCGTGCGGAGATCGTTGCACTCCGGCGCCAACGTAAGCATGACCGGAAATCGCCGGGCATGGGCTATCAGGCAAGCCACCATATCCGGCGATGGCTTTCTGATGGCCGCAGGGCTGTGAATTCCTCTCCGCTCCGGATTAATGTACGGACCCTCTAGATGAATCCCGAGCACTCCGCCACCCGCCTGATCACGGTAGTTTGTGACGATCGCCAGCGCGCGCCGCATATCCTCTTCGCTCGTGCTGATCAGCGTGGGCAAAAACCCCGTCGTACCCGACTTCAAATTGGTCCGATGCATCGCCTCGAGTGTTTCCAGCGCGATTGCATCGTTGAACAGGACTCCGCCGCATCCGTTTAACTGAAGATCAATGAAGCCAGGAGTGACGAAGGAATGATCGACGTCGATGATTTCCCAACCCCCTGGGCACTCGTGCCGAGGAACAACCCCATCGATCCGTTCTCGGTTGATCAGCACCGCATGGTCTTCCAGTACACGGTCTCCGTCGAACAGCTTCGCACCGGTCAGCGCAAACCTGAAAAATGGTCTGGGAGTAGGCATCGTCTTGATTCGACCATCAGTTCTGAAGCTTGAGTCATGATTCGGGTCAAGCCCTCGGTGATAAGTTTGCCATAGCGCGACGAAGAGATAACCGCAAAGCAGTGTCGTGAAAAATTAGGCCAGATTTGTATTTGTCAAATCCATATTAGTACGCACTAATTATTTTTTATATAAACATACACTGGCTTTTTCCACATTTTGTCCTAGCATTTCCCTTAATGGCTCGAGTAAAGGTTCATGAACAAGTCAGGCAGCACATCGAAAAACTGATCGCCGATCGCGCGCTTGAGCCCGGTAGCAGGCTCCCCACCGAAAGCGACCTTGCCAATGGGCTTAACGTCAGCCGTAGCACGGTCCGCAATGCACTCAGGACCTTGGAGGAAGAAGGCAGGATCGAACGCACCCCTGGGCGAGGAACAATTGTGCGGGAGGCCCGTTTGGGACAGCTGCTGGGAAGGTTGACCGGGTTCACAGAGGATATGAAGTTACGGGGGTTAGCACCCTCGAGTCGTCTGATCCAAGCGATTCGGACCACGCCGAGTGCGCCGGTGAAGGCTCTCCTGCGCCTTGAGAACGAGCCGGTGTGGCAACTTCAACGTGTCCGTTGCGCAGATAGCGAACCAATCGCTATCGAATGGTGTTATATTTCCTGCTCGTTGCTGGGCGAAAACGATGTGACCACTCTCCGGCACGGCTCGCTTTACGATCTTCTGGAGCGCCGGGGACGCGCGCCCGTCAGTGCGGAACAAAGCATCGAAGCTGCCTTAGTAAATCCTGAAGATGCGGCCCTGCTCAACATCGAACCGGGGCGCGCCGTTCTCCAGTTTGAGAGGCTCTCATTCGACGCCGCAGGAGAACCGCTCGAGTACGTGGTTTCAACCTACCGCGGGGACAAATATCGAGTCTACGTCCTGCTGAGGAAATAAGGCCCTCGGTCAAAACATACAAATATACATATTAACTCCATATTAGATCATACTAATGTAGTGATTAGTTTAAGACATCGTTTGACATCATCGGCTCAACATCTATTCTTTTCCAAGTTTGTACGTCATTCGTAGGACGAACGGGGTTGAGCACCGGTCTAAGCCGATCGCTCGGCCGAGGGGTCAAGACTGAAAATAGGTTGTCTATCAGGTAAGGAGAAAAATGCGCAAAGGCTTAAGAATATTGCTTGGTGTCGGGATACTGGCTTCCGCCATTGTCTCTGCTGAGGCGAAACCGCAACTTCGTGTCGTCGTTGCTTATTACAGCGCGGCGACTCAGGGAATCTTTGAGGGGATGGTCAAAGATTTTACTGCGGCCCATCCGGACGCTGATATCAAAGTCGAGGTGGTCAATTGGGATAACCTGCAGCAACGACTCACCACGGATATCGCGGGAGGGACCGCGCCCGATATCGCTCTGATCGGCACACGATGGCTGGTTGATTTTGTTAAGAACGATATCGCCGAGCCACTGGACTCCTATATCACTCCGGATTTTAAGGCCCGGTTCATTGAGAGTTTCCTGACGCCCTCGACGATAAACGGCAAGCTCTATGGCCTGCCGGTAGCTGCGTCCGCTCGGGCGATGTACTTCAATCGAGAGCTCCTGACTAAAGCCGGTATCAAAGATCCTCCCGAGAATTGGGATGGCCTTGTCGCTGACGCGAAAAAGATCAAGGCCGTTGGCAACGACGTCTATGGGTTTGCGTTACAGGGCAAGGAAATCGAGACGGATGCCTACTGGTATTATTCCCTTTGGACACATGGAGGCGAGCTTATTGACAACGGAAAGTCCGGTATCGCGAGTAAGGGCGGCGTGGAGGCATTGACACTCTATCGAAGCCTGATTGACCAGGGACTGACAGAGCCCGACCCGACCGGCTACAATCGCCAGGACGTTGAAAGGCTTTTCAAGCAGGGCCGCATCGGAATGATACTCACCGGACCATGGCTGCGTGGACAGATCAAGACCGATGCACCCAACCTCAACTACGGCATCGCGCCCATCCCGGCCGGTAGCGCTAAAGCGACTTACGGCGTCACCGATACTTTGATGGTCTTTAAATCGAGCCAACAGAAAAAATTGGCTTGGCAGTTTTTAACCGAAGCTGCTTTCTCCCCGAAATGGCGTATCGAATTCACCACCAAGGAAGGCTTCCTACCGGTGACCAAGGTTGAGGCGGAGCAACCGCAGTTTACCAATGATCCGCAGCTCAAGGCTTTCACTGATATGCTGCCTTACGCTCATTTTGCTCCCCCTATTCCCAATTGGGAACAAATGGCCGATGCCACAATCAGAGCGTTGCAGAAGGTCTATACCGGAGAAGCTAAACCGGAAGCTGCACTGAAGGAAGCCGCATCGTCGATCGATTCTATCCTTCAACAGCAATAAGGTCTCGATGCACGACGCATCCGCAGTTCAATCGGGCGTGACATCGTCGGAGCGGTTGGGACGCCGTGCCGCGCCCTATATACTGATTCTTCCGAGCATCATTCTGGCGTTCTGGATCATCGGGTATCCGATCTGGGACGTTGCCAATATGTCCTTGCACGCCGTTAATCGTTTCGGACAGCTCAAGGGATTCGCCGGCTTTGATAACTTCTCCCATCTGGTTACCGAACCGATATTTGCCGGTTGCCTCTTCCGAACGCTGATCTGGACGGTCAGCGTTGTCGGCGGGACGGTCATCTTGTCGATGCCGATTGCACTGATCTTGAACGAGAATTTTGGTGGCCGCAGGATCGCTCGTATCATCATCATGCTGCCTTGGGCGGTATCGCTCACCATGAGTGGCATTGTGTGGCGCTGGGCGCTCGATGGACAATCTGGAATGGTCAATGCCACCCTGTTCAATCTCGGAATCATTCACCGACCAATTGCGTGGCTGGCTACCGCTGGGACCGCTTTCCCTGTAGAGATCGCCATCGGGATCCTTGTGTCGATTCCGTTTACGGTCACGGTCTATTTGGGCGGGCTCGCCTCATTTCCAGTGGAGATCTTCGAAGCGGCCAAGATCGACGGCGCATCGCCGTGGCAGGAATGGCGGTACCTGACATTGCCGCTACTGCGCCCGTTCATCAACATCGCTCTGGTGCTGAACACTATCTACGTCTTCAACTCTTTCCCCTTGATCTGGGTCATGACTCAGGGGGATCCGGCGAATAGCACCGACATTTTCGTGACCTGGCTCTATAAACTCGCCTTCCGCTACGGCAAGCTCGACGTCGCTGCAGCCTTGTCGCTCGTTATGTTTCTGATCCTGCTCAGTTTCACCATCGCCTATTCGACGCTCGCTATGCGTGACGAGGAAGAGTCATCGAAATCGACCGGTGCGCCGGGGTCCGCCGGAGCAGGCGCGCAGACCGGCGCTATCTCAACTTGATTCGAGAGAGGGAGCATGACTAACACAAAAAAAACGATCATGTCTTGGCTGTTTCTATCGCCTTTGGTGATCGTGATCCTTTTCCCATTTGCAGTCATGATTTCGACTGCCATAAAACCGCGTGCCGAGATCCTAACCTTCCCTCCGGTCTGGCTGCCGAAAAATATCCGGTTGCAGAACTTCGTTGACATGTGGCATGCGGTCGGTTTTGGGCAAGCCCTGATGAATAGCGCGCTGGTGAGCGGCGCAGCCACCGTGCTCTGTTTGCTTGTGGCCATTCCCGCCGCATATGCGACAGCCTGGACCCGCTTCCGGGGAAAGCGCCTGTTCCGGCAGTTCTTGCTGGTCACGCAAATGCTTTCTCCGGTCGTTTTGGTCTTGGGGATTTTCAGGCTGATGGTCGGCCTGGGCCTTGTCGATAAGCTTTGGGCCTTAGTCCTCGCCTATGCAGCATTCAATCTGGCCTTCGCCATATGGATGCTGCAGGCCTATTTTGGGACCATCCCAAAGGAGCTCGAGGAAGCCGCGCGGCTTGATGGCGCTTCTACGGTGCAGAGGCTGCAAATGATATTGCTGCCGTTGGCTGCACCCGCGCTGGGTGTAACCGCCATATTCGTTTTTCTGTACTGCTGGAACGAATTCGTTCTAGCGTTGACGCTGCTTCGGTCAACGCCAAATTTCACGCTGACGCTGCAGATTTTCTCTCTCGTCGGCGGACGTTACTCGGTCGAATGGGATCATGTCATGGCGGCGACATTTCTCGCGAGCGCGCCTGTGGCCATTGTTTTCGCGTGTCTGCAACGTCATCTGGTTCGCGGATTAGCCCTGGGGGGTGTCAAGTGAAAGCGATTGGACCCATGAGTCTCATAAGTCTTATCGAAAAATCCGAAGAATCGTGCTCGTCCTCGTCGTCGTGCTCGTGCTCGATCTGTGGTCTTCGGCGCCGAAAAGAGAGCCCGATCATTCGGCAATTATTTTCTTCTATCACTCTGACTGGGAGTTACGTAGAATTCTCAAGTACGAGCACGAGCACGACTTCTCAACTTCGGCATTTAGTCTTGTATGTCCCGCGGCTCCACCGGCAGGAAAGCTCCCGCCACTACACAGCCTTTGCAAACGAGTCGCCGGTTGCTGGTCATTTTCTCCCCAGTGCAATCGAGGTAGGTGTACGCTCCTTCTTCAGTAGTGAGTACGGTCGCGTCTCCCAATCCTCCGGTTCGCAAGCAACCCAACTCAGGCCGGCGCACGGCGCGCGCCGGCCTGAGCGTCGCCCGCTCAACAAGGTCGCCGAGCGGCATGCCCAGGGCGAGGAACTTGGACAATGTGACCAGCAGATCGTACGCGGGTCCGTCGATGCACAGCGCATGGACGTCGCTGCTGATGACGTCGGGTAAAAAGCCTTGCTCCATCATTCCTCTGGCCGTGTCGAAGCAGAGCGAACCCATCCCGTGCCCCACGTCGAAAATCACTCCCTTTTCCCGAGCCAACAACGCCGCCTCGCGAATGCGCCCGCCGACCAAAGGCGCGTTGGGGAACGGTCTGAAACAATGTGTAAGAATGTCACCCGGACGCAGCCGTTCAAAGACCTGCCGAAGGTTCGGGGGCGGCAGGTCGATGTGAGCCATAACAGGTAAATTCAACTCTTCGGCGACCTCGATCGCCATCTCGAGTGGCGCCATCCCACTTGACCCCCCAGCAATCCGTCCGACCCTGACCTTGATACCGACAATTGTGGCCAGATTTTCCCCGGCCACGCGAAGTGCTTCTCCGACATCGAGAAGCCGCAGGTCTGCACATTCACCAACCATTAGGGATCGCCAGAAGCCAAAAATGCCGGCAAAAGAAATGTTGAGAAAGGCCAGAATACGGGGTCCCGACGGTTCGATGACATGCCGGAGAAAACCGGCATAATTGCCGGGACCGGCGCTGCCTGCATCGACGAAGGTGGTTGTGCCGCTGGCCCGAGCGACCGAACCGGCATCGACGCCGAGGGCGGTTCCTCCCCAATAAACATGAGTGTGAAGATCTATCAGCCCGGGAACAACGAAGCTGCCGTCGACGTGATGCTCTACAGCAGCCTCGGCATCCACCACCGGTTCGCCCATTCCGGATACACGGCCGCCCGAAAAGGCCACATCGGCCCGGCGATTAGTGCCCTGGCCGGGGTCAAGGAGTGTGCCACCACGAAGAATAAGATCGTGCATTTTCTTAATCTGTTTTTCCTTTCCGTTCCGGCATTCATTCGATGATGTTCAGAAAACCCTATGCACCTCGACGAACTAAGTAGTCCCGTTCCGGTTGTAGACTACGATATCGCCCGTCGCAATATTGGTCGTCTACAGCAATATTGTGATAGGCACCAACTCAAGCTTCGACCACACATCAAAACTCATAAGCTGCCTTTTTTTGCTCACGAGCAGTGCAAAGCCGGAGCGATCGGGATCACAGTTCAAAAGCTCGGTGAAGCGGAAGTCATGGCCCAAACCGGTCTCGCAGACATTCTAGTGACGTACAACATCGTTGGACGAGAGAAAGCGGATCGATTGGCCAACCTCACAAACTTTGTTCGGCTAAGTGTGGCCGTCGACAATGAAAAGGCGTTGGAGGCGCTGGGTTGGGCAGCGGGCCGAGCCAGTGCTCCAATCGGGGTGTTGGTCGAGTTCGAGTCAGGAGGGAACCGGCAGGGAGTGCAAACGCCGGAACAAGCAGTCAACTTGGCAAAAGCGATCCTGGGTCATTCCGGACTGGAATTCAAAGGGCTGATGACTTATCCGACCACGGCGAAAACAGCGGAGTTTTTGCAGCAGAGCCTGCCGCTTTTTCGAAAATCGGGGATTGAAGTGCCGGTAGTTTCTGGAGGTGGAACACCGAGCGCGTATCACACGCATGAACTCGCTCCCGTCACGGAAGTCCGGGTCGGGACTTACATTTACAATGACCGGATGATGATAGCGGCCAGCGCCGCCACCCTTGAAGACTGCGCTTTAACGGTGCTCACGACCGTGGTGAGTCGCCCTACGATCGATCGAGCAGTCATCGACGCGGGGAGCAAAACGCTCTCCAGTGATCTGCTGCCGCCGGGTCAGGGAAACGGTTATGGATTACTTCCGGACTATCCGGATGCGATCATCGACCGGCTTAATGAAGAACATGGCCTGGTGAATCTTGAGCGCTCCGTCCGAAAGCCTGAGGCCGGTGAACGCGTGCGAGTTATCCCTAATCATGCTTGTGTCGTTACTAATCTCCACGACCAGATCTACCTCCATCGAAACGGAGACATCATTGCGCAGCTACCCGTTTATCTGCGTGGTAAGACGGTCTGATGACCCGGGAATTCAAGGACGCTCTTGGGGTAGGGCGAGAGGCTCCGCAAGCGCTAACTTAATTGTTT
>Ga0213872_10002571_pt1 | contig 10577 bp, 7 predicted proteins | sample VelepicomBERX_R2_FD_160071 | JGI IMG/M metagenome (GOLD analysis project Ga0213872, IMG submission 160071) | Rhizosphere microbial communities from Vellozia epidendroides in rupestrian grasslands, the National Park of Serra do Cipo, Brazil - RX_R2 | ecosystem: Host-associated > Plants > Roots >... | reverse complement strand
ATTCAGGTAAACTGTGGCGCCGACGGCATCTCGCGGACTCTTCGGGCCACCCACAAGCTTGATTTCCACCCAGTGGTGCTGATCGGCGCTGACGTTGCGAAGCAGCACCGGCGTGGTGTCCAGCGAATTGATTACGACATCGATTTTGCCGTCGTTGAAGAGATCTCCGAAGGCCGCGCCTCTGCCCGGAGTAACCACAGCAAGCCCGCTGCCCTTGACTGGGGGAATCAGCTCGAACTTCTTGCCGCCGAGATTGTGGTAAAGCAGCGGACGCTCGGCGAAGCTCGTGCCCCAATCGTATTTATCGACCTCAGGATAGACATGGCCGTTGATCATCATGATGTCTTTCCAGCCGTCATTATCGTAGTCGATGAAACCCGCTCCCCATCCAAGGAAGGGAATGGTGTCCTGAGCAAGACCGAGACGGTACGTCACGTCAGTGAAGTTGGCATCGCCGTCGTTGTGGTAGAGAACCTTGTAGTCGTCTGAGAAAGTCGTCGTCAGGAGATCGAGCCTGCCGTTGTTTTCGTAATCGCCGATGCCCAGGCCCATGGAGGCTGTCTCCCGCCCGTCCTGGTTCAGAGCGAAACCGGAGGCGTAACTGTCGTCCTCGAACGTACCGTTTCCCTTGTTGACATAGAGATAGTTTGGCGTGGAATCGTCGGCGACCAGTAAGTCAACCTTGCCGTCGTTATTGATGTCGGCAAAGATGCTGGTGAAGCCATAGTAACGATTCGGATCGTTGACACCGGCCTTCGCGCTGACATCGGTGAAAGTGCCGTCCCCGTTATTGTGGAAGAGATGATCGGGCTCACCTAACAGGCCGCGCGGTCCGCACATGACACCGACACCGCGAAAATTGCAAAAACTGTAGGAGACAGCTTTGGAGCCTGGGACCGGCGGGTTGTTCATGTCGTAATGAATGTAGCCGGCGACAAAGAGGTCGAGGCGTCCGTCGCCGTCATAGTCGCCGAATGTCGCGCCGGTGGACCAGTTACCAAGCGTGACTCCCGCTTTCTCCGCGACATCTGTGAAGGTGCCGTCGTGGTTATTGCGATACAGCCGGTTCTTCCCGTAGTTGGCGACGAAGATGTCCGGCCATCCATCGTTGTCAAAGTCGCCGATGGCTATGCCAAATCCCCATCGGTCGTTCGCCACTCCGGCTTTGGCGGTTACATCGGTAAAGGTGCCGTCATGATTGTTGTGGAACAGCGCCGCGTGCGGCGAAACAGCTTTGCCGTTGACGGCGTCTTCCGTCGATCCGTTCACGAGATAAATGTCGAGCCATCCATCGTTGTCGTAATCGATCAGCGCCACTCCGGAGCCGTTCGTTTCGATAATGAATTTTTTGTTGGGTGCGCCCATGGTGTGATGCCACGCGGCAATCCCGGATTTCTGGGTAACGTCTTCAAAGACGACCGGGCCGGAGTCGACGAAACCGCCGGCGGTTATGGGGCGGTTTTCCGAATCGTGGACGGCGGCATGCGCGCCTCCGGTTGAGTTTCCGCCTCCTCCTGTGGACTGGGTCGCGGGTGCGGGCGCCTGGGAAATGGAGTTAACCGGAACTGCCACGACGAGGAGACAAAGAATGAAAAAGGATCTAAGAGACAGGTGACATTCTCCGCAGCAATAACACGCGGTGAGAATAACAGAAAGCGTGATCGCAATTGCAAGTTCGTCCCCGCCGCCTTTGAATGCGGGACCGCTGTCTGCGGCCAAACTTTCGTTTTGGGTCAAACAAATCTCAGCACGGAAATGTCCAGGCCAACAGTGAAATCGGTTACAATCGCACGCAATGAATCGTTCCCGCCAATCCAGTCCAGCGCATTCTTGTCCGGGAAAAGAGCCGCCGGGCAAAAACCTCTCTGGCCCCGACGCTGAACTCGCGTATAACCATTTCAGGGTTCAATCGTTCCGCTTTGCTCGCCCTACGGCACTGCGCGACGGCAAACCGGTCGGACTTCCCCCCCAGAAAATGTGCCTATGAACATCAAGGAAGTCGCTCGACTCGCGAAGGTTTCGACGGCCACCGTTTCCCGTACGATCAACGGTTCGGATAAGGTCACCGCCGAAACAGCGGAGCGGGTCCGTCGCGCGATCGAGGAGCTTAAGTATTACCCCAATACCAATGCGCGGGCGCTTGGCTCTGGCCGCAGCAGCCTTTACGGGCTGATCATCTCCGACATTACTAATCCGTTCTTCCCCGAGCTGGTCAAGAGCTTCGAGGATGTCGCGGTGCAGTTCGGGCAGGAGGTGCTTGTTGCGAACACGAACTACGACCCGCACCGGATGGAGGTCTGCGTAAGCCGCATGCTTCAGCGCAAGGCCGACGGTGTGGCCATCATGACATCAGAGATGGAAGAGCACCTTATCGACGAACTTAGCAGCCGCCGCATTCCTCTGGTGTTTCTCGACACGGGGTCTCCACAGGAGGGCATCAGCAATATCGCGATTGACTATGCCAGTGGAATCGACGCTGCGGTTGTTCATCTTACCTCGCTCGGCCACACCTCGATCGGATTCATTCGAGGGCCGATGGCTTTGACCTCGGCACGCATTCGTTATAGCGCATTTATCGAGAGCATGAAGCGCAAAGGGCTCAATATCGACGAGAGGCTGATCGAGGAAGGCAACCACCGCATGGATGGCGGGCACGAAGCGATGATCCGACTGCTGGATAAGCAGGTGAGGCCCACGGCTGTGCTCGCGTCGAACGATATGACGGCAATCGGTGCGTTGAGCGCAATGTTTGAGCGCGGATTGAAGGTTCCAGACGACATGTCGATCATAGGATTCGACGATATCGAACTGAATACATTTTCAAAGCCGGGCCTTACGACGGTTCGTGTGTCGCGCAAGGAAATCGCAAAGGTAGCGTTCCACGCGCTGTACGACGCGAGAGATAATCCTTCCGCCAAAGGCGCTGAATTTACAATCCAGCCGACACTGATCGAGCGAAACACGACCGGCCCCGCGCCCCGAAAGCGCGCAGCCAAAGAGACAGCAAAGCGGTTCGTGGCGAGGTGACGAGCCCGATCCCTCACTCGATCCTCTCGTGGCGGTAACCCGCATTGGTGAGCATCTGGCTTATTTCGTCGATATGCGAGTTACCGCGCGTCTCCAATGTAACGTCGATTACGGTGTCGCCCAGATTGACGCCATAGTGTGCCCGGTCATGCGAGGTCTGGACGATATTGGCGCGGGCATCGGAGATGATGCGCGTGAGGGAATGCAAGGCGCCCGGGCGATCCGTAAGGTGGATGCGAAGACGGGTGCGGCGGCCATCTTTCACTAGTCCGCGCTCGATGATTCTCGACAGCAGACTGACGTCAATGTTTCCTCCACAGACGAGAACAGCGGTCTTGTGGCCATTGAGCAGCGTTTTATGCTGAAGCAGGGCAGCCAGAGCTACGGCGCCGGCGCCCTCAGCAAGGAGCTTTTCTCTTTCGAGCAGGACCAGGATGGCGTTTGCAATTTCCTCCTCGTCGACCGTGACCAGTTGGTCTACGTAACGCTGCACCAGCGGAAGAGTCTGATTTCCGGCTCTCCTCACGGCTATGCCGTCCGCGATGGTTGCTTCTGCGGGTACAGTGACGGGCTCACCAGCTTCGGTCGCGCGCAGCATTGATGGCAGCCGCTCGGTCTGCACGCCAATAACGCGGACGCTCGAGTTCGACTCCTTGATGGCGCAGGCAACGCCGCCGATCAGTCCTCCGCCGCCGATTGGAACGACTACCGCCTCCAGATCCGGAACCTGTTCGAGCAGTTCGAGTCCGATGGTTCCCTGGCCCGCAATCACATCGTCGTCATCAAAGGGATGGAGAAAGGTCATGCCATCCTCCTGACTCAGACGAGTCGCCTCTGCGCAGGCCTCGTCGTAGTTTGCTCCGTGCAGAACAACTCCGGCGCCGAAGTCCGTGGTGGACGAGACCTTCACGAGCGGAGTCATCAGCGGCATCACAATGCGGGCGCGAATGCCGCGCCGGGTTGCGTGGTAAGCGACAGCCTGCGCGTGATTTCCGGCGCTTGCGGCAATCACGCCGTGCCGCCTCTCGTCATCGCTGAGGGTGAGGATCTTGTTGAGGGCTCCGCGCTCCTTGAACGCGCCTGTCCGCTGCAGATTATCGAGCTTGAGATATACATTCTGCCCGGTCCGTCCGCTGAGTTCGTCGGAGTGCGGCGCCGGCGACCAATAAATGAAATCACGGATGCGGCTGTGCGCCGCCTGAACATCCTGAAGCGTCACTGTCATGAAATCTCTCCAAAAAGCTAAGGCCACCAGCCGCGTCGAGCGGGGTGGCCTTGGATTTGCCTGATCTTTGCTTGCCAGCCGCCCGCTCTTATGGAGAGGGAATAATAATGATGCTTCCAATCGAATGCCCGGCGATGCTGGAGCGCATCGGCTGGCGGTTGTCGAAGCTGATCATTATCAGCTGCATGCGAATGACGTCATCAAACCAGAGTCGCGGCTCGAAGTCAACTGAACCTTCGTGCCTTCTAGGAAATGCGGGGATCTATTTTTTGGGCCGCGACTCAGGTGGAATCAGACCTGCGACGCGGTAGTAAACCACGAGCTGGCCGTAGTGCTCTCCCGAATGTTCGACCAATCCCCACGCCATGTCGCCAACGCGGGTCTGCTGATTGGCGAACGGATCGACAATCAGATCGTTCAAACCCGAGTCTCCCTTTTTCTGGATCAGCGCCGCGCCATCTCCGAAAGACTTCTTCACAAAGGCAACGACGGCAGCCTTGTCCTTGAACTGATCGCGCTTCGGATCCTCGAGCGGCGGCAGCTTTTCGCCATTCGCCGGATTAATGAAGAAGTAGTTCGCGTTGGCCGCATGAAGCAGTTGTTCGGCGAAGCTGCGCTGCGCCGGCGTCGGCTTAAAATCGTATTTGTCTTCGGGAAAATCCTCCCCCATCGCGATTAGCTTGCGGCCGATATCGTTCCATGACTCCAAGAGAGCCTGGGATGCGCTTAGAGGCGGCTTTGGCGGTGTTTTTGCTTGTTGAGATTGTGCAACCAATGTCAGGAAGCACAGTGCTACGATTGCGAGGCGTCGCAACGCTGTTTTCATATTAGACGAGTCCTCCTCGGCTTCCGCCGACGCGATCAGCTTAGCCGCACAGGACAGCTGATGGGAACGGCCATTTGTCACATTGTGAAATCTGGACTTTATCAGGTCGCTACGACAGGCTGTCCGCTCACATAGACAGATGCCGCCTGATGGTCTCCGAAGAAGTAGGGAAGCTCGCGATAGTCCTCGGCGTCATGGATGACGAAATCCGCTACTTTGCCGATTTCGAGCGAGCCGATCTCGTCGCCGCGGTTCAGACTGTATGCCGCATTTACGGTCGCAGAAGTCAGCGCTTCCGCCGGCGTCATCTTCATCTGCGTGCAGGCCAGTGACATCACGGTGCGCATGGACGTGGTCGGCGAAGAGCCAGGATTGAAGTCGGTCGCGAGAACGACTGCGAGGCCAGCCTCGATCATGGCTCGCGCATCAGGATATTTGTGCGAGCCAATGGCATAGACGGAGCCAGGAAGCAGGACGGGTTGCACTCCGGCTGTTTTGAGTAAAGATATGGATGCGGGCCGTGTCTGCTCGAGGTGATCGCAGGTCTTCGCGCCAAGTTCGGCAGCAAGGTCGCTCGCTCCGAAGAAAGTGAACTGGTCAGCGTGCATGCGCAGGCCCAGGCCATGAGATTTGGCGGCACTCAGAACGCGCCGCGCCTGATCTAGGTTGAAGACCTTGGCTTCGCAGAAGATGTCGCAAAAGTCGGCGAGTTTCCCTTCCGCGACCTGAGGCAGCATCTCTTCGACGGCCAAACTTACGTAATCGTCGGCGCGGCCTGCGTATTCATCTGGAATTTCATGCGCGCCAAGGAACGTCGGCACGGTGCGCAGAGGAGTTGTCTCGCCAACACGTCGGATGACTCGCAGAATCTTAAGTTCGTCCGCGGTCGTGAGTCCATATCCAGACTTTGCCTCGATGGTCGTGGTTCCACCCTGGAGGAACCAGCGCGCGTGGCGGGTTGCAGCTTCGAAGAGCTGATCTTCGGTCGCGGCTCGTGTTTTTCTCACGGTAGAACGAATGCCGCCGCCCTGGGCGGCGATCTCCTGGTAGGTAACGCCGGCGCAGCGCTTCTCGAACTCGTCGGCCCGATTGCCTGCGAAGACGAGATGCGTGTGTGCGTCGACGAATCCGGGAGTCACGAGACGGCCGCCAGCGTCGACGAGCTCAGCGTCCTTTGTCGAAGGCTCGATCTCTGCACGTGTTCCCACCCCCGCGATGCGACCGTTCATGATGAGCATTGCGCCCTGGACAATCAGGCCGATATCGCGTAGCTCGGCTCCAACACGGGGGCGCGGCGGCCCTGCAAGGGTCACGAGCTGCGAGGTATTGACGACGAGCAAGTTGGTCAAGCGCTCTGCTCCCGCATAGGGACGCGGACGCCGGTGCGTTCGGCGAATTCGGCGGCATCCTCATATCCAGCATCGACGTGGCGCAGGACGCCTGTGCCCGGGTCAGTTGTCAGCACGCGTTCCAGCCTTTTCGCTGCGAGCTCCGAGCCATCGGCCACGACGACCATGCCAGCGTGATGCGAATAGCCGATGCCGACACCGCCTCCGCTGTGAATGCTGACCCACGACGCGCCTGCTGCAGTGTTTACCAATGCGTTAAGAAGCGGCCAGTCGGCTACCGCATCTGATCCGTCGAGCATACCTTCCGTCTCGCGATAGGGGGAAGCGACGGACCCAGCGTCGAGATGATCGCGTCCGATGACGATCGGGGCGGATATCTCGCCGGTGCGCACGAGTTCGTTCATAGCCACACCAAATTTGGCGCGCTGCCCATATCCGAGCCAGCAGATGCGGGCGGGCAATCCCTGAAAGTGAATGCGCTTCTGCGCGAGTTCGATCCAGCGACGCAGGCTCTCATCCTCGGGGAATAGATCGAGCACGAGCCGGTCGGTGCGGTGAATGTCCTTCGGATCGCCCGAAAGCGCCACCCAGCGGAATGGACCTTTACCTTCGCAAAAAAGCGGGCGAATGTATTCCGGAACAAAGCCGGGAATCTCGAATGCGTCGTTAACACCCGCGAGTTTTGCGTGTGCGCGAAGATTGTTGCCGTAGTCGAAGGTAACGGCACCGCGCCGCTTCAGTTCGAGCATGGCTTTGACATGCCTGCCCATCGTCGCGATTGATTTAAGGGTGTATTCTTCGGGATCGCTCTCGCGCAGGCTCAGCGCGGCTTCCAGGCTCATCCCGTTCGGCACATAACCGTTGAGAGGATCGTGTGCGCTGGTCTGGTCGGTTAACACATCGGGCACAATATCGCGCCGGATCAGCTCCGGCAGCACGTCCGCGATATTCGCGACCAAGCCGACGGAAATTGCCTTGCCATCGCGTCGAGCATCATTGAGGGTCTCCAGCGCTTCGTCGATGTTCCTGGCGATGTGGTCGCAATAGCCGCTCCTGAGGCGCTTCTGGATGCGGTCGGGATCGACGTCCACGCCGAGGAAGACAGCGCCGTTCATTGTCGCGGCGAGCGGCTGAGCGCCGCCCATGCCGCCCATGCCGCCGGAGACGACGAACTTGCCTTCGAGACTCCCGCCGAAGTGACGGCGCCCGGCTTCGGCAAAGGTTTCATAGGTGCCCTGGACGATGCCCTGGCTGCCGATGTAGATCCATGATCCGGCGGTCATCTGTCCATACATCATCAGGCCCTTTCGCTCGAGCTCGTGGAAGTGCTCCCAGTTGGACCAACGGCCGACCAGGTTGGAATTCGCAATCAGTACGCGAGGGGCAAGTTCATGCGTGCGGAGGACACCGACCGGCTTGCCGGACTGGATGAGCAGCGTCTCATCGTCTGCGAGGGTTTTCAGTGTGCGAACGATCGCGTCGAAGGACTCCCAGTTACGCGCGGCCTTTCCGGTTCCGCCATAGACCACGAGATCGCCGGGGCGCTCGGCCACCTCAGGATCAAGGTTGTTCATCAGCATGCGGAGCGCCGCTTCCTGCTGCCACCCGCGCGTGTTCAGGTTCGTCCCGCGGGGCGCGCGAACAGCTTCACGCGCGGGAGCCTCGGCAGTCGCTATTTCAACCATGATCTTCTCCTCTCCAACGATCGAATCTCTGTTCACGTATCTTCTGCGCAAGCTGCGCGATGTCATGGGATAGCGCACGGTCCTCCGCCAGCGGCGCAACAATCTCACGGACCGCGTCTGCGGCAGCGCCAACCTGGCGCGCTGGCTTCAGCGGTAGCCGATATTCAAGGCCCTGCGCAGCGCAGATCAGCTCGATGGCCAGCACATGCTCTGCATTCGACACCACCTGCCGTAGTTTGAGCGCTCCCGTCATGCCCATAGAGACATGATCCTCTTTTCCGCCAGAGGTGGGAACACTGTCGACGCTCGATGGATGGGAGAGAACTTTGGCTTCGTTCAGTAGAGCAGCCGCGGCAACGTGAGCGATCATCAACCCTGAAGAGACGCCGGGATCCTGCGAAAGAAACGCCGGAAGCCCCTCGTTGATGTCGGGATTGATCAACCGGTCGATGCGGCGCTCGCTGATACTCATCAGATCAGTAAGGGCGATGGCGGCGTAATCGAGTGCAAGCGCCAGGGGAGCTCCGTGAAAATTACCGCCGGAGAGGATTTCCCCCCCGTTTTCTGGGAAGATCAGCGGATTGTCTGTCGCGGCTCCGGTCTCGATTTCGATGACCTCGCGCACATGTGCAAGCGCGCCGCGTGCCGCGCCGTGCACCTGGGGCATGCAGCGGAGGCAGTATGCGTCCTGCACGCGCGGGTCGTTGTGACGGTGCGACTCGCGGATTTCGCTGTCGGTGAGAAGATCGCGGAGATGCTTTGCCGCGACGATCTGTCCGGAATAAGGTCGCGCCTCATGAATGCGCGCATCAAAGGCGGCGGGAGTCCCGCGCAACGCTTCGAGAGACATGGCCCCGGCAAGATCGAACAATTCCGCAACGCGATGGGCGCGCGCGATTGCGAGAGCTCCGACTCCGGCCATGGCCTGCGTGCCGTTGAGGAGAGCCAGACCTTCTTTGGCCGCGAGCGTGAGGGGCGTGATACCTGCGGCTTTCAGCGCTGCGGAAGCTGCGACTCGCGAGCGTTTGAAGAAGACCTCCCCCTCGCCCATCAGGACCAGGGCGAGATGCGCCAGTGGGGCCAGATCTCCGCTAGCTCCCACCGAACCGCGCGCCGGGATCACGGGATGGACCCGGTGATTCAGCATTGCAATCAGGGTCTCTGCGACGACTGGCCGAACACCACTCAGTCCCTTCGCAAGAACATTGGCGCGAAGCAGCAGCATCGCCCGGACTTCGTCTTCAGGAAGCGGTTCTCCGATCCCACAGGCGTGACTGCGGATGAGGTTTCTCTGCAATGATTCGAGTTGATCTGGAGCGATGCGCACATCGCTGAGCTTGCCGAAGCCGGTATTAATGCCGTAGGCGGTCTCGCCGCGGGACAAAACCTCGTCGACTACCCTGCGCGATTTCCTAACCTTGTCGTATGCCTGTTCGGACAGTACGACACTGCGGCCACTTACAGCGACCGCGACAACGTCTTCGAGCGACAGCAGACCGCCGTCGAGCTTAAGAGCATCACTCATTTCCGGTTTCCATCCTAGGAAAGACCCGGCAGCGAGTACATGGGAATTTCGTAGAATTGTGCGAGAATTTCCATTGAATCAAGCAAGAGGCCTCTTTTCGGAACGTGAATCATGGAACATCTGGATGAATTCTCGTTGAATCTAATTATCGAGCTCTCCAGCGATGCAAGGGCCTCATACGCAGAGCTTGGCCGCCGCGTTGGTCTTTCTCCGTCAGCAGTGATCGAGCGCATGCGGCGCATGGAGGAGCAGGGAATTATCGAAGGATACGCAGCGGCCATCAATTCGGCGGCGCTGGGGTTGTCGGTTCTCGCAGTGATCCGCATGACCTGCGACGGGACGCACTACCATCCATTTCTCAAATTTGTGAAGACGCTGCCGGAGGTGCGGGTCTGCCATCACGTCACAGGAGCCGATGCATTTTTCCTGGAGGTCGCAACGCGATCGCTCGAAGAACTGGAGCGCCTGATCGAAAGGCTTCTGCCGTATGGGATTCCCACCACGAGCCTAGTTTTCTCTTCGCCCGTTACGCGACGCGGACTGGACGTGGTCCACCTTGGAAGCGCAAAAGAGAACGGGCGACCCAAAGGCCGCCGTCGATGATCTGTGAAGGTAGCCTAAGCCGGCATGATGATGCGCGACCCCCGCACACCATAGTACGCAATATAGAGGTAACACAGAACCGGCAGGATGAACGCGTGGTGGATGCCGATACGATCGGCAATTACGCCCTGCGCCAGAGGAATCAGCGCGCCGCCGACGATTGCCGTTACCAACAGGCCTGAGGCCTCACCCGTGAGCGGGCCCATCTCCGCTATGCCGAGCGTGAAGATGCTGGGGAACATGATGGAGTTGAAGAGGCCGACCAGCAGGATGCTCCACACTGCAAAGTGGCCAAAGGAAAGCATGGAAATTATGACCAGAGCGCAGGCAACGATGG
>Ga0213872_10002570_pt1 | contig 10579 bp, 8 predicted proteins | sample VelepicomBERX_R2_FD_160071 | JGI IMG/M metagenome (GOLD analysis project Ga0213872, IMG submission 160071) | Rhizosphere microbial communities from Vellozia epidendroides in rupestrian grasslands, the National Park of Serra do Cipo, Brazil - RX_R2 | ecosystem: Host-associated > Plants > Roots >... | reverse complement strand
GCTCGTCGTAGCGGATGCAGGCGACTTTATGGGGAGCCGTTGTACCTACGATGCTGAAGCGGCTGCCCGCATGGTCCCCCAGCTCCCGCAGGACATCGCCGATGGGGTTGGCGACGCTCAGACCGACACCGTCGCCGTTGGTGCCTCCAGCGAAGAAGAGGCCGACCGGCTGCGCGTTTGCGGCGTCGACGACGAGCGCGCCGGAATCGCCGGCGTCGGAGAACCTGTCTCCTGCGATGCCGATCTGACCTGTGTAGGTCTTGGAGTAGTAGCGCTGCGTTTCGGCGCAATCTTTGAAGTAGTCGATGCGGACAGTAAGGTCGACGGTCTCAACGGTCGAACAGGTGAGGCCGGTGGTTCGACTGCTCTTGGCCAGTTCGATATTGGGGAGATTGGACGCCGTCAGTGGTTCTCCGGTGCCGGCCATGGGAGGGGCAGAGCCGAGCGGAGCAGAGGTGTTCGCCTTTGGGGCGTCGAGCTGCAGAATGCTGCCCGTGTGGTCTACTGCGCCTGTTGTGACGGCGGCAAGCGCGGCGTCGACGTTCGTACTCGAACTGGCGAGGGGAACGAAGTACTTCAGGGCGCCTACGGGACGAAGCATCGAGCCCGCGTGGCTCGAAGGCACGCAACCGTTGTCGATCAGGCCGGGCTGGTCAATGGTGTCGCCGATCAACGCCTGGTCGGACTCGGCCAGGACGTGATTGTTGCTGAGGATGTACTGATTGTGGGCCGTATCTTCGACGAGCGCACCCAGCGTTCCGCCGCAGCAGTCGGCGATGTAGGGATTTCCAGCGCGGTCGACATAGGTGTCGTAGTCATTGTCGTTTCCACCGGATGAGCCGAGCGAGATGGCTCCGCCCTGCTGAGCCTGATTGGTTGAGGGACTGCTGTTGAGCCCGTCATTGTTGAGGAGAATCTTCATCGGCGTGGTCACGGAGGTTCCGTTGACGGAGGCCGTGAGATAAACGACGCCCGCTGCAGGAATGAGAGCCGGCGCCGTGTAGCTGATCCTGCAGGTGGTGAACTGATCGAGACTACGCTGGCAACTCGCGTGATCGATCGTGCCGAGGTTCGCTGCGTTATCAGCAGCGGGGACGCCGGAAGCAGACGGGCTGAGCGTCCATTTCACCGAACCGGCATTGACCTCGGCGATTTCCGCGGTGGCTTCCAGCACAGCTCCTGCAGTGAGCGCGGCGTTTTGCGGCAGGAGCGACTGCACGAATCCGGGGGTGACGTTGATGGCTGTGGTCGCGACAGCGGATGGATTGTTGTTCAGGCGTGCCTGGATCTGAACCTGAACGCTGTTGCGAGAGAGTGCTCCCGGCGGGGTGTACACCCCGGATGCATCGATGTGTCCCTGACCGAGTGAAGGCGCGTTTTCTCCATTGAAGACGGTCCAATGGACGGGGGCGGTTTCGCCGGAGGGCAGAAGCGCAGTGAACTTTACCTGTCCATTGGAGCTGACCGCCGCCGAGGATGGTGTGATGGAAAACGCGCCCGAGGATGCGCCCATGCCCGCAAGCTGGCTTGTTCCGCATCCTGCTGCGAAGAGCAGCAGAGATGCAGATGCCAATGCGACGTTTGGGCTCAGTCGACGCGGCATACCAAATCGGCGGGGGACACGAGACGAACTCACCGATTATCTTAGCCGGTCCTGATTAAAAGGCAAGCTTAACCGAGAGCAACTAGCCAGGGGCAAATGGCGCAAATCGTTTCGGTTAGCCCAAATGGACTAGCTGCAGCTGTGTGGGCAGAACGGTGCCCCGGAACCAAATTCCGATGAGTTCCGCAAGGCGGTCACGCCGCGCTTGATTTACGTTCCGCAGCCTGCAAGGAAGTGCCGGAGATGTCCGCAGGCAGGACCTTAAGCTCGCTGGCCCGCGCAGCCTTAAATCGGCGCATTTCACGCGCGCTCAATGGCCGCATGGTCGAAGGGGAGTAAGGGACATGGACACCACAGTCGAGGCAGACTCGGTAAGTTTCATCCTGCAGCGTGAAGATGCGGGTCAGATGACTGTGGCTGCAACCAAAGAAGATCTCATAGAAGAAACGGAAAATCGCGCGAAGAACGCTCATCACATGGACTCCCTTCTTTCCCTCAAATCCGTTTTGTTTCGGAGGAAAAACAAAGGCCCAAAGGCAGAAACAAAAACCGCACTACTTACTACCAACTACTTATTACGCACTGCCTATTAGATGCCCTGCTGCGAGAAAGGTCGCTCCCACGAGTGAGGGATTACTGATGGATTCGAATCACTAGCTTACCAAAGTGGGAGGCAGACTCCATGGTTCGCAGAGCCTTCCGGAAATCCCCGAAAGGAAAGACATGATCTACAACGGGTTGCATGGAATGAAACGCGATCGCCCGATTCATTTCCTCGAAGTCGGCCCGGGAGCCGACGTAGATCCCCTTGAGACGCACCTGCTTGTACAGGATAGGGAAGATGGTAAACGGCTCTGTGGCCTGACTGAGCACGCCGACTTGCGCCACCGCTCCGCCAATCCGAACCGCCCTGAGAGATTGCGTGAGAGTCCCCGCACCGCCGACTTCGACGACAAGGTCGGCGCCTGTTCCGCCGGTTTGTTCGAGCACCCACGCAGCCCAGTCGGGCGTCTGCCTGTAATTCACGCCGGAGTCAAGGCCGAGCGCCAGCGCGCGGCGAAGCTTTTCATCGGTTGACGACGTGCCGAGCACGCGCGCTCCCATGAGCTTCGCAAATTGCAATGCAAAGATGGACACACCGCCAGTGCCCTGGATGACGACCGTGTCACCAGCCTTGATGCCGCCGGTCTGAACAAGGGCATTCCACGCAGTGACGCCCGCGCAGGGCAATGTGGCTGCCTCTTCCCAGCTCAGATGCGCGGGAATTTCGACCAGCCCGCGCTCATCAAGCACAACATATTCCGCGGCCATGCCGTCGATGTCACCGCCGAGCGCTCCGCGCTGCTTCACGGCGGTGGGAGGGCCCTCGATCCAGTTCTGCATAAAGATGCCGGCCACACGCTGGCCGATCTTCCAGCGGGTCACACCCTCGCCGACGGCGGTGATTTCGCCCGCACCATCGGAGCATGGAATTCGCGGCAGACCGAGCTTCGGATTGTATTTGCCGAGCGTGACGAGCAGATCGCGGTAATTCAATGAGACGGCATGAACTTTCACCAGCACCTGTCCGGGGGCGGGCTGAGGTGTGGGGCGGTCGACTGGCTCCAGATTCTCAATGCCGAAAGACGGGATCTGCCAGATTTTCATTGAGACGCTCCGTTACGAAAGGATGCTATGACGGCTTACTACGGCTGAATGGCGCATGAATTGAAACGGATTTCGCATTAACATTGAAGTATGGCACGAGGTTGGGAAAGTAAATCCGTCGAGGAACAGGTTTCGCAGGAGCTGCCGGCAAGCCAAAGCGCTCTGAACCCCAAGCAGCAGGCAGACGCCGCGCAAGCCGGAGAACTACGGCGACGCCAGGCGCTTGAGCTGCAGCGGGAACGCATTCTGGACGAGCGCACATCGAGTCCTGTCCGGCGCGCGGCGCTGGCAGCTGCCCTTGCCCAGATCGAAGAGCAGCTCAAGCAGTATCAGTAATCGCCACTGATACAAATAGCACTCGCCGCTCATTGAGGCTTGCGGTTGAAGAGCAACGAGTTTGCCTGATCGACCGAAGTCATCCCAATTCGGGCGATATTGACGTGAGCGGGACGGGTGGCCGACCAGACGATGGCATCGGCGACGTCTTCCGGCGTGAGTGGCGTGACACCCTGATAGACCTTCGCGGCGCGATCGGCGTCTCCATGGAAGCGGACGAGGCTGAAGTCGGTCTCCACCATTCCGGGATCAACGGTGGTCACGCGAACCGGCGTGCCGAGCACATCCTGCCGCAGGCCGTCGTTGATGGCGCGCTCAGCAGCCTTGGTGCCACAGTAGACTGCGCCGTTAGGGTAAGAGATTTCGCCGGCCGTCGATCCCAGGCTGATGACATGGCCCCGGCCACGATTGACCATGCCAGGAACAACGGCGCGGGTGACGTACAACAGACCCTTGACGTTAGTGTCGATCATTTCGTCCCAGTCGTCGGGATTCCCCTGGTAGAGCTTTTCGAGGCCGCGGCTGAGGCCTGCGTTGTTGACGAGGATTTCAATTGCCCGCCAGTCCGCGGGCAAGGCTGCGATGGCGCTCTCAACGGCGCCGCGGTCGCGAACGTCGAGAGCGAAATTGTGCACATCGGGCGCTCCGGATTCGAGCAGCTTCGGCTTGATCTCCTCAAGACGAGAGAGCCTGCGCGCCGCGAGCAGTAGCCGCGCTCCTTCGCCGGCGAAGGCAAGGGCGCATGCCTTGCCGATGCCTGAACTTGCGCCGGTAATAAACACAATCGTGCCATTGAGTTTTGCCATTTTCGGTATTCCTTGCAGTTACTTTTGTGATTCAGATGTGACGGCGCTCATACTCTGCGTAAGACGATAGTAGCCTGCAGCCCAGTCCTGATCTTTCATGCCGGCTTCGATGGCCCTCTGGAAATTGGCTTCGAAGATGCCGGCCAGTTCGGCCTTGATGCCGCTGCCCGCCGCAGCCTCCCGGAAGAGGCGAAGGTCTTTTTCTCCGAGGGCGATGGTGGCCCCGAGATTGTCAGCCGGGTGGAGCATGATTTTGCCGTAGGCCTCGTAGAACGGCGATCGGAAGAGCGCGTTGTTGACAGTCTCGAGGAACAGCGCCGGCTCGATGCCGAGTGCCTCAGCAAAGATCAGGCTTTCAGCGATCGACGCGATCATGGCGGTGATGAGGAAGTTTCCGCCGAGCTTGAGCGCGTGGGCGGCCGACGGCTTTTCTGAGACTACAGTCAGGCCGCGACTGAACGAATCGAGGAGCGGCCGGATCTTCTCGATGACTTGAGGCTCGCCCGCGGTGACGGTCCACAGGCGGCCTTCTTCGGCGACATTGGGACGTCCGAAGACCGGCGCTGCCGCGAAGTGGGTACTGGCGGCACGATGAGCGTCCGTAAGACGATTGGAGAGCGCCACGCTGATGGTGCTCAGCGAGACGTGAATGCTATCCGGCCGCATTGCTTTGATCGTGCCCGAGTCGAAGATGACGGATTCGAGCGCGGCGTCATCCATAACCATGGTGAAAGTGATTTCCGCCTTTGCGACAGCCTCGGCAGGCGATCCGGCCACGCTCGCGCCCAGCGCCCTGAGCGGATCGGCGTGCGAGGCAGTGCGGTTCCAGACGGTGAGGTTGTGACCGGCATTGATAAGATGGCGCGCGATCGCGACACCCATCTTACCGAGTCCAAGAAACGCAATCTGCATGCGGATCCTTTCGTTTCTCTTTTCTGCTCCTGTCATTTTGGATGAAGGAGCGGGTCAGGCGGATTTCAAAACAAAAGGGCCGCGTTTGTGCGCGGCCCTCAGATGCAGCTCCGACGCTCGGTTATTGCTGGGGAACGTTGGAGACTCCGGTCGCATACGGCTGCGCCTGCTGCTGCGACTGCGGAGGCGTGTTCATGGACTGTCCACCGGATGAAGGCGCACTTTCCCGGACGCCGATGGAGCTACCGGAGACTACGAGTTGGACGCGACGGTTCTCCGCACGCCCGGCTGCGCTGGAGTTGTCGGCTACGGGGTCAGCTTTTCCGTATCCTGCGGCGGAAACGCTAGCCTGAGGAACGCCCTGAGCGACCAAGTAGTCGCGGACCGCATCTGCCCGCTGATCGGAAAGCTTCTGGTTGTAGTCATCCGAACCGATGTTGTCCGTGTAACCCTCCACCTGTAACTGGAGGTTCGGGTAGGACAGTAGAATGCCGGAGACTTTGGCCAGCTTCTCGCGGGCTTCGGGCTTCAGGTTGTACTGGTTGAAGGCAAAGAGCACGTCGGACATGTTGACGATGAGGCCGCGGGCGGTTTCGCGAGTAGCGAGAACCTGGTTCAACTGCTCCTTGAGGCGCTCACGCATCTGTTCGGTCTGGTCGGTAGCCCGCTGTGCCCGCTGCTGCGCGGTAGCCTGATCAGCACGGGCCCTCTCGGCTTCGGCCTGAGCCTGAGCCGCTTGAGCTTCGGCCTGGGCGCGCTCTGCCGCAGCCCGCTGCGCGTCAAGAGCGGCCTGCTGCGCCGTTTCATTGGCCTGCTGCGCGGCCTCGCGTTGGCGCTCGTCGTCCTCAGCCTTCATTTTGCGGATGGCCATGATGCGGGCGTCTTCGGCGGACTGTACGGCTGCGCGGGCGTAGGTGATCTCCTGTTTACGCTCGCTCTTGTGGTGGTCCATATCCTGAGCGTTGCCGAGGGCCTGCTTTGCGGTAGCTAGAGTGTCGGGAGCGTACTTGCCGGCTCCGGCAGCCTCAGCGATCTGGACGGCATTGATGGCCTCGTACAGCTCAAGCGGAGACTGGTCATTACGAGTGATTGGGTTTAGAACGGTGTGCCGGCCGGCGGTCTCCGAGTAGGCGCCGCGCGGCAGGAGCGAGTAATGGGCATTGACGGTCTGGACGATGCCTTCCGTCTTGTCGCGCAGAGCATAGTTCTGGAGCACCACAAGATCGCTGGGCATGGTTACGGCGTAGTAGGGCTCGGCGGTAACGATCAAGCCGAACACCTGGAGATCGGTGGTGACGGTGATTTCATTCTTTGTGCCGTTGGGCAATACCTCGCCGAGATTGACAGGGCGGCCTTCCGGCGTGATCGCCCAAAGGACATAGGTCAGGTATTCGACGCCGAAGCTGTTAGCGGGGACAAGACCCTCGAATTTAGCGTTGATGACCATGCGTCCGCGGCGGCTTTCGATGGTAGCCGAGCCCTTACTCCGGGCGAGCAGACTGGTGCCCTCGAAGCCGATCTTCGTGGGGCCGCTGCGGTGGAGGTAGTTGACGGCGGGAATGTCCCGGCCGACGACGGTGATTTTGTAGACGGGGACACCATTGCGCCATTCGGCCTGGGGTTGTTGCCGCTGGTTCTGGTCCTGGTTCTGCTGATCTTGGTTCTGCTGATCTTGTGGCCACTTTTGTGTGGCCGTGGGATTCATCTCCTGCGCAGACGCCAGGCCGCATGCGCAGAAGAGGAGAATAGGTAACGCAACGCGTTTCATTTCTCTCTGACTCCTTCCCAATGAATTGCGAAGCATGGCGACCATCTCTGCCCAGCCGCCAGGCTGGACGGAGAACGGCGCCAAAGGAGTTAGATGGGAAATGGAGGCGTGGCTTTTGTATGCGGCAGTGCGAGTTATCGAAGCCGGTTAAAGAAAAAATCAGTTTTGCGGGGCAACCAAATTGTGCGCGATCGCAAACATCGCCAGTTCAAGACGGGTAGAGACGCCTGTCTTGTCGAAAGTATTCGAGAGATGGCGCTTTACGGTTTCCTCGCTTAGGCCGAACTGCTTTGCTATATCGCGATTGCTGCAGCCTTCGACGATGCATCCGACGACCTGCAGCTCACGCGGGGTGAGTCCAAACGTTTTGCGTTCGGGTGGGGCGGCCTGTTTCATGAGATCGTGGAGCGCACCGACGAGGTTCACCACGCGGCGTCCGCCGATCCAGTAATCGCCGGAGTAAACGGTTCGGACGGCGCTGGTGAGGTGGTCGGTGAGAGCGTCCTTGAGAACGATGCCGCGCGCGCCGATCTGCAGGGCTTCAATGATCTGTTGGGTTGTGATGGTGCTGGTGAGCAGGACGATCTTGACGGTGGGGGAGCCGCTCATGATGGCGCGCATGGCCTCGAGACCGGGCAGCCGCGGCATGGAGAGGTCGAGCAGGAGAATGTCTGGGAGAAGCTCGAGGGTCTGGGTGATGGCCTCGTCGCCGTCTCCTGCCTCGCCAACGACGGTGAAGGCCTCGTCGGACTGCAGCATGTTACGCACGCCGATGCGGACGACGGGGTGGTCGTCGGCGAGCAGGATACGGACGACGGCGGTATTCTGCGGCTTGCTCTTCATGGGTGTTGGAACCTTAGCCGGTTTCGTGGAGATTGTCATAATCTTGGCTTTCGCAACAGAATACGATGTAATTCGTCACAGGACGACAATAAATTGGCGAGCAGGTTAAAAACCTGTTCCGTCTCGTACACGCCGAGTTCTATTTCGGCAGCCGAGGAGGCAAGCTTTCGGGCACCGATCATGCCGGCGCTTCCCTTGAGGGTATGGGCAATCCTGCGAACCAAAAGCAGGTCGTTGGCGGCTGCGGCAGCCCTCATCTCCGCATGGCGCGCACGCGTGTCGTTCAGGCATGCCTCGTAGATTTCGCGGAGTGCTTCCGGGGACATCATGCGCGACATCTTCTGGTAGACAGCCTCGTCGAGAACGGGCTCATTGGCGGTTGCTGCTTGTGAAAGCTCAGGCGTTGTGGCGTGACCGTCAAGGAATGCTCGCAAAGCGGCAGTGTCAAGGGGTTTCCTGAGGAAGCCGTCGTAGCCTTCGGCCGGATCAGGTGTGGCGCTCATGGCGAGCAGTTTTGACTTGGGTGCGGCGCGGCGAAGCTCGGATGCCAGTGCGGCACCGGTGAGCCCCGGCATGCGAAGGTCGGCAAGCAGTACGTCTGGATGTGCCTCGGGAGATAGTGAAGCCAGAGTTTCGAGGGCCGGTTTGCCGCCTGAGGCCTGGATCACGTTATAGCCTTCGGATTCCAGCAGCAGCGAGATGAGCGAGAGGCTGATCTCGTCATCGTCAATGACCATGAGTGTGCGGGCCTGTACTGCTTGCTCAGGTGACATGCTTTTTGCGCGACAACTCCTAAATCCATTTCCCTGCTTTTCCCCGCATTCTTCAAGAAGCACTCGAGGCGCAGCGCTCTATCTCATCGAGATTTTTCATACCGTTCGTCACTCTACCAAGTACGTTTACCGTGCATTGGCGGAAATTTCAACATTTTGTTGCATGGAATCTTTAGGCTTGGCCCTATGCGAAAAAACCAGGTTTTTGTTGTCAGCTTACTATGGGCAGGCCTTGTCTTATTTCTGTTCGGCAGCTTCGCGCAGGCGCAGTTCGAGGATGGCAGTGTGGTTGGAACCATCCACGATTCCAGCGGCGCGGCGGTTTCAGGGGCCGGCGTTACGGTTAAGAATACGGCGACGGGAATTCAGAATTCCGTCACCAGCAACGGCAGCGGCGATTATGAAGTCCCATCCATTCGCGCCGGCGTGTATCGCATTACGGCGAGCGCACCAGGCTTTGCCACGGCGGTGGCGGAGAACATCACGGTTTCGGTGGGCAACCGGCAGCGCATTGATCTGACGCTCAAGCCGGGGCAAACGTCCTCGACGGTGGAAGTGAGCGACGTGGCCCTGCAACTCGAGACGGATTCGAGCCAGCGCGGGCAGACCATCACCAATTATCAGAGCGAGGCATTTCCGCTGGTGAGCCGCAACTACTCCGACCTGCTGGAGCTGGTTACGGGGGTGCGGCAGGCCCCGACGGCGGCGACGACCAGTTCGATCAGCAGCCTGGTTCGACAGGGCGCGTACAACGTGAATGGCCAGCGAAGCATGTTCAACAACTTCCTGCTCGACGGCATGGACAACAATGCTTACGGCGAGAGCAACCAGGGATTCGACAACCAGATCATCGCGATTCCGCCGGACTCCGTAGGGCAGTTCAGCGTGGTGACCAATAACATGAGCGCCGAGTATGGGCGGTCTTCGGGAGCAACGATCAATGTTGCCTCTGCGAGCGGAAGCAACCAGTACCATGCGACGCTATATGAGTTCCTGCGCAACACGGACCTGAATGCGGCAGGGTTCTTCAAGCCCAATGTGGTGAGCAACACAGGCGCCGTGACGACATTCAAGAAGCCGACCTTCAACCGCAACCAGTTCGGAATGAATTTCGGCGGGCCGATTCTGCGCGACAAGCTGTTTTTCTTCCTGGATTACGAGGGGTTCCGGCAGACGATGCGGCCGCTGAGCGTGCTGACCCTGCCCACGCAGAATGAACTGAACGGCAATCTGGTAGTTCCGGTGAAGAATCCGCTAACGGGTGTTATTTACCCGGCGAATACGCCGATTCCCGCGGGCGCGATCAATCCCCTGTCACAGCAAATCATCAGCTACTTCAAGCGGTTTGAGAATCAGCTTCCGATAGCCGGCCTGCCAACGACTGGGCTGGCTTCGAACGACTATGCAGTGCAGGCGCCTTTCACGGACAACTCCGACAAGGGCGATCTGAGACTCGATTACCAGCAGAACGCGAAGAGCTCGTGGTTCCTGCGCATCAGCGACCGCAAGGAAACCGGAGTCAACCACCCCACGATTCCGCTGCCGCTGGACGGCCAGACGAACGGCACGATTCGCATTCTGGATCAGCAGGTGGCGCTGGGATACAACCATCTGTTTGACGCCAACAAGATTATCGATGCGCGGCTTGGTCTGTCCCGGACCAAGGCCGGCAAGTTTACGCTCTCGATCGGCGACAATGCGTTTTCGATTCCCGGGCTGCCGTCGAATCCGATTGTGGCGGGCGGACTGCCATCGGTGGGAATTTCCGGCTTTACCGGTTTCGGACGGCAGAGCACGAATCCGCAGTGGCAGGATCCATCGCTGATCGATCCCAAGGTGAACTTCACATGGGTGAAGGGCAAGCACTCGCTGAAGTTCGGCTATGAATACG
>Ga0213872_10002569_pt1 | contig 10580 bp, 7 predicted proteins | sample VelepicomBERX_R2_FD_160071 | JGI IMG/M metagenome (GOLD analysis project Ga0213872, IMG submission 160071) | Rhizosphere microbial communities from Vellozia epidendroides in rupestrian grasslands, the National Park of Serra do Cipo, Brazil - RX_R2 | ecosystem: Host-associated > Plants > Roots >... | reverse complement strand
GATTGGCATAACTCCGCCGAGCTTCTTCGGAGTAGCCGTGGGGCGCAGCTTCGACGTGGCTGTGCCGGTGTGCTCGCAGCCGTTCCTCGAAACGAGAAACATGCTGGATTCGAGCACAGAGTGGTGGCTGTCGCTGATCGGAAGGCTCGATTCTGCCTGGTCTGCCCAACGGGTGGCGGCGCGTCTCGGAGGCATATCGCCCGGCATCTTTGCCTCGACGCTCCGACCGGATTATCCAGTCGAGAGTGTGAAGGACTACCTGGCGATGAAGCTGACCGCCGCGCCTTCGGCGGCCGGCGTCTCGATGCTGCGTGAGACCTATTCTGATCCGCTGAAGTTTCTGCTGGGGATTTCCGGGTTCGTACTGCTGATCACGTGTGCAAACCTGGCCAGCCTGATGCTCGCGCGGACGAGCGCCCGCGAGCGGGAGATGGCAGTACGGCTTGCGATTGGAGCGGGCCGATGGCGACTGATCTGGCAGGTTCTGTCAGAAAGCTTGCTCTTGTCGCTCGCGGGTGCTTTGGCAGGCGCAGCGCTGGCCCGCATGCTGAGCCACGGGTTGGTGGCATACCTGAACACGAAGGACGATGCCGTAACCCTCGACTTCAAGCTGGACTGCCGGCTGTTCGCGTTTCTGCTGGCGGTCTCGCTAGTGACGTGTGTGCTCTTCGGGCTGGCTCCGGCGCTGCGCGCTTCGCGGACAACTCCTGGCGCCGCGATGAAGACGGGCGGCCACGGTATGACGGCGGGGCGAGGACGGCTGGGATTTCGTGGAGTGCTGGTCGTGTCGCAGGTGGCGCTGTCTCTTGTGCTGTTGTTCAGCGCCTTGCTGTTTACAGAAAGCCTGCGGAACCTCCTGCTCAATGACCCGGGCTTCCGGACCGACGGCGTGCTGATCGCCGCACTCGATTTTACGCGTTTGCAAATTCCTGTCGAGCGGCGAGGAGCATTCCAGCGGCAGCTGCTCGACAGGATACGCGCGATTCCCAGTGTGGATGCGGCGGCAGATACGAATGTTGTGCCGCTGAGCGGGGCCGGCTGGGGAAACACTGTCTGGATTGACGGCCACGACTCGACGCAGCGGCACGATTCGAATTTCAGCGCCGTCAGCTCGGATTATTTCAAAACGCTGCGCATTCCGATCGTCGCTGGCCGCGATTTTAACGACAGGGATACGACGCAGTCGCCGCGTGTGGCGGTCGTGAACGAGACCTTCGCGCGCAAGCTGGGACTGGGCGCGAACGCCGTGGGCGCGCGCTTCTGGCGTGAGGCGACGCCATCCAGCCCTGAGGAACTGAACGAGATTGTCGGCGTAGTCAAGGACACGAAATACCGGCATATCCGGCGGCCGGCTGGTGCGATCGCGTATCTCGCGCTCTCACAGGACAAGGACGCTGAGAGTACGATGCGGATTCTCGTGCGGTCAGGGTTACCGATGGATGCAGTAGAGCAGGCGATTCGGCGCACGATACGCGAGGTCAGTTCGGGCATCAGCTTCGATTTCACTGGGCTGCAGGAGCAGATCCGGCAGTCGTTGCTGGCCGAACGGCTGCTCGCGACTCTCTCGGGATTCTTCGGCGCGCTGGCCGTCGTGCTGGCGATGATAGGCCTTTACGGTGTCATGTCGTATACAGTAGCCGAACGGACGAACGAGATCGGCATCCGTATGGCGCTGGGCGCGGGACGTGCAAATGTGATCGTCATGATTCTCGGCAAGGCCGTGCGAATGCTCGTCGTTGGGCTCGTTTTAGGCGCCGGGCTGTCACTCGCAGCGGCAAGTGCGGCGAGCGCCATGCTCTTCGGACTGAAGCCGCGTGATCCGGCAACGCTGGCCCTGGCGACAGTTCTGCTCGCGGTTGTGGCGCTGGCCGCGAGTTATCTGCCCGCGCGGCGGGGGTCGAAGCTGGATCCGATTGCTTCGCTTAGAGAAGAATGACTGAATCCCTACCGCGAGGATTCCGCGTCGCGCTGGATCACGGTCAGGCTGACGTCGTCCCGCAGCGGGGTGCCGTTGGCGAAATCCTGCAGGGCGGCGAGCACCATCATCAGCTTGGTATGAGCGGATTGGCCTTCGGCGCAGCGCAGCGTTTCAAGCAGCCTGTCGGTGCCGAACTCCTCGCCTGAGGGGCTTGCGCACTCGAGCACACCATCAGAGTAGGCGACGAGCGTGTCGCCCGGTGCGAGCAGCAGCGTTGCGGAGCGGAACTCCGCGCCGTCGATTGCGCCTAGCAGCGGGCCACCTTCCTGGAGCAGCTCGAAGCTTCCATCGGCGTGAAGCAGCAGCGGCGGGAAGTGGCCGGCGTTGCAGTAGGTCAACTCTCCGCGGTCGCAGTCGATCTGGGCAATGAGTCCGGTGACGAACGGGGCGACGGGGCGCAGATAGCAGAGGTGGCGATTCACCTCTGAGGCGATGCTCGCGGGGTCGGAGTCGGGCCGAGCGTAGCTCTGCAGAAGTCCGGCGAGGTTGGTGAACCACATGCCGGCGGCGATGCCTTTGCCGGCAATGTCTCCGTGAGCAGTGAAGACGCGCGAGCCGTTTTTCGAGAAGGTGATGAAGTCTCCGGACAGGAAGCGCGCGGCGAAGACTTCGCTGGCAAACTGCAGATCGCCGTGGCGCAGCAGGCGCGGGCCGCTGAGCTTACGCTGGATCTGGGCGGCCTCGAAGAGCTGGTTGTGCAGATCGAGCTTTTCGCGGTGGAGCGAGTCGAGTTCGTCTTTGAATGAAGAGTCGGGAAGAGACATGCCGGGCTCGGCGGTCTCGGCGAACGGCGGTACCGGAGGGGGAACCAGACTCCAATCGCGGTGATCGGGGTTCAATTCGAATCCGCTATTGGCTGCTGTCGCGAATGTTTCCGCGTGCAAGAGTCACCTCATTTCGTTTGGGCCCAGGCTTTTGATTAACCAGATCAATAGCTTTTAACCGACGAATCGATAGCCGGTTCCATGTACGGTGAGGAAATACTGCGGTTGCTCGGGATCGGGTTCGAGTTTCTGGCGCAGGCGCACCAAGTGCGTGTCGACTGTGCGCGTGGTTGGAAAGTTGTCGTATCCCCAGACGTCTTCGAGCAGGCGATCGCGGCTAAGGGTTTCGCCGGAGTGAGAAATGAAATACTTGAGCAGTTCAAACTCCTTTGAAGAAACATCGAGCAGCTTGCCGGATTTGACGACGCGACAGCGCCGCAGGTCTACTTCGACGTCGCCGAAGGAATGCTGTTCAGGATTTTTGGGCCCGGCCGCGGCGCGCCGCAGGATGGCCTTGACGCGCGCCAGCAATTCGCGAATCGAGAAGGGCTTGGTGACGTAATCGTCGGCTCCGAGTTCGAGTCCGACGACCTTGTCGACCTCCTGGCCGCGGGCCGTCAGCATGATGATGGGGAGCGAGGCGCGCTTGGCACGCAGCTGCTTGCAGACTTCAAGACCGCTCATCCGCGGCATCATGACGTCGAGTACAACGAGATCCGGGGATTCGTCGAGCGCTCTCTGGAGGCCTTCGATGCCATCGCGGGCGGTTATGACCTGATAGCCCTCGAACTCAAAGTTGTCACGAAGGCCAGCGACCATGTTGGGCTCGTCCTCCACGATGAGAATCTTCGCGGTCGATTCAGTTGGTTTTGTTTTGTTCTGTACTTTCATGCGTGAGCCTCGATTCGTTGCTCGACTGGCAAATGCTGCATCGGGAGAGTGATGGTGAACTTGCTACCCCGCCCGGGCTCGCTCTCGACGGCGACCTCGCCGCCGTGGGCCTGCACGATATGGCAGACAAGCGACAGGCCCAGCCCGCTGCCCTTAGTGTTGTGCACCAGAGGATCACATACCCGGTAGAACTTCTCGAAGATTTTCGGCTGCTCCTTGGGGGGAATTCCGATGCCGTGATCGATGACCTCGAGGTTGACGCCGCCATTGTGGCGGTAGAGATTCACGCCCAGATATTTCTCGGATGGGGAGTACTTCAGCGCGTTGTTTACGAGATTCAGCAGCGACCGGGCAATGGCCTCGCGGTCAACCATCAGCGGCGGCACGTCATTGGCAATCCGCTGCTCGAACCTGAAGCCGTTCTGTTCGATTTCGAAGCGGTAGGATTCGAGCGTGTCGCGCACGAGGTCGGCGACGTTCGTCTCGCGGAAGTTGTACTCCTTCTTGCCGGACTCGATGCGGGAGAAGTCGAGGATGTTGTTGATCAAAGAGGTGAGCCGCTCGCTCTCCTTGCGGATGATCTCGTAATATTCCTGCTGTTTTCCGGAGCCGGAGATGCGGCCCATCTCGAGCGTTTCCGCGTAGAGGCGGATGAGCGCGAGCGGTGTTCGCAACTCGTGAGAAACGTTCGAGACGAAATCGGATTTGAGCTTGGCCACTGCCAGCTCGCGCGCTACGCTGCGGTAGGTGAAGAACATGCCCGCGCCCATCAAAAGTGAGAGCGAGACGAGAATCAGAAAGTGAGTTCTAAACAGGCGGGCACTGATATCGGCGATTGTGGTGCCCCGCAGCTTGATTCCGAGAATGAGGCCTGAGAAGACATTCTCAAAGGCCCGTTCAACCTCGGGGGCACCCCCGTCCCAGGAGGCAGAGGCCGCAAGCGGGAGATCTTCTTTCTCGGTGTGGACCATGATGGCGGTCTTGGGATGCGTGGAATCGGCCTCGTTCTGATCGGGCAGCACTTCGTTCAGGGCCGCTGGGAAAAATTTGTTCTTCAGATAATCGGTGTCGTAAATGAAACCGGCGAGAGCAGGGCGCTCCGGAGTAGAGCCACGCGGCAGGAAAAGCACCAGCGACTGAAACTGCATCTTGTCACCGCGGCTCACCCAGTGGTCGGTAAAGAGCAGGTGCTTGCCTTCCTTCGCTTCGTACTTTCTCAGCTTGCCGATATACGGCTTAGCATCGATGTTCCACCATGTAGTGAAATCCGAGGCGAGTGTTTGATCCTCGGCGCAGTAGATGCCGCTGGCAAGGCGGTTTGACTGAGAACGAAACACCATCTGGTCTTTTCCGGTCCAGAGGAAGGCATGAGTGATGTCCGGGTGTGTCTCGAGAAAGCCGTCGATACCACGGGGATTGTCTCTATCCGGAAATTCAGAGCGCGCTTCGTCGGCCGTTTCGTACATGCGCGCATCGATCTCTTTTTCGACGATCGCTAGCATGCGCTGGTACTCGACCTGGTAGGCCGCCTCGATGACCTTGTCGCGCTGGGCCAGGCGAAGATAGAGCACGCCGGAGATGATGAGCGCGGCGGCCGGCAGCATAGCGGCGAGCATCAACATGAGGATGCGCGAGCGCTCAGACAAGCGGAGGTGTGGAAGCTTCCACATATCGATTAGTTGTCCTCCGATTCCCATCCGCAGTGAAGAATAGATCACCCGCAGGGGCGAGATGTCATGGAGACGCAACAAAATGCAAAAAGTTGTGAACGGGGGTGGGACGTGGGTGAGGTGCCAGGGTGTAAGTCGCATTCAGTCTGTAGCTTTGGTATCTTCGATCCTGTCCTGTGGGCAAATACAACCCGTATGAGTCGCGTTGAAAAGACGGTATTTCTGAGCTATCGGCGGACTAACGCTCCTTGGGCGCTGGCGATCTCGCAGAATCTGACACACCATGGCTATGATGTCTTCTTTGATTTCAATGGCATCGCCAGCGGAGATTTTGAGAGCGTAATCATCGGCAATATTCGCGCGCGCGCCCATTTCCTTGTATTGCTGACACCATCTGCGCTGGAACGCTGCGGGGATTCCGGGGATTGGTTACGTCTGGAGATCGAGTCCGCATTCGAAAACAAACGCAATATTGTGCCGCTCATGTTGGAAGGCTTTGACTTCAGCACGCCAACGATTGCCAATCAACTCACCGGTACGCTGGCGCCGCTGAAGCGGTATAACGCGTTGTCTGTTCCCGTAGAGTACTTTGATGCGGCGATGGAAAGACTGCGGACGAAGTATTTAACCATCACGCTGGATGCAGTGTTGCACCCTGCCTCTCCTACCGCTGCAGAGGTTGCCAAAAAGGAGCAGGCAGCTGCCGCGGCTGCTCCTGCAGTTACAGAGAGACAGCTGACGGCGCAGGAGTGGTTTGAGCGCGGGTTCAACGCGACCGATCTAGATGAACAGACTCGCTGCTACAGTGAGGCAATCCGGCTCAAACCTGACTTTCCTGAAGCCGTCAACAATCGGGGCAATGCGCGCTATGACAAAGGCGATCTGGAGGGCGCTCTGAAGGATTACAGCGAGGTCATCCGCCTCAAACCCGACTTTGCGGACGCCTTTTACAACCGGGGCAATGCGCGCAAGGCCAAAGGTGATCTGGAGGGTGCGCTCAGGGATTACAACGAGGCCATACGCTTCAAGCACGACTATGCGAACGCCTTTGTTGCTCGGGGCAATGCGCGCAAGGCCAAAGGTGATCTGGAGGGTGCGCTCAGGGACTACAACGAGGCCATCCGCTTCCAGCCCGACAATTTCTACGCCTTTACTGGTCGGGGCAGTGGGCGCCGGAGCAAAGGCGATCTGGACGGCGCTCTGACTGATTACAACGAGGCCATCCGCCTCAAACCCGACTATGCCAACGCCTACTACAATCGCGCATTGGTTTGGAAACAAAAGAACAATCCAGCCGCAGCCATTGCGGATTTTCAAAAGTATCTGGACTTGGGCGGAGGCGAGCGCGACGGTGACACGGAAGAAGTCGAACAGATGATTCGGGAACTCAGACAGGACTACAGCCTTTGACCAGATTTTACTTTCCCGCGTTCGCCGCTTCTTCAATCGCCGCGTTATAGTGCTGGCGGGCCCGAGGCAGCGGGTGCAGCTTATAGAGAATCAGTAAGTTGCGGTCCGGGTCGTCGAAGGCGCGGAAGCTGGCGACCCGCTCGAGCGAATACTGCGTCTGGAGGTCCTCGAGGGTGCCGGGGTCGAGTTCGTTCCAGGTGGCGTACCAGCCGGGCTTGTAGCTGTGAATGCGCTTCGTGAGGTCCCAGGTGCCGAAGTCGTCGCAAATAGCGGGCAGATGGGTGATCAGCGTGATGTTGTCTCCACTGACCGATAGCAAGAGGCGATTCCGGTACGGATGGCGATCGATATATTCGGTAAGGCGGCGCGCGGCGGTGACCCAGGTGTACTCGGGATGCCGCGTCCAGTAGAGGATCTCGCGAAGACTGAAGGCGCTTACCAGTGCGGCAGCGGCGACGGCGCCAAAGGCAAGCGGGCGGGCGAGTTTGTGTATGCGAAACGCACTGTGCCGCCCTCTGCAGAGCGCAGCCAGAGCGAGGGTGGTCACAAAGACCAGCGGATACGCGATTACCTGGTAGTAGCGTGGCTGCATGTTGTTGTGCCAGCCGATGAAGAAGACGTATCCCCCGCAGGCCAGCAGTGATGCGATGAGCAGCGGATTCCGCCAGACGTCGCGAGCCACAACGATCGACGCAACGAGCAGCACAAGCGCGAGGCCGCAGAGCCAAGGATCGATCCAGAGCGCGCCGTGAAGCGCATACCACAAAGCCGCGAGGTATTCCCTGAAGGTATCTGGCTGATTCCAGGCATTCGCGGCGAAGAGATAGTGGTAGTCATAGGCGTAGCGGGGACGGACGAAGCTTCCGTAGTAGAGGCCAAAGGGGATCAATCCAGCCAACGCGATTGTGATCAGAGGCCTGAGAGCCGCATTCCATTTGTAACCGTATGCGTGCCAGATAAGAAACAGAGTCGACGGAATCAAAAACAGGGCCGTTGTTTTGGTTAGAACGGCGAGACAGAGCAGGAGCCCGATTGCGATCTGAGCAGCTACTCGGGCCGGCGCGCTCGCCAGTTGCGGCAGATGCAGGGCAAGCAGCCACGATCCCAGCAGAAACAGCATCAGCGGCTGCTCGAGAATCGCGAGCCGGCTGAACGCATAGAGAAATGCATTCGAGACCAGGAGAGTAACCGCAAAGAGCGACGCCGACCGCGAGACCTGCGTGCGCAGCACGAGATACGCGAGCAGCATGTTCACAGCAAAAATAGCCAGCACGAGCAGACGCGCTGCGACCAGGCTGACTCCCGTGAAGCGGAAGAGGACAAATTCAAGCGCGGGCAGGACGGGCAGCGCCACGGAAGGGTTGAAGTCGCCGTGGACGTACCACGAGCCAAGCACGTAATGTTCGACGGCCGCCTTGCCGTACCAGCCCTCGTCGGTGTACTTCGCGTAGTCCATCCATGGGGAGTTGTTGGGGAAGTCTGCCCGCAAATGAATGGCGTGCAGCGCGAAGAGCGCAGTGATCCCTGCCAGCCAGAGGCCGTAGAGAGCGAGCCGGATTGTGCGCGGCAACTTCACTTTAAGACTTGTCCATCAACAGAGAGGCCACGGCCTACTTCATTCGGAACCGCAAAAGGATGCAGAAGTTGTGCTTCATGACCACGGAGTTGGGGAGAGTATAAACGTTATTTCTCTCGCCTCACGCTCGTAAGTGCGCCGTCTGCCGTCAGATGCGGGTGGCTCCTCCCCGCAAGGGTCGCCTGGCTATTCGTAGGCCAGTGCGTCGATAGGGTCTTTGCTGGCGGCCTTCCATGCCGGGTAGAGGGCTCCGAGGACCGCTCCGATGAGAGCGATGATCGCGCCGCGCAGCCGCCACTCGTTCGTCACCTGAAAAGCGAGCGTGGGAAAGCGCACGCCCATACCAAGTTTGAGAAGCTGCGTGCATATGATGCCAATCACGATGCCCGCTAGTGCGACGAACAAAGCTTCGCGCAACACCACGTTGACGATGTACAGCTTCGACGCACCGAGCGATTTGAGGATGCCGATCTCCCGCGTGCGCTCCATGACAGCTGTGTAGAGCGACTGGAAGATCACCAGGAAACCGACGATCACGGCGATCGCAATGACCACGTTCAGTGCAATGTTGAAGCCAGGAAGGTGCGCGGGCGTCATCATGGACATCCACGCTTCGAGGGTTTGCACCTGGTACTGCTGCAGGCCGGGCGTGGAGTGGATCTCATCGATGATGGCCTGCTGGTTCCTGAGATCGTCACTGCGGACATAGAAGAGCGATGCATTGTCCGAATTGCCCATGAGCCCGCCCAGGGTGCGGATGGGCACGAATTTGCGACCACCCTTGCCGTGTTCGACGACTCCGCAGATACGGAAAGAATGGCCCTTGATCGGAATGGTGTCGCCGACGTGATGGCCGTGGTCGGCGCGCGAGAAGAAGTCGTCAACGATGACGTCGTTGGGGCCGGTGAAGGGTCCGCCCGAAAGGAATGTGAATGGCCGCAGCGCGTTGTAGCTCTGATAGTCAATGCCCCAGATGGTCTCGACCGATCCTGCTGTGCTCAGGTCAGTGATGACAGGGGCCGCGACGGCTACATGCGGCAATTTTCGCAGCACATCGGCCACCTTGGCGGGCACGGGCGCACCACTGATTCCGGAGAGAAAGCTGGAGTTGGGTGGCTGCACGATGATATCGGCGCCTATGCCGCCGATGCGGGTCCTCTGGTCGCTGATCATGCCGACCATGATGGCGACAATCGACAGGATCATGATGACTTCGATGGCCACGGCGGCGACACTGATGATCGTGCGCACGGGGCGATGCAGGATGTTGCCGAAAACCAGCTTATTCATGAATGGGTTCGATGCCCGGACCGGTGTGAGCCCCACAGCTTTGGCAGGGCAAATCCGGGCGATAGGTCGAATCCACAGTTTAGCAAAACAGGCGGCGCCGGCTGGACCCCGGCGAGATCGGGCTAGTTGGGGGCCCGCTGCAGATGGATACGGCGGTATATAACGTTGTTCCCGATCTTCAGCGTGCCTTCCATCTTGTTTCCCATGACGATCAAGCGGAAGGTATTGCCGAAGACTTCAGCCTCAAGGGCGTGGTATTGCGGATCGAAGGTCCACTCCAGGGTTCCCATCTCGATCTCTTTGCCGTCCACAATCTTGCTGCCGCTGCCGGAGAACGTATTGGGCTTGCCCGGAATTTCAGCGAAACGATAGACGTTAACCTCATCGTGACACGGAGAGTCGGACTGTACGCATTCCGAGTTTCCTCGCCATGTGCCGCATACCGGGGACGGAGTCGCGGCGTGACCGGGACCAGTAGCAATCATCAAACAGGTAAAGCACGCGATAAGCAGGAAGCGACGAGGGAGAACACTGGACATGACCATCCCTTTGAATGACGATTCGGCATCCAAACCGGTAGCGGGGTCTCCGGATTTGGCCTAAATCGTGCACGGCGGGCTCAAGGCGGAGCGTCGAATCGTCGATACTGAGAAAAGGCAGTGCGGACGGAGGCGGGTAAGTACCGGAAGTAACCAAATGGAGCCCCAGAATGGGCTAAAGCCTTGATTTTTCGTTTGACCTGTGCAAGTGGGCGGTCGTATGGTTACCTCAAATCCGGAGTTCACTGCAATTTATGGCATTTTCGGAATTACTGGGTATCAAAAAAGCATGCTTGGTCGCCGCTCCCTGTTGGTCGCGCCGACCTTCGCTCCGTAGCTTCTGGATGCACCAATTCCGAAAATGCGAACGCTGCGAATGACCTGAGGTCTGGCGGTATGGGCGAATTTGGCAAGGAGTTGCGATCCGAGCGCGTAAACCGCGGCATTGAGATCGAGCAGATC
>Ga0213872_10002568_pt1 | contig 10582 bp, 9 predicted proteins | sample VelepicomBERX_R2_FD_160071 | JGI IMG/M metagenome (GOLD analysis project Ga0213872, IMG submission 160071) | Rhizosphere microbial communities from Vellozia epidendroides in rupestrian grasslands, the National Park of Serra do Cipo, Brazil - RX_R2 | ecosystem: Host-associated > Plants > Roots >... | reverse complement strand
TCCTTTATTTTAAGCGTTAGCAATGATGGTTTCCGGCCAGCTAATTCTACAGCTGTGGCCTATTACAGCACCGAACAAAATCGTACGCGCTCCAATTCGCTTAACCGCCTTGCTGTGAACCTCGGCTGGGCATTTGGCGGTTTTTTGGGTGGTACACTGGCACACATTAATTATCACTTATTGTTTTGGGTCGATGGCTGCACCAATATCCTTGCTGCGCTTATTCTATTGAAGCTTTTGCCATTCTCAAAAGTGACCAAACTGGCTAAAAACGTTGTGAACAATATTAGCGGCGTGTCTGCCTATCGTGATGTTATTTATCTGATATTCATCGGCTTGCTTATACTTTATGCCACTTGTTTCTTCCAGATATTTACGATGATGCCCTTGTTTTACAAAACGCAATGGCATTTTAACGAGCAATTTATCGGCGGCCTCATGGGCATTAACGGCTTGCTGATCGTTATTTTCGAGATGGTCCTTGTTCACAATCTCGATGGGAAAAAGCACCCGTTGAGATATATCTATAAGGGCATCATATTAGTAGGCGCAGGTTTTGTTTTATTGAACTTTTTACCTCCGCAATATTATTCAGCATACATCATTCTTCTGTTTATCACGTTGGGTGAAATGCTATCGATGCCTTTCATGAATTCGTTCTGGATCATGCGTACTAACGCCAACAACCGTGGCGAATATGCGGCATTGTATTCCATGGGCTGGTCGGCAGCGCAGATCATGTCACCCATTATCGGCGGACAAGTAATTACCTACGTCAGTTTTAACTTATTGTGGTGGATCACCGGGGCTATTTGTCTTGCGGCCTCCCTCGGTATTATATTGCTTTACCGGGCCGGCGTCAAAAAAGCAGTCGTGGTTCCTCTTGAAGAAACCGTATTTTAACCGAATGAAAAAAGCGCTAATACTTGATCTTGACAATACCATTTATCCCGTAAGTTCTATTTCGGAGAATCTGTTTGCTGATCTGTTTGCAATATTGGATCACTACGCAGAACTTATAAATGCAGATGATATGGATAAAGTAAATAAGATTAAGGATGAGATGACACGCAGGCCATTTCAGCATATTGCTGATGAATTCGACTTACATGATGAGGTGCGGAATAAAATGACCGACATGCTTCGTAATATGGCATATTCACAACCGATGAAGCCGTTTGATGATTATCGGCACGTGCGCTCTATTCCATTGGATAAATTTCTGGTAACGACAGGCTTTTCAAAACTGCAATGGAGTAAAGTAAGAATGCTGGGAATCGAAAATGATTTCAAACATATCCACATTGTCGATCCGGATGTAAGCCAGCAAACCAAGAAGAATGTTTTTGCTGAGATCATGCTAACGCATAACTATGCTCCAACCGATCTGCTTGTTATCGGCGACGATCCTGAATCGGAGATAAAAGCAGCTAAAGCTCTTGGCATTGAAACTTTTCTTTACGATCCGGCAAATAAGTATCCGCATGCTCTGGTCACTCTTCGCTCCAACAATTTACAGGAGGTGCAAAAATTGATCAACTAAAATTTAATTTTTTAATATCCTTGTAGTTACTAACAATTGCCCGGTATGGCGCATCATGTGCTCAGCAGCGTGAAATAATAAACCCTGTACAGTTGAAGGGACTTGCGCCCGCCCTACTCCCCTCACTTCAGTCAAAGTTGCCTCGTCCGTAATGCTTAGTTGCTGAATGGCCTTATCCACTTGTTTATTTAACGCTTCAAGCAGTTCATGAACGCTCCCACCCCTTTCTGGTTCATTGCCTTCATTCGACAAATAAGCGAATTGTTGCTCGTTTAATAATTCGCCCTTGGCATAAGTAAAAAGACGGTCGAGTATACCCGTAATATGTTGTAGATGAAAGCCGGGCGACGCCATTCCGCCGGCTTTTACCCAAAGAAATATTTCAGGGAAATCTGTCATGTAACGGTTGATCTCTTCCCTGGCTTGCAGTAAAGTATGCGCCACAGGCTGCAGTAATGGAGGTATACCGGGCATTGGCCCGCGCAGCCAAACTTCTCTTTTATGATGAACACTTTCAGTCATGGAACGTGCGTTATAAACAAAACTTAAATTTTTAATGTATTATAAGTGATTTATAATGTTCAACTTTGCAGCCGAAAAACATGCAGCATCGCCTGCTCAAATTTATATTAAATTAAGTATATTAGTTTGGTATAGTTGTTGCCGATCCTATGCTTTATAATTGAATTTTTATATGACAATATCTACAGGTACTAAAAGAAACACCTGTTTTATTTTAGTATTAATATTTTTCTGCCTAACCACAATACTCCAGAGCTGTAAGAAAAAACGCTCTGAAATGGCGACCATCCTCTATAAAAAAACGCATAATACCGTTTTTAAGGACGTCGATCCTGACGAGTTTGCTGCTTATTTCAAAAGAGAGCTTAGAAGGCAACGTGATTACATGACCAACCCGGATTGGGTTTCTGCCCATTATGTTCAAAATGATTACGAGCCCGATTTTGTATTATACCAGCTTTGGGATGGCGGATTGGATGCAATGGTTGCAAAATTCAGAAAGGCCAATGAGCATGGCCTTGATCCAAAGTTGTTCAAACCTGACCAAATTACCGCATTGATGGATAAATTTTACAGTAAAACTGCCATCAAAACCCCACAGGATGCTTATAGGTATATTACTCAACTGGAAATTTTGTCTGCTAATTCGCTGATCGACTATTCTAACGATTTGCAATATGGAGTTATTAATCCAAAGAAACTATACTCGCGTTATTTCATCAAAACGCTTCGACCGGATAGCGCATCGATTAACAGGATATTTTCGATTGAAAACATGCCGGCTTACCTGGATAGCATTCAGCCAAAAGATCCGCAATACTTGGCTTTGCAAAAAGCTTACTTAGAGGGGTATGAGGCTCCTAAAATGTCGAAGGAAGAGACCCGGCGCATTCTGCTGGTGAACATGGAACGTTTGCGCTGGAAAAATAAGCCGACTGATAACGAGTATGTTTATGTCAACATTCCCGATTTTCACCTGGATGTGATCGACAGCGGGAAATCTATCTTAAACATGAAGGTTTGCGTGGGCGAAGGACGTAATAAGAAATACTTAAACAGCCTGGAAAACTATAATGACACCTGTAAGGTTGATAACCCATTTGCTCATGAAACGCCATTACTAAGCAGTACGATACACAGCGTTCAGGTGAATCCGATATGGAATATTCCAAGGAGTATTGCCACCAAAGAAATTATTGTAGAAGCAGCTAAAGACCCTTATTACCTGGCAAACAAAAACATCAATGTTTATTTAAATGATAAATTGATTAAAGATCCGGAAACCATAGATTGGACGAAAGTGACCAAAGAAAACAGCGAATATGAGTTTAAGCAACAGCCCGGAGCAGACAACTCATTAGGAAAGATCAAATTTTTGTTTGATAACAGAAGTAATGTTTATTTACATGACACACCTGCAAAAGACGCTTTCCATTATTCGATGCGCGCAGTGAGTCACGGTTGCGTGCGATTGGAAAAACCGCTGGACCTTGCGCAGACTCTTTTTCGCGATACAGTAAAATACAACCGGATAGTTAAAGACATGAATGAGGACGACAGCACATCGCAGGATATTGCGTTACGGCCGAAAATCCCGGTTTATATTACTTATGTAACCTGTTGGTCTGATGCTGAAGGGCAGTTACAGTTCAGAGGTGATGTGTATGGACTGGATATCGTTCTGTACGATCACCTGAAAAAATATCTTCCAGCTGAGTAAAATTGAATTAGAGGCTTGCTGTTGTTGGATAAACATAGTTGGTAGCCACATCAGCGTCTAGATATTTTGAGGTATAGCTCCGGTCGTTTCCGTTGATGAATAACACAGATCCCCCCTTAATGGTATTGATGACCTTTTTGGCAACTTTGGGAGATACGGCCGGGCACCCTTCGCTACGCCCCAGGCGACCTAATTCATTGATCGATCCCTCTGACACGTATGGCGCTGCATGAACAACGATTGAACGTGCACGGGCATTATCATTGAAACCCTCATCCATGCCATTTAATTTAAGTGAACGGCCATGTTTACCATTGTATATGCCTTCGGTAATATAGAATCCCAGGCTGCTCGCATGCGATTCGCTGGCGTTTGAGAAATATTCAGGAACATCGCCTCCGCTGCCATTGCCATGTGCCACCCATGTGTTTAATAGAAGGTCTTTATTAATCAGGTCGACAATCCACATGCGCTTGGTACAGCTTGATTTAGCTAGATCGACAATGGTAATGATCGAACTATACTGCGGCACCTTGTTAGCGGCCTTCAGGTTAAAATAGCCCGTAACGGCCTTTTGAAAAACAGCCAGATCGAGCCCCGCCTCATTTAATTGAGCCGAATTGTAAATGTCCGCAAGATATTGAGTAAAATGTTCCTTTGCAGGGATAGCTTTTACAGCTTTGTTAGTGACTTTTTTTGATTTTTCCTTTGTATCAGGTTTCCAGCTGATAGTAATAATAGCAATAGTGAAGATCAGTAGTGCACACAAAATTCCCCAGAAGCGTCTCTTCATACTCCGTTGATTTACTTTTAAGTTTAATCAATAACAAATTCAACTGACTAAGGTTAAATTAATTAGGTTCAATTGTTGTGAATACAAATGTATAAACTAAAACAATTTAACGAAATTAAAATTGCATTATTTTATACTAATAATTAAATAAATTACAATCAAATTAAAACCAGAGTCAATCAATTAATTTCTTATACGTTAAAAACCAATCAATGGTTAGGGTTGATCAGCGCACCCAGGTAATTTTTTCTTCCAGAGGTATTGAACGGCTGCCGTCGGGATTGGAATCTGCATAGCCGAGGTATAAAACGCCAATAACGTGATCATCTTCTCCCAACTTCAGAAACTTCTTCATAGGTGAGCGTGCGGCCATGCCCCCGGTGCTCCAGAATGATGCTATTCCAAGTGCAGTTGCTCCAAGAAGTATATTCTGCACTGCACAGGAAACTGCTTCTATCTCTTCAATGACAGGAATTTTAGGCAAATTGCCGCGTTTCATTACAGCCAATATCACGTGCGAGGCTTTATCACCTTGCTGATATAGCCTATTGTACTCTGTTTCCTGAAAATTCTCAAGGCTGGTGCTGCATTTATATAAGTCTGCATGTTGGTGCGAAAAATCAGAAGCTGTAGCGTATACCACAAAACGCCATGGTTCTGTAAAACCGTGTGTTGGCGCCCAATCCGCCAGTTCGAGCAACGACTCAACCTGGTAGTCGGGTATTTTTTTGCCGTTCATTGCCACTGGCTTTATACTGCGGCGGTTTTTGATAATAGTTGATATAGTAGAAAATGCCATGTCTATATAAAAAAATAGTGCCCGCAAAAATACGGGCACTATCGATATAATATTTTAATTAAATGTAATAATTAATACAATTTTGGATATTTAGCCGGATTTGCGTCGTTCATCATATTATAAACTGCTTCCACCACATCATCCAATGAGGGTTTGCTGAAGTAGTCGCCGTCCGTTCCATAAGGTGGGCGGTGCTCCTTTGCAGGCAGTGTTTTTGGCTGCGAATCAAGGTGATAATATCCGTTTTGTGTTTCCAATATCCTTTGAAGGATATAGGCTGAGCCACCTCCCGGCATATCTTCATCTACCACCAGCAACTTGTTGGTTTTCTTTAACGAATCACCACAAACATTCTCTGTATCAAAAGGATATAAAGTCTGGGGATCGATCACTTCAATATGGATGCCCATCTTTTCCAATTCCTCGGCAGCTTCCATCACGATGCGTAACGTTGAACCGTAGGAAACAACGGTCATATCAGAACCTTCTTTCAATACCTCAGCTTTACCCAACGGCACAGTGAACTCTCCCACATTGGATGGCAAGCGTTCTTTCAAACGATAGCCGTTCAGACATTCTATTACCAAAGCAGGTTCATCCCCGCGAAGCAAAGTATTATACATACCGGCAGCCTGTGTCATATCACGCGGCACACAAATATGCAAGCCGCGCATGGCGTTCAATATCAATCCAAGTGGCGAACCAGAATGCCAGATACCTTCTAAACGGTGCCCGCGGGTACGGACAATTACCGGCGCCTTTTGTCCGCCACGTGTGCGATAGCTCAAAGAAGCCAGATCATCACTCAAAACCGTGGTAGCATAAATCAGATAGTCCAGATATTGTATTTCGGCTATAGGTTTTAGTCCACGCATAGCCAAACCCATACCCTGCCCTATAATGGTCGCTTCGCGGATGCCGGTATCTGAGATACGTAAATCGGAATATTTATTCTGCAATCCGGCAAACCCCCGATTCACATCCCCAATCGCTCCAACATCTTCTCCAAAAGCAACCAGTGACTTATCGCGCTCAAAATTACTGTCGAAACAGGCATTTAATATCTCGCGACCGTCCAACAATTTTGCATCGTCATCGTAGGCCGCTTTAATAACAGGCACATTTAACGGTGATAGTGCTGTTTCTGTAAATAATTTAGAATTAAAACGTTCACTATTCTTTTCAGCCTCGCCATTCAACCAATTAACAAGGCCCTGGCGGCTGTATAATTTTTCTTTTACTGTAATACGCAACGCCTTCCTGCCCGCTGCAATAGCATCTTTGCGTCCGGGATCAACCGTTGCCTTTAATGCTGTAACAACTTCTTTAAGCTTGTCACTGTTTTCGCTTTCATTGGCTATTTGCTCGATCAATTCCGAAACCTGTCTGATTTCCTCATTGATCTCCCCTGCTAACTTATTCCATACTTCCCGTTGAATCTCGCGCACATATTTTTTTGCGGTTGCCTCCAACGCGTCCATTTCCTCTTCAGTCGCGATAGCCGATTCGATCATCCATTTACGCATTTGCAGCAGACAATCGTGTTCGTTTTCCCATGCAAGGCGTTCTTTTGATTTATAACGCTCATGCGAACCCGAAGTAGAATGCCCTTGCGGCTGAGTCATTTCTGTTACGTGGATCAGTACGGGCACATGCTCGCGGCGACAAACATCAATAGCACGCTCATAAGTTTCGCAAAGGGCTACATAATCCCATCCGCGTACCTTAAATATCTCGTAGCCATTAGTGCCATCTTCCCGCTGGAAGCCTTTTAATATTTCAGAAATATCTTCTTTGGTAGTCTGAAGTTTAGCAGGGACCGAAATAGCATAAGCATCATCCCAGATTGAAATAGCCATGGGTACCTGCAGCACCCCGGCAGCGTTAAAGGCTTCAAAAAATAAGCCTTCGGATGTAGAACCGTTACCTATCGTTCCAAACGCCACCTCGTTACCATTTACAGAAAACTGCTTCAGGTATTCCAGTTCCTTATTTTGACGGTATAATTTGGATGCATAGGCCAAGCCCAGCAAACGGGGCATGTGGCCACCAGTGGTTGAAATATCGGAGGCGCAATTCAATGTTTCCGCCTGGTTGGCCCATGTGCCATCGGCATTTACAAAACGGGTAGCAAAGTGACAATTCATTTGCCTGCCAGCTGATGCCGGGTCTTTCTCAATATCAGGAACGGCATACAACTGCGCAAAAAACTCCTTCAGGTTACTAATACCCGTGGCGAACATGAAAGTTTGATCGCGGTAATACCCCGCGCGCCAATCGCCCGCTCGAAATGCCTTCGCCATAGCCAGTTGTGCCACTTCCTTTCCATCACCAAAAATTCCAAACTTGGCTTTTCCAGTCAGTACTTCACGCCTGCCGATCAAACTGGCCTGGCGGCTCTCGAAACCAATACGATAGTCGTTTATTACTATTTTCTGGAAATCGTCAAAACTGAGCTCAGCAGTACTGAATTTGCTGGTAGCACTAATTACAGTTTCGCGCATAATAATATTTTGTTTAGAGGACAAAAGTATAAAATTCTATTTTGTAATCGTCATATGTAACACACAAAACGCTTTGTCCGTTTAATAGTTTTTAAATTATGTTAAACCTTTTATCTTTGTATTAATCAAAAAGAAAATATGAAACGATTACTGTTAGTTTTTGCGGTTATTTTAGGCTTCGCCTTCACCGCTTCGGCGCAAGATAGCGAAAAAGCCGAATTTAAGTTTAACGAGGAAAAACACGACTTCGGAAAAATCCCGCAAGGCACCCCCGTTACAACCGTATTCGAGTTTACCAATATCGGTAAAGAACCGCTTATCCTTACCAATGTGCAACCTACTTGTGGCTGTACCATTGCCGATTACACCAAGACACCTGTGAAAAGCGGCGAAAAAGGCCTCATCAAGATCACTTTTAATGCAGCGGCTGTGACACCTTTTAATAAAACTATCGTAGTTACCTCAAATGCTAAAACACCCACTAAATATTTAAATATTGTGGGCGAAGTGGTTGCTAAGGCACCGCCAAGCAGTAGTAAATAAAAAGATTGACTAAAATCATTGCGAAAGCCTTCCCGATAAGTCAGGAAGGCTTTCTTCTTTCCATACCTTTTTACTATAACGAAAATTTTACCAAAATTTTTATTTGAATTCGATACACTATCTTTTACTAATTTTGCATCATGCCAAAAATTTCAAAAAAGGGGCTGCAGATGCCAGCCTCGCCTATACGTAAACTTACCCCTTTTGCAGATAAGGCGAAGCTGGAGGGTAAGAAAGTTTATCACCTTAATATCGGTCAGCCGGATATTGAAACGCCTGAAGGGATGCTGAACGCGATTAAAAACATCGACTTCAAAGTGTGGGCATATACTCCATCTGAGGGTACTTTGTCCTACCGAAAAAAGCTGACGGAGTATTATAACAAACTCGGATATAACATCACCCCGGATAATATACTGGTGACCACCGGCGGATCGGAAGCAATTATTATTGCGATGATGGCCTGCCTTGATGCGGGAGACGAAGTGATTATCCCCGAACCATTTTATGCCAACTACAATGGCTTTGCCTGCCAGAGTGGTGTTGAGGTAAAACCCATTTTGTCCTATATCGACAATGGTTTTGCCCTTCCCCCTATCAGCGAGTTTGAGAAACTGATCACCGAAAAAACTAAGGCTATATTCATTTGCAGTCCTAACAACCCGACAGGTTACCTTTATTCGAGGGAAGAAATGGAAGCTCTGAAGGAACTGGTGCTGAAACATGATCTGTACCTGTTCGCAGACGAAGCTTACCGCGAGTTTTGTTATGACGGCCGCGAGTTTCTTTCACCAATGCACTTAAGCGGACTGGATGATAATGTGATTGTATTGGATACTGTGAGCAAACGTTATAGCGCTTGCGGCGCTCGCCTGGGTTGCATCATCACAAAAAACAAGGAAGTTTGGAATACCGGGTTAAAATTTGCGCAAGCACGCTTGAGTCCGGGAATGGTGGAACAGATTGCTGGCGAAGCTGCTGTGGATACACCAGACAGTTACTTTGAAGCAGTTAATAAAGAATACACCCACCGCCGCGATACCTTAGTAAATGCATTAAATAATATGGAAGGCGTTTTCTGCCCCAATCCGGGCGGAGCGTTTTATGTAGTAGCCAGATTACCGATAGATAATGCCGATAAGTTCTGCCAGTGGATGCTGGAAGTATTCAGCTATGAGAACCAGACCGTAATGATGGCCCCTGCAACTGGCTTTTATAGCACAGCGGGTGCTGGCATAAATGAAGTACGGTTGGCATATGTGTTGAATAACAACGATATTGAAAAAGCCATGATCTGCCTGGACGAAGCCCTGAAAATTTATCCGGGAAGGACAGTTGACAGTGCGCAGCTGGCAGTTGGCAGCAAATAAGAATTTGCAGTTGACAGTTTGCAGTTGGCAATAAATAATAATTTCAATTTTCACAAAAAAGACCAGCCGATCAGGTTGGTCTTTTTATTTATAGTTCCGCATCTCCTTATCCTTTTTGCAGTACGCCCTGCCCTTCTTCTAAAAATTTAAATAGACTCTTGTTGATATAATGGTTCCAGCCGGCCTGGCAATTCTCAAAACACTCTGCTTCGGGTGTTAAACCCACGTGCGTCATGTCAACTTTGGTTGCGTTGTTTTCTTCCGAAATTTCAAATACCACTTCGGTGTCCTTCCACTCTTTTATGTCCTTCAGCCAAGGTATATGACAATCTGTAACCAGCCATGTTACCTTCTTTCCCGGGATGGCTTCCGCAATTTTAAAGGTGACAGTAGTTTCACCCCACCATATTCTGAAAACATCACCCAGGTTTTTGGCGCTTCCTTCAAAATTTTCGGCCCACCACTCGTTTACGCGACTGATCTTATCATAGGCTTCGTTAGCATTGGCGTTGCTTACCACAATGCTGCTGTGGTAGTTTTGCTGCTCTGTTAATGTTGCTGCTTTCATGACTTTTTAATTTTATTGTTTAACAATGTTTCCAAATCTTTCAGTTTGCCTTTCCAGAAGTTATCAAAGAAGCTGATCCATTTTTGAAGTTCGTCGAAACCGTCCTTTTTCAGGGTGCAGTATCGCTCCCTGCCGATGTCCTCTATCGAAATAAAGCCCGCGTTGTACATGATCTTGATGTGCTTTGATACGGCCGGACGGCTCATATCAAAATGCTCCG
>Ga0213872_10002567_pt1 | contig 10586 bp, 6 predicted proteins | sample VelepicomBERX_R2_FD_160071 | JGI IMG/M metagenome (GOLD analysis project Ga0213872, IMG submission 160071) | Rhizosphere microbial communities from Vellozia epidendroides in rupestrian grasslands, the National Park of Serra do Cipo, Brazil - RX_R2 | ecosystem: Host-associated > Plants > Roots >... | reverse complement strand
CAGGGCCGGCTATGGGCAGAGCCGAATAACGGGCCAGGAACCACGTTCTCTTTTTCTATTCCCCGAGATCCGAACAGCGCGAAGGATGCGGCTGCGTAGGGGGTACTCGTAATGGCTCGGCGACGAGGTGCATCGCACGGCAAATCTGGGCTAAGATAGCTGATTCAGTAGGGCGGCCATGGATCTTTCTACTGCAATTGCTTCCGACAGGGACGTCCGTGCGTTCATCGAGGAGTATTTTGAAGCATGGTCAGGAACCAATGAGGACTTGATTCTGTCCTACTACTCCGAAACCATTTCTCTGGAAATTCCGGGCACGATCATAAATGGAAAAGCGGCCCTCCGCGACAGTTTGTTCGGCCCTTTGTCGCCGGCTTTCCTGGAAACCATCATGTCGTGAAGAACATGATCTTCGGGAAAGACGTCGTCGTTGTGGAGTGGAGCTTTGAAGCCGTTCACAAAGGGCCTTTCGCGGGCACCGCTGCAACTGGCACCGGCGTAAGCCTGCCCGGCTGCGGGGTATACCAATTCGACCCGGTAAAGCGACAAGTCACCGCAGCACGTATCTATTTCGACGTCACGACCTTGCTTAAACAGATTTCATCCCACCAGCCTCAACTGCTGCAGAGCCTTCTGATCTCGTGGTTCGCCGAACGGGCGTATCCAAAGTCAGGGAGCGCGTCCGAATACGCCCGTTCGCAATTGAGCCACTAGTCATATCGATGGGATTCGTCCTATCTGTCAGCCGTTCTATTTCGAGGCTCCGTCCCGGCCGTTCAGATGCAGCGTGATCTGACTCCAGCTTTCCTAGTGCGTGCGAAAGCAGTACTAACGTCGAATAGACATCGCTTACCGTGTGGTGCATTGTCTTGTTATGAAGTCTCATCCGGGAAATAGCGCCACCGAACGTCCACTTCTGTCCGTGGTTGACGATGATGAGATGCTGCGCGAGTCGCTTCCCGATCTGCTCAGGGAGTTCGGCTTTGCGGCTCGAGCTTTTTCGTCTGGGCAAGCGTTTCTCTTGTCTGATTATGTGCATGAAACCAGGTGTTTAATTCTCGATGTTGCTATGCCGGGAATGTCCGGACTTGATCTTCAGAAGGAATTGAAACATCGTGGGCAAGCGATTCCGATCATCTTCATCACCGGTCATAAAGACGAAGAAGCCCGGAAGCAAGCGTTCAGACAGGGAGCCGTGAAGTTCCTGTACAAACCTTTCAGTGACGGCGATTTGCTTGATGCCGTCAACGCGGCCCTCGGTGGAGAATGAGGGTCCAGTTGTGTAATGGTGCGGTAGTAAAATGACTTAAGCTGGCGCGCTTGGTCAAGAAGTGGGGTCATCATCGATGTCGACTGCCAAGCCCATCGTATTCGTTGTTGATGACGACATATGGGTGCGCGAGTCGCTGGAAACCTTGATACAAGAGGAAGGCTGGCAGCCAGAGACGTTCGCCACAGCACAAGACTTCCTCGATCGGCCGCGGGCATTTACTCCGAGTTGTCTCGTTCTCGACATTTCCCTCCCCGGCCTCAATGGTCTCGAACTGCAAAAGCGCGTGGCCGTTGAGCGCACCGACATGCCGATCATCTTTATCACGGGACACGGAGATATTCCAATGTCGGTCGGAGCAATGAAGGCTGGGGCGGTCGAGTTCCTGACGAAGCCGTTCAATGACGAAGTATTGTTGACCGCGATCCGGCAAGCCCTAGAACGGAGTCGCCTCGCTCTCGCTAAGGAGGCGAAGATGCGGGAGCTCCAACATCGTTACGCGTCACTTACTGCTCGCGAACGGGATGTCATGGCATTGGTCGTCTCCGGTCTGTTGAATAAGCAGGTCGCTGGCGAGCTTGGCATCACCGAGAGCACAGTCAAGGCACACCGCGGTCAGGTCATGCAGAAGATGAAGGCTAGCTCGGTAGCAGATTTGGTGAAAATGACTGCAAGACTCCAGCGAAGTGCTGCCACAAACCATTCAATGAATTCTGGTTAGCCAGCCTGGGATTCATCCGACCTGCCAGCAAGATTTCACGCGCCGACGGAGGCCTCAGCAGACGACGTCTCAACGCGATGCAGGGCTCTCTGTCTTTTGGGTAATGCCTTATAAGGGGTACCCCTCCATGATCGCTAGCCTTTATGCCTCTGCTCAAGACGGTTCGTCCAGGGCCTGTATACTCCTAGCCTTTTCGTTGGCCTTATGTTCAGTATCATGCGCGCAAACCCAACTCGCGACCGTTTTCGGTACGATCACAGATCCAACGGGCGCCGTTATTCCGGGAGCCACTGCTACGGTCTCTAGCACAGACACCGGATTGAAGCGTGCTGGTCTTACCGACATCGAGGGTCAGTATCACTTAGCGGGTTTACCGCCGGGGATGTACACGGTTCGCGTTGAGAAAGAACAATTTCAGACACAAGTCCTCGAAGGGGTTGACCTCAGTTCAGGCACTTCAATCGCGATCAATCTCTCACTGAAGATCGGATCCATCCCACAAGACGTGACGGTCAGAGCGGGCGCGGCCATCGACACTACCACTTCAACAGTCGGTGGCGCGATTGCCGAAAGAAGCCTAACGGATCTTCCACTGAACGGCCGCGATCTGTTCCAAGCCGCCGTCCTCGAACCGGGAGTCTCTCCGACACCGAGCAGCGCTCCTTCGTTCCTTTCGGCTGGCAAGGCCGGCCAGGTTTCAATTGACGGTATGCGTCCGAGTTGGACGAATGTTCTCCTCGACGGTATGGATGCAAATGAACCGGTCTTCGGATTTTCGCCGGCAGGCGCTTCGGGGCTTTTTCTCGGTCTGAATGGATTGACGGAAGTCCGTGTCTTGACCCAAACGTTCGATGCGGAATACGGCACAAACGGCGGTGGCGTCATCGAGGCCGTAACCAAATCAGGAAGTAATCAGTTCCACGGATCGCTGTGGGAATTTCACCGAGATGCTTCACTCGACGCCCGGAACTATTTTGATTTGGGTAGCCGCCCGATCCCAGCATTCGTCCGCAATCAGTTCGGCGCTAGCATCGGAGGGCCATTGGTGCATGACCGAACCTTTTTCTTCACAAACTATGAGGGTTTTCGTGAAGTAGAAGCATCCACAGCAATTGCCACCGTACCCAATGCTTTGGCTCACCAAGGTCTGTTGCCCTCTTCCGCTAACCCGGGCGCCTGCAACAACGCCACTCCGAGCGGGTGCGTTTCAGTCATGGTTGATCCTCGGGTAGAGCAGTTTCTCGCGCTACTTCCCCCGACGAATGGGGCGGACAACGGAGACGGAACCGGGGACCTTATCACAGCCAACAAGGGTTCCATTACTGAAAATCTCGGTGTCGTCCGTATCGACCACAACCTCTCAAACTCCCACTCGCTATTCGGGCGTTACATGATCGACGACAGTTCGTCCGGAGTTCCCTATTTCGGGACACCACCGGGAACTTATGTCCCCGGTTTTCCGGCCCTTCATCAAGCCCGCAATCAGTACTTTACTGTACAGGACCGCAACAATCTCGGACAGGAAACGCTGAACGAGTTGCGGTTCGGTATCAACCGCACGACAGCGTCGACTTCAGTCGTTGATACACATCCCGGGCTTTCTATCTCTTTGGTGCCTGACCGACCGTTCGGAATGATCAACATTGCAGGGATGAGTTTGCTGGGCAACAGCACAATAATTCCGTTAGGTGATTTTTCGACGGTTTATCAAGTGCAGGACCAACTTTCATCTGCAATTCGTCGACACACAATAAAATTTGGGGCGCAATTTCGAAGGATCCAGTCCAATGGCCCGTTGGATTTTGGTGTGAATGGGCTGTATACGTTCCAGGATCTGACTGCGTTGGGGTTCCCGGCACGCTCCAACAACCCGGCTCTCGAGTTCTTCCTTGAAGCTCTGCCTCTGTCGTATGTGGGCGTCGATCCCTCCAACTCCGATTCGAACCGCGATTACCGCCAGAGCGTTGTATCTGGGTTTGCGCAGGATTCTTTTCGGGCGACGAGCCGTCTATCGGTGAGTGTTGGTTTGCGATACGACTTCTACTCCAATCCGACCGAGGCACACGGGCGCATGTCGGTTATTCGTAATCCAGCCACGGATTCCGGCCCGACGGTCGGCAAGCTATTCGCTGCGACACCTCGGGATTTGTTTTCACCCCAGGCTGGCTTTGCGTGGAACATCTTCGGTGACGGCAAGACCTTGCTGCGGGGTGGAGCCGGCATCTTTCGCGATCAACTCCCGTTTATTTTGTTTGGTGTCGATCGGGCTTTACGTCCCTTTTACGACATCAATGCCTATGTGTTTCCAACCTTTCTCAATCCACAAAATGCTGTCTTTACGCAACCTCTTTACCTGCTTCAGATGACTTATCACCCAAAGTTCCCGTACGCACTGCAATACAATCTCAACTTGGAACGGGAAGTTGCGCCGGGCACTGTTCTCAGCGCGGGCTATTTTGGTGCACGGGGGAATCACCTTCCGCGCGAAATAGAAGCAAACCCTTTCGAACCCGCATTGGGTCATCGCTATAACCCGAACCTGCCTTCACCTCTGTTGCAGGATCTGACCGATGCGCAGTCTTTCTACAATTCATTTCAGCTCTCCGTTTCGAAGCATAACAGCCATAATCTTTCCTGGCAGGTGTCCTACACCTTCTCCCATTCGATAGATGATGCTTCGAGCAATGTTTCCATAGATGCCGTGAACGAACCTCCCACGACTCAAGACCCCTTCAATCGCAAGGGGGACCGGGGACGATCAGGGTTCGATATTCGGCATAATGTCGTTGCCAACGTTGTTTATGAGCTGCCTTTTGGGCGCGGAAGCCAACTTGGTGGTTGGCAGATCTCTGCTCTAACCAGCGCTCACAGCAATGTCCCTTTTACTCCGGTCCTTGCATTTGACAACGCAGATGTGCAATCACTCTTGACTTCGGAACGGCCGGACCTCATTGGGAATCCTTACGCGGGTGTTTGTCCAAACGGCTTTAGAGTGGGGACTCCGTCGTGCTGGTTTAACCCAACTGCCTTTGCCCTACCACCTCCTGGGCAGTTTGGTACTGCTGGACGCAACATACTGCGCGGCCCGGACTTTGCCCAGTTTGAGCTCGCCCTACAAAAGGGCTTCCGAATATCAGAGCGTACGAAGATTACGGTTGGAGCCGAAGCCTACAATCTGCTCAATCGTCCCAATTTTGCAGTCCCAAGCAACACGCAAAGTCCGCTGACGCTGGGAGGCAATGGGGACGCCATCTTCAAAGACCCGGCCGGTAACTTCGCAAGTGGCGTTGGCCGAATTTTCACTACTGTCGGCACTGGGCGTCAGATACAACTCGACGCGCGTTTTACCTTCTAAGGCTCAGAAAACTAAACTCGCAATTTTGGGTCGCATCTGGAAACTGTGAATCCTACCAGCGGTTCCTGTTCTCTTCCGGTCTCGCCGCGATTTTGGCGTTCCGGAGCGTGGCTCGTGGGCGCGAATTCTTTTTGAAGATACCGATCGAGATTCGATCACACCGCCGGAGCGCATTGCGGTCCGGTTGACACCGTCGGTACGTAACCTCGCCTCGAAGAATCTGCCCCCTGCAGTGTCGTTCACAGGTGGCAGCGGTGCGCTCCCTGCTCGCCCAAACTTATACCAAAGTACTATCCGTACCATTGTCTAATTGTTTGCATGCGGCCGTCATGGCCTAATCAATTGTGTTCCTAAACCCATGCCGGCTCGCTGGATTCGCCCTATGAGAACAACTGAGGTCCAAATTCCTGCTCCCTTGGAACTGCGTCGTTTCATTGATCACGTTCCAGCGCTTGGCTGGTCCGCTCTGCCAGACGGCTCTCTTGAATATGTGAACCAGCGCTTCCGCGATTACACCGGGCTTTCTCAGAACGAGTTGTACGGATCGGGGTGGAAATCGGCCGTCCACCGGGACGACATCCAACTGCTAGAAAGCTGGTTACAGGAGATAAGGCAGTCCCAGGAGGCCGGTACAACGGAGGTGCGTCTACGTCGCTTCGACGGTTCCTATCGATGGTTTCTTGTTTTTGCGAACCCCATGCGGGATGAATCAGGCAGCATCGTCGCTTGGTACGGAACAAATATTGACATCGAGGATCGAAAGCAGGCCGAGGCAACCTTGCGAGCGAGGGAACTGTCGTGGCTGCAGATCGTCGATAATATCCCCGGGCTGGTGGCGACCATGGGCGCAACCGGCGAGGTCGAGTTTCTCAACCGCCAGACGTTGGAGTATTTCGGCAAATCAAATGAGGATTTGAAGAACTGGGCGATGAGCGATGCAGTTCATCCGGATGATCTTCCCCGCATCATCCAGGCTCGCATCAAATCGATCGAAGAGGGCAGCATCTACGATGTCGAGCACCGTTGCCGGCGTGCCGACGGAGTATATCGATGGTTTCAGGTCCGGGGTTTCCCCGTGCGAGCCGCGGAGGATACGATCACCGCGTGGTATCTCCTCCTCACTGACATCGAGGATCGAAAGCAGGCAGAGGAAGCCTTGCGTGCGCGGGAACTGTCCTGGCGGCAGATTATCGACAACATCCCTGGGTTAGTGGCCACGACGGGCGCAATGGGCGAGGTTGAGTTTGACAACCGTCAACTCCTGGAGTATTTCGGCAAAACACCTGAGGAGATGAAAGACTGGTCTCGGATCGATATCATTCATCCCGATGATCTTCCTCGGTTAATCGAGACTTGGGCCAAGTCGATCGAAACGGGGCAAAACCTTGACATCGAAACCCGTGGTCGACGCGCCGATGGTGTGTACCGCTGGTTCCAGGTTCGCGCCGTCCCAGCGCGAAATGCGGACGGCAAGATAAGCGACTGGTATGTACTTCTTACAGATATCGAGGACCGTAAGCGCGCCGAGCGGGAATTGCAGCGAAGTGAGGCGTTTCTGGCGGAAGGCCAACGTATCAGCCAGACTGGCAGCTTTTGTTGGTCTGTAGCGACAGACGAAATCGCTTGGTCGGAGGAGCTCTATCGCATCTTTGAATTCGATACGAATCTTCCGGTGACGTTCGAACGGATCACTAGCTGGGTACATCCTGATGACCTGCCGTTGGTGCAGGACATGATAGAACGAATGAGACACGCCGCCGCCGATGACTTCGAATACGAGCACCGGCTGCTCATGCCTGACCAGTCCATCAAGCACATACATTTGTTCGCCCACCCGGTTCAAGACAAAGATGGTCGGCTGGAGTACATCGGCGCCGTTCAGGACGTGACGCGGCGGCGACTGGCGGAAGAAGGACTGCGGGAGCGGGAACTCAACCTGCGCCGAATAACCCAAACCATTCCCGGGATGCTTTGGAGCGCCACGCCGGAAGGTGCAGTCGACTACTGCAATCGTCCATGGCTTGATTTCACTGCCATGACTGCGGAACAAGCCATGGGTTGGGGATGGACGGCAGGCATCTATCCGGATGACCGCGACAGCCTGATCGAACGTTGGCGTTCGTGCCTGGCTTCGGGCACACCATTTGACATGGAAGCGCGCATGCGACGCTTCGACGGGGCGTATCGCTGGTTCCTGTTTCGCGCCAATCCATTGCGAGACGAACCCGGGAGAATCGTCAAATGGTACGGAACCAGTATTGAGATCGAGGATAGCAAGCGCAGAGAAGAAGTGCTGCGGGCGAGCGAAATATCGTGGCGGCAGATCATCGACAACATTCCCGGGTTCGTGACGACGACGGGCGCAATGGGCGAGGTCCAATTTTTCAACCACCAGACCCTGGAGTATTTCGGCAAAACAGCTGAGGAGTTAAGGGACTGGACCCGGATCGGTATCGTTCATCCCGATGATCTTCCTCATGAAATCGAGGCGTTTACCAAGTCGCTCGAAACGGGCCAGATCCTTGACATCGAGACACGGCTTCGACGCGCGGATGGGGTTTACCGATGGTTCCAGACTCGCGGCATACCAGTGCGGAATGCGGAAGGCACAGTGACCGGCTGGAACATCCTCCTTACAGATATCGATGACCGGAAGCGCGCCGAGGAGAAGGTGCGGCAAAGTGAGGAGAAGCTAAGGCAAAGTGAGGCCGAGCTTCGCACCATCACTGATACCGTTCGGCAACCGATCATGGTCTTGGCACCCGATGGCACGATGCTCTACGCGAACCGGGTGGCTTTGGATCAAACGGGACTAACCTTGGACGAGGCGATCAAAGAAGGGTTCTTTGCGCGAGTCTTCCATCCCGACGACGTAGATCGGCTTCGAAGCGAGCGTCAGGAGAGGCTTTCGTATGGGGCTCCATTCGACTTCGAAATGCGCGCGTTGTTCAAGGATGGGGAGTATCGCTGGCAGCTTCTTCAGTACAACCCGCTAAAGGACGAATCTGGCCAGATCATCCGCTGGTACGCCACGGCAACCGACATCGAGGATCGCAAGAGGAAGGAGGAGCGGCTCCGCAATGAGAACGTCATTCTGCGGGAGGAGATCGATCGTTCTTCAATGTTTGAGGAGATAGTCTCCTCTTGCAAACCCATGCGCCAGGTACTGAAGCAGGTAGAGAAGGTCGCTGCGACAGATTCGACAGTCCTCATTTTGGGCGAAACCGGAACCGGGAAAGAGCTGATTGCCCGTGCTCTGCATCGGAAATCGAAGCGCGCCTCGCGGGCCTTTATTCGCGTCAACTGCGCGGCGATTCCGCAATCGCTGATCGCTTCCGAGCTATTCGGGCACGAAAAGGGGGCCTTCACTGGCGCACTGCAACGACGGTTGGGGAGGTTTGAAGCCGCGGACGGTGGCACACTCTTCCTGGATGAAATCGGTGATCTCCCCATGGAAACGCAGATCGCGCTCCTGCGGGTATTGCAAGAGAAGGAGTTTGAACGCGTGGGGAGTAATCATCCGGTCTCGGTCGATGTCCGGCTGATCGCAGCAACAAATCGAGACCTGCCGGCCGCTGTAGCGGCCGGAACCTTCCGTGAGGATCTTTTCTACAGACTAAATGTCGTTCCTATCGACGTTCCGCCGCTACGCGAACGAGCGGACGATATTTCATTACTCGTGGAGTACTTCGTCGGGCGCTTCTCCAAAGAGGCCGGCAAAAAAATTCGACATATCGGCAAGCACACGCTGGAGCAGCTGGAGAACTACCATTGGCCCGGTAACATTCGCGAATTGCAGAACGTCGTGGAACGTGCAGTCGTCCTCTGTGAAACCGAAACCTTTGTCGTTGAGGAGAGTTGGCTTAAACGAGAATCGGCCGACTCTCCCCGGTCGAATGATGGGCTTTCGGCGCTAGCAGATCGTGAAGTGCAGATGATCGAAGCAGCTCTCGCCGAGTGCCATGGACGGATATCTGGACCTTACGGCGCAGCCGCGAAACTCGGAATTCCACGCCAAACGCTGGAATCTAAGATCCGACGATTGGGCCTCGATAAGTACGGCCAGAAAATGACCCCGCTCTAAATCACTGCTAAATACTGGCGAGCAGCCCACCGGCAGCCGCTTACACACCTATTCTTCTCTCTCTTCCCTTCGGGAAAGCGCCTACTCTCCTACTCTCATCCTGGACAAAGCTTATCGTGCACACCGCTGAAGGTTCGTCATTTTGCCGAAAGTGCGGCGCGATTTTCGAAATGAGCGCCCTGTTTTCAATACGCTGCAAATGGCATGCTGCCTGCGTATACAGATGCCAGGACGCGGGAAAGAAATGGAGGACGAACATGCACGACAACAAGTATGTGAGCCAGCGCAGGCTCCATGTAGGGTTGTTTGCGAATCGCTCGGGGTCAATCATCGTGATATTGAGTGAAGGAGTTAGTCGTGAGTGCTATTGAGTTTGTCCCCACACCACAGATACTGAGTGCGCTATCCCTCGTGCCATTCGAAGAACCCAAGACGGAGGTCCTGCCACCTCGCTATGACGGGCTGGCGCAATTCTCGCCATCCCATGCGAGCCGGCGATTGAAATTCCTCGTCGAGCTCGCCGGTTTCGATGCTAGCAAAGAGACTTCCGACGCGCTCCCGGCACAACTGGCTCCGAAGCTGCGACGGCTCATGGCATCCGACTTGGTCCTCTTTGGACTGTGGAACTCCGAAGAAGAGCAATTTAAGGTGGAAATCTTCGATACAGATGGGGACCTCGGTCTGAGCGCCGACTATATGGGCGAGATGTTCTGGTACCATACACACTCGACAAACCAGACCTGGACCGGAAATGTTCAACACCTGAGCGACGGCAATATAGCGAACCGTGACGGGATCACGTCGCCCTCCGTGAACTGCTGTGCTCTACCGCTTGTGGCGCAAAACAGGGCTCTGGGCATACTCGCACTCGGCAGGCTTGTCGATTCTCCATACACACCGGACGAGCTGGAGTACCTTACCTTCCTGACAAAATACTTGACGACAACGGTTGAAAACCTGCTGATTCAGTCCGAGTTGAAGAGATCTAACGAGGGGCTGTGCGAAGAGAAGCATGACATTCAAAGCCAATTGTGCGAGGAAACGCTATTTGAAGGCATCGTGGGCAATAGTTCGGCCCTGCAACGGGTCTTGCGACAGGTAGAGATCGTGGCTCCAACCGACTCCGGTGTCTTGATTCAAGGAGAGACAGGAACCG
>Ga0213872_10002565_pt1 | contig 10586 bp, 9 predicted proteins | sample VelepicomBERX_R2_FD_160071 | JGI IMG/M metagenome (GOLD analysis project Ga0213872, IMG submission 160071) | Rhizosphere microbial communities from Vellozia epidendroides in rupestrian grasslands, the National Park of Serra do Cipo, Brazil - RX_R2 | ecosystem: Host-associated > Plants > Roots >... | reverse complement strand
CCCCGTACGAGGCCAAGCGCACCGGCAAGAACCGCAGCTGCACGGCGCGCAGCAGCGCGCCCGCGCGCACGCGTTCGGCCGTCATGCCATCGATGTCCTCGATGGCATGAGGCCGTGAACCATCAATGCGCGCCGGCCGTGCTGTCCTCCACCTTGCCCGCGTGCTGGTGATCGCTATGGGCATCCACCATATCCGGCGCCACTTCGATGCGGGTCACACTGGCCTCCACCGAGACCGGGTCGCTGGCCGGGAAGGTCATTTCCACGGCCTCGTCCAGCAGGGTTTCGCGCGCCTGTTCGGCCGGGCTGTCGGTTTCCTGCTCGGCCAGGGTGGTGATGGCGCTGGCCCAGCGCACACAGTCCAGCGCCGCCAGTTCACGCACGCTGTGGACATTGAAGGCCGCGGCCAAAGCCTTGGCATCCTTGTCGCTCACACCGCGCAAGGCTTGCACCGGCGCGTCGGCCAGGGCGCGCAGGCTCAGGCCATGATATTGCTCGTCAACGATGGTATCGATATTCATGATGGCATCCTCCTTGGTTCATCGCCACTGTCGCAGCCCGCGCCGCCGGGGTCTGTGCGGAAGCGAACGTCCCGCCCGATTGGAATGCATTTTTGACATCGGAAAATGCCCTTGTTATGATCGCTTGCCAGCCTCTCAGCCCGGAACAGCGCGCCGTGCCCAAACTCGATAAACCTAAGATCCTGGTCGTCAATGACGACGCCAACAGCCTGTTCGCCCTGACCAGCCTGCTGGGCCAGTGGGCGGAACAGGAACATTACGAAGTATTGGCCGCGCGCTCCGGCCAGGACGCCCTGCGCCAGGTGCTGATGCACGACTTTGCCGTGATCCTGCTGGACGTCAACATGCCCGGCATGGACGGCTTTGAAACCGCCGAAGCGATCCACCAGCGCGCCCGATCGGCCGACATTCCCATCATCTTCATCACGGCCTTCCTGGCCGACGAGCTGGACCGGCTCAAGGCTTACCAGCGCGGCGCGGTGGACTTCCTGTTCACGCCCGTGATTCCGCAGGTTCTGCACGCCAAAATCTCCGTGTTCGTGGCGCTGGCCATGAAAAACGAGGAACTCAAGACCCAGGCGCGCCAGCTCAGCCAGCGCACCACCGAGCTGACCAGCACCAACCGGCGGCTGGTGCGCGAAATGGCCGAGCGCCAGGTGGTGGAGCGGCAGAACCACGCCAAGGACGAATTCCTCGCCATGCTGGGCCACGAGCTGCGCAATCCGCTCAGCGCCATCAGCAGCGCCGCCTCGCTGATCGGCCTGCCTGGCGTGTCGGCCGACGGCGTGGCCCGCGCGCGCAAGATCATCCAGCGCCAGAGCCAGCACCTGGGCCGCATCGTCGACGACCTGCTCGACCTGTCGCGCGCCATGTCCGGCAAGATCCGCCTGGCGCGCGCCCCGCTCGACCTGGCCGCCCTGGTGGCCAACAGCCTGGAAACCTATCGCACCACCGGCCGCAGCACCGATTACGAGCTGGTGCAGGATCTCGATCCCGGCTGGGTCGACGGCGACGCCACCCGGCTGGAGCAAATCACCAGCAACCTGCTCGACAACGCGCTCAAGTACACCCCGCCGGGCGGCCGCATCGAAGTGCGCACCTGGACCGAGAACGACGAAGTGGTGCTGAGCGTGCGCGATTCCGGCGTCGGCATCGCGCCCGACCTGCTGCCCCATGTGTTCGACATCTTCGTGCAGGGCAGCAGCACCCTCGACCGCGCCCAGGGCGGCCTGGGCATCGGCCTGTCGCTGGTGCGCCGCCTGGCCGAGCTGCACGACGGCGGCATCGGCGCGGAAAGCAAGGGTCCCGGCGGCGGCAGCACGTTTACCCTGCGGCTGCCGCGCATCGAACATGTGCCGGAGGAAGCACCGGCCGCCGCACCCGCCAGCGAGGAAGCCAAACCCACCGTGCTGCTGATCGAAGACAACGACGACGGCCGCGAAATGATGGCCATGATGCTGGCCTGCTACGGCTATCCCGTGCAGCACGCCGCCGACGGCTTGCAGGGACTGGAGCTGGCGGCGCGCAGCCAGCCCGACCTGGCCCTGGTCGACATCGGCCTGCCGGGGCTGGATGGCTTTGAAGTGGCGCGCCGCCTGCGCGCCGATCCCGCCACCCGCGACATCAAGCTGATCGCGCTGACCGGCTACGGCTCGGCGGAAGACTTGCAGCGGGTGCTGGAAGCCGGCTTCGACCTGCACCTGGTCAAGCCGGTCGACATCGACCATTTGATGCAAGTCATCGCCGATTGCGCGCGCGCCACGTTCCCGGCAGCTCGGGTATGATCGCCAGCAAGACTCCACTCATTGAACACCTGACCTTATGCCGTCCACCGATCCCCGCAGCAGTGACCTGAGCGAATTGCTTGGCCATGTCCATAATTGCTGGGACAACGAACGGCGCTCGCTCTCGCGCCAGCTGCACGACAGCCTGGGTTCCTCCCTGACGGCGCTGACCATGCACCTGGGCCTGCTGATGCAAAAGCTGCCCGGCGACCCCGCCCTGCAGGAGCGCGCCAACCACATGAAACAGCTGCTGCACCAGGTGGTGGAAACCAACCGCCAGATGCAGCTGCAGCTGTGGAACGACAAGCTGGAATTCCTTGGCCTGCGCGTGGCCGTGAGCGAGGTGGTGGCGCGTTTTGGCGAACAGCATGGCGTCAAGTCGCAATGCAGCCTGCCGGACGAGGACATCAATTGTCCGCGCGGCCACAACGTGGTGGTGCTGCATACCCTGGAAGAAGCCCTGCGCAACGTGGCAGCGCACGCGCGCGCCAGCGAGGTGGAAGTGGTCGTCGACGACAACGACGAAGCCATCATGCTGACGGTCAAGGATAACGGGGTGGGCGTACACGGCGCGGCGCCGGCCGCATCGGGGAAGTATGGCTTGCGCCTGCTGCGCGAACGGGCTGCCTATCTGGGCGGCAGCCTGACCCTGCTGCCGCGCACGGACGGCGGCAGCGTGCTGACGATGACCCTGCCTAAGCCGGCCATCGCCACAACGACAGCTTAATTAATCGCGGTCGTGATCGCGGTCATGGCCATGACCGTGGCCTTTGCCGTGGTCATCGTGGTCGCGGTCATGATCGTGGTCGTGGTCGCGGTCGCCACGGCCGTGGTCGCGGTCGTCGTAGTCGCGACGGCCATGCTCCTGGCGGTAGCGCGGCGCATATTCATTGGTGTACCAGTCTTCCTTGACGAACAGCACGCGCTGGCCGCAGGCGTTGTACTCCATGCAGTGCTTTTCCCAATGCTTTTGATGGCCAGGCGGCACACGTAGGTAGATCGGCGCGGCTTCCACATAGCGCGGCGGACGCTGCACGATGACAGGCTGGGCGTACACCACCGGTGGCGGCGCCACATTGCCCAGGTCGATGCGGCCGTAGAAGCCGGGTTCACCGATATTGATCGAAACACCCACCTGGGCCGAAGCGGAGGCGGAAATGGCCAGCAGGCTGGCAGCGAGGATGGCGGAAATTTTCATGATTGTCTTCTTTTATGATAGTTGCCTGCCGTCAGTATAACGGGCCGAAGCATGCTTCAATGTACGCCAGCGCACATTTCACCACAATTTTCCGAGCGGGAATACCACACCGGTAAAGAAAGCCCAGTCCGGCGTGGCCCCGTTGAGGCCGCGCACCACCCCGGCATCGAAGGTCAGGCGCTTGGTCGGGCTGTAAGTGGCCGCCAGCAGAAATTGCGCCGTGCTGTCGGCGCCGCTGCGGCGCGTGCCCGACCATTCCCAGTTGACGCCCCAGCGTTCCGCCAGCGGCGCCGAGAACGAGGCCGACAAGCCGGTCTGAGTGCGGCCCGTACCAGGATCGATCGCGCCCAGCCGGGTCGCGTTCAGGTTGAGGTCCATGTGCAGGGTGCCGATATCGCGGCTGAAGATGCCGTTGAGGTCGTAATCGGCCTTGCCGCTGCCGCCCACCGCTTCGCGCGCGGTCGGCACCTTGGCGCCCAGTTCCAGGCCAAAGGCGGTGGCGTCATCGATCAGGAAGGCGCGCTTGAGCACCAGCACGGTATCGCCCAGGCCGCGCGCGCGGCCGCCGTTGCCGTCCGGGGCGGAGACCAGCGATTCGCCGCTGACCACCACGCCCCACTCTTCGTTAAAGCCCAGCTTGAAGGTAGTGGGCAGGCTGTTGCGGCGGCCATCGTCGCCTTTGATGCTGAGGCCGCCCAATTCCATTTCCAGTTGTCCCGGCGCCGGCAGCTGCGCCGGGCTGGACACCGAGGGCCGGTACGGCGTGACGGGCGGCAGCACGTCATCCTGCGCGCGGCAGGATGAAGCGAGCCCCAGCAGCATCAACGCCGACGCGGCCAATGGCAATTTATTCATGATTGACCTTCATGGCTGACCTTTCTTTCATTCAAGGCAATAGCCTACCACCAAGCTTGGCGACGAAAAACAGCCTGTGCTAAAATAATAGTTCGAGACCTAACCATTAGCAGGTGAATGTTTTGCCCTCTATCGAAGAAAGCTTCTCCCTCGCCCTGCACAACACGGCCCGCGTGTGGCGCCTGGTGATCGACCGCCGCCTCAAGCATCTGGGCCTGAGCCAGGCCAGCTGGACGGCCATCGCCTTCCTCGCCAAGGAAGATGCGCCGCTGTCGCAAACCCAGCTGGCGGCACGCGTGGGCGTGGAAGACCCCACCATGGTGGCCACCGTCGACCGTCTGGTCAAAGCCGGGTTCATGCAGCGCACGCCCTCCGACACCGACCGCCGCGTCAAGCTGCTCAGCCTGACCCCGGCCGGCCAGGACATCTACAAGAGCGTGCGCATCCAGGCCGACGCGGTGCGCGCCGAGCTGATGAGCGAAGTCGATCCCGCCGCCGTGCAGGCCGCCACCGCCCTGCTCGAAGCCATCCGCATCAAGCTGGAGTCGCAGCTGTGAGCGCCGCCGCAAGCACAACGGAGCAAGCGCCGCTGAACCGGCCGATGATCACCATTTCGATCATGCTGGCCACCATCATCCAGGCGCTCGACGGCACCATCGCCAACGTCGCGCTGCCGCACATGCAGGGCAGCCTGTCGGCCTCGCAGGACCAGATCACCTGGGTGCTGACCTCCTTCATCGTCGCCGCCGCCATCGCCACCCCGCTGACCGGCTGGCTGTGCGACCGCTTCGGCCAGAAGAATATCTTCCTGACTTCGGTGGCAGGCTTCACCCTCGCCTCGGTGCTGTGCGGGCTGTCCGGATCGCTGGCGCAGATCGTCATCGCGCGCCTGCTGCAAGGGATCTTCGGCGCGGCCCTGGTGCCGCTGTCGCAGGCCACCCTGCTCGACATCAACCCGCGCGAAAAGCACGGCTCCGCCATGGCGGTGTGGGGCATGGGCGTGATGATCGGCCCGATTCTCGGCCCCACCCTGGGCGGCTGGCTGACCGACAGCTACGACTGGCGCTGGGTCTTCTTCATCAATGTGCCGGTGGGCGCGCTGGCCTTCTATGGCATCTGGCGTTACATCCGCAATACCCCCGCGCCACGCAAGATGGTGTTTGACGGCTTCGGCTTCGCCACCCTCAGCCTGGCCATCGGCGCGCTGCAGATGCTGCTCGACCGCGGCGAACAGAATGACTGGTTCGGCTCCACCGAAACCTGGGTGGAAGCGATCCTGCTGGCCCTGAGCTTTGCCTGGTTCGTGGCGCACACCGCCACGCGGCCGGCCGGCAAGTCCTTCCTCGATTACCGCCTGCTGCGCAATGCCAACTACGTCAGCGGGCTGTTATTCATCTTCATCGTCGGCCTGGTGCTGTACGCCACGCGCGCCCTGACGCCGACCATGCTGCAAGGCCTGATGGGCTATCCGGCCAAGATGGCGGGCCTGGTCACGGCGCCTTCCGGCATCGGCACCATGATCTCGATGATGATTGTCGGACGGCTGGTGGGCAAGGTCGATCTGCGCCTGCTGCTGGGCGTGGGCTTTGTCATCGCCGCCTACTCGCTGTGGCAGATGTGCAGCTACACGCTGACGCTGGCGCCCAGCGATATCGTCTGGCCCGGCGTGGTGCAAGGCGTGGGCCTGGGGCTGGTGTTCGTGCCGCTCAGCGCCGCCACTTTCGCCACCCTGTCACCGGAGATGCGCGCCGAAGGCACCGCCATCTACAGCTTGATCCGCAATATCGGCAGCAGTATCGGCATCGCGCTGGTGCAGACCCTGCTGGTGCGGAATACCCAGACCATGCATGCCGCGCTGGCCGAGAAAGTCACCTATGCCAATCAGGGCCTGCTGGACAGCCCGGCCTACAGCCTGGCCACGCCGGAAGCGGCGGCCTCGCTGAACGCGGAGTTGACCCGCCAGGCCTCGATGATCGCCTACGTGGACGACTTCTGGCTGATGTTTATTTTGACCCTGGCGGTGATCCCGCTGCTGCTGCTGATCCGCCCCGCGCCGAAACAGGCCGCACCGGTGGTGGACCATGCGGCGATGGAGTAAAGGAAGATGATGAAGCAACTTAAATTGAGCGCAGTGGCGATGGCGCTGGCCCTGGCAGGCTGCGCCCACATGGCGCCCGACCAGAACCCGCTGGCCAAGCGCGACGCCGCCAATGTCCAGCTGTCCTCCGACATCAAGCTGGCGCGCGAAGGCTGGCCGGAAGCACAATGGTGGACCGCCTACCACGATGAGCAGCTGGATGCGCTGATCAAGCAGGCCCTGTCCAGCAACCCTTCGCTGGACAAGGCTGCGGCGCAGATCGGCCGCGCCCTCTCCGGCGTGCAGCGCAGCGCGGCGGAACTGGGCATGGGGGCTGACCTGTATGCCGGCGCCAACCGCCAGCGCTATTCCGGCACCGGCCTGTTCCCGGCGCCGATCGGCGGCGCCTACTTCAGCGAAGAGACCGTGCGGCTGGAAGCGCGCTACAACTTCGACTGGTGGGGCAAGAACAAGGCTCAGATTGCCGCTGCCGTGGGCCAGGTCAACGCCGGCCGCGCATCGTACGCGCAGGCCGAACAGGCGCTGTCCTCCGCCATCGCACAAAGCTATTTCCGCCTGCAAGGCAGCTGGTCGCGCAGCGCCAACCTGGCGCAGATGATCGAGGCGCAGAACGCGCTGGTGCAGGACAAAGCCCGCCGCATCAGCCACGGCCTGGCCAATGCCGATGAACAGCGTGCCGCCGAAACGGAGCTGCAACTGATGCTGAAGCAACAGGCCCAGTTCAACGCCGACGTCCGCCGCGAGCGCGAAGCCCTGCGCGCCCTGCTGGGCGTGGACGGCAGCGCCGCCACCGCCGACCCCGACGCCCTGGTCAAAGGCCTGCAGCCGCGCGCCATGCAGCCTGCCCCGCACGCCCTGCCGGAGCGCCTGGGCCTGGAGCTGCTGGCGCGCCGTCCCGACCTGCAGGCCGCACGCTGGCGCGTGCAGACGGCACTCAGCCAGATCGACGTCGCCAAAGCCGCCTTCTACCCGGACGTCAACCTGAGCGGATCGATCGGCCTGGACTCGATCTCCTACGAGAACCTGCTGACTTCCCCCAGCCGCACCATCTTCCTCGGCCCGACGCTGACCATGCCCCTGTTCGACAGCCAGCGCCTGAACGCGGAACTGGCCAACGCCCGCAGCAACCGCAATGAAATCATCGCCGACTACAACCTGGCCGTGATCCAGGCCGCGCGTGACGTGGCGCAGGACGCAGTCCAGCTGCAAGGCATCGAGCAGCAGATCGCGCGCCAGCAGGAAGCCAGCGCCAGCGCCGCCGCCCAGCTGCACTCCGCGCAAAGCCGCCTGCAGGCCGGACTGGCCGACAACGGCAGCGTGCTGAACGCGCGCCTGGCCCTGCTGCGCCAACAGGACGCCAGCCTGTCGCTGCAGCAGATGCAGCTGCTGGCCGAAGTGGCCCTGACCAACGCCCTCGGCGGCGGCTACCGCGACATGGGCACGCCGCCCCCAGTTGCAGCCTCCAGCAAATAACATCACCGGATAAAGACATGAACACCGAAACCAAATTCAACGACAAAAAACGCAAGCGCGTCCTGCTGGGCATCACCCTGCTGTTCATCCTGGCCGGCGCCGCCTATGCAGGCTATTACGAAGCCGTGCTGTCCAAGGAACAGAGCACCGACAACGCCTATGTGGGCGGCAACCTGGTGACGCTGTCCTCGCAAGTGGCGGGCAATGTGCAGGCCATACGCGCCGATGAAACCCAGCTGGTCACGGCCGGCGCGCCGGTCATCACGCTCGATCCCGCCGACGCCGACGTCGCCCTGAGCCAGGCCGAGGCCCGCCTGGGCGCCGCCGTGCGCACCCTGCGCCAGCGCTACGCCGACGTGGCCCAGTACGACGCCACCGTCGAGCAGCGCAAGCTGACCCTGAAAACCGCTGAAGACGATCTGGCCCGCCGCAAGCCGCTGGCCGCCGACCATACCGTCTCCGGCGAAGACGTGGCGCACGCACGCCAGGCCGTGGACAATGCCCGCGCCGCCATCGCCGTGGCCCAGCGCCAGGCCGATGCCGCACGCGCCGGTATTGCCGGCGTGACGCTGGCCCAGCATCCATCCGTGCAGGCGGCCAAGGCCGACTATGTGCAAGCCTGGCTGGCCGCACGCCGCAACACCCTGCTGGCGCCCGTGTCGGGCTATGTGGCCAAACGCAGCGTGCAGGTGGGCGCGCGCGTGGCGCCGGGCACCGCCCTGCTGTCCATCGTGCCGCTGGAGCAGTTGTGGATCGACGCCAACTTCAAGGAATCGGAACTGCGCGATATCCGCGTCGGCCAGCCGGCCAAAGTGGAAGCCGATATGTACGGCGGCAAAGTGACTTTCCACGGCAAGGTGATGGGCCTGTCGGCCGGCACCGGCAGCGCCTTCTCGCTGCTGCCCGCGCAGAACGCCAGCGGGAACTGGATCAAGGTGGTGCAGCGCCTGCCGGTGCGTATCGCGCTCGATCCGGCCGAGCTGCGCGCACACCCGCTGCGCATCGGCCTGTCGACCACCGTGTCGGTCGATATCAGCAAGACCGATGGTCCGGTGCTGGGTGCGTCGATGCCAGCCAATCCGGTGTATTCGACCAGCGCGCTGGCACAGCCGCTGCCGGACGCCGCCAAGGCCGCCGACGCCATCATCGCCCGCAACAGCAATTAAGTTCAGCGGCGTAGTTCCGCCTCCAGCTGCTGAATGGCCGATTGCGCCTGTGCGATGGCGCGGTCGGCCACGCGCTGGCGCATGCCGTGCACCCGCCCGGCCGCTTCCGCATCGAGCATGATCGGCGTGAGCATCTGCAAAGCCGAGTCGTGGAAGCTGTCGTGCACCATGTCCAGCTGCTGGTGGAACGACACTTCCGCCGCATGCAGCTGCTTGCGCAGCTCCGTCTCGAAGGCTTCGCGCTTGTCGCGGATCTCCATGCGCTTGCGTTTGCCGCCGTCCGAGAACCACTTGAACACGCCCGCCAGCAGCACCGCCCCGCCGACAAACGGCGCCACCGGCGCCAGCACCGGCAGCACCACCGCCGCGCCGAACAGATAAGCCGCCGTCCCCGTGCCCGCCGCCGCCACCGCGCCGCTAACCAAGGTCACATTGGCCGCCGTATCGACGCCATTGGCCAGCCGCGTGCCGATGCGCAGGCGCGGCATCAGCCTGGCCATGGCCGTGTGGTGCTGCCGCTGGAAGACCTGGGTCTGGCTCATGCGCATGGCCGACTGGAACAGCCGCAGATCCTCCTGCAGCAGATGCAGCGCCTGCTCCTTGCGCCGCACCAGCCGGTCCAGCCGCCGCTCCATCTCCTGCCCGAACTGCAGGCGGCCGATGCTGGCCCATACATCTTCGTCCTTCCACTGGTCGGTATTCAGGCGGTCGGTCATGGCCAGCTCGATGGCATTGCCCGCGTCGTGCACGGCGTCGTCGATTTCCTCCGTCAGCAGGCGGCGTTCGTGGCAGATCCGTTCATCCACCAGGGTCAGGCGCTGCAGCACCTGGTTGCGCAGCTCCGTCGCCGCGCTGACCACGCTGGCGGCGCTGGCTTCGCCCAGGGTCAGGCTGCGCGACAGCTCCTGGTACAGCTGAATGTCCTGGCTGATCGCACTGCTGGCCGTGCCCACCAGCTCTTCCAGCTGGCCGTGATCCAGATAGCCCGCCTGGAAATTGCGCGCATGGCCCACCAGCGCCGACTGCCCCGTATGGCGCGCGAAGTCGGCCACCGCATCGGCCAGCGAACGGCCACGGAACACGCGCCGCGCCTGTTCGCCCAGATTGGCCAGCAGGCCGCGCTCCTCCGCCTGCGGCAGCCGGCTGAGATCTTCCGGCGCCAGCTTGACGCCCAGCGCCTTGGCCAGCCGCTGCGCCAGTCCGCGCGCCTCCGCGCCGTGCAGCGCCAGCAGCGGCACGGCGGCCGTGAGCGCATCCGCGCGCGCCGCCGCTTCCGCGCCCGATGCGCTGCGCGCCAGGCCGCTCAGGGCCCAGTCAATATCGACGGCCGATTCAATGGAGTTGAGCACGATGGCCGTGAACACGGCCGAGGCTTTGCCGTCGCCCGCGATCTCGGTGACGGCGGCAAATTGCGCCAGGGTGGGAATGCCTTCCGACGCCGCCAGCGCGCCGATGGTGCGCGCATACGCCGAGCTGAAGCTCTGGTCGGAG
>Ga0213872_10002564_pt1 | contig 10586 bp, 13 predicted proteins | sample VelepicomBERX_R2_FD_160071 | JGI IMG/M metagenome (GOLD analysis project Ga0213872, IMG submission 160071) | Rhizosphere microbial communities from Vellozia epidendroides in rupestrian grasslands, the National Park of Serra do Cipo, Brazil - RX_R2 | ecosystem: Host-associated > Plants > Roots >... | reverse complement strand
CTATGCGATCCGACAGCAGTACCGCCTCGTCCACATCGTGGGTCACCATGACCACGGTGGATTCGGTCTTGGCCACGATCTTGAGCAGTTCATCCTGCAGGTGGGCGCGGGTCAGTGCGTCGAGTGCGCCGAAAGGCTCGTCCATCAGCAGCACCTTGGGTTCCATCGCCAGGGCGCGGGCAATGCCCACGCGCTGCTTCATGCCACCGGAGATCTCATTGGGGCGCTTGGTCTCGGCCGCGCTCAGTCCTACCAGCGCCAGCGCGGCACGGGTACGGTCACGCAGCTGCGTGCGGTTTTCGCTGGCGCCGAAGACGCGTTCCACACCCAGGTAGATGTTCTCGTAGCAGGTCAGCCAAGGCAGCAGCGAATGGTTCTGGAACACCACCGCCCGCTCCGGAGCCGGGCCGCCGATCTCGCGGTTGGCGCACAGGAGCAGGCCGTCGCTAGGCTTGAGCAGCCCGGCGATGAGGTTGAGCAGCGTCGACTTGCCGCAGCCGGAGTGGCCGATCAGGGTGATGAACTCGCCCTTGGCCACCGTCAGGTTGATCTCGCGCAGCGCGTGGAAGACGCCCTTTTTGGTATGGAACACCATCTCCACGCCGTGGATATCGATGAATTTGCCGTTGATGTTATCCATGATGTGCTCCCGCCTGTTCAGTTGTTGACCTGTTCATAGGTAAAGGCCTTGGCCAGCGCCACCAGCAATTGCTCCAGCACCAGCCCCACCACGCCGATGACGACGATGGCGATGATGATGTGCGGCACGTTCAGGTTGTTCCATTCGTCCCAGACCCAGAAGCCGATGCCCACGCCACCGGTGAGCATCTCGGCGGCCACGATCACCAGCCAGGCCGTGCCGATGGACAGGCGCACCCCGGTCAACATGTAGGGCAATACCGAGGGGAAGAGGATCTTGGTCAGCACCTTCCACTCCGACAGGTTCAGCACGCGCGCCACGTTCATGTAGTCCTGCGGCACCCGCTGCACGCCCACGGCGGTGTTGATGATCATCGGCCAGATCGAGCAGATGAAGATCGACCAGATCGCCGCCGGATTGGCCGACTTGAAGACCAGCAGCCCGATGGGCAGCCACGCCAGCGGCGAGACCGGACGCAGCAGGCTGATGATGGGATTGAACATGCGCGAGAGGAACTCCACCCGGCCGATCGCAAAGCCCAGCGGGATGCCCACCAGCGCCGCCAGGCCGAAGCCCATGCCGACGCGCTGCAGCGAGGCCAGCACGTTCCAGCCTATGCCCTGGTCATTGGGACTGTTGCGGTAGAAGGGATCGGAAAACATCACCACGGCTTCTTTCAGCGTCACCCAGGGTGTGGGGAAGCTGCTGGTCTTCAGGGCGATGACCTGCCACACCAGAACCAGCAGGGCCAGACCCAGTACCGGCGGCACCACCCGCTGGAACAATAGTCCGCCGCCCGGCCCCCTCTTGCGCGGACTGCGTACGGCCAGCACGGCGACCATCGGGGCCACCTCTTCCTCGTTGGCATGGCTGGCGGGATTGGCAGGATTGGCTTGGACCGCCTGACTGCTGCGGCCGACCGGCTTGGCGTTATCGCCCATGATGCTCTCCACGACTGCGCTCATCGCTTTCCCCTTGCTGATGACAGTTCACCGCGCCGGCGCGCAGTACGCGCGCCGGCTCCCTCCTGCTTACACCTTGATCTTGAACGACTGCGCGTAGGCCGCCGGGTTCTTGCCATCCCAGACCGTGCCGTCCATCAGCCTGGAGCTGCGCATGACTTCCTTGGGCAGCGGCGTCTTGGTCATGACGGCGGCCTCCTTGTAGAGATCGATCTGGTTGACCGACTTGGCCACGGCCAGGTAATCCGGGTCGTTCTTCAACAAGCCCCAGCGGCGATGCTGGGTCATGAACCACATGCCGTCGGAGAGGAAGGGGAAGTTGACCTGTCCATCCTCGTAGAACTTCATGTAGTCGGGATCGTCCCAGGTCTTGCCCAGGCCATTCTGGTAGCGGCCCATGATGCGCTGGTCGATCACGTCCTTGCTGGTGTTGACGAAGGACTTGTCGGCGATCACCTCGGCCATCTTGTTCTTGTTGGCCAGCGAGGCGTCGATCCACTTGCCGGCCTCCAGGATGGCGGCCATCATGGCGCGACAGGTGTTGGGGTACTTCTGCACGAATTCCAGCGAGCTGCCCAGTACCTTCTCGGGATGATCCTTCCAGATCGCCTGGGTGGTGGTGGCGGTGATGCCCACGCCGTCGACGATGGCACGATGGCCCCAGGGCTCACCCACGCAGAACCCATCCATGTTACCCACCCGCATGTTGGCCACCATCTGTGGTGGCGGCACGGTGATGACCTTGGCATCCTTCATCGGGTGGATGCCGTTGGCGGCCAGCCAGTAATACAGCCACATGGCGTGGGTGCCGGTGGGGAAGGTCTGGGCGAAGGTATATTCGCGCTTGTCGGTCTGCATCAGCTTGGCCAGCGATGCGCCATCGACGGCGCCCTTGTCGGCCAGCTTCTTGGATAGCGTGATGGCCTGGCCGTTGTGGTTCAGGCCCATCAACACGGCCATGTCCTTCTTCTGCCCGCCAATGCCCAGCTGCACGCCATAGATCAGGCCATAGAGCACGTGGGCGGCATCGAGCTCGCCGTTGGTGAGCTTGTCGCGCACACCGGCCCAGGAGGCTTCCTTGCTGGGGACGATCTTGATGCCGTACTTCTTGTCGAACCCCAGTACCGAGGCCATCACCACCGAGGCGCAATCGGTCAGGGGGATGAAGCCGATCTTGACCTCTTCCTTTTCCGGCTTGTCCGAACCCGCCGCCCAAGCCCCGCCCGTGGCCAGTCCCAGCACGCCCGCGGCACCACCCTGGAGCAGCTTGCGCCGCTTGTCGTCGACTACGTCCTGTACCGTCTGCGTCTTGCCTGCCTCTGCTGTGACTGTGGCTGTGGATTGCATAGCACCCTTCCCCCTTGTATTGCGAATCGTTGAAAACCCACAAACAAAAAAGGCGTGTTCCGCCACGGGTGAACCATGCCGGAAGACGCCTTTGTCCTGGACGGCGCGACCGCCGTTGGTCACACCTGATACGCACTGCTTGCGCGATACCGGCAATTCAGCAAAGAGCGTGCCAGTTGCGTGACAACAGCCTCAAAATCCACGTACAGCCTGCGTTTGCAGGGTGCCTGGGGCAGCCGGTGAAGCCTGGTGCGGCCCTCGGCAAGGCATGCGGACGCGATCAAAACGAGCGTGGCGCGCACTTCATTTGTGCTTTGCACCAAGTTGGCGGCGCACCGAAACCGGCAACGCTGTCACAGCCACCTACCGGGCCTGGATGCTTCCTCCTACACGGCATTGCGGCGCACGCTGATCGCGCCCGGCGCGGCCCCGTCCTATGATTTCCCCAGCAACATTGCCCACCGCGCTGCAGGCGCCCACGAAGTCAATAACAAAGGAGAACGTACATGACCCTAGGCACCATCCTGCTCATCATCCTGATCCTGATCCTGCTGGGGGTCATCCCGGCATGGCCGCACAGCCGAGGCTGGGGCTACGGTCCCAGCGGCATTGCCGGCACCGTCGTCATCATCCTGTTGATCCTGCTTCTGCTGGGAAAGATATAGAACGCAGGCAATTGCGCCTTCGCTACCGCAAGCCTGATAACATCCGGGGTGTGGATGGAGGGGAGCACGGCGCGGTCGGTGCTTGTCACCGTCCGCGCCGTGTTCTTTTGCGTCACGCCGATGGCGCGCATTCCGTGATGGGGTTCACCAACGATGAAGAAAAATATCCTCGCTCTCAGTTTGCTGGCCCAGGTGGCCGTCCTGGCTGCACTTTGCAGCGGTGCGGCCCATGCGGCCGAAGAAGATGTCTCCAAGGCAGATCCAGCCCGCTGGTACCAGCCTGACGACGCCCCCAAGGAACGCCTGCAGAACCTCGGCAAGGAAGCCGATGCGGCCTATGGCGAGGCACTGCGAGCCTGCAAGGAGCAGCATGGCAAGCAAGCCGCCATGTGCCGCAAGGACGCCCGCGCGGCCCGCAAGGACGACATGGCCCGCGCCAAACGCATCTATGACGACTACAAGGCCAGCAGCCGCGCCCCCTGAACGCGCCCGCGACTGCAGATGAAAAACGCCACGACGATCGCTCGTCGTGGCGTTTCCTGCTGGCCCACGCACTGGCCTGGGCCGGGCGCGGTGATGCGGCTACTTGCCGACCTGGTTGCCGATGACGCCACCCACGGCCGCACCACCGACCGTACCCAGGCCGCTGCCACCGGTCAGGATGGCACCGCCCACGGCACCGACACCGGCGCCTACGGCCGTGTTCTTGTCACGTTGCGACATGTTGCTGCAACCGCTCATGGCGGTGAATGCAAGGATGGCGACCGAGCTCACCACCAGCTTTCGAATTGTTTTCATGATGACTCCTTCCTCATTGTCGGATTCGAACCGGGCCGCTTACGTCATCGGCCGCATGATCACGCGTCCACCCGCTTGCCGGGCATGGTTGCGATAGACCGGGGAGCGCGGTAAGACTTGCTCTCCCGCCTTGGCCGCTTTGCCCGGCCCCACCACCAGCACTGCGTTGTGCAGCCCGGCAGAGCGCCTGACCTGGGCCATGTCCAGGTAACGGAATTTCCTTGTTCCCGACGACTGCTGGCAGACGCCCGCCAGCGGCAAATGGCGATCCATCGCCGCAGCCGACCAGCGGGCGGCACCTGCGGCAGCATCGGGGCTTGCGGCTTGCGCCGGGCTGAGATAGGTGGCTAGGCCAGAGGCGATGGCCAAGATGCAGATACCGGCTATTTTTTTCATGGTCATCCCTTTCAGGGGTCCCTTCTCGCGGTGAGCAAATCTTTACGCCGATCACCGAGAACTCTCTTGCCTTTCCCGGCTCTACCAGCACGATGACCACATGGTCGCGGAAATTGCTGCACCACAAAATCAGCCGTTTCCGATTCTCGTGTAGGACAATTCCTACGCCACCAGCGGCATCGCCCGGTCTGGGCGATCTCCGGCCAGCCTCAGGTCATTTGCGCGCTGCTTCCTTGGCGTCGCCATAGGATTTCTGCACATTGCCTTCCACCTGCTTGGCGGCACCCTTGATCTGCTGGGTGGTGTTGCCGGTCAGCTCGCCGGTCTTCTGCTGCACCTTGCCTGCTACCTCCTTGACGCTGCCTTTGATCTGATCCTTGTTCATGATGGCTCCTTGTAGGTCGATAACCTTGTTAGGGGGCATCCCGGTGGCGGCCAACCCGTACACCGGGCATCGCCGCGCCCGGATGGGCTTGAAGCGACGATGGAGCCATGGTAGCGATGAGCCCGGTGACGCGGCATCAGAGAGCCATCCTTTCCGGCGTAGGAAAAACAGAAAAACCGTGCAGGACTACGGCACCGGGAAGACCGTCCCGGAAAACGAAAAGGCCGCCCGCAGGCGGCCTTGCAGCAGCTCAGTGGACAGCCTGGCGCCTACACCTCCGCACCCGCCAGTTCGGGCCGGATCGGCAGGCTGATGGTGATCAGCGCACCCTTGCCAGGGGTGGAACGGATATCGACCTGGCCACCGAAGAAGGTGGCGCGTTCGCGCAGGCCGCGCAGGCCATAGGTCTTGTGATTGTCGCGCCGCTCCTCGGGGATGCCCACGCCATCGTCACGCACGGTCAGGGCGACATGGTCTTCGTCGATGTCCAGGATCACGTCGACCTTGCCCGCCTTGGCGTGCTTGGTGACGTTGTTGAGCATTTCCTGCAGCATGCGGTAGATGGCGATTTCCATCTCGTGGCCGACGTCCACGTCCTCGTCGGGCAGGCTGGCGTGACAGGCAATGCCGGTACGCTCGTGCAATTCGTCAAGCTGCTCGGAAATGGCCGCCTTCAGGCCGAACAGGTCCAGCGTATTGGGTCGCAGCTCGGTCTGGATACGCCGCGTGGTAGCCACCAGCGACTTCATCAGCCCCTGCATGCGGGTCTTGCGATCGCTCCATTTCTCGTCCGGGGGCAGGATCTGGTAGACCCCTTCCAGGTGCATCGACAATGCCGTCAGCGACGCGCCCATGTTGTCGTGCAGCTCGCGGGCGATGGCACGCTTCTCTTCTTCGCGTACGGTCTCGAGGTGGTTGGTGAGTTCGCGCAGCAGCGCCGTGCGCTGGATCACGGTCTTCTCCAGCTGGCTCTCGCGCTGGCGCAATTCATCTTCGGCCTGCTTGCGCTCGGTGATGTCGGTGCTGATGCCGATGACACCCTGGACGCTGCCATCCTTGCCGAACCACGGCACCTTGGCCGTCTGGAAGGTCACCACGCCCTCGGGCAGGTGCAGCGTCTGCTCCAGCTTCTCGGGCTTGCCCGAGGCCATCACGCGGCGGTCATCGCGGTCGATGGTCTCGGCTTCCTCCGGCACCATGAACAGTTCGCGGCTGGAGCGGTACATGGTCTCCTCCCAGGTCTTGCCCAGCTTGTGCAGCGTAGCCGGATTGGCGAAGATCATCAGGCCCTGGCGGTTCTTCACGAAGATCGGATCGCTGGTGCTTTCACTGACCGCATTGAGCAAGGCACTGGTCTCGGCCAGCTTCTGGGCGTTGCGGGTGCGCTCGCCATACTCGCTGTCGAGCCGGCTGGCCGAACCCCAGAAGATGAAGAGCACGATCACGCCATTGATCAGCGTCAACGTAGGCAAGAGCAGGTCAGGCTGGATCCAGCCATGCGTGAGCCCCCAGTTCAGCAGCAGGCTGAAGGCCAGCAGCAGGAACAGCGTCTGCGGCAACAGGTGGCGCAGCATCTGCCCACCTGGCGCCACGCGCGTGATCACCGCCATGAGCGGATGGGATGGACGCGCCATCAGCAGCGCCGCCCCCAGCAGCGCGAGCACCAGCGCCGACAGCAATGGCACCGGTACGTAGAAATCCAGGTAGGTGAACTGGCTCACGCCATAGATGTAGCCCACCAGCGGGATGGCAGACAAGCCCATGAGGGCGAAGGACAGGTATTCGGAGGGATAGTAGCCACCCGGCAGGCGCCAGTCCTGCAGCAGCAGCACGATCGCCATCAACAGGAAACCGACCGACAGCAGCGGCGGGATCACCAGCGGCGACAGCGGATGGCCGGCATCGACCGGCAACCAGCCCACCGCATACATCGCCCCGTGCACCAGGGTGGCTGCGCCCAGCAACAGCAGCAGCCAGGCCAGCAGATTGGCCAGCAGGCCCGGCAGGACACTGCGGCCCGAGCTATTGGCGCAACGCAGATACAGTGCACAGGCCCCCAGGATAAAACCGATGGCCGTCACCGCGCGCACGGCCAGCAGGCCCGATAGCAGGCGCCGGTACTCGTCCTCCAGGAACGCCGCCACCAGCACCACGATGCCGAACAGGATCACGGCCATGGACAGCCCCATGGCCAGCGTCACCATGCTGCTGTAATGGGCGTGCGAGGCCGTGAAATACTCGACCGATGCATTGCGATGGATGTCGGCGGAGGACGGACCAAAGCCGTCGTTATTCTTCTGCATCGTCGGATATCCCTTGCTCTTGTGCGACCCGTGCGACTCGCCCCACCGGCGTCATCGCCATGATCTGTTCTCGTGGTCCCACGCCTGCACCGGCCTGGTCGCGCCGAACTGCCCTGGCGACCCGACGGCAGGCTGCTGCCTCAGCGTCCGCCGGCCTGCGCGGATCCCTGCGGCGAATTGTTGTTCGAGGCCGAACGCGGCGCGCCCAGCTTCTGCCCAGCCAGTTCGCGCAGCAGGTCACACAGCAGCGGCAGCTCGGAGGACTTGTCGAAGAAATGCTGGACACCGCACTGCGCCCCCACGCGCCGGTAGGTCGGGCTCACATGGTTGCTGAAGACCACCTTGAGTTCGCTCTGGCGACGCGTATTGGAGCGTGCCAACGCCTGCAGCAGGCTCATGCCGTTGCCCTGCTTCAACTGGATATCCAGGATCAGTACATCATAGCTGTTCTGCTGCAGGTGGCGCAGCGCCTGCATCTCCGTCTCGGCGTAGCCGACCAGGCGCACCCCGGCGATCTCGGCCAGGCTCTCGACGATCAGCTCCCGCACGTCCTCGGAATCCTCCACCAGGAAGATGCGCAAGGGTGCGCCATCGCTGTCGCGTTGGAACCGGGTGTCGAGAAAGTCATCCATGATGCGCCGTGCCGTGCTCTTCCTTGCCAGTTGGCCTGTCTGCGATGGCGACCTGTTGCGTCGCCGCCGCGACAGCCACGGCTTCAATCGATCAGGTTGTTCTTGATCGCGTAATAAATGATGTCCGCGTTGTTGGTCATGCTCATCTTCTGCAGCACGCGCGAACGATAGGTGCTCACCGTCTTGACCGACAGGCACAGCTCGTCGGCGATCTGCGTCACGCCCTGGCCCTGACCGAGCTTGTAGAAGATCTCGTACTCGCGCTGGGACAGCGTTTCATGCAGCGGCTTTTCCGAATCCACCGGCTCGCTGGTGAGCAGCTCGGCCACGCCGTAGCTGATGTACTTGTGCCCGCGCAGGATGGTGTTGATGGCATTGACCAGTTCGGTCGCCAGCGCCTCCTTCTGCACGTAGCCGGAGGCGCCACTGCGCAGCACCTGCACGGCATAGCGGCTCTCGGGATGCATCGACAGCATCAGCACCGGCAATTCCGGCTTCTCGCGCTTGATCTGCTTCAGCACTTCTACGCCACTCTTGTCGGGCATTGCGATATCGAGCAGGACGATGTCCCAGTCCTGGGTGCGCACCAGCCGGATGGCTTCCTCGGCGGTGCTGGCTTCCCCACCGATTTCCATCGACGGGATTTCAGAGATGAAGTGGTGCACACCTGCCCGTACGACCGCGTGGTCATCGACTACAAGTATTTTTGTCATGGCAATTTTGAGCGGTGAATTGAAACTGCGGCACAGCCTGCGCCGCGATGTACTCTGTACTGTATTAATGATAGGCCGCCACTGCACCAGTCGGGTTCGCAAGACCGCCACTGGCCAGGCTTGGCGCCTTTGCTGCCGCACTGCGCCGATACCCGAGTCGATACTCGATTCGATACTCACATCTGCCTCAGCGGGGCGACGGCCCCATGCAGATTGCCCGGTCGCAATGCTTTTCTACTATACCTTAAGCCAATCAGACTGTCTTAAGACAAAACGCATCGTATCGCCCGCTCCACGCGGCTCACGGCGATAAACGCCTTAAGACAAATGGGCGCGAACCGGTCAACAGACCCGTCGCGCCCAGGCAAGTTCCCGCGGTTACTGCTTCAGGCGCAGGTCATTACGTACCGAGACCACACCCTTGACGCCACGCGCCAGTTCGGTCGCACGGGCAGCCGAGGTAGCGCTGGAGACGAAGCCGGAGAGCTGCACCACGCCCTTGTAGGTCTCGACATTGACCTCGGCAGACTTCAGGTTGGGTTCGTTGAACAGGGCGGCCTTCACCTTGGTGGTGATGACGGCGTCATCCACGTATTCGCCAGTGCCCTCCTTGCCCGGGCCGGAGGCGCAACCTACCAGCGAAACCATGATCAGGGCCAGGAAGAAACCAAAGAAACGCTTGGTCAGCGACATTTTGCTCAAGGACATGATGTTCTCCTAATGATGATAAAGATGAAGGTGAAGACAGGATCAGATGCGGCCCGCGGACAGCCTTGCCCACTGCCGGCCGCACCGGTCCGAGGAAGCCTTACTTGCCGTATTTGGACTTGGCGTTGGCCACGCACTGGTCCTTGGCGTCGCCGCTCAAGGCGTCACACTTTTCCTTGGCCACGTCATAGTTGGCGTCGTTCTTATCCTTGCGGGCGTCCTTGTCGGCGTCGGCACCCTTGCGCTTGGCCTTGGCATCGGCGATGGCCGACTCATGATCTGCCTTGGCCTGCTTCTCGCAGACATCCTTGTCGTTACCCTTGAGCGGACCGCATTTCTTCTTGGCGACCTTGTAGTCGGCATCGGCCTTGGACTTGTCTGCCTTGTACTGGGCCGCAGCCGGGTCGGCGGCGAATGCGCTGGCCTGCATGCCGATGGCGGCCGCGCCGAAGATCATGGTTGCGATGATTTTTTTCATTGTGGGATTCCTGTCGTTATGGTTTGTCGTTGTGGTTTGTTATTGGTGGCGGCGCACGCCGCGTATCTGCTGCCTGTGTAGTGGGCTGACCGGTGGCTGCCAGCTTATTGGCGCCAGTCCTTGTGGCGGGTCTCGAAGTCGCGGATCTGCTTCTCCGCTTCCTCCTTGCTCACGCCGTAGGCTTCCTGCACACGGCCGGCCAGCTGGTCGCGCTTGCCGGCGATGACGTCGAGGTCATCGTCGGTCAGCTTGCCCCACTGCTCCTTGGCCTTGCCCTTGAATTGTTTCCAGTTACCTTCCACGATGTCCCAATTCATGATGATCTCCTTGTCAGTGTGGCCGCACTCGCGGTGCGGGCCTGGTTGTTTTCTAACTTATCCAGCTTGTCATCCAACTACCTCTTGCCTACAACCCGAGCAGATCGCTCATGTCGTCGGCGTGTTCTTCTTCCTGCGCCATGATCTGGACCAGCATGTGGCGCGTGGTCGGATCATCGTCACCGATGCGCTCGATCATCTGGCGATACGCCTCGATGGCCACGCGCTCCTCGACCAGGTTG
>Ga0213872_10002563_pt1 | contig 10589 bp, 9 predicted proteins | sample VelepicomBERX_R2_FD_160071 | JGI IMG/M metagenome (GOLD analysis project Ga0213872, IMG submission 160071) | Rhizosphere microbial communities from Vellozia epidendroides in rupestrian grasslands, the National Park of Serra do Cipo, Brazil - RX_R2 | ecosystem: Host-associated > Plants > Roots >... | reverse complement strand
AGGCGGGCATAGCCGATGCCGGCGCCACGCCGGTCGGCGGCATACCCAACCTGGACTTCGACACGAGGATGCTTATCAGTCGCACGCATGTTCGTTATGCCTCTTCTCGAGTATATCGAACATACGTTCGCTGGTCAAGCGGAGTCGGGGATACGGTCCCTGCCCGCTAGGCTGCGATAGAGCGCGAGCATGCGATCCAGTTGGGCATCGATGGCGAACCTCACGGCGGCGGCTTTTGCCGCGTCGACGGCGGCCGCGCTCGGCGCGGACGGAATCTCCGCCAGCGCCCGTGCGAAGGCCCCCGCCGTCGGCTCGGTAAGGCGCCCTGCCTCGCCGATGACTTCGCGGTTCGAGGCGCAGTCAGCCGCGATGACGTAGGTCCCGGCAGCCAGCGCTTCGGCTTGCACGAGTCCCTGCGTCTCCGTCGTGCTGGGAAAGACGAACGCATCGGCGCTCGCGTAAAGATCGGGCAACTGTTCGCGCGCGACCACGCCGAGAAACATCGTGCGCTCGAAGATGCCGAGTTCGCGCGCGCGCTGCTCGAGTTCTTCGCGTGCAGGCCCGTCGCCGGCGATGACGAGACGCAACGACGCGTCGCGTGTTTGCGCGAACGCCTCGAGTAACAGCTCAACGTTCTTTTCGCGCGCCAAACGCGAGACGAATAACACGAGACGATCGCCGTCACGCACGCCGACGCGCTCACGCAACGATTCGTCGTATCGCCCGGCACCGAAGCGTTCCACGTCGATTCCGCTCGGAACGATTTCGATGCGCGCGGTCACCCCTAAGTCGAGCAAATGACGTTTCATCGCCGGCGTCGGCACGACAACTGCATCAACTAAATTACCGAACGTGCGCGTTAGCTGTGACGCGGCAAAACGTGTCGCATTCGGTTCGAACGGAACATAGTGCGCATACGCCTCGAGTTGCGTGTGATACGTGTAGACGACCGGCATTCCGTAACGCCGCGCGTAGCGCAATCCCATCCATCCGGTAACGAACGGTGAATGCACGTGAATCAGCGACAACCGCTTGATGATGTTGTTCACGTTGCGACGGCTGACGAGCGGAAGCGTCAAACGATATGGTGTGCGCGTCGGCAGCGGCAACGACGGCATGCGAAACACGGGACCGTCATGTTCTTCGTAGCCCGGCACGCGCGGAGCAAAACAATACACTTCATGTCCGCGCGCGCGCAAACCGGCGGCGAGCGCGTCGACGGACTCGACGACGCCGTTCACGACCGGCCGATAAACTTCGGTGAAAAACCCGGCGCGCAGCTGGTCCACGCAAACCACGTTTGGCATACGCGCCCTCCACCCATGCTTACGTGTAAGTCGCTAAGCAACGGACCGGTAGTCCCCCGGGTGGAGGGACTTCCTTCTGCATTGCGACTTTCGGCATAGTCCTGCTTTTGACAGCGCGTGTTATAGTGCCCCCAGTACTACGGTCGCTCGCCTTTCGGGCGGCCAGCGAGCCGCCGCCGGCCTGGTCTGGGCCGGTGTTTGTGATTTAGCTTGCACGTGGGATCGTGTCAATCCCCACCAACTGACGTTTCCAGTGGGATCCGTCAACCAATCGCTCCATAACTGATCAGCCTACTGTTCTTCGTCTGTCATTCGCGTGGTGTCCGACAGGCCTAGACGGCGGATTGGGACAGGAAAGGAAAACAGGGTTGATAGGACGCGGCCTCCTTCGGCTCAGCCATGTGCTAGCCATGAGCGTTCTGACCACCGGCCCAATCATTGCCGGCTTCATGGTTTACCCCGTTGCGGCGTCCGCCGCGACGGAGACGACCGGGCAGCCGGTGACGCATGTCGTCACGTACGATGCAGCCGGTAGCCTCACGCAGTATGCGACGCATGCAGTGACCGTGGGCGACTTTCTCCGCGAGCGCGGCGTCATCGCCGGCGATCGCGACTATGTATGGCCGTCGCAAGACGTTCTGCTCTCCAATGATACGACGATCGTGTACCGCGCTGCGGTGCCCGTAGCGATCGTGAACGGACGTGCGCGGAACACCATCATCAGCTCCGCCGAAGACGTCGGCGCATTGCTCGAAGAGCAAGGTATTCGTCTCGGCAAGTACGACACCGTTACGCCTTCACTGGCCGATGCGGTTCCCGCAAACGGAATCGTGCGCATTTCGCGTATCGTTACGTGGGAGCGTAAAGAACAACACGTGATCCCGATGAAAACGATTCATCGTTTGGATTTCACGTTAACACCGGGGATGTCGAAGGTCGTTTCACGCGGCGCGATCGGTGAACGCGAAGTCATGGTGCGTTACACGCAACGTGACGGCGGCGCGGTGCAACGCACCGTGGTCACTACGCGCATCGTAAGTAACGGACATCCGCGCATCGTCGCCGACGGCGTCGGCGAGTTCGAAGCGTTCCAACGCTTCGCGCAACGCGGCCTTGAAAAGACGGCGTATATCGCGGCAAGCGCACTGAACATGGTTGCAACGGCATACACGGCTGCGTGCGCGGGCTGCAGCGGCATTACGGCGATCGGGCAGCGCGCGGGACACGGCATCGTTGCCGTCGATCCGCGCATCATCCCGCTCGGAACTCGCTTGTTCATCCCGGGATACGGCTTAGCGGTCGCAGGCGACACCGGCGGCGCGATTCACGGTAATCGCATCGATCTCGGTTTCAACTCGATGCGCGACGCGATGCTCTTCGGCCGGCGCCAGGTGATGGTCTACCGCCTGAAGTAGCTGCTCCTTCGTGGATTCGCGCGAGACACAACATCCGCGTGCGCTTCTTGAATCATGGGGATTACGCCCCAAAAAGCGATACGGACAAAACTTCTTGATGGATGCGGGAGCCGCGCGACGTATCGCGCGGCTTTCGCTCGATGATGCGCCGGAACACGCTCGCGTCATCGAGATCGGCGCCGGCACCGGCCAACTGACGTTGGCGCTGTTGCAAGAACACGCTGATGTTACGGCGATCGAAATCGACCCGCAGCTGGTCGAGATCTTGCGCAACCGCAGGGAACTCGCCGACGCGCATGTCGTTCAAGTCGACGCGCTCGAGTTCGATTTCGATGAGTACGCGACGCATGGCGAATGGCGCGCCGCGGGCAATCTTCCGTACAATGTCGCGACGCCGCTCATCGTGCAACTGGTCGAGATGCAGAACGGCCCGCAAACGATCGTTGCGATGATCCAGAAAGACGTCGCGGATCGTTTGGCAGCCAAACCCGGCACGCCGGCCTACGGTAGCCTTTCCATCGCGGTGCAGTTTGCGATGCACGTCGAGCGCGCGTTCACGCTCGGGCCGCGGTCCTTCTATCCGCCCCCCAAGGTCGACTCCACCGTGGTCCGTCTAGTGCGCCGCGAGATCCTCGCCGCACAGCCGCGCGACCTCGGCCTGTTCCGGAAGGTCGTGCGCGCCGCGTTCGCGTACCGCCGCAAAACGCTCGCCAACAGTCTTGCGCTTGCCCTGAGTCTCGAACGGGCTCGCATTGCGGAGGCGCTTGCGACGAGCGGACTTGCTCCGGAGACACGTGGTGAACAGCTCGACATCGACGCTTTCTCCCGCCTGGCCGACGCGCTGGCCGAAGAATAGCTTTCAACTTGGTCCAACGGCCTTGGTGGCGATGGGAATCATCGGCATCACGTTCGTTGTGTTGATAGCCGGCATTGCTTGGCTCTACGCGACGAATCCAACCGGGACGCAGCACGGCAACATTCCGATCATTCCCGCGCTCGTCATCCAGCTGTTGATCGAAGCTGCGATCCTCGTCGTCTTGCTTGCAACCCTGCCTTGGCTTTCGGGATTCACGCTCGCGCAACTGGGGTTCGTCCCGTTGAAAACGTGGCAGATCGGCGTTGCCTTTGGCGGAGCAGTCGTCATGGCGGTCGTGGCCAACGGTGGTGCATCGCTGATCGAAGAGCTGACCCATTCGAAACACGAGCAAACCGTCGTCGAAATGTTCAAACAGCTGCACGATCCCCACACAATCGCGTTTTTCGCCGTGTTCGCGATCTTGCTCGCGCCGATCGCCGAAGAAACGATCTTTCGCGTGTTTCTCTTCAACGTCGGTCTCCGTTACGGTGGCTTTTGGGTGGGCGCGATCTTCAGCGGACTGCTCTTCGGCTTGGCACACGGCGACGTATTCGCGTTGATTCCGCTGGCGCTTGGAGGCATCGTGTTGGCGGGGGTCTACTACTACACGCGCAACGCCTTTGCATCGATGATCACGCACGGATGTTTCAACGCGCTGACCGTACTCGCACTGGTCTTCGCACCGCAGCTGACGAAATAACGCTGAGCGATGATAACCGTTGCTGTTGACGCCTGGAATCTCGTTGATGACCGGCGTGGGATGGGACGGTACGTACGTCGCGTGCTGCGCGATTGGGAAAACGATCCGGACGTCGACGTCGCGCTGATCGTTCGCGAGTCCGCGCACGTTGCGGCCATCGCGCGTGAGCTTCCATACCGCATCGCCCGCGCTTCCACCGTGAAGGCCGACGCGGTCTGGTATCCATGGAATGCGATGCGTTTTGTGGTGCCGCGCGCTAGGACCGTCGTAACGTTACACGACGCTTTCGCGTTCACGCTGCCGCATCGCGAGCTGGTCGCGCGCTGGCGCGAACAAATGCCGATTCGCCGCGCGATCCGCAAGGCGGACGCGCTCGCGGTCAACTCGGCGTGGTCGGCGCGCGAACTCAGCCGCGTTTTCGCCATCGATCCCGCGCGGTTTACCGTCGCGCATCCCGTTCCGGACCCGTTTTGGAAACCCGTCGAAACGCGCACGAGTGAACCGTATGTGCTCGTCGTTGGCGGACCCGACGAACGCAAGAATCTGCGCACGCTCTTCGCCGCATTTGCGCACGCATTTTCGCGCGGCGGCGTGACGCTCACCATCGCGGGCGTACTCCGCGACGAAGACGAGCAAATACTGGCGGGCGCACCGTTTTCATTCCGGCGCGTGTGGCCCGACGACGAGGATCTGCGCGTGCTCTACTCCGGCGCGCTTGCCGTAGCCGTTCCGTCATCGTACGAAGGGTATGGGTTGATGGCGGTCGAGGCGATGGCATGCGGCGCACCGGTGATCGCTGCGGACGCTGCAGCGCTGCCCGAAGCGTGCGACGGCGCCGCGACGCTGTTGCCGCCGTTCGATGTGGACGCGTGGGCAACGACACTGCATGCGCTTGCAGATGATGCCGGGTTACGTATGGCGCTTCATGAAGAATCGCTCGCGCGCGTGGCGCGCATCGGTCGCTTGGAGCCCGCGCGCATAACGCTGGACCTTTTGCGCGGCGCCGCTACGGATAAGGTTTCGGCGTAGCGGTCCCCGGCGGCACGGGAACTCCGCCGCACAGCAGCGCCGTTTTCGGACCACCCAAACCAATGCTTCCGAAGAAGGCTGCCGCATCGCGATTGTAGGCGGGGCATTTTACGCCGAGGCCTTTGGATGGTAATGCAAGGCGGGCGCGCGGATTGACCGCAGCCGCGGCCCAGACGCCTTCGTCCTCACGTGGAATGACGGCGCCCCGGTTACCGTCGCGAAGCGCAACGGCACGCGCGTAACGCGACCAGTCGACGATGTACGGCCAGCGCCCCACTTTGACGACCGTATCGCTAAACACGATCCCCGCAATCAATGCGCAGGGTAGAAGCACGCGCGTGGCCGCCGGCCATCGCGGCAGGCCGATCGCCGCGGCAACGGCGGTGCCGGCCGAGAGCGGCGCGACCCAATGCGCACCGATGCGGCTCACTTCGTACGCCCACGGCTCCGCGAAGACGATCTCCGCCAACAGCGGCAAACCGAGCAGTAATCGCCATCCGATCGCGAGCGGCGTGAACGCGAACGGGAGCAGCAACAACACGATCATCCCAAACTTCGCGCCCGGATCGTAGATCGTGAGACTGTATCCGGGCTGGTTTGGGTGCACGCCGTGAAGCCGCTCCATCGTCTCGAACGCAACGCCGTTGAGCACCGCAAGCAGAAGCAGCGATATGCCGATGCGGCGATCCCACCACAGCGCGCACGCGACGCCGAACCACGCGATGAACAACACCTGATCTTCTTTGAGTCCGAGCATTAGTTGCGCCACGATCAACGCCGGCCACAATCTCCTCGCTCGAACGGCGATCGCAGCGCAGAACGCAAAGAGCGGCACGAACACGTTTTCCGTGAAGTTTTCATACGCTAATCCTTGCGTGGCTGGTGCGATCAGATAGGCCGCGCCCAGCAGATCCGCACCAATTCCAGTGTTTCCGACGCGCCGCGCAAACGCCACAAGCGGGAACGCTGCGAGCGCCACTGCCAGAACCTGAATCACGAGCAGCGTTTCCGTGCGCGGGACGAGCGCGATCGGAAGTGCCAGAACGCTCAGAATCCAGGAATCATGAACTTGGAAATGCGGTCGCCATTCTGCGCCATTCCACGATGAACCGTGGCGAATATTGGCCGCCGTTTGCACGAAGGTGCCGAGATCGGCACCATAACGTAAGGCGTAGAGGCGGTTAAAATCGAGCGCGATGTAGATGAGGCAAAAGATCGCTGCGACGCATCCGGTTACGGCATACGCTCGCGCGATTCGCATCATCGCGCGTTGCTTCGCACCCGCTCGACGATGGCCTTTAGGCCGCTCACGAAGCGCTCCGGCCCGAACGCTTCAGCGTGGGCGCGGAGGGCGCCCGGATCAAACGCGGTAGGTTCGAAGCCGCGCAGCACATCGGCCAGCGCTTCCGGTGTCTGCTCGTCGAAAAACGCGCCGGTCACGCCCTCAACGACGGTTTCTCGCGCACCGCCGGCACGATACGCGATCGTGGGGCGCCCCGCGGCCGCGGCCTCGAGGGGAACCAAGCCGAAATCTTCTTCACCCGGTAAAACTGCGGCAATCGCGTCCCCCATCAGCTCGCCGATCGCGCGATCGTCGACGAAGCCGAGCATCGTCGTGGTCGTGCCGCGCGCGAGATCCCGCAGCGCCTCCTCGGACGGCCCGGATCCGGCAACGATGAGTTTTACGCCCGCCAGCTGCGCCGCGCGAATCGCAAGATCGACGCGTTTGTACGGCAGCAATCGCGAGGCAATGAAAAAGTAATCGCCGGCGCCGCGGCCGACGGTGAAGCGATCTACTTCGACCGGCGGGTGCAGCACTTCGGCATCACGGTGATAATAACGCCGGATGCGCTCGGCAACGGTGTGTGAGTTCGCGACGTAATGCGTCGGCAATGCAGCCGCGGCATGATCCCACGCAACGAGCCGGTTCACGACCGGTCGCGCGATGGTGCTCAATCCGAAACCGCCGACGTACTGCTCGTAGGCAAACGCAAAGCGGCTGACCGTACTCGTATAACAGATGTGCACCGCGCCTGGGGCGATACGCACGCCTTTCGCCCATGCGCTCGTCGAACTAACGACCGTGTCGAACGTCGACAGATCGAACGCTTCGAACGCACGCGGATACAACGGCGCAAGATACCGAAAATAGCGATTTGCACCGGGAATTCGCGCTAAATACGACGTCCGAACGCGCGACGGGGGAACCAAGTCCCCCGTCACACGTTCGTCGTATAAAGCCGTAAACACCGGCGCATCGGGCCACGCGCGAACGAACTGCGCGAACACCCGCTCCGCCCCTCCACGCTGATTCAAATAATCATGCACCAACGCAATCTTCATTCGAATCGCGATCTCTTAGCGATCAAACGAGTGGTGCGACTAGTTTGAGTCTTCGTCGCGCGGGAGAACCAAGGCGATGGTTGGGTTTCCCAGATACGTGCGCGCTACGCGCTGGAGGTCGGCGGCGGTGGTTGTCGAGATCGCTTGCAGCGTGCGCGACAGATAATCCGGCGACGCGCCGTCTTCGGCGAAGATGACGGCTAGCCAGGCGCGCGTTTCGAGCGAACTGGATCCGGTCGCGAAATCGCCCGCCGCCATGCTCTTGAACTCGTCGATCGAGCCTTGGAGCCGCGTGGCGGCCAAGATGTTCGCAACGGAAAGCGCGGTAGCAAACGCGCGATTTGGATTTCCGATGCCGCCGTCGACGTAGAGCGTCAAACTCGCCGGGCCGCGATCGTAGCTATAGAGCGCGCCGACCGCGCGTGACGTCGAGGTCGCTGAAACGACGCCGGGCACTTGCGCGATATCGGCCAGCGTGCGTTGGAGAAACGCCGAGAGCACCAGCATCGGGCCGAAGTCTTTGCTGTCGATGGATGGCGCGGAGTACTGCGCGATCAGCCATGGCGCGGGCACGTCGCGATGCGCGACAAGCTGCCGCGACGTTCCGGTCAACGGCGGAATATCGGCTTTGACGGCGGCCGTCGAGCCCGTCGGCAATGCTTGCGCGATCGTCGTCAACGCGTTCGGCGCAAGCGCGTTGAGCGCTCCGACGGCACTAACGAACGATCCGCCGCGCAGGTAGAAATTGTTATAGAAACTGCGCGCGTCGGCCGGACCCAACTGTGCGAGCGAGGCCGGAATCCCAAGCGCGGGAAGACCGGTATTCGCCGGTCCGGTCGCGGCACTCAACATCTCGAGGCCGACTTGTAGCGCGATCTGCTGATTCTGGCTGATCGTCCGCACGAGCGACGTGCGCGCATCGCGTACCGTCGCCGGCGTGAAGGACGGGGCGCTCAGCGCCTGATGCGCCAAAACGAGCACTTGCGTAATGTCCTGCGGAATCGCTTCGACGGAGAAGCGCACGTCATCGGGATCGACCGTGAAGTGGATCGCACCGCCGGTTGCCGCAATCGCATCTTCGAGCGGCGTGCCGTTCACCGGCGTCCGCATAATCGTCTCGGCGGTCAGCGCCGCAAGACCATTCTGCTGCAACGTTTGGCGGTTCAGCCCGGCGCGAACGACGAGCGTCACATTGACGAGCGGCGAAGCGGGAGCGGGTTGACTGATGTAGGTGACGCCGTCTTGGCGCTCCACCGTCGGCACGGTAGCTGCGGCTGAAGTTGACGGAGACGCGGGTGCCGCCGCCGGAGCGGCGTGCGGCATAACGGCGACGGCCGAAGCCAAAGCGGCAGCGGCAAAACGTACGTTCACGATGACGACTCCTTCGCCGTTGCCAACAAGCGAACGACGATGGGATGTGAGAGATACTGCTTGACGACCGAGGCGACGAACGCCGGATCAAGCGTTTGTGCGTTCTTCCAATAGGTGCCGCTCGAATCACCCGGCGCGTAACTCGCGTTGCCCTCCGCGGCGTACCAGCCGAGATTGTCGGCTTGCTGGCCGGGAAGTTGCATATCGGACGCGAGATGATACAGAAACGCCTCGCGCGCCGCCGCGAATGGCTTCGGGTCCATCGGCTGCGTCAGCTTGTTGACGGCAGCGAGCACTTGCGCGCGCACGTTGTCGTCTTTGCTGCCGCCGATCGTGACGAGCATCACTCCGGGGTCGTGCAACGTAATAAACTGTCCGTCGACGTACGAGTCGTCGGAGCTGTTCAAACTCTTCGAAATAAGGCCGGTCTCGTCGCGGAAGAGATAATCCGCAACGAAATCCATCGCTGTCGCCGCGCGCTCGTCGTGGATTGCCGGCCCGACCCATGCGAGACCGATACCCGCAACGTTGCCGCTGATCGTCGAATCGCCTTTCGGCGATGCAGCCACCGTCGAATCGAACGGATTGTCGGGTGAACCGTTGCCGGAACCGTTCGTCACCACGCCGACGCTTGATGCATCGACGTCGCCTGCCAGCGTCAGAAATGCGTTGGACGAGCGAAATGCGCGCTTTGCAAAAGCAGTGACGTCATCCAACTGAACGCGCGTGATATCGCTCACGGACGATGGAAGCGGCGTGAGATGCGCCGGTCCGGATGAGAAGACTTCCGCGAAGAGCGCGTTGTGCAACGTCGAGTCCGACGAATAGCGCTGCTGCACGGCAAGTACCGCCGAATCGCGTTGCGCCGTCTTCAGCGCGTTGTCGTCGATCAACGGCGAGAAAAACGCCGCCGTCATCGAGGCGACGGTACGGCTCGCCGCGCTCGATGGAACGATCACGGAGATGCCGACGATATCCGGGTATGCGTTGATCGAAAGACGGCCGCCGACGCTGCGGACGAACTCCGCGAGCGATCTGCCGCTTTCGAGCCGCGCTGCCGCGGCGGCGGTTGCAGCCAGCCGCGAGATACCCGGCGCGTTGTTAGCGTAGCCCGCACCCGGCGCGCGGAACCACAGATCGATCGCCGCAGCGCCGATCGTGGGGTCGCGATAGATCATGTACGAGCCGCCGTGCGGCAGCGTTCCGCTTTGCGAGGTCGCGTTTTCTACCGGTGCGCCAACGGCGGGTAAGGCCATGGCTCCGGCGGCGAAGAGCGCTGTCGCGCAGAGTGCTCGTAGGTTCATGCGGGTTCCGGCGAGATGTTGGGCGGAAGACGGGTCGGCTTCTCGCGTTGCGGCTCCTCGGCCGGCGCGCGCTCGGGCTCCGCGCTCGAAGCAGCAACTGCGCTTCCACCCGAGTTCCGATCGAACGGCAAACCGCCCAGGATCGCGCGGACTTCTTCCGCATCGACCGTCTCGTACTCCATCAGCGACTTGACCATGCGTTCGACCTTCTCCCAGTTGTCGGTGAGGATCGAACGGCCGCGCTCGTAGCACGACTCGATGATG
>Ga0213872_10002562_pt1 | contig 10589 bp, 10 predicted proteins | sample VelepicomBERX_R2_FD_160071 | JGI IMG/M metagenome (GOLD analysis project Ga0213872, IMG submission 160071) | Rhizosphere microbial communities from Vellozia epidendroides in rupestrian grasslands, the National Park of Serra do Cipo, Brazil - RX_R2 | ecosystem: Host-associated > Plants > Roots >... | reverse complement strand
GGCGTCGGAACGACGCTTTACAGCAGGCTGTTCGCGATGCTCGAAGCGCGCAATCTCCACCGGGCGTTCGCGGGGATCACCCTGCCCAATCCCGCGAGCATTGCGTTGCATCGCCGGTTCGGATTCTCGGACGTCGGCGTCTATCGCGAGGCCGGATATAAATTCGGAAAGTGGTTCGACGTCATGTGGCTGCAGCGAGCGCTTTAGGATGCGATTCGTTCGAGCAAGATGACCGGGCTATCGTTGAAGTTCGTGCGGTTGAACTCACGATAGCCTGCGTTCCCGACGATGCGCAGCGACGCTGCATTCGCTTCATTCACGAGGCAGACCGTGCGCTTTGACGGCAAATGCACATCACCCCATTGCAGCGCTGCGTGAACCGCTTCCGTTGCGTAACCTTTGCCGTGCTCGCTCGAAACGAGCGCGAAGCCGAGTTCGGGAACGTCGCGCATCGCTGCGACGATGTCGCGTTTGAAATCCGCAAACCCGAGCTCGCCGATAAACCGGCCCGTGCTCTTCTCCTCGATGGCCCAATAGCCGTAGTTTCGCAAGACCCAGTGGCCGCGATATCCGACGATTCTGACCCACGTCTGTTGCGGTGTCGACGGACGGCCTCCGATGAACCGCGTCACCTGCGGATCCTCCCACATCGCGCAGCACGCGGAATAGTCATCCTCGCGATGCGCGCGCAAGCGAAGCCGCGACGTTTCAAGGACGGGCACGTTCGTCACCGCTAGAGCGACTCGCCGATCGCTGCAATCGTGTCGTCGATATCGGCGTGCGTGTGCGCGACGGAGACGAACATGACTTCGTTTTGTGAAGGCGGCAGGAGGATGCCGCGTTCGAACATCGCCGCGTAGTACGCTGCGTACTTCACTCTGTCCGCAGCGAGGGCGTCGTCGTAATTGCGGTTCGGCGGACCCGGACGAAATTTGAAGTCGACGATCGACTCGCTTTGTACGACGGTGTACGGAAGGCTGCGCTCGCGAAAGTGGCCGCGGATACCCTCGGCGAGCCGGCGCGCAAGTCCGTCCATGTAGTCGTAGTATTCGGGATGTTCGACCAGCAGATCGATGACGCGGTGCGCCATCGCAACACAGAACGGATTTCCGCCGTGCGTCCCGCCGGTGAACGTCTGACCTTCGGGTGCCAGCACTCGCATGATCTCTTCGCGGCCGCCGAATGCCGCGATCGGCGCACCGCCGCCCATTATCTTCCCGATCGTCGTCATGTCGGGCGCAACGCCGATTCGTCCTTGCGCGCCATGCAGGCCGAATCGCAGCCACGTGATCACTTCATCAAAGATCAGAAGCGCGCCGTAGCGCTGCGTGCGCTCGCGCAGGCCTTCGAGAAATCCCGAAACGGGCGTAACGTATCCCATGTTACCGACAATCGGCTCGACGATGACGGCCGCAAGCTCATCTTCGCGTCCGCGCAGGAACACATCGACGCTTTCCAGGTCGTTATAGCGCGCGACGACGACGTCGCGCATGACGCCCGCGGGAATACCGCTCGCGGCCGCATCGGACGTATATGCGGAGGCACCGGCGTTGAGTAATGCGAGATCGGTGTGGCCGTGATAGTTGCCCGCAAACTTCAGAATCAGGTTGCGTCGCGTGTATGCACGAGCGACGCGGATCGCGCTCATGACGGCCTCGGTCCCGGTCGAGACGAAGCGCATGCGTTCCATCGAGGGAAGATACGAACGAATGCGCTCGGCAAGGCGGATCTCTTCGGGATGCGTCGTGCCCCAGACGAACCCGTCGCGGGCAATCTCGTCGAGGTTCGTGACGAGCGAGGGATGCGTGTGCCCGAAGAGCAGCGGGCCGTACGCCATGATGTAGTCGATATAGCGCCGTCCGTTTTCGTCATACGCAGACGCCCCGTGCGCGCGCGTCTGCACGAACATCGGGGCGTTTACACCCCATCCGCTGCGAACCGGAGAATCGCATCCTCCCGCAAGGACGGCTTGAGCGCGTTCGATCGTGGTCTGGGTATCCATTGCGCCGATGCTTCGACGCTTATGCGGGCACCCCGTTCGCGCTCACATGGGAGCCGTCACGACGAGCGCCGACATGTCGTTGACGAATTCGCCTTCGCCGAAGACGTTGCGAAGTTGCTTGACGATTGCTGCACGGACCTCAGCGGCCCGCTCGGCACCGAGGCGATCGAAATCCCCAAAAAGCGGCGATCCGCCGACAAGTGCGTCAAAGGCCGCGACGGCGGACGCCGTCGTCGTCGTTCGCTTCACGGTTTCAATACCGACTTCACCAAAACCGGCACGTCGAAGATCGGTCGCAATACGGCCGGGATCGAAATACGCATAAGGAACGCGCTCGAGAAAACATGGGACACCGGTGTATTCCTTGTAGATTGCACTGACGAGATCGTCCAGCGGATTGTCCGGCAAACCGTCCCAAACGCTAAAGATAAGCGCACCGTCAGGGCTCAGCGTGCGCCGAGCCTCGCGAAACGCGGTCACCTTCTCGGGAAAGAACATCACGCCGAACTGCGCGGCGACGATATCGAACGACCGCGCGTCAAACGGCAGCGCGCACGCATCGGCTTGCTGAAATCGAACGTTGCGCGACTGCACCATTCGTGCGGCAACGTCCAGCATCGCCTGATTAAGATCGGTAGCGACGATTTCCGTGCCCGGAAGCGCGGCAGCAAGCTTACGCGTAACCGCGCCCGTGCCGGCAGCGATTTCAAGGACGGCCATCGGCGAATACGATGCGACGCGGCTCGACAGATCGCTCGCATACGGCTCAAAAAGCAGCGGAACGAGCCCTTCCTCGTACCCTTCCGAAATGGTAGAAGAGAACGAGGTGTCGCTCGATTGACGAAACTCGCCGCCGGACGATGAAGTAGCACTCCCCATGAAAGTCCTCCGCCTTCTGCTTGCCGCCAAGACCTCGGTCTTCCGTACCGTGCCGTTAATGCGCGATGCGCGCGTACCCATATTGCTCAAAGCCGGCACACTCGCGCTCGCTCTTCTCATTATATCGCCGATCGATCTCTTCAGCGACGTCCCGGGGCTCGGACTCCTCGACGACGCAGCGCTCTTGTCGCTGCTGTGCTACTGGTTCGTGCGCCTCGCGTCGCGCCACACCGAGCCGGTTTTCATCGGATCAAACATAATCGCGAAGGGTTAGCGTCACCGTCTTCTGCGCTCCGTCTTTGGTCGTCACGCCGAGACGGAGCACGGTTCCGACCGGCCTGAAGAAATAGTCGCGCACGGATTGCAGCGACATGCCGGTGGTGGGCGTGCCGTCGACGCTCGTAATCACGTCGCCTTTTTCGATCCCCGCTTGTGCGGCCGGTGTATTGGGCCGCGCATCAATGACCGTTGGTTTGCCGGCATTGCGAATCAGAAATATTCCGGCGCGTTCGTAGGTATCGGGTTGATTGAACGCTGCGTTCGGAACGAGCGCCATTGTCTGCCGGTTGTAGTCGAACGTGACGTCGAACCGGCGCAGAAGATTTCCGCCGAGATTCGCGGCGGTAAACGGATTTGCGAATGCGCCGGCCGTCTGCGACGTAAAATCGCCGACGAGATCGTTCAGTGTAATGTCGTCGATTTGCACGGATCGCACGCGCCCAAGTTGTCCGACCGACGGGCCGCCGACGCCGAATCCGCCGACGCCGGCCGCGGTCAATGCGGCGGGTTTTACGCTTGGATGTTCGGCGACAAACGGCGCGTAGAACGACAACGTATCGCGCGCGCCGGTATCGATCGTGCATTCGGACGGGATGGCGTCGATTGCGCACGCGATCTGCGGTTGCGTGCCGTTGAACACGAACGGTACAACATGAGCGCCCGACGGCGCTTGAGCGGCCGACGGCAGCGTCAAGTCTACGGTCTTCTGCGCATAATTAAAACTCGTTACGAAACGCACCAGCACTTCCCATCCGATGAGACCATCGGCCGGTTGTCCGGCGGAAACACCGAACCCCTGACGCACGGGGACGACGGCGAAAAGCTGATCGCGCAAGAGCGCGTCGCCCACTTGCAGTGAATCGACCTTCGCAAAACTGAGCGACTCCGTCGTCGAACCGACACCGTTCGCTTGCGCCTGTCCTTTGCCAAACGCACCGATTTCGCGCGCAACGGCGGGATCGACGATATTCTGGCCGCCGGTATCGAAAATGAAGCGATAGGGTCCTTTCCCGTTGAGCATCACGTTGAGATAAACGTGATTCTCGACGAGATCGACCGGCACGCTCGTCGTCGTTTTGCCGCCTTGCATTGAAAAATCATGGACCGTGGGCACCGGACGCGCGAGGTTACCGGCAGCACCGGCCGGATCGATCGCGACGCCGACGACGTTCGCATCTGAATTGTTGCCGTCCGTGCTGTCGACATGGATGACGTATGGAAGCATGACGCCGCTGGTGCGCCGATATCCCGAGAGCGTTGTCGTCGCAACGACCGGCCCCCTCGCAAGAATCTCACGCACCGGCAAATGCGTCGATGCATCGAACCACACGAGCACCGGAAGTTTCGAATCGGACGGCGTGATCCGTAACACGTCGAACGCGCGTCCCTTCTCCGTCTTCGCGCCCTCATACGTCACGGCTGCACCCGCAGCATCTGGTTTCCACAACGCATAGGTATTGAGATATGCGTTATCAATGGCGGCGCTTCGGCCGGCATCGCTTCCTTCGTCCCAGACGACTCCGGAGCCGTCGCGGTTCCATGCGACGCGTCCGTCGTATCCGTCGTCTTGTACGATGGGCGGCAGCGAGGCGTGTTCCGCGAAGCGCCCGTCTCGGACATCCGACCACTGCGTTCCCGTTCCGGTCAATCCCGCCGCGCTGATCTTCGCGTCCGCGCGAATGACCTGGATGTGAGCAAGCGACGCGACGCCGAGCGCTGCGCCCGACTGACGAATCACTCGTTGAGACTGCGCGTCCACCGAGGCATGAGCCGCCGCGGGAAAACAGACGAGCGCGGCAGCGCCGAACACGGCGGCCGCGGATTTCGAAGCGTTCATGTTCTTCGTTACGGGAGAAGGCGCACCAGTGTTTCGGCGAACCGGCGCGGCGCTTGCGCGTCGTACCGCATGTAGAGCTCGGGGTCGATGAGCTCCAATTCCATGAGGTGCTCGGCCCCGTCCGCATTACGCAGCAGATCGACGCGCGCGTAGAGCGGCCGCAAGGGAAGCGTCGCGAGCGCGCGTTCCGCGATCGCCCGTTCTTCATCGTCCGCATCGGCGCGATGACCGCCGCCCGGTCCTGTGGTAAAGGCATCCTTTTGCACGCAATGCGAGTAGACGCCGTCGAGATAGACCAGACTCCGCTCGCCGCGCGTAAAGATTTCCGGCAAGAACGGCTGCACGAGCGCATCTCGCGTCTGCAAGATCGTCTCGAGGTGCGTTTGGCCATCGCTAATGAAACGTGATTTCAATTCATCGACTTGCAGCGCCGGATGCGGCGTCGCACCCACGATCGCCGTCATGTAGGAACTCGCCGACACCGCCGGCTTCACGATGACCTCATGCCAGTTGCGTTCGCGCATGATCGTATCGAGATCGTGACGTTCGGCCGAACGGCATAAAACCGTCGGTGCAATGTTGACGCCTGCAGCTTCCAGATCGAAGAGGTACTGCTTGTGCGCGTTCCATCGCACGATCGCAGGGTCGTTGTAGAGTGGAGCGATCGTTGCAGCGCGCTCGATCCACTGCATGAAGGCATCCGGCTGCAAGTGGTAGTTCCATGGTGAACGAATGACGAATGCGTCGACGCGCGGAGGCGTCTGCACCGCGTCCCACGGAACGCCGATGACATCGACGCTGTGCGCGCCGAGTTCGGTAGCGATAAGCCGGTCGTCGGGGACGATGCCGCCGAGTTCATGACACGTGATGAATCCGATCGTACGCCGGGTAGCCATATACGTGATCGCGCCATTGCCCCGACCGCTAGGCCGCTCCTTCGGCTTCGCATGAACCGAAGACCCTTTTTCGGCAGCCTTATTCGAGGGGACGTGCTTTAATAGTAGCCATGCCTCACGTAGAGATCTCGATCAGTCCCCAGAGCAATATCAAGGACCTCGTTTCGGCGCTCCCGATTGCGGCCGACGTACTGACGCAGTTCGGCCTTGGTTGCTCAGGCTGCGGCGTCAGCAAGTACGAGACGATCGAGCAGGGCGCAAAGGCGCACGGCCTGCGCGTCGAGCCGATCGTTGCGGCCCTGACACAGGCGCGTCTCTCGGGCTTCGTTCCGATGATTTCGAACGAGGACAAACTCGTGTCGCGTCGCGCGCCGGGACAATTCAGCGGCCGCGCGCGCATCAAGCACGTGGTTCCCGTCATGTCGGGCAAAGGCGGCGTCGGCAAATCGCTCGTTACCGCGTTGCTCGCGCTCGGACTGCGACGCAAACATCTCTCCGTCGGCATTCTTGACGGCGACATTACCGGGCCGTCGATTCCGAAACTTTTCGGACTGCACACACCGCTTGCAATTGAGGCGGATCCCAATGCGCCGAAAACACCGCAAGGTAATCCGCAGCCACTGATGGTTCCGGCTGTTTCACGGAGCGCGATCGAAGTCGTCAGCGCGAATTTATTGACCGACAAAGAAGACACGGCGATGATCTGGCGCGGCCCGATTCTTTCAGGCGTCATTCGTCAATTCTACGAACAGGTGCTATGGAGCGATCTCGACGTGCTGCTGATCGACTTGCCGCCTGGGACCTCCGACGCACCGCTCACGGTGTTGCAGTCGCTCGCCGTCGATGGCGTCGTACTCGTCACCATGCCGCAGGCGCTTGCGACGATGATCGTGCGCAAAGCCGCAAATCTCGTCCATCAACTCAAGAAGCCGATTCTCGGCGTGGTCGAAAACATGTCGTACTTCGTAGCACCCGATACGGGTCATAAGTACGAGGTGTTTGGTCCGTCGTACGCGGATCGTGTTGCAGAACTCGCGCAGGCGCCGGTCTTTGCGCGTATCCCGATCGATCCGCAGAAAGCCGCGCTAGCCGACGAAGGCCGCGTCGAAGAGATTGACGATCCGATCGTGGATCGACTCGCGGACGCGCTGCTCGCGTCACTGGCCGCGCATCCGAAACCGAAAGAGACGATCAGCCTCGTGTAGGGTATAACCAGACCATGGCACGCAAATGGTCCCAGCATGTTACGGAAACGAGCGACGCGCTGGATTTAGAGCAGAATGTGTTCGAGCTAAAGGATCCCCGGAAGATCGCGCGTTCGCTGAAGCATTCAGCAGAACACAGTAAGCGGCGGAAGTCGTCGCCGTACCGGTCGGCCATGTCGATGCTGACGTTCTATATCAATCGCGCGGGTAAGAATCTGCCGGCCTCGCAAAAGCGTATTCTGGAGCGCGCGAAAGACGCGCTGCGGGTTGAATTCGGACGCGAGCCCGCGTCATGACGGACGTGTCGCCTCGTTAAAGACGCGTTCGCCGCTGCGCCACGTTTCCACGACCGTACAGCGATCGAACGGCGCGCCGTCGAGCGGATCGTCGTCGAGAATCGCGAGATCGGCATGCAGTCCCGGTTCGAGATTTCCGGTTTCGGTTTCGGCGAATCCAAAGCGGGCCGCGTTCACGGTGTAGAGCGCGAGAGCGTCATGCGCGCCTAAACGCTCCACCGGTTCGTTGTGATCGACGCAAGCCTGCATTCCGGCAAGCGCGTCAAAGACGCAGACGGGACTGTCCGATCCGCCGCACAGGGTTGCTCCCGCACGATGCAGACGTCCGAGCGCGTTCATCGTTCGTTTACGTTCGAGACCGAGACGTGATTCATACATGCCGCCGTCGGCGCCCCAATACGCGTCGAACTGCGGCTGCATCGAAAGATGAATCCCCATTGCCGCGCACAGACGAATGTGTTCCTCGCGCGCGATCTCGAAATGTTCGATGAAGTGGCGCGTGCCGCGGGGCGACGGCTTTCCGTCGAGAACGCGCATCCACGTCCGTACGCATTGATCGATTGCCTCGTCGCCGATCGCGTGAACACCGGCTGAAATACCATGCGCTTCCGCCGTCGAGAAGTAGTCATACACCTGATCGTCAGAATAGCGCAACTCGCCCGTGCTGCCGTTTGCGAACGGCTCGGAGACGGCCGCGGTGCAACTGCCGATCGAACCGTCGAGAAACACGTCCCCTCCGATATACGGAAGGTTGAAGCGAAGCGCGAGCAGCGGGTCCGGTTCGCAAATCTTCGGATGCACGTTGACCGGCAGCGCGCGGAGCGATTCGATATCCGCAGCGTAACCGTCGGCATCGCGTCCGAGCAACTGCGCGTGCAGATGAACGATGCCGTTTGCAAGGGCGAACTCGGCGCCGCGCCGTTCCGCGCCGCGTACGACGTCGATCGGCATGCGCTCGAGCAGCGTCGTCTGCGCGCGCCAGTTTGCATCGTAAAACAAACGCCCCGTCGGCTCGCCGGCATCATCGAGCTCGATGCCGTTGAGATCGGCGGGAATATCGAGCCACGCCATCGTTTTACGATTCACGATGCACGAATGACCGTCGATACGCACGACCATCGCAATGGCATCGGGATGATGCTGCTCGACCGGAGTGCGATCGGCGCTTCCGTCCGGCCAGAGCGAGTCGTCATAGAGTCCGAGGTAGAGCATGCCGTGCTCGACCGGCGCGTTTTCGACGGCGCGTCGATACTCCGCATAGCTGCGAACGTCTCGCAGGGAGCGCGCACCGGTGTGATAGCCGGTCTCAGCGAGATGTACGTGACAGTCGGTGAATGCGGGTAACACCGTGCGGCCGCCGAGGTTGATACGCCGTACACTGAGGCCGGAGACGTCTGCATCGAGTGCCGCGATGCGGGCACCGTCGATCAACAGATTGGTATACCGGGTGAAGCGGCGTGATGCGGGATCGAAGCGATAAACGCGGCCGTTCTCGAGCAGAATCATCGGCGACGGATTTCGACACGCCGCTCTGGAATGCTCGAATACTTGTAAGGAGGAGCGATGATTCTGCAGCGCGTCAAACCCCTCGCACGCATCCTTGCCGAAGGCCGAAACGAACGCAGCGGCCTGAAACGATCGCTTGGCCCATGGGCGCTGACCGCAATGGGCATCGGCGCAATCATCGGGACCGGAATCTTTGTTTTTACGGGCGTTGCGTCCGCAACACGCAGCGGACCGTCGATTACGATTTCATTCGTCGTCGCCGGCATCGTGAGCGCGCTCGCAGCCCTCTGTTACGCCGAAGTCTCGAGCAAAATTCCGATATCGGGAAGCGCATACACGTACACGTATGCAACGTGGGGCGAGTTCCTTGCGTGGATCGTCGGCTGGGGACTCGTCCTCGAATACGCACTCGGCGCCTCGACGGTAAGTGTCGGATGGTCCGGATTCTTCACCAACATTTTGAACGTGTGGGGCTTCGCCTTGCCGGTTGCGTGGACGCATAGTCATTGGGATCCGACGCCCGGCATCGCCAATATTCCGGCCGCCGTCATTGTCTTTATTCTCACCGCGCTGTTGATACGCGGCACGAAAGAGTCGAGCACCGTCAACGCGGTGATCGTCGCGATCAAGGTTGCGATCGTTCTCTTCTTTATCGCCGTCGGCATCGGGCACATCAATAGCGCGTACTACCATCTTCCGCCGGGACCGCAAAGCGGGCTCGGAGGGTATTTCCCGTTCGGCATCACCGGGATGCTCGGCGGCGCGGCATTCTGTTTCTTTGCGTACATTGGATTCGATGCGGTTTCGACGGCCGCCGAAGAAGCGAAGAATCCGGCCCGCGATCTTCCCTTCGGGATAATCGCGAGTTTGATCATCTGCACGCTGCTCTTTATCGTCGTGGTCGCGATCTTGAACGGCATGGTGCCGTTCTATAAACTCAACGTCGCCGATCCCGTCGCGTTTGCGATGAACTATGTCGGCCTGCCGTGGGCGAGCGTCATCATTTCGTTCGGCGCACTCGCGGGCCTGACGACGGTCATGCTCGTGATGATGTTCGGACAGAGCCGCATCTTCTTCTCGATGTCGCGCGACGGGTTGATTCCGCCGGCATTTACCCGTCTGCATCCCGCCTGGCACACGCCGTGGATCTCACAACTTATCTTCGGCCTATTGATCGCCGCGGGCGGCGCGTTTTTTCCGATCTCGATTCTCGGTTCGCTCACAAACATGGGAACGCTCGCAGCGTTCGTGCTGACTTCGGCCGCCGTTCCGGTATTGCGCTTGCGGCATCCGGAATTGCAGTCCGACTTCAAAGTGCCGTTCGGACCGTACGCAATTCCGACGCTTTCGGCGATCGCCGCGCTCTTCTTGATGTATTTCTTGAAGGTTGGAAATCCGTATGTTTGGGGGTTCCCGCTGGTGTGGCTCGGATTTCTCGTCTGGTTTACAATCGGCTTGCTCTTTTATTTCTCATACGGGCGTCGCATGAGTACCGTCGCTTTGCAAGAAGCCGAAGGCGTCGCAATCGTGCAACCTCGCGTCAATTAACCGGCGTTGACAGGGGTAGAGGGAGTGGCCCTATGCGCATTGGTTCCGACGAACATAAAACACTCTTTTGCCGCTGGTTTATCGATACACATCGCCGCTACGCGCCCGAGGATTTGCCGTGGCCCGAGCTCGATCAAGCGT
>Ga0213872_10002561_pt1 | contig 10590 bp, 12 predicted proteins | sample VelepicomBERX_R2_FD_160071 | JGI IMG/M metagenome (GOLD analysis project Ga0213872, IMG submission 160071) | Rhizosphere microbial communities from Vellozia epidendroides in rupestrian grasslands, the National Park of Serra do Cipo, Brazil - RX_R2 | ecosystem: Host-associated > Plants > Roots >... | reverse complement strand
AGGCCAATGACCGCATCGAGGATGCCATCGCCGATTATCGCAAATTGCTGGAATTGCATCCGGACGACGCCAATGCGCAAAAGCAGATCGATACGCTGAGCAAGACGGATCGTTAGAGCCTACTCGAAGCCGCGCTCGGCGCGTTCGAAATCGGCCTCCGGAAACCATTTCCTGAGCGGCGCCACGAAATCGCGCCAGGCGTCGGGCTCCGCCAGCACGGCATCGATGCGGGCGATCGCCTTCTCGCCCAGCGGTCCCTTGGAACAGGCGACGAAATAGGGCTGCGCCGCCGTGGTTCCCGAGATCCGATAGCTGACCGTGGCGAAGTCGCGGTGCGACGACCGCTTGAAATAGGTGAGCTGTTCGGGCCAGACGAAGATGAAATCGGTTCTCGCCTTCTCCAGCAGGGCGAAGGGATGGCGGAGTTCGACCACCTTGTTCAGGACCATTGTGCGGTCCTGGCTATGGATGAAATCGTCGATCAGACGGCCATAAGAGGCGGTTTCGGTGTAGGACCCCGTCAGATCCGTCGAGCCTTTGAGCTTTTCGAGATCCACCTCGCCATCCGCATTGAGATAGGGATGGATGCGCTCGCTTTCCTCGGCGCGCATCGCCAGCTGGATGATCGGCGTCAAAATGCCGCGGCGCGAGAAGCGCCCGATCCTGAGCCGCTCCTCGGTCGTCGCCGCTCCCAGAAAGCAAAGCCCATCGCTGCGCCCCAACTCGTGCCAGATCCTGGTCAGCGGCGCGGTGACCGTGCTGTGGGAGAATTCCGGCAGCTTGCCCTGGAGGACCGCCAGCTGCTTATCCAGATAACCATAGCCCGCGAGTTCGCCCGCGGCGATGTAGGACGGCGGAAATTCCGGGTGCAGCCAAGTGATATGCTCACCCGCATGTGCGGTCGCAGCCCGCAGCCCCAAGGACAAAATCAGAAAAGCCGTTCGCATTCGTGACACCGGCTCTTCCTACGCGAGCCTGGCGGATTTTTCTTCTAGAATCGCGTCTCGGGCCAAAAAATAGTGCGGAGAATGGCCCCGCGCTAGGGCTGAGCCCTAGCTAAGCTTCCAGATCCCCGTTTCGCTGATGGCGCGATACATTGCGTCCGGTGCCAAGTCGATCTCGCCAGGCCAGGTCACCGCGCCACGCTCGACATATACCTCGGCAAACCGAGCAGGTTCTTTAAGGATCGAGAACACGCCGGCTTCGGCCGAATGAACCAGCGCCTCCATCTCGACAACGCCTTCAATTCCGTCAAGAAACCGGACCTTGAGCCTGAAGCCCGGTTGAAGTTCGACAGAGGCTACGCGCCAAGGCGTCCTGGGGCTGATTACGGCAGTGGCGCAATCTTTTTTGGTGACTGCCTGTGCGCACATAATTCCCAATTCTCCAGCAATTCTGAACGGTGCTCTTCCGCCCACTCCAAGACAAGTGCCAAAGCCCGTCGAGGCAACTGCCCTTCAATCACACCAAGTGTCTGGATGTCGATCACAGCCTCGTCCTCGGCGTAAAGCGCGTGAAAATGAGGTGGCGCATGATCGTTCCAAAACATCTGGACGAGAATGCCATAAAACATGCTTAGAGTTGGCATTTATCCACCTTGACCGCGCCACGCAGCATCAGGCTCAGACGTTCGACCAACGACTGATCGAGGACACGATTTGACCTTATCTCGATCGACCATCCGTCGACGAATGGCGGAGCAGGTTCAACAACAACGCCATTTTCATCCAGCAAACCAAGACGCTTCAGGCGGGACCGAATTCCCCCTGCGCTCATAGGCGTTTCGGAGAATCCACCTATCCGCCGATTAGGCAGCCCGGACGGTGCCGAGAAAACGGCCAACCTCATTGTGCAGGGCTTCAGCATTCATGGCCAGGTCACTAGAGGCGGCCAGTACCTGCGCGGCCGCCAACCCGGTACTGCCTGCGATGCTGGAGATGCCATCCACATTCTCCGAGACGCTCTCGGTGCCTTGCGCCGCCTCTAGGACATTGCGAGCGATCTCTTGGGTGGCGGCCCCCTGCTGTTCCACCGCGGAGGCGATGCCCGACGAGATTTGACGCACCTTGGAAATCACCTCGCCGATCTTGCGGATCGCTTCCACCGCCTGACTGGTCTCCTCCTGCACCGCCACCACCTGGGCGGTGATATCCTTGGTTGCGCGCGCCGTCTGGTTGGCGAGAGTTTTGACTTCACCGGCGACGACCGCAAACCCCTTGCCTGCGTCGCCGGCCCTGCTCGCCTCGATGGTCGCGTTCAACGCCAGCAGGTTGGTCTGGCTGGCAATGTCCGTAATCAGGCTTACCACTTCGCCGATCCTGCCGGCAGTCCGCGCCAGGCCCGCGATGATGGAATTGGCGCGCTCGGTGTCCTCTGCTGCGGAACTGGAGACCGCAGCGGCGCTGGTCACCTGGCGACTGATTTCGGCGATCGAAGAAGACAGTTGTTCGGCCGCGGAGGCGACGGTCTGGACATTGGCTGTAGCCTGTTGCGCGCCCGCGGCCACCGTAGCTGCCTGAACCGAAGTCTGCTGGGCGCCGGTCGTCATTGCCTGCGCCGTCGCCTGCATCTCGGAAGCCTGGGACGACACGCCTTTTACCAACGCCATCACCGCCGTCTCGAAATTGTCAGCCAGGTCGTGCATGGCTTGACGGCGTTCAGACTCGGCGCGGATTTTAGAATCGTCTCGCTCTTGCTCCATGCCCTTGATTTTCAGGGCGTTATCGCGGAACGCCAATGCGGCGCGCGCAATGTCGCCCAACTCGTCTTTGCGATCGACGCCAGCGATCTCTATGCCGAAATTGCCGTCCAGAAGGGCCCTAAACTCGCGAACCGAAGCCGTGATCGGCCGCACCAATCCCAAACGAGCAATCAGCAAGCCGATGCCAATTCCTCCCGCAATGCCAAGCCCTGAAACCGCCACCATCAGTTCGGACAAAAGAGTTGAACGATGTTCAACTTCACGGTTGATCGCTTCGCTGTCCTGGCCGATGGCATCCACCAGCGCCTTGACCTTGGCATTGAGGTCATTGGTGCGGGAGCGGGACTGATGGACCGCCTCCATGATCTCGGCTCGCCCGGAATCCAGGGTCTCGTTGGCGTAATGGCGCGCAGTCTCGATGGTCTTGGCAGTGCCGTCGACATAGCCTTCATACGCGACCTCGACGTCACGCAGTTTGTCCAATTGGTCGCCGCTGAGGCTTGCCCGCAAGCCTGCCGAGCGCTCGGCGAACTGGCGGGCATTTTCGGAAAGAACCTTGGCGGCCTCGTCTGTTTCGTGGGGATCGGCCGCCATGCGATATTCCGCACGGTTCATGGCGATCAAATTCTGATTAATTCTCGCCCCGAGCACTCCGCTCGCACCAACCTTGGCGATCCGCGCGCTATCGCCAGCGAGCTGTCGCAAGCCGGTCGTCCCGACCACCGCGACGCAGGCAGACACTCCCCCCATCAGCGCAACAATAAGACCTATTTTCACGCCGATGGAAAAGTCGGACAGGCGCATCGGGTATTCCTTATTTCGAAACCAATCGGTATCGTAATAGCGAAGCTTGACGGCTCTCGTCAACGCCAAACGATACCGATCGGTTTCATTAAGGGGACCCATGCGTAAATCGAGCCCGGTCCGTCGCGACGCGATTCTTGCCGCCGCCGCGCAGGAATTCAGCAAGTGCGGCTATGACGGGGCTTCCATAGCCGCCATCGCCGGGCGCTTGGGGAGTTCAAAGCCAACGATCTATCGCTATTTCCCGTCAAAGGAGGAACTGTTCGCGGCCGTCACCAGCCATGCCGTCGGCAAGCTGATGGAGGTCGCCGAACAGGCGTTGCAGGGGTGCAATGACCTGAGGCAAGCCTTGATCGACTATGGCTGCCGTTATTTGACGTTCCGGCAATCGAGCGATGCGGTCGATCTAACCCGGCTGGTATTTGGTGAATCGGGGCGGTCGGATATCGGCCGCCACATCTGGGAAGGTGTCAAGATGCACGGCGTCAGAAAGCTGGCGCGGAGTCTGGCGGTCGCCATTGAAAATGGCAAGCTGCGCTCTGCAGATCCGTTCCCCATGGCGCTACACTGGTTCGCATTGCTTGACGCCGAACTTGTGGAAGCGGTGGTCTGGCGAGCCCGTGAACCGGCATCGCCACAGGAAATCCAAGAAATCGTCGGGCGAGCCGTCGAAGCGTTCGTCAACGCGTATGGGCCGGAGCGGCCCTAGGAAGAGATTTGGTAGCGGAGTGCGATCCAATCGCATCACGGCCTAGTTTTCATACTGACGAAAAATGGCGTCGATCTCGCCGTTGCCGGACAGCGCCTTGAGCGCCGCCGCCAGCCGCTTGGACAGGGCGTCGTCATAGCCGACCTTGGATTGCCACAGCCGGGCGGTCCAATGACCGATCAGCAGGCCGTCCGTCGCGCGCACCCTTCCGGCAAAGGGTGAGTCGCGCAGGGCGAACGCGAGGGCTTCGCGCACCCCCAGCACGTAATCCACCCGTCCGGCCGCGAGCATCTTCAATTGCTCGCCGGTGGTCGGCACGAATTCGTATCGGATACCCGGAACGTTGTTCAACAACAGGTGGTGTTCGACGCCGCTCAGGGCCGCTATCCGTTTCCCCTGCAATTGCGCCATGTTCGACACCGCGCCGCCGGGTCGGCCGAGTACGAGAATGTCAAGGGACCGCAGCACGGCGATTTCGACGGCATTGTCGCGGATCATGGCGTTGTCCGACATAAGCGTGACCCGCGACTCGCCGGTCTTCATGTCCCTGGCCACGCGAATGTAGGGGCGGATCGCCAGCTTTGGGCGGTAACCGGCCTCGCGAATCAGCCTGCCGAGAAGATCGCTGTAAAGGCCCGTCGGCAGGCCGGTCGCGGCATCGACATATCCCCAGGGGGGAATTGCCATGACCGAAGCGGCAAGCGTCTCCTCTCCGCCGGCGGCCCCGAGGGGAACGGCGGAGATCGATAGGGCTGCCGTGAATAGGAACAGTGCTGCGCGGCGCATGGCCCGCCCCCTCGGTAGACAACCCAAAGTAGCGCCCTCCGCCGCGACGGACAACCCCGCCCGGCGGATGGCCGATCTATCGTAGGCGGGTTAGCGAATTTGGGGTGACACTCACTGATTGGGCAGCTTTTGGGCACTGCAAAACCCGAGTCCGGCGTCGGGACTGTGACGTCCGACGTCAGGACTGTAAAGGTGGTAGCGGAGGAGGGACTTGAACCCCCGACACGCGGATTATGATTCCGCTGCTCTAACCAGCTGAGCTACTCCGCCCCAAGCCGAGACCGGGGGTTTTATAGAAGCCTGTGCCGCTCGTCAAGCGGATCAGGCGCGGGTGGCGATCCAGCCGCCGCCCAGCACGCGGTCGCCGTCATAGAAGACGCAGGCCTGACCGGGCGAGACGCCTTCCTCGACGCCATGCAGAACCACGTCCGCTTCGCCATTTTCGCCGAGCGATAGATTGGCGGGAGCCGGCGGGCGGGTCGAGCGGATCTTCACGCTGACCTCCAGCTCGCGCTGCGAGTTTCCCAGCCAGTTCACCCCTTTGAGGGCGATGCGCTTCTGCTTCAGGCTTTCCTTCGGTCCGACGATGACGCGGGCATTGGGCGCGTCGAGCTTCAGCACGTAAAGCGGCGGGCCGCCACCGATGTTCAAACCTTTGCGCTGGCCGACGGTGTAATTGATGATGCCTTCATGGCGGCCGAGCGGGGTGCCGGCTTCGTCGACGATGTCGCCGGGACGCACCGCGTCGGGACGCAGCTTCTTGACCAAGGCGGCATAGTCGCCGTCGGGCACGAAGCAGATATCCTGGCTGTCGGGCTTGCTGGCCACCGGCAGATCGCGGCGGTGCGCGATGGCGCGGGTTTCGTCCTTGCTGGTGAAGCCGCCCAACGGGAATTGCAGGAATTCCAGCTGTTCCCGGGTGGTGTTGAACAGGAAATAGCTCTGGTCGCGGCTCGGATCGACGCCCTTCAGCATCATCGCGCCATCGGGACCGTCTTCGCGCCTGACATAATGGCCGGTGGCCATGAATTCGGCGCCGAGGTCACGGGAGACTTGGAGCAGGTCACGGAATTTTACGGTCTGATTGCAGAGAACGCAGGGGATCGGGGTCTCGCCCTTGAGGTAAGATTCGGTGAAGGGGTCGATCACTTCCTTGCGGAAATTGCTTTCATAATCGATCACATAGTGATCGATGCCGAGCTTGTCGGCGACCCGACGCGCATCGTGGATATCCTTGCCGGCGCAGCAGGTGTTGGACTTGCCCACCGCCTTTCCGTGATCGTAAAGCTGCAGCGTCACGCCGACCACGTCCCAGCCCTGCTCTTGCAGGATGGCGGCGGTGGCGGAGCTGTCGACGCCGCCGGACATGGCGACGACGATGCGCCCCTTCCCGCTCATTGTCCCGCGGCCATATTGCGCACCTTGGCCGGCAGCGCGATCTCCATGCCGTCCAGCGCCTTTTCCATGATGATCTGACAGCCGAGACGCGAGGTGCGGGTCAGGCCGGAGGCGAAGTCGAGCATATCCTCTTCTTCCTCCGACGGCGCCGGCAGACGGTCATACCATTCCTTGCCGATCACCAGATGGCAGGTGGAACAGGCGAGCGAGCCCTCGCAAGCGCCCTCCAGATCGATATCGTGCTGATGCGCGATGTCGAGAAGCGTGAGGCCAGGCTTGGCTTCCACCTGGCGGCGGGAGCCATCGCGCTCGATGAAGGTGATTTTCGGCATCTCAGACGTGGAAGGACTCGCCGCAGCCGCAGCGGCCCTTTTCATTGGGGTTCCTGAACACGAAGGAGGACTGCATCTTGTCCTCGACATAATCCAGTTCGGTGCCGATCAGGAACATCAAGGCCTTGGCGTCGATCACCACGGTGACGCCCTTGCTTTGCACCACCTCGTCCATGGCTCCGGGAGCGTCGGTGAAGTCGATGGAATAGGACTGGCCGGCGCAGCCTTTGGGATTGACGCCGATGCGCAAGCCGAAGGCCGGCGTCTCACGCGACGCCATCAAGGCCTTGACGCGTTCGGCGGCATTGTCGGTCAAGCTCAAGGGAGCGGCACGCTCGCGCATGATAAACTCAGTCTCCTAAATCTGCGGTTGCAGCTTCTAGCGGAAAGTCCAACCGAAATACAATTCAAAACATCATAGCATATGGGCGGCAGGCCTTCATGGATCAACCAGCGGCGATCCTTCCAGATGCATCGCCCATAACGGGCTCACCTTGCGCTGTTCGCTCACCGCCTCGACGATGCGCTCGATGGCGATGTCGATTTCCTCTTCGGTGGTGAAGCGGCCAAGCCCGATCCGCAGGCTGGCATGCGCCAGTTCGGAATTGAGGCCAAGCGCGCGCAGCACATAGCTCGGCTCCAAGGTGGCGGCGCTGCAGGCTGAACCGGTCGAGACCGCGATGTCGCGGATGGCGCGCAGCAATTGATCGCCTTCGACCCAGGCGAAGCTGAGATTGAGATTTCCGGGAATCCGCGCGTCCGTGCTGCCATTCAGAGTGACGCCGGGCAGCCGGCCATTGACGCCTTGGAACAACCGGTCGCGCAGGCGGCGCAGACGGACGCGCTCTTCCGCCATTTCCTCGCCGGCGATCCGGCAGGCCTCGCCGAAGCCGACGATCAAAGGCGTGGCCAAAGTGCCGGAGCGCAGTCCGCGCTCCTGGCCGCCGCCATCCATCTCGGCCATCAGCCGCACCCGCGGCCGGCGGCGCACATAAAGCGCGCCGATCCCCTTCGGCCCGTAGATCTTATGACTGGACAGGCTCATCAGATCGATATTCATCCGATCGACGTCGAGATCGATCTTGCCCAGCGCCTGCGCCGCGTCGCTATGGAAGAAGGCGCCCCGCGAGCGGCAAAGGCCGCCGATCTCGGCCAGCGGCTGGATCACCCCGATCTCGTTATTCACCGCCATCACCGAGACCAGCAGGGTCTGTTCGCTGATACTGGCGGCGAGGATCTCCAGATCGACCAGACCGTCGGCTTTGACCGGCAGCACGGTGACGCGATAACCCTCGCTTTCCAGCCGACGGCAGGATTCGAGGACGCATTTATGCTCGGTGGCCAGGGTGATGATCTGGTTCTTGCGGGTGCCGTAGGCGTGGGCCAGGCCCTTGATCGCCAGATTGTTGCTCTCGGTAGCGCCCGAGGTGAAGGTGATCTCCTTGGCCTCGGCGCCGATCAATTCGGCGACCTGCTCGCGGGCCAGTTCCCCCGCCTCTTCCGCTTCCCAGCCGAAAGGGTGGGTCACCGAATGGGCATTGCCGAAGGCTTCGGTGAAGAAGGGCAGCATCTTCGCCACCACCCGAGGGTCGCAGGGCGTGGTGGCCTGATAATCGAGATAGATCGCCTTGCTCATAGCTTTTCCGTGACCCGGCTGAAGCGCTCGATGAATTGATCGATCTCGGTCTCGCTGGTACCCCAGCCGAGACTGATACGGATGGCCGAGCCGGCCAGGTCGGTTTCTCCCATCGCCAGAAGCACGCCGCTCGGCGCCAGCTTGCCCGAGCTGCAGGCGGAACCGGCGCTGACCGCCACCGACTCCAGATCGAGAGCCATCAACAGAGTCTGCGCCTTCTGCCCCGGAATCGCCAGGCAAGAGGTGTTGGGCAGGCGCTCGACCCGATGTCCGAACCGCACCGCCTCCGGCACCGCCGCTTCGATCCGATCGCGCAAGGCGGCCAACCGGGCGGCTTCCGCCTCGATATCGCCAAGATCCCGGAGCGCCGCGGCGAACCCCGCTATGCCGGCGATGTTCTCGGTGCCGGCGCGGTGCCAGCGCTCCTGGCCGCCGCCGGTGGAATGCGCCGCCAGGTCGAGATCGGGATCCGTCAGCACCAGCGCCCCGACGCCCTGTGGTCCGCCGATCTTATGCGCCGAAAGCGAAATCAGATCGGCGCCTTGCGGGATTTGCATCTTACCGAGCGCCTGCACCGCATCGACATGCACCAGCGCGCCATGGCGATGCGCGATGTCGATCACTTCGGCGATCGGCTGGATCACGCCGGTCTCGTTATTGGCCAGCATGACACTGACCAGACCGCCATCGAGGCCGTCTTCGAGCGCCTTTAGATCGACGATGCCGTCACGATCCACCGGGATCACCCGATCGACCGGCCCCTTCAGCACCGAAGGATGCTCGACGGCGGAGGCCAGAACGCGCCGGCCGGGGAAGCCCCTCAGCGCCATGTTATTGGCTTCGGTGCCGCCCGAGGTGAAGATCACGCCCCTGGGAGAGACGCCGAGATGATCGGCCACCACCTCGCGCGCCTCCTCCAGCACACGCCGCGCGCCGCGGCCGGCGCGATGCACCGAGGAGGCGTTGCCGGTCTGGCGCAAGATTTGGGTCATCGCCGCGAACGCCGCTTCGCGCAAGGGCGCGGTAGCGTTGTAATCGAGATAGATCGGAGACAATTCAGGCCGCTGGCGCCTGATGCGCCGCCTTGGTCAGTACCTTGCGCTCCACCACGTCGGAAAGCGTCACCGAACTGAGATAGAGATAGATCCGGTTGCCGAGCTCTTCCCACAGATCATGGGTCAGGCAGCGGCCCTTGCCGCTATGGCAGCCCACCGGCGAACCCTGGGTGCAGCGGGTGGCCTGGATCGGCTCATCTACCGCCAGGATGATGTCGGCGATCCGCGTCTGGCCGGCGCCGCGCGCCAGCCGATAGCCGCCGCCGGGGCCACGCACGCTTTTGACCAGACCGCCCTTCCTCAGTTTGCCGAACAGCTGTTCCAGATAGGACAACGAAATCTCCTGGCGTTCGGCGATCTCGGCCAAGGTCACCGGATCGCCCTGGCTATGCGCCGCCAGATCGGTCATCGCCATCACCGCATAGCGGCCTTTGGTCGACAGCTTCATGGCTGATCGCCCTCCACCGCGCGGGGGCGGCGCTTGGCAGCGGGGGTGACGCCGCCATTCAGCTTTTCGCCCTCCAGCGCCTCGATGCGATCCAACAGCCTGACCACCTCGTGGCGCAGGCTTTCAATGGTGCGCAGCATCGGATCCGGCACGTCGGTGTCGCAGCCATAGGCGTGGAAGCCATCATCCTTGCCGCGGCCCAAGGCGATGCGCGCAGGGATGCCGACCATGGTGACGCCGGCTGGAACATCGGACAAAACCACGGCATTGGCGCCGATGCGCGCACCGTCGCCCACGGTGATCGGACCCAGAATCTTGGCACCGGCACCGACGATGACGCCATTGCCCAAGGTCGGATGCCGTTTTCCGTGGCTGAGCGAGGTGCCGCCCAAGGTAACGCCGTGATAGAGGGTGACGTCGTCGCCGATGATCGCGGTTTCGCCGATCACCACCCCTGAACCATGGTCGATGAAGAGGTTGCGGCCGATCTCGGCGCCAGGATGAATCTCTATGCCGGTGAATAGCTTACCGAGGTTCGACAGCATGCGCGCCGGCACATTGAGCCGGGCTTTCCACAACGCATGGGCGAGGTGGTAGAAACGCAATACATGGAAGCCGGGATAGCACAGAATCACTTCGAGAGTGGAACGAGCCGCGGGATCGCGGGCGCGTATGGACTCGATTTCTTCCTGAAGTCTCTTGAAATCCATGGCCCACAATA
>Ga0213872_10002560_pt1 | contig 10592 bp, 9 predicted proteins | sample VelepicomBERX_R2_FD_160071 | JGI IMG/M metagenome (GOLD analysis project Ga0213872, IMG submission 160071) | Rhizosphere microbial communities from Vellozia epidendroides in rupestrian grasslands, the National Park of Serra do Cipo, Brazil - RX_R2 | ecosystem: Host-associated > Plants > Roots >... | reverse complement strand
CGAGGCGATTGAGCGAGGCGGGCACATCGCCGGTCACACTGACTCCGACCACCCCGCCGGAAAAACCGCCTGTGATATTTTCGGTCCCGTTCTTCTTGCCACTATTGAACTTTCCGGAGAAATTGGCGGTAGCCGCCCCCACCCACCAGCGCATCGAAATCCCGTCCGCATCGACCGAGCCCGAACCCGATCTCAGCACGGTGCCGGAGGCGCAGAGAGCGGAGACGGATCTGCCTTCCTGCCGCAGCCAGCAGATGTTACGGCGTCCCATCTCGCCGCCATAGCGGATATGGACGCCGGAAAACAAGCCGGCATCGACATCGACGATGCGCGGCGCGATCAGCACCCAATAGCCGGTGACGTCATCCGGACGGATCACCAGCTCCTCGATCGGTTGAGCGTCGAGGCCGGTCGGGACCGGAGGCTCGCTGCTTTTGGGCGGAGGCGGCGAGATGGTGCGGCGCGGCTTGGGCTGTTTCGCCGCTGGCGTTTCGGCCAGCGCGACTTCGGGAGCCTCAGGCGCCATTTCGGGGGGAGCGGCCACGGACGGGTCCAACGGCTTTTCGGGGATGGTGGAGAGCGTGGCGTCCGGCAGAGGAACCGCGCAGGCCGTCAGCAAAAGCAGAAAAAGAAGACTGGTGATCCGAACCATCGCGCCACTATAACACTAGATGCCGCCACCCTGTTCGATGATGCCGGTGCGGCGCGCCACCTCGGCCAGCAGCAGACGCAATTGCGGTTCGGCATAGCCGTGGCGGTCGAGCTCCTTGACCGTGTTGATCAGATAGTCGCGGTTGAGCCCGCCCTTGCCCGAAGCCTCCATGATGATCGCCACCGCCTGCTCCTGCGGCAGATCGCCGGCATATTGCGGATGGGTGGTGTCGGCAACGAAGCAATAGGCGCCCACCGAAGTGCCGCAGCCGGCCAGCTCGACCGGCAAGGTCAGCGGCAGATAGGCATAGGTTCCGAGCTCGCGGTCATGCAGGTAATCGAGCACCTCCGCACGGTCTTCGGCCCTGACTTCGAAGGCCACTCCGCGGCAGGAACCGCCCGGCGTCAATCCGAGCACCAGTCCCGGTTTCTCGACCGTGCCGCGCCAGACATGGGAATAGACGCAGAAGGAGCGGTGATAGCCGTCAAGAATGGCCGGCGCGCTGCGCAGGTACGGAAATCCCGGCCGCCACATCAGCGAGCCGTAACCGAAAACCCAAAGTGAATCGAATATGGCGTTCCCTGGCAAAATCAGTGGCGGATGATCTGATCGAGGAACTGGCGCGTGCGTTCCTCGCGCGGGTTGGTGAAAAGCTCATACGGGGTGTTCTGCTCGACGATGCGCCCGTCAGCCATGAACACCACCCGGTCCGCCACCTTTTGGGCGAAACCCATTTCATGGGTGACGCAGATCATGGTCATGCCGTCCTCGGCGAGGCTGGTCATGACGTCGAGCACTTCCTTGATCATTTCGGGGTCGAGGGCCGAGGTCGGCTCGTCGAACAGCATGACGTTGGGCCTCATGCAAAGCGATCGGGCAATGGCGACGCGCTGCTGCTGCCCGCCCGAAAGCTGGCCGGGATATTTCTCGGCCTGATGCGGGATCTTGACCCGCTCGAGATAGTGCAGGGCGAGATCTTCGGCCTCGGATTTGGCCATCTTGCGCACGGCGATCGGCGCCAAAGTGAGGTTCTGCAGCACAGTCAGGTGCGGGAACAGGTTGAATTGCTGGAACACCATGCCGACATCGCGGCGGACCGTTTCGATCGCCGCCCCCTCGCCGGTCAGTTCCACCCCGTCCACCACGATTTTGCCGCTCTGATGTTCCTCGAGCCGGTTGATGCAGCGGATCATGGTCGATTTGCCCGATCCCGACGGTCCGGCCACCACCAATTTCTCGCCCTTGACCACCTCGAGATTGACGTCTTTCAGCGCGTGGAAGGCGCCATACCATTTATTGACGTCGGTCAGGGTGATTACAGGGGGCATTTCTTTCCAGTTTGTGGGCTCGCTTCACGCTATAATTGCCTATCGTACGACAAAAGGACAGAGAGGATACCGCAATGTTCAGGCCCATCCCGGCGATCGCGATCCTGTGCCTGACCGCAGCCCCGACCTTAGCCGCCGACAACAGCAAGGAACTCGCCACCGCCGCCGCCCATGCCGGCATGGCCGCCGGCGCCGAGGCGCCGCAAATGGTCAGGGCTCATCTGCAGCATGTCGTCAACTGCCTGGAAGGGCCGAAGGGCGCGGACTTCGTCGCGGCCCTGGGCAATCCCTGCAGCAGCCAGGGCGAGGGCGCCATTCCCGACAGTCCGGCGGATGGCAAGAAGAAGTTGGAAGACGCCGCCGGCCTCGCCAAGCGGGCGCTGGCCGAGCAGAATATCGACAAGGCCAAACAGATGGCCTCGGAACTCCAGTCCCAGCTCAGATAATTCCGGTTGGTGGGTTGCAATTGCCGCATCACTGCCATGAATTGCATTTAATCACAGCAATTCGATACCACGCTGTGGTAATTCGCCCGCCTTCGTTTCCTTCACGATCGGAACCGAGATTTGACGCTGAGAGGAATCATCCGCGTCCGCCGTGCCTTTTTGCTCGCGGCGGCGCTTCTGCTGCCCGCCGGCGCCCGCGCGGAAACCCTCGAGCTTGCCTATCCCGAGGAAATTGGCGTCGAGCAGAGCCCGGGTCATTTCGTCTTCGCTTTCCTGCGTGCCGCCGAGATGGTGGCGAATGACAGCGGGCTCGAGACCCGCTGGGTTCCACTGCCCAACCAGCGCTCCCAGAACGATATTCAGCGTCAGCGACCGAATTTTTGCATGGCCGGCGCCGGAATCACGCCTGAGCGCGAGAAATTCGCCAGATTCACCCTCCCCTACTTCGAAGACCGCATGATGGCGGTGCTTGCCCTGCCATCGCGCCGGGCCGCGTTGGATCGGGCCACCAGCTTTAAGGAACTGATCGGCCGTGGCGACACGACCTTCCTCGGCTATGTCGGCCTGAATTATGGCCAGGCCTCGCCGCTGGTGGAAAAATTGGGCAATCGCCTGATCAACGCCCCCCGCAACACCACCCAGATGCTCGACATGCTGGCGGCCGGTCGGGCCGATTTCGCCCTGCTGCCCTATGAATACGCCACCAATTATGTGACCGTGCGGCCTGATCGCGGCCAGTTCATCATCCGCACCTATCCCGACATGCACCGAGATTTCCACACCGCCTTCATGTGTTCGAAGACGGTGCCGGACGAAGTGATCGCCAAGCTCAATGAGGCGATCCGCCGCCAAAAGCCCCAGATCGAGGCGCGCTTCGGCGAACAAACACGCTAAACCACCGTCACCTTGGTCTTCACCGAGCGCGCGATGAAACAGACATCGTGCGAACGGTGGTGCAGCGCCTGGATCTCCTCAGGGCTTGGGCGTCTGTCGCCCGAGAAGCGGATCACCGGCCGGAGTTCGACCGCCGCCACGTAATCCTTGCCCTCCTCATCCTTGCCCATCACGCCGACCGCATTGTCCATGTAAGAATCGACGGTGAAGCCGGCGCGCGAGGCGAAATCGAGGAAAAACAGCATGTGGCAGCTCGACAGCGAGGCGATGAAGGCCTCCTCCGGGTCGATTCCGCGCGGATCGGACAAGGGCTCGCGCACCACCAGCGGCGAAGAGGAGGCCAGCACCTCCTGGCCGCCATCGAAGGCCCAGGCATGGGCGCGGCTATAGAGGCGGTCGGTGAAAATCGCGCCGCCGCGCTCCCATTTCACCAGGGCGCTGTAACTGTGCATGGTGGCTGTCCCTTAATCGGTTGGCGGCTTTGGCGACCAGACCATGGTTGCCGTTTCGCCTTGATTGCACAGATCGACCAGAATGGCCGCCGAGACGCGGGGTGGGGCCACGCCATTCACCGAGATGGTGCCGGTGCGGGCGAGTTCCCAGCCGGCCAGCACGCAGACCTTGGGCGACACTTTGTCGGCCGTGACAAAGGGCCGTCCAGGCGCTGCAGCCTTCATCTGCGCGACCAGAGCGGCGGCCTCTCCCCTGGCATCCGGCCCGCGCGAAATGACAAGAACGGTGATGGCCAGCCCGCTCAGCAAGGCCAGTACGATGCCCCACTCCCACACGATAAGGCGACTCATACGGGCGCCTCTGCGCCTCGCTTTGGGTGGAACGACAGGGGGACGAGCATGGGTCACGAGCACCACCTGAACAGATTGCCTTCAAATTTTAGAGGTAAACCCATTAACATACGGTTGCGCGGACGGAGCCTCAGGCCCATCTATTACCCCCGGGACGGCGCTCTGTGTGCGGGTGCAACAAAAATTATACTAAACTGTACGGTTTGATCTTGACTGGGGCGTAGGTCGAGACCATAGTTCGACCGTTTCCGTTTCGAGCCGCTCCCCCCAGGTGAAGGTATCATCACTTGATGCGCCCTGTTTTCCCCATGCCTTCCCGCGCTTTCCTGAGCGCGGCCAGCCTCGCCACACTCCTGACCGGTTGTGCCGTCGGCCCCGATTACGAGCGGCCGGCCGGCCCGGCCGATCAGTCCTATGACAGCGCTCCCACACCCTCCGCCACCACCAAGGCGGATACGCAGGGCGGAGCCGCTCAGACCTTCGCCGCCGGCGCGGACGTGCCCGGCGAATGGTGGACGCTTTTCCGCTCGCCGGCCCTCGATTCCCTGATCCGTCAGGGCTTGGCCAACAATCCGGATCTCAAGGCGGCCGACGCTGCCCTGCGTCAGGCGCAGGAACTGGCGGCAGCTCAAGGCGGCGCCCTGCTGCCGCAAATTGACGCCGGCGGCAATGCCGCGCGTGAGCGCCTCGGCGCCGCCCAGACGGGCATTGCCGGCTATTCTCCGGTCTACAACCTGACCACCGCCCAGGTGTCGGTCTCCTATAACGTCGACGCTTTCGGCAGGACGCGCCGCAGCATCGAGGCTTCGGAAGCGGCCGCCGAATATCAGCGCTGGCAGCGCGAGGCTCAGGTCCTGACCCTCACTTCCAACATCGTCGCGGCCGCGATTCAGGAAGCGTCCCTGAACGCCCAGATCGCCGCGACCAAGGTGATCATCGAGGCCGAGGCTCATCAGCTCGAGGTGATCAAGCGCCAGTTCGATCTTGGCGGCGCCTCGAAAAACGACATTCTGTCGCAGCAATCCCTGGTCGCGCAGAGCCAAGCTCAGCTGCCGGCCTTGCAGCGGCAATTGGATCAGCAGCGCCATCTGCTGGCGACTCTGATCGGCAAAAGCCCGTCGCAGTCCGCGTCCACCGAGTTCGATCTCGAAAAGCTGGCCCTCCCCACCGAGCTGCCGCTGGCCCTGCCGGCCAAGCTGGCCGAGCAGCGTCCCGACATTCAGGCGGCGCAGGCCACATTGCACCAGGCTTCGGCCAATTTGGGCGTGGCGATCGCCAATCAGTGGCCTCAGCTCACTTTGTCGGCCGATATCGGCAGCGCCGCCATCGACGGGGCCAAATTCTTCACCAACGGCGCCAATTTCTGGAGTTTCGGCGCCGGCCTGACCGCCCCGATCTTCCATGGCGGCGAGCTTGAGCATAAGCGCAACGCGGCCGAGGCAGCCTTCGACCAGGCCGGAGCGCAGTATCAGAGCACGGTGCTGAATGCGCTGCGCAATGTGGCCGACACCTTGAAGGCCTTGCAGACCGACGCCGAAGCGCTGGCTCGTCAGGTGGATGCCGAGCAGGCGGCTTCGGGCAGCCTCAACCTCGCCCGCGAGCGCTATGACTATGGCGCGATTTCCTATCTGACCCTTCTGGATGCCCAGCGCACCGAGGCCCAGACCCATATCAATCTCATCCAGGCCCAGGCCGCGCGCTACGCCGATACGGCGGCGCTGCTGCAAGCCCTGGGCGGCGGCTGGTGGAACCGGCCCGACATGGCCCCCAAAGGAGCGTAAAGTCCCATGATTAAGCGCATGATCATCATGCTGGTCGCCGTTGGCGTGGTCCTCGGCCTCGTATTCGGCTTCCAGATGTTCAAGGGCGTCATGACCGGCAAGGCTATGGCGGGCATGGCCACAATGCCGCAGACCGTGGCCACGGTGACCGCCTCGGCCCAGGACTGGCAGCCGGAGGCCAAGACCGTCGGCAGCTTGCGCGCCATCAACGGCGCCGATCTGGCGCTCGATATCGCCGGCGTGGTCGATCAGATCAATTTCAATTCGGGCGACGAGGTCAAGGCCGGTACGGTGCTGATGCGTCTGCGTCCCGAAGACGATCTGGGCAAGCTCGAAAGCCTCAAGGCCACCGAGCGGCTGGCCGAGATCACCTATGAGCGCGATCAGCGCCAGTTCAAGGCGCAGGCGATCAGCCAGGCGGTGCTCGACACCGACGAGGCCAACCTCAGGAGCGCCAAGGCGCAGGTGGTCCAGCAGGAGGCCGTGCTCGAAAAGAAGGTGCTGCGCGCTCCGTTCGACGGCCGCCTCGGCATCCGTCAGGTCGATGTCGGCCAGTATCTGGCCGCCGGCACCACCGTCGTCACCCTGCAGCAGCTCGATCCGATCTATGCCGATTTCTATCTGCCGGAGCAGCAGCTGGCGCAGCTGAAGGTCGGATCCAAGGTCGATCTCAATGCCGACGCCTATCCTGATCGCGCCTTCGCCGGCAAGATCATCGCCGTCGATCCCAAGGTCGATCCGCAGAGCCGCAATGTGCAGGTGCGCGCCCGCTTCGACAATGCCGACAAGAAGCTGGTTCCCGGCATGTATGCCAAATTGGCGGTCGATCAGGGCGGTACGGCCAAATATGTGACTTTGCCGGCGGCGGCGATCACCTACAACCCCTATGGCTCGACCGTCTATATCGTCGACGGGGTCAAGGGCGCCCCCGACAAGGACGGCGTCTACAAGGACGAGAAGGGTCAACCCGCCCAGTTCGGCGTCCACCAGACCTTCGTCACCACCGGCCAGGCGCGCGGCGACCAGGTCGCCATCCTGAAAGGCGTCAATGACGGCGATGCGGTGGTGGTTTCCGGCCAGGTCAAGCTGCGCAACGGCGTCCATGTGGTGATCAACAACAAGGTCCTGCCGACCGACCAGGCTGTGCACAACACGCCGGACAATTGAGACAGGTTAAGCGGCGGAGTGCCGAGCTATGAAATTCACTGATCTTTTCATCCGCAGGCCGGTGCTGGCGTCCGTCGTCAGCCTGTTCATCCTGGTGCTGGGCATCAAGGCGGGCTTTTCCCTGCCGATCCTGCAATATCCGCGCACCGAGAACGCGGTGGTCACCATCACCACCGCCTATTACGGCGCCGATCCCGACGTCATCGGCGGCTTCATCACGACGCCGCTGGAGAATGCGGTGGCGCAGGCGAACGGCATCGACTACATGCAGTCGACCAGCCAGAACTCGCTCTCGACCATCACCTGCTATCTGCGCCTGAACTATGACCCGGACAAGGCGCTGACCGAGATCCAGACAAAGGTCAGCTCGGTTCTGAACCAGTTGCCGCAAGGCTCGCAGCAGCCGGTGATGAAGGTGTCGGTCGGCCAGACCATCGACGCCATGTATATGGGTTTCAACTCGGATGTGCTGCGTCCCAATCAGATCACCGACTATCTGGTGCGCGTGGTGCAGCCCAAGCTGCAGGCGGTCCCCGGCGTGCAGACCGCCGAGATCCTCGGCGCCAAGAATTTCGCCCTGCGCGCCTGGCTCGACCCGGTCAAGCTGGCGGCCTACGGCCTGACCGCCGCCGACATCTCCAGCGCGCTGTCCAGCAACGACTATATCTCCGGCGTCGGCACCACCAAGGGCGCCATGGTCCAGTACAATCTGTCGGCCTCGACCAGCCTGCATACGCTCGACGAATTCAAAAATCTGGTGATCAAGCAAGTCAAGGGCGCCAACGTCCATCTGGGCGATGTCGCCAATGTCATGCTGGGCTCGGACGATTATGAAAGCGCGGTCGGCTTCGACGGCAAACAGGCGGTCTGGATCGGCATCCAGGTCGCTCCGGCGGCCAATCTCCTCGACGTCATAAAAGGCGTACGTGCGGCCTTCCCCGACATTCAGGCGCAATTCCCGCAAGGCATGAATGGCGAGATCGTCTATGACTCGACCAAATTCGTGAACAGCGCCATCTCGGAAGTGGAAAGCACCCTGTTCCAGGCGCTGCTCATCGTCACCGTGGTGGTGTTCGCCTTCCTCGGCTCGCCGCGCTCGGTGATCATTCCGGTGGTGGCGATCCCGCTCTCGCTGGTCGGCGCTTTCGTCATCATGCTGGCCTTGGGCTTCTCGATCAACCTCCTGACCTTGCTGGCGCTCGTGCTGGCGATCGGGCTGGTGGTGGACGACGCCATCATCGTGGTGGAGAACGTCAACCGCCATATGGAGGAAGGCAAGAAACCGATCGATGCCGCCCTCGTCGCGGCGCGCGAACTGGCGGGGCCGATCATCGCCATGACGATCGTGCTGGTCGCGGTCTATGTGCCGATCGGCTTCCAGAGCGGCCTGACCGGCGCCTTGTTCACCGAATTCGCCTTCACGCTGGTGGCGGCCGTGACGGTCTCGGCGGTCATCGCCCTGACCTTGTCGCCGATGATGTGTTCGCTCTTCCTTCGCCCCCACGACCCCCATCGCGGCGGCTGGGAAAACAAGGCGGTCCATTTCATCGATCGCAGCTTCGAAAGAATCGCCGCCCGCTATCGCCGCGGCCTGCATGGCAGCCTGAACTATCGTCCGGTGACCTATACCTTTGCCGGCATCATTCTGGTCAGCATCTATTTCCTCTATGGAACCGCCAGCCGCGAGCTGGCCCCGCAGGAGGATCAGGGTGTGGTGATCGCGCAATCGATCGCGTCGCCCTCGGCGACGCTGGTCCAGCGCCAGATGTATTCGCGCCAGGTGTTCGAGTCCTTCAAGACGTTCCCGGAAATGAACAACGTCTTCCAGCTCGACATTCCCGGCCAGTCGCTGGGCGGCATGGTGCTGAAGCCCTGGGATGAGCGCAAGCGCACCAGCAACCAGCTGCAGCCCTTGGTGCAGAACGCCCTGAACGAGATCTCCGGCACCAAGACCGCGGCCTTCCAGCTGCCTTCGCTGCCGGGCGCCCAAGGTTTCCCGATCCAGTTCGTGATCGGCACCACCAACAGTTTCCGCCTGCTGAACGACGTGGCCCAGAAATTCATGGGCGACGCCATGCAGAGCGGCATGTTCATGTTCCTCGATTCCGACCTCAAACTCGACCAGCCGCAAGGCCATCTGGTGATCGACCGCGACAAGGCGGCGCAGATGGGCCTGTCGATGAGCGAGGTCGGCGGAGCCATGTCCTGGATGCTGGGCGGCGGCTATGTGAACTATTTCTCGATGGAAGGCCGCTCCTACAAGGTGATGCCGCAGGTCGAGCAGAATTCGCGCCAGACCCTGCAGCAGCTGCTCGACTATCACATCCACACGCCTTCGGGTCAGAGCATCCCGATTTCGACCATCGCCCATATCGAGAACGTCACCGTTCCGGAAAGCGTGAACCATTTCCAGCAGCTCAATTCGGCCCTGATCGGCGGCGTGCCGATGCCCGGCGTGACCTTGGGCGCGGCGATGGAGAAGCTGCAGGAACTGGCCAAGCAGGATCTTCCGGCCGGCTATTCGGTGGATTACGGCGGAACCTCGCGCCAGTATGTGCAGGAAAGCTCGGGCTTCGTGGCCACCTTCGCCTTCGCCGTCATCATCATTTTCCTGGCGCTGGCGGCGCAGTTCGAAAGCTTCCGCGATCCCCTGATCATCCTGGTCTCGGTCCCGATGTCGATCGCCGGCGCCATGATCTTCATCAACATCATGGGCTTCGGACCCGGTACCGTCAGCCTCAATATCTATACCGAGGTCGGTCTGGTGACGCTGATGGGGCTGGTCTCCAAGCACGGCATTCTGATGGTGGAGTTCGCCAATGAGCAGCAGCGCCACGCCAATATGACCAAGCGCGAGGCCATCGAGGCCGCCGCTTCGATCCGTCTGCGTCCGATCCTGATGACGACCGCCGCCATGGTGCTGGGCGTCGTGCCGATGCTGGTGGCTTCGGGCGCCGGCGCGGTGTCGCGCTTCAATATGGGCCTGGTGATCGCCAGCGGCCTGTCGATCGGCACCCTCTTCACCCTGTTCGTCGTCCCAGCCTTCTACATGCTGCTGGGCGCCGATCACCATGAGGAACGCGTCAAGCAGGGCAGCCGTCACCCCCAGGGGGAATTGAGCCCGGCCGAGTAAAGCTGGTCACGGCAACAATAGGGGGGCGGTTTGACCTCGGTCGGACCGCCCCCTATCTATTTTACGGGGGAAGACTGAACCGCATGGAGGTCCGTCATGTCCCGCAGAACCATCCGCTCCGCCGCCCTGCTCGGGGTGCTGCTGGCTGCAGCCTGCGCCAGCCAGCCGACCAGCCCGACGGTCAGGGTGTTGCCGTCGCCCAACAAGCCGTTCGAGGTCTTCCAGGAGGAAGACGCCTATTGCCGCCAATATGCCTCTTCGCAAGTGGCGGGCGAGGCCGACAAAGCCAACAGCCAAACGCTGCTCGGCACGGGCATCGGCACAGTCTTGGGGGCGGGCTTGGGCGCGGCAATCGGCGGCGGCCGGGGCGCCGCGGTGGGCGCCGGCT
>Ga0213872_10002559_pt1 | contig 10593 bp, 13 predicted proteins | sample VelepicomBERX_R2_FD_160071 | JGI IMG/M metagenome (GOLD analysis project Ga0213872, IMG submission 160071) | Rhizosphere microbial communities from Vellozia epidendroides in rupestrian grasslands, the National Park of Serra do Cipo, Brazil - RX_R2 | ecosystem: Host-associated > Plants > Roots >... | reverse complement strand
TCGCGACCAACGATCGCGCGAAATCGCTCCACGACGGCAGGCGAGAGGCCCCTGCTCATGTGTGCGATTTAAACGACGCGCAACGGAACTCTTTTGCGCGTTCGCTTGCGCACAAAGAAAAAAGAGCCTCGACATGCGTCGAAGCTCCAAACGGCTCTGAACCCAGCGGTTATCGTTTAGTTCTTGGCGGCGTCGGCAACGCGCTGCGCCGTTTGCGCAAACTGCTTCTGTGCATCGGTGGCCAGCTCGGCCAACTTGAGCGCGTAGTCTTTACGCGCCTCGAGCAGCTGGTTGGTGAAGGCAAAGCTGCGCTCGACCATCTCGGTCGGCGTCGGGAAGATCGATTGCGCCGGTGTATTCGGATCGATTTTGGGCATCGACGACATCAACTCGGTCGTGGCGGCAATCGTCTTCAGGCTCAGGTCTTGGGCTTGCTTGACGGTGGTCAGGAACTCGTTCTGGACGCGGTCCAGAAAATCGGCATAGGTGCTCATCGGCTTCTCCTCTTAACGGTGCGCGCTAAGTGTACCAAGCAGATGCTAAGGATGTCAATAAAGGACCCTTTAAGGGCCGAACCTAGCCGAGGAAGCCGCGGTAGACGCGGATCAGCGTTTCTTTTTGTTCGGCGGTCAGGTGCGGGTCGAGCTTGATGGCCGATTCGACGCGGCCGCTTGCTTCTTCGCGAACATCCTCGTCAAGGAGGCCGGCTTGCGCGTAGAACGTCTCGGCCGAAAGATGTAAGGCGTTGGCGATCTGCTTCAGCACATCGGCAGACGGTTTGTAGAGGCCACGCTCGACCTGGCTGAGGTACGGATTCGAGACTTTGGCCAGTTCGGCGAGTTGACGCAAAGAGAGGTTGGCCAGTTCGCGCTGCGTGCGAATAAACTCGCCGAGTTCCTTGAGCATGGAGTTGTCGCGGGTGCTCATCACTTTTTCCGTTTGGCGGCCCCTCGCCGGGAAGCCTTGCGAGCGGGCGCTTCGGGAGCACGGCGCGTAAGGTCGAGCGGCGGTGCCGTCTCGTTGCGAACGTACAGGCCCGGGGCGGGCTCGCCGCCCTTCGGCAAAGGATACGGCTCGCGTTTCTTGCCACCATGCGCGTCGGCCCACGCGGCCCAATCGTCCCACCAACTGCCCTGCCGTTTCTCTGCCGTCGCAAGCCACTCGTCCGGCGATTCACCCGGTTCGGCAGCGGGCTTCGTCCAGTAGCACGCCTTCGGGTTCCCCGGCGGATTGCAGATGCCGGCAACGTGACCGGAGTTGGTGCGCGCGTATTTCACTTCGCCGCCGACGTATTGCGTCGTCATGTAGGTCGTGCGCCAGGTCGAGATGTGATCCGATTCGGCGCCGAGCACATAGAGCGGCGTTTGAATCAGGCCGAGATCGACCGGCGTGTCGCAGACAACGAACGCGTTCGGCTTCACGAGGATGTTTTCGAGATAACACGCGCGCAAGTATTGCGAATGCATCGCAGCCGGCATGCGCGTCGAGTCGCCGTTCCATGCGAGAATGTCGAACGCCGGAGGCTTCTTGCCCATGAACCAGTTGGAGACCACGTAGCTCCAAATCAAGTCGTTGGCGCGCATCCAGTTGAACGTGCCGGCCATCTCGGATGAATCCAAGTATCCGCGTTCGCTCATCTTGCGTTCGAGTCGCGCAATCGCCACCTCGTCGGTGAAGACGCCCAAATCGCCGGGTTCGGCAAAGTCGACGATCGTGTTGGTCGTCGTGCACGCGCCGACGACGTTGCCTTTTCCGTGTTTCGCGAGATACGCAAGCAGAATCAACGCCATCGTGCCGCCCAGACACAAGGCGGCGAGATTCACTTTTTTCGCGCCGGTGATGCGCTGCACGGCGTCAAGCGCGTCGAGTAATCCGAGCCGCAGATAATCGTCCATCGCGAAGTCGCGCATCGACTCATCAGGGTTGCGATAGCTCATCATGAACGTTTGATGGCCGTGTTGCACCGCCCATTCGACGAACGAACGTCCGGGTGCAAGATCCATGATGTAGTACTTGTTGATCCACGGCGGGCTGCAGAGCAACGGACGCTCGTAGACCGTCTTCGTTTGCGGATAATACGCAATCAGCTCGAAGAGCTCGTTACGATAGACGACCTCGCCGGGCGTCGCCGCGAGGTTCTTGCCGAGTTCGAACGATGACGTATCGACCTGTCGTGGATAGCCGCCGTTGGTGCGAACATCGTCGAGAAACTGCGACATGCCCTGCAACAGGCTCGTGCCGCCGGTGTCGACGGCCTCTTTGATGACGGCGGGATTCAGCCACGGCACGTTCGACGGCGCAAGCGAATCCATCAACATTGAAATCGCAAAGCGTGCCTTGCGTTTCGTCGCTTCCGGCAGGCGCGAGCTTTCGACGAGCTGCGCCGCGAATTGCCGGCGCACCAAATACTCTTCGAGCATCGATACCAGAAACGGGTTGCTCTTCCAGGCTGGGTCGTTAAAGCGTTTATCGCCGTCGGCGAGTGCCGCTGCCGGCGGCGGGTTTTCGCCCTGCAGACGGCGCAGCGCGTTCATGGCGACCGTTTGTTCCGCGAGCATCAATCCGCTCGTGAGCGTTGCCATACGCAGCGGATCGCTCATCACGTCGAGGGTGACGGCGCGCAGCGCATCGTTTAACGATGCGGGGTCGGCGCCGCTGATGTCGAGACCATAACTGAACTCTTCGAGCGGCACCGATCCAATCACATGTACATGCCTCCGTTGACGTCGTAGGTTGCGCCGGTGATGAAAGCGGAGTTTTCGTCGACGAGAAATCGCACGACGCGCGCGATCTCTTGCGGCTCACCGAGGCGTTGCTCCGGCGTGCGGCTGAGGGCAACGTCGATCGCCGCTTGCGGCATCGCAGCCACCATCTCGGTGCGCGTGAATCCCGGTGCGACGGCATTGACCGTTACGTTGTAACGCGCCATTTCGAGTGCAACGCTTTTTGTGAGACCGAGCAAACCGGATTTGGCGGCGGCGTAGTTCGCTTGGCCAAAATTGCCGGTGCGCGCAACGACGGAACTGATATTGACGATCCGTCCGTAGTTACGCTCGACCATGTGATCGAGCACCGTGCGAATCATGAAGAACGGCCCGGAAAGATTGACGTCGAGCACGTCGCGCCATTCATCGAGCGTCATCTTGCGAACGGTGTGATCTTTCGTAATGCCCGCGTTGTTGACGAGGATGTCGATATGTCCGTGGTCGGCGATGACGGTGCGCACCGCCGCTTCGCACTGTTCGGGATCCGAGACGTCGGCTTCATAGAAATGCACGCGTTGTGCTGCGCCGTTGAGCGATGCGCGCAGCTCGTGCGTGCGTTCGCGATCGGGCGCTACCCCAACAACCGCGACGACTGCGCCGTCGTTTGCCAATGCGCCGCTCACCGCGCCGCCGATCCCGCGCGATCCGCCGGTCACGATCGCGACGCGGCCGGCTAAGGGATTCAGACTCATAGCGCAATTAATACCTTGCAGGCGCTTCGTTTACCCGCACGCCTGGATAGCACCGCGGCGCGACCCGCTACATATCCAAGCCGCCGTTGACCGTATAAATGGCTCCCGTGATGTAACTCGAGTCGTCTTCGAGCAAAAACTTGACAATTCGCGCCACCTCTTGCGGCGCGCCCAGGCGGCGCACCGGAATCTTGTCAACGACCTTCTGGAGCGCCGTTTCCGGTATTGACGAGACCATCTCGGTTGCGATAAAGCCGGGCGCGACGATGTTGACGGTGATGCCTTTGTTGGCGAGTTCCAATGCGAGGCTCTTGGTGAAACCGAAGAGTCCCGCTTTCGAAGCCGCGTAGTTCGCCTGCCCGATGTTTCCCGTTTCACCGATGACCGAGCTGATGTTCACGATGCGTCCGGAACCGCGCTCGATCATATGCTCGAGCACCGCCTTGGTCATGTTGAACGTGCCGGACAGATTGACGTCGATGACGTTGTGCCAATCTTCCGGTGACATCTTTCGCATCGTTTTGTCGACCGTGATCCCGGCGTTATTTACCAAGAAATCGACGCGTCCGAAGCGGTCTAGCACTTCCCCGACAACGCGTTTGCAATCTTCGAAATCGTCAACTCGTCCTTGATGGCACGATACCGAAGCGCCGTTTGAACGCAAGTTCTCGACGCATTCTTCGGCCTTGTCTTTGCCTTTGCTGTATCCGGCCGCAACATGCGCGCCGGCTTTGGAAATGGTTTCCGTTATCGCGCCGCCGATGCCGCGCGTTCCCCCGGTGACGATGGCAACGCGTCCCTCGAACATAGTGTGTCCTCCTTAACGCGTATCGTGTTTGCACAATGCGACACCGGCAGTGCAACTCCCGCGGGATATCGGATCATGGTCCCGGCGTCCACGACCACGTCGGTAGCGGCGCGGGCGTCGCCGTCGGCGAAGCGGGCGGGGGCGTGTACGAAATTACGACGGTAAATGCCGTCGGAGCGGTTGCGCTTGCGAGCATCACCGTGCGATCGACACCGCTTGCAACGAGATGCACGTGCACGACGCCGTTTCCGCCGGCCGCGCCCGGCATCGCTGCGTACGTGAAATGAACGACCGGCGCAGACGCGCCGGCAAAGAGCGCATCGTACGCGGCGCTCGACGGGTTTGCGAGATCCGTGACGTCGGCCGCCGATGCCGTGAAGGTATCGAGCGGACCGATCGTTTCCGACGCAGCCGGCGCGATGCCGGGTGCATATGCGTAGCGCGTCACGAGCTTCGTTTGCCGATCGTAGGTGTAGGCCGATGCATACGGACGGTGTGCGCCGTTTTCGGAGAAAAGATCGACTTCGTGGCCGTCGCTGTTGTCGTCGCCGAACACGTCTGCTGCCGGCACGAAGATGGCCCACGCTGCCGTTGCCTCCGTCGATAGGCGCTCGGCTAGTCGATCGGACGCGGCCTGGGCTTGTGCGCGCGCGTTGAGGTGCGCGGCGGTGCCCACCATCGTGTTTGTTACCGACAAGACGGCAAGCACGGCGAAAACGGCGATCGCCCCGCCGATCACGACCTCAATGAGGGAGAATCCAAGCTCCGAACGGTCCGCCACGCACCGGCAAGTGCCCGTAAAGCGTGCGAGCGCGACGCGCGCCGTTGCGAATTTCCATCGCTTTGTGGTACAAAGTACGAGCAATGACCGAGCTTGAACGCGCTTTGATGGATATCGCCGAGGTGCGCGAGCGCCTCGCGATGACGCAACGTTTTCGCGGCTATTCGGGTGTGGCGGCCGTCGCCTCCGGTGTGTTCGCCTTTGCGGCAGGGGCCGTCCAGTTGCTGCTGGCGCCCGTCCCCTCAAACGTCCACGAGGGACGGATCTACTTTGCCATTTGGCTCACGTGTTGCGCCGCTGCGGCGATCGTGAACTACGGCGCAATCGCGCACTGGTTCGTCAATGATGCGAGCGCGCGCGATCGCTGGCAGACGCGCACGGTCGGCTTGTCGATTCTTCCTGCGCTCGTGCTCGGCGCCGCCCTCTCGTTCGCTCTGCTCGCGGGTGGCCGTTTCGCGTACCTGCCTGGGATTTGGTGTGGCTGTTACGGTGTTGGACTGTTTGCGTCACGAACGATGATTCCGCGCGGTGCCGTCGGTGTCGCGGCCTTTCTGCTCGTTGCGGGGATCGCGTTGTTGTTCACGCCGCCATCAATCGCGCTCGCTTGGTGGATTCTCCCAGCCGGATTCGGCCTCGGTCAAATCGCCATCGGCGCATTCATCCTTCGCGAGCGTGAGGCGCAAGCATGAGCGCAACGCATCTGGATCGCGTCTTTCACGAGCGTGGCCGTTTGGCGATCTGTTCGACGCTCGTTGCCCATCCCGACGGCGTCTCGTTCACACAACTCCAGGAAGCGTGCGATTTGACCGATGGCAATCTCAATCGCCATTTGCACGCACTTGCTGAAGAAGGCATCGTCGCTACCGAACGCCGGACCGGCGCCGGGCGCCCGCAAACGATGGTGTCGATCACCAAGGCGGGACGCAATCGCTTCCTCGCCTACATCGATGCGCTCGAAGCGATCGTGCGCGAAGTTCAGCGTTCCACCAACTCGAGCGAATCGCCGATCCGTACGGTTCCGGCACGCAGCACGTCGCAGTAAATCCCCATCTGATTGTCCCGGTTTAGCGCGATATAGCGGAGGATCTCCGGATCGCTCTTGCCGCCGCTCGGATCGTACGTCGGCGTGACGCAACGCCCGATCGACTTCCGAACGAGTAGCGCGACGTCGCCGAGTTTCAGCTCGCGGTCGATCAGCGCCGCTTCTTCGAAAGCAAACGTCTCCGGCGTTTCGATGAAAAAGTTCGGACGGAACCGCACCGGCGCGACGCGATAACCGACGAAGGTGGAGAGATCGTCCAGCCAGCGGTCCACGATAATGGAGATGGGCGCAGCATCGAAGTAGTGAGCATCAGCACCGTCGCTTATGACCTCGAGCGTCACACCCCGTTTTGCAGCAAGCTCGAGAGCTTCGTCCGTGTCGGTAACGGTGTGCAGCCGGTCGTTCTCTTTGCCGCGATAGCTCTTCCCTAATCGCACGTGGCCGTCTTGAACGATCAGTGCGCGTTCGCGATCGCCCGGAATACCACCGTCGGTAACGATCGTCTCCCGAAGCGTCTCCGGTCGCAGGCTCTTGGTAGGGTAGCGCCACATCGCGGCAAGGGTGCCAAGCTTCATGGGCATTCCATACCATAGGAGGGGCGCGGAATCCTCAAGAAGCGGCCGCTTGATGGATGCACGAGCCGGTTTTCCGCTGCGGGCGCTCGGGATTGGCGAGATCTTCGATCGCGCGATCACGATTTACGTGCGAAACTTCGCCGTTTTCACCTTGATCGTGCTCACGTTGATCGTGCCGCTTTACGTTGCGCAGTATTTTGTGCTCCCCGATCAAACGGCCCAGCTCCAACAGGTGATCGCTGAGATCGAGCATCCGGCGAGTGCCGCCAAAGAAGCAAAAGCCGAGGACAACCTGATGGCGCAGCGTCTGCCGGGGCTGTTCCTTTTGTTGCTGATCCTGGTGATTTTCGCGCCGTTCGTGAACAACGCCGTCGCGATCGGCGTTGCCGCGGTCTATTCCGGAAAACGTCCCGATTACCGGGCGAGTTACGAAGGCGCCTTTCGAAGATGGCCGAGAGTGCTCGGTACCGCGTTCTTGGAAGGTTTGATCGTTTTGGGCGTCTATGTCAGCGGCGTCGTCGCCGTGGTGATGTTGGTGACGATCAGCATCCTCTTCGCGCGCATTGCCTGGCCGCTTGCGATTATCGGACTTCTGCTTACGATCGTCGCTATTTTCGCATTGGTGCTCCTACTCATCGTGTTGCTGATCCCGTACGCGTTCGGTATCTACGCCGTAGCGCTGGAGCAGGCCGGTATCCGGCACGCGATCGCGGAGAGTTTTGGCCGCGTCTTCGAAGGCGGCGAGATCGGAAAAGCATTGCTGATGGGCCTCGCGATCGTCGCTATTCAAGTCGGCGTTACGTGGATCTCCCTTTCGCTCGGTTTTCTCGCACTCGTGGTGGTGAAGAGCTATGCGCTTCAGCTCGCGATCGCCGCGGTCTGTAACGCGGTGTTCATTCCGTTTCTGGCGGTGATCCTCGCCGTTTACTATTTCGACGTGCGCACGCGGCGCGAAGGGCTCGACCTCGAAGCCGATCTCGCGCGCTTGACCTCGGCGTGATTCCGGCGGCGCCTCCGCCGTCGCTCGAGGCGCGATGGTACGCTGCGAATCGCGCGGCCATTGCGTCGATCCACGATGCCCGGCGCCGTCGTGATGCGCAAGCGACGTTCGAACGCACGCTGATCCGCATCCGCACAGCCGATCTTTCGTCGCAAGTGCCGACCGGCTTGATGCCCGCCGTGCGCGCTGAGCTTGCATTTCCCGGCCGATACCACTTGACCGAGCGCGAACGTCCCGTTCGTCGCACGTGGTTGCAACTCGTGTGGTCGTGGCTTGCGGACCGGTGGTCGGAGTTCGTTAACGCGCTCTCAAAGCGCATTCGGGTGGGTCCGGCGGGAAGCGCTGCGATCGGTGATGTGATCCTCGTGATCGCGGTGCTGTTGGTCGCGGTCGTTGCCGGCCGCATGTTCGTGACGCTGCAGATCGAACGCGATCGCCGCCGCACGCGAATCCAGCCTCTCGAAAGGCAGCGCAGTGCGCACGCCCTGTGGCTGCAAGCAGCCGAAGCTGCGGACCGCGGCGCGTATGGCGCGGCCGTGCGAACGCTTTTCGCCGCGACCGTCACGCTGCTGAATCTTCGCGGCGTCGTGCACGACGATGCGAGCGCGACCGTCAATGAGTTGCGCCAAGCGGTACGGGAGCACAACGCCGCGGTCGAACCGCCCTTCATCGAAATCGCGCGCGCGTTTACATCGGCAGCGTACGCGGAAACGCCGGTTGACGCCGGGTTGTGGGAGCGCGTGCGGGCGTCGTATGAGACGCTGTTGCAGCGGGTGAACGGATGAGGCTCAGTCGGGAAGCGGTCCTGCTCGCCGTTGCGTTGCTCGTTGTCGCAGCGATCGCGATCGCTAAGGGAACGGCATCCGGCGGGGCCGTTTCGACGTTCTCGACGTACGATACCGGACGTAACGGATATCGGGCGCTCTACGAGACGCTGCTGCGCGAACGCATTCCGGTGCGGCGGTTCGAAGCGCCGGTCGGCCTGCTTGACCGCGATGTGCGCACGCTCGTCATCTCGTCATGGTATCGACCTGACCGCATCACGATCTCCCCACTCGACCCCAGCGACCGCAAGCGGCTCGAACAGTTCGTTCGTTCCGGTGGAACGCTGATCGTTGCCGACGACATCGCGACGTCACTCTTGGTGGGATTCGGTCTCGACAGCGGGCGCATCTACGCGCAAGCGCCCGATCTGCGACCGGTTATTCCGTCGCTCGGCGTCGTGCGCGGCGTCACGCGCATCAACGGCACCGTTCGCGTGTTGTATCGTTTCAACGCGCATCGCACGGCGGTTCCGTTACTTGGATCGGACCGCGGCGTCGCCGCACTCGAGCGAAGGTTCGGCAGGGGACGGGTCGTCGTGATCACGGCTCCCGATATCTTCAGCAATGCGCGTCTCGCGCAAGCGGACAACGCGCGTTTTGCGTTTCAACTTCTTGCCGGCAAGGGGCCGGTCGCGTTCGACGAGCGCGTGCACGGCTACGCGCAGGACAAGAGCTTCTGGGCGGCGTTGCCGCAGCCGGTGCGCATTGCGGTGTGGCTTGCGATCGCGATGGTGCTGCTCGCGCTCGTCGACGCCAACGTGCGTTTTGCGCCGGCAATTCCACTGGAGCCGCCCGATGAGCGGGATTCGTCGGCCTACATTACATCGATGGCGTCGCTCCTAGCGCGCGCACGCGCAGGAAAGAGCGTTATCACGCGACTCGCCGATGACGCGGCGCAACGTGTGCGGCGCCGCTTTGTCCACCGTGACGATATCGAGCGCAGCGTCGCTGAACTGGAATCGTTACGCGCGCTCGAACGGCCGAGCGACGCCGACGTGCTCCGTGCCGCACAGATCTACACCACCCTGCGAAAGGACCTCGCGTGAACGATTCATCCCCAAGCGTGTTCCAGCTCGGAGAGCGCATTCGTGCTGCGCTGGCGACGGCAATCGTCGATGGTGACCGCACCGCGTTTGCGTTGTTGATCGCGCTGTTGACACGCGGTCACGCATTGATCGAGGGCGTGCCCGGCACGGGGAAAACGTTAGCGGTTCGAGCGTTCGCGGCGGCACTCGGCCTCGATTTCCGGCGCATTCAATTCACGCCGGATCTCATGCCGGCCGACGTCGTCGGCACCAGCATCTTCAATCAGCAAAGCGCGCAGTTCAGTCTGCGTCCGGGACCGATCGATGCGCACGTCGTTCTGGCCGACGAGATCAATCGCACGCCGCCGAAGACGCAGGCCGCGTTGCTCGAGGCAATGGAAGAAGCGCGCATTACCATCGACGGCACGCCGCTGCCGCTGCCCACGCCGTTCATCGTGTGCGCGACGCAAAACCCGATCGAATATGAAGGCACCTATCCGCTGCCCGAAGCGCAGCTCGACCGCTTTATGGTCAAAGTGGAGACGGGTTATCCCGGTGAGGCGCACGAGCTGGATCTGCTGACGCGCGTCGCCGCCGGCTTCGACGCACGCTCGCTCGACGCGTCGGGCATCGCCCCCGTGACGAACGCTGCCGAAGTCACGTCGGCGCAAGCCGCGGTGCGCCGCGTGCATCTCTCTGATGATGTACGCGCATATATCTACCGCGTGATCGCTGCGACGCGCGCAAATGCGCGCTTGACGCTCGGGGCTTCACCGCGCGCCGGTGTTTCGCTCTTGCTTGCATCGCAAGCGGCGGCCGCGCTCGACAATCGCGATTACGTGACGCCCGACGACGTGAAGGGCGTTGCACCGCTGGTCATTCCGCATCGCCTGATCGTTCAACCCGAGGCCGAGATCGAAGGTATTCGCGCAGCCGACGTGCTCGCAGAGATTCTCACGAGCGTGCCGGTTCCGCGTGCGTAGAATGACGCTGGGCGCATGGGTTTCCACGCGCTTCTTGGCTGCGCTTGCCGCGATTGCGATCGCGATCGCATGCGCGCCCGGCGTTCACGCCTTGCTTC
>Ga0213872_10002558_pt1 | contig 10593 bp, 8 predicted proteins | sample VelepicomBERX_R2_FD_160071 | JGI IMG/M metagenome (GOLD analysis project Ga0213872, IMG submission 160071) | Rhizosphere microbial communities from Vellozia epidendroides in rupestrian grasslands, the National Park of Serra do Cipo, Brazil - RX_R2 | ecosystem: Host-associated > Plants > Roots >... | reverse complement strand
TCTGCTTTCAGGTGACGTCGTACGAGCCGTACGTCGAACTCGCGGAAAAACTCAATGCCCTTGCGCCCGGAACGACGCCGAAGAAAACGCTGCTGGTTACGACCGGTTCGGAAGCGACGGAGAACGGAGTCAAAATCGCGCGCGCGTACACCGGGCGCCCGGGAGTGATCGCGTTTCAACACGGCTATCACGGACGCACGTTGCTCGCGCTGTCGATGACCGGCAAAAATGCTCCGTATAAACAAAATTTCGGGCCGTTCTGCAGCGAAATTGCGCACGTGCCCTATCCGCATGCCGCGCACGGCTGGACGACGGAACGCGCATTGGAAGCGCTCGCGGAAACATTCGAGAGCACGCTCTCGCCCGAGCGCGTCGCATGTATCATCATCGAACCGGTCCTGGGAGAAGGAGGATTCGTTCCTGCGCCGGCCGAGTTTCTGCGCGCGCTGCGTGAAATCTGCACGCAATACGGCATCGTGCTGGTGTGTGACGAGATTCAAAGCGGGTTCGGCCGAACGGGACGCTACTTCGCAATCGAACACGCGGGCATCGAAGCGGATATCATTACCGCTGCAAAATCGCTCGCCGGCGGCATGCCGCTTGCGGCCGTCATCGGTAAAGCGGAGATCATGGATGCGCCGGCGCCGGGAGGTCTCGGTGGAACGTATGCGGGTAATCCCGTGTCATGCGCAGCGGCGCTCGCAACGCTCGACTATATGGACGACGAATTCTTCGCGCGTGCAGAGACGATCGGGGCACGCGTTCGTGCAACGTTCGACGATGCGGCGCGGCGGTTTCCGCGCGACGTCTTCGAAGTGCGCGGAATCGGTGCAATGATCGGGATCGAGTTTAACGAAACGGGTAAAGCAATCGTCCCGCGTATCGTGGAGCAGGCACGCGAACGCGGCGTGCTGTTGATGCCTGCCGGGGCGGGAAACGTGATTCGCACGCTGGTCCCGCTCGTCATAGATGATGAAACTCTCGACGAGGCGCTTCGTCGCATCAGCGACGTAATCGACAGTGTCCTCTCGACGCCATAAGGAGCAACAAAATTCTTGAACGCGACAAAGCAGAAGTCTTGGCCTATACGGACCATGTCTTAGAACTGATCGAGTCGGCCTCCATTACACCGGAGGACGCAGCGTGGATCACACGGGAGACCGTAGAGAGCTTCCGCGAGCACATCAATCCCGGTTTCTTGGAATACCGGAAAGCAACGTCGGTGGAACACGCCGCCGCGGCCGTCGAATGGTCGGACGCAGGGCTCAATAGTTATCGCGACGTCGCCGGCAAGGAATATATCGATTGCCTCGGCGGGTTCGGTATCTTCAACGTCGGGCATCGCAATCCGAAAGTCGTAGCCGCCGTCAAGGCGCAACTCGAGCGGCAACCGCTGCACAGCCAAGATCTTCTCGATCCGTTGCGCGCGATGCTTGCTAAAACGCTTTCGATGCTCATGCCTCCCGGTTTGGAGTACGTGTTTTTCACGAACAGTGGGACCGAATCGGTCGAGGCCGCGCTTAAGCTCGCGCGCGCATACGATCCGACGAAGCAAACGATCATCGCGGCGACGAAAGGCTTTCATGGAAAAAGCTTCGGTTCGCTTTCGGTCAGTGCAAAAGGCGAATTCCGCCGTCCGTTCGGTGCGCTCTTGCCGAATATCGAACATTTCCCGTTCGACGATCTCGCCGCGCTGCGCCGAAAGATGGAGCGGTTGAAGATGGTCGGCGAGGACGTCGGCGCCGTTTTGCTCGAGCCGATTCAAGGCGAAGGCGGCGTGAACGTCCCGCACGACAACTATCTTCCCGGCGTGCGCGCGCTGTGCGATGAGTTCGGCGCGCTGATGATTCTCGACGAAGTACAAACGGGAATGGGACGTACCGGAAAGATGTTCTGCTTTCAGCACTACGGCGTGCGTCCCGACATCATTTGTCTGGCGAAAGCCTTCGGCGGCGGCGTCGTACCGGCGGGCGCGGTCGTGGGAACAAAGGATATTTTTGCGAGGCTCTTCGATAATCCGTTCTTACACACGACCACGTTCGGTGGGAACCCGCTCGCGTGCGCCGCGGCGACGGCGACGATCAACGTGTTATTGACGGACCGCCTTCCTGAGCGCGCTGCAGTCATGGGCGAACGCATGCTTAAGGGGCTGCGTGAGGCGACGCGGGATTTCCCGGAGTTCGTCGTGGACGTCCGCGGAAAGGGATTGCTGATCGCCATCGAGTTTAACGATCATCGAACCGGATTCGAAATGGGAAAACTCTTGCTCGAACGCGGCGTGCTGGTTTCCGGGACGCTCATCAATGCGCAAGTCGTGCGCATCGAACCGCCCCTGACTATTACTGAAGAACAAGCGGATTATGTCTGCCGCTCGATCGGTGAATCACTTGCCGTTATGGCGCAATCCACGAAGACCAAAACTGGAGTGTAGTTATGGAGACGTTGATCAAACCCGGTGCCGATCCGCAAACGCTGCTCAAGAACGTTCCGCGTTCCGGATCGACGATGCTCATGTACATCGACGGCAAGTGGGCCGAAGCGTCGGACGGTGCGTCCCGCACGTTACTGGATCCCGCAACGGGGGCGCCTATCGCAAGCGTTGCCGAGGGAACCCGTGACGACGCAAAGCGCGCGATTGCAGCGGCGCGCACGGCATTTGACGTTGGTCCGTGGTCGACGATGACCGCGGCGGATCGCGCGCGATTGCTGTTCCGCGTCGCGGACAAGATCGAAGAGTACGGCCGCGAGCTGCAGTACATCGACACGCTCAACAACGGCAAACCGCTGCGCGAGACGGAATACGACGTCGCCGATGCGGCGGGCTGCTTCCGCTATTACGCGGGCCTTGCCACGAAACCGCACGGGCAAACCTTCGACGTTCCCGGACCGTCGCAAAGCTTTACCGTGCGCGAGCCGATCGGTGTATGCGGTCAAATCGTTCCGTGGAATTATCCGTTGCTGATGGCGGTGTGGAAGCTCGCGCCGGCGCTTGCAGCAGGCAATACGTGCATCTTAAAACCGTCGGAGTTGACGCCCCTCTCGGCGTTGCGCCTGGCGACGATTTTCGAAGAGCTTGAATTTCCGGCCGGCGCCGTCAACATCGTGACGGGCGCAGGGCCGGTCGTCGGCGCGGAACTCGCCGAAAATCACGGTGTCGATAAGATCGCGTTCACCGGCGGAACGAAAACTGGACGCTCGATTATGAGCGCAGCCGTCGGGAACTTGAAGAAAGTTACGCTCGAACTGGGCGGAAAGTCGCCCAACGTCGTGTTTGCCGACGCGGACTTCGATACGGCGGTGGATTACGCGCTGTTCGGCATTTACGCAAACGCAGGACAGGTGTGTTCCGCGGGCTCGCGTTTGGTCGTACAGGACTCGATTGCGGACAAATTCGTCGCGGCGGTGGTCGAGCGTGCGAAGAAGATTCGCGTCGGAAACGGCTTCGATCCGAAGACTGAGATGGGACCGATCATTTCGCGAGGGCAGTTAGAACGCGTCGAAGGCTACTTGGCAGCAGGTAAAGACGAAGGCGCGCGTTTGGTGTGCGGCGGCGAGCGTCTTGGCGGTGCGCTCGCGGGCGGCAACTTCATTGCGCCGACGGTCTTCGACGGAACGAATCGCGACATGCGCATCGTGCGCGAGGAGATTTTCGGCCCGGTACTCGTCGTGCAACGCTTCAAAGATGAAGATGATGCCGTTAGTACCGCGAACGACACGATCTACGGACTGGCAGGCGCCGTGTTTACGCAGGACGTCGCAAAAGCGCACCGCGTGATCCGCAGATTGCGTGCGGGCATCACGTGGATCAATACATACCACCCGACTTACAACGAAGCGCCGTGGGGCGGCTACAAACAGTCGGGTATCGGGCGTGAATTGGGAACGTACGGCTACGATGCCTACACCGAAGTCAAGCAGATCAACGTCAACCTCGACGTCGCTCCCTCGGGGTGGTTCGAAGGGTAGCATCGCGGACCGCGCGCGGACGGCGATCGGGCTTCCGAACGCGGTCATCCCGATCTACGGCACGACGTTAGTCGACACGCTCGGCTACACGTTGATGATTCCGTTACTGCCGCAACTCGTGCGGCAGTACCATGCGTCGGACGTGATCGGCGGTGCGCTGCTGAGCATTCCCGCCGTTGCCTCGGCAATCGCGGCCCCGGTGTGGGGCAAACTCAGCGATCGTCTCGGCCGCAAGACGATCATTATGGCGTCGCAAGTGCTCTCGCTCGCCGGCTATTTGCTGCTGGCGCTTTCGCACGCGCTTTGGCTCGTCTTACTTTCTCGCGTGATCTCGGGGTGCGGCGGCGGCAGTCTCGGCGCCGCTGAATCTTTTATTGCCGATGTAACGCGACCGGATCAGCGCGAACGGGCGTATTCACTGTACGGTGCGGTTTTCGGTGCCGCATTCGTGGTTGGTCCCGTGGCATCGGGCGCGTTGCTGAAGTTCGGTGTCGCACTTCCGTTTTTCGTTGCGGCGCTGCTGGAAGTCATCAATCTGATCTTTACGTGGTTCTGCCTGCCGGCAAAAACGAATCTCGAAAAGAAGACGAGCATTCGAAATTCACTTCGCGCTGCGTTTGCGCCGGGCGTTCGCAGGCTTCTGATCAGGCAGTTCCTCTTTATTTTAGCGGTCGTTGCGTATCTTGCGAATTTCGCGCTCTATGCAGATCACGTGCTGCACATGGATCCGAGCAAAGCTTCCTATCTGCTGGCAATCGCTGCCGTGATCGGCGGCGTAACCCTCGTTTTCGTTGTGACACCGCTCTCGAAACGCATCGGCGATGCGCGCCTGTTGCAAGCCGGTCTTGCGACGAGCGTCTTAGCCTATGTTGGACTCGGGTTCGTTAGCAGAGAGGGCGCGTTTCTGGCAGCGATGTCGTTGTGGGCGATCGGCGCTGCGATTGCCGAACCAACCTTGACGACGGTGCTTTCGAATCGTGCGAAGGGCGACGAGCGCGGCGCCATCATGGGCATCAGCGATTCCGTCAATAGCATCGCCATGATCCTCGGACCGACGGCGGGCGCCGCCCTCGTGGGCGGAAACGCGCGAACGCTTTGCCTGCTGCCGGCAGTAGCTTCGGCGGCGGCGTTTGCGCTCGGATTTTTACGCCGCTAAAGCGACACGATTTCGCGCACGTGGAAGATGTGGAAGAAGAGCACGGTTGATCCGAGCGCGAGCGCGGCACCCGCGATCACTTGCATGACCGTGTGCGCCTTCAAGTACACACGTGCCCAGCCGACCATCGGGATCAGAATCCAAAACGGCAGCGTTTGATTGCCGTAGAGCAGCGTGAGCACGACGATCGGCGCCGTGATCCCGAGCGCGTGCGTGCTGATCTTCCAGTAGCGCGTGATGTATTGCACGACCAGCGTCGAGACGGTGTAGGCTGCCATGGACGCGATCATGAGTCGCGGCGCGTGCGTGATCCACAACGTAATCGTTCCAAGGAGATAGAAGACGACGAACGCGCCGAAGACCGCTTCGCGCTCGTGACGCACGGACATATCGAGGTCGGAGATGCGGTCCGTTCCGTAGAGCCAGAAGACGTAGATCATCGGCCCGATCGACGTGAAGAATGTCGATAGCCAGAGCAGACGCCAGAAATCGACCGTATCACGGGCGCTCGCGTGCGCTAATATGACGAAGAGCGCGAGCGATGTCAGAAACGGGTTGAAAACCGTCGAGAGGATGCGCGCGAGGTCGCGCCAAGCCCGGCGGTTTTTGATCGGAACAATCGTCTCGATGGACGGATCGTGCATCGCGCCCCTTAGTTAGGGGTCGCGGAAGCCGAGTTCCTCTGCGAGAACGGCTAAGGGGCCAGTTGCTGCGCGCGAGCCCTTCCCGGTCGCTCGCGCACGCATTGGCGGGGGAGGCTACGGTCGTCGGGCCGAACCCAGGCCGGTCACCATGGTCATTGAACGCGTCAACTCTCCGGCCGACCTCAAAGCGCTAAGCCGCGACGATCTCGACGTTCTTGCCGTCGAAATCCGCGAGCTGCTCGTTGCTACGTGTTCTCGCAACGGCGGCCACCTCGCGCCGAACCTCGGCGTCGTCGAATTAACGATCGCCCTGCATCGCGCGCTTAGCCTGCCCGACGACAAGGTCGTCTGGGACGTTAGCCATCAGGCATACGTTCACAAAATTCTGACCGGACGTCGCGATCGTTTCGGCACGTTGCGACAAGGCGGCGGTATTTCCGGTTTTGCGATGCGTTCGGAGTCGGAGTACGACCAGTTCGGTGCGGGACACGCATCGACGTCCGTTTCGGCAGCGTATGGCATGGCCGTCGCCCGCGATCTCGCCGGGCGTGACGAAACGGTCGTTGCAGTAATCGGTGACGGTGCGCTGACCGGCGGTCTGGCATACGAAGCGCTCAACAACGCCGGCCAACTCAATTCAAATTTCATCGTAATTCTCAACGACAACGAGATGTCGATTGCACCGAATGTCGGCGCCGTCGCCTCGTATTTGTCGGTGCTCCGCGCGAAGCCGTTCGCGCAATTCGTACGCGAAAAAGCGAAAGACGTATTCGGGCACATGCCCTTCGGCGGCGCTGCGCGTAAAGCGTTTGCGTCGGCGGAAATGGGCGCTATCCGTTTCGTTGCGCCCTCCGAAAAAGCAGCGGTGATTTTCGAAGAGCTCGGCTTCCGCTACATGGGACCGGTCGACGGACACAATCTCGATACGCTGATCGATGCGCTTGACACCGCAAAGAATCTGGAAGGGCCCGTGCTGCTGCACGTGCGCACGGTCAAAGGCAAAGGCTACGCGCCGGCGGAGCGCGACGCGCGTACATTCCATGGTGTATCGAGCGCGTTTGATGCCGACACCGGCAAACTCGAAGTTAAACCCGATGCGCGCCCGACGTTCTCCGACGCGTTCGCCTCCGCGCTAATGACGGTCGCGGAAAAGAATCCGAAGGTCATCGGCATTACCGCGGCGATGCCCGACGGAACGAAGCTCTCGAAATTTGCGAAACAATTTCCGGAACGCTTCTTCGACGTCGGTATCGCGGAAGCGCATGCGGTCTGTATGGCTGCCGGCGCTGCGACGAACGGATTGAAACCGGTCTGCGCAATCTATTCGACGTTCCTACAACGCGCGTACGACCAAGTCGTCCACGACGTGTGCGTCCAGAATTTGCCGGTCGTGTTCTGTATGGACCGCGCAGGGCTCGTCGGCGACGACGGCCCGACGCATATGGGTCTCTATGACATCGCCTATCTGCGCACGCTCCCGAATATGACCGTAATGGCGCCGCGCAATGAAGACGAGCTTCTGCCGATGCTCGAGCATGCGCTTGCTCTGAACGCGCCCGTCGCGTTGCGCTACCCCCGCGGTTCGACGAGCGGGCGCCATCTCGACGCGCCGGCACCGATCGAACAGGGCAAGTCCGAAGTGCTGCGCCGAGGCAAAGGCGTCGCCATCCTCGCCCTCGGCAATACGGTCGACGTTGCGCTTGATGCCTACGATTTGCTCGCGAGCGGCGAGTTCGGACGCTCCGACCTCGTACCGACCGTCGTCAACGCCCGTTTCGCCAAGCCGCTCGATGCGGCGCTCGTCGAATCGCTCGTCGCGGACCACGAGGTGATTCTTACCTTAGAAGAACACTCGCTCGCAGGCGGCTTCGGCTCGGCAGTCGTAGAGAGCGTGTCGGATCGGGGACTCGACGTCCGCATCGAGCGCATCGGCATTGCCGACGAGCTCGTACAGCATGATTCGCCGGCCCGCCAACGCGCGCGTTTCGGTCTCTCTGCGCAGCATGTCGCAGAGCGAGTCTCGCGCGTGCTCGAACATAGTCAGGAGATACATCGTTGATTCTCGCCGCCGCTGCGGCCGCCGCCAGCGCAAAACCGCAGATCCAAGTCACGACGGTTCCCAACCCCAACGCATCGCCGCTCGTCGTCAACGCGCCGCTCGCGCCGCAGATGACGCAAACATGGTTTCAAGCGCATGTTGGCTGGGCAACGCACACGATCGCAGCGATCTTTATTATCGCGGCCGTCGCGCTCGTCGTGCTTCTCGCCATGCAGACGACGAAGCAAGAGGGTCTCTCCGGCACGATCGGTGGACGCGTCGAATCCGCGTACGCGCGTCCCGGCGCGGATCAGCAGCTGCAACGGGTCACTGGCTTTACCGCCGTAATCTTCGTGATCACGGCCTTCATTTTATCGCTGACGGGAATCTAGACACCACTTGGGCGCCCTGCTCGACGTAAGAAATCTTCGCACAACGTTTCGTACCGAAGACGGCCCGGTTACGGCCGTCAGCGGTCTCTCTTTCAGCCTCAATTCCGGTGAAACGCTCGGCATCGTCGGCGAATCGGGGTCGGGCAAATCGGTTACCTCGCTCTCCATCATGCGCCTTCTCGCGCGCAACGCGAGCGTGACGAGCGACGGCATTTTCTTCAACGGCGAAGATCTGCAGAAGAAGAGCGAAGCCGAGATGCGGAAGATCCGCGGTCATCAGATCGCGATGATCTTCCAAGATCCCATGACGTCGCTCAATCCGGTGCTATCGATCGGCGAGCAGATCATGGAAGCCGTGCGTTTGCACCTCGGCTACAACCGCCGCGAAGCGCGCGATAAAGCGATCGAAATGCTGCAGAAGGTCCGCATTCCTTCGCCCGAAGCGCGCCTGAACGACTATCCGCACCAATTTTCCGGCGGTATGCGCCAACGCGTCATGATCGCGATGGCACTCTCGTGCAATCCGCAATTGCTGATCGCCGACGAGCCGACGACCGCGCTCGACGTGACGATTCAAGCGCAAATTCTCGAGTTGATGAACGAAATGCAAGCGGAGACCGGTGCTGCGATCATCATGATCACGCACGATCTCGGCGTCGTCGCGGAAGTCTGCAAAAACGTACTCGTGATGTACGGCGGGAACATGGTCGAATACGGCACCTCCGCGGACATCTTCAAAAATCCGAAGATGCCGTATACGCAGGGCCTGCTTTCGTCGTTGCCGCGCCTGGACGCGGCCGGACACGAACGGCTCGTACCGATCAAAGGGCAGCCGCCGAATCTTCTCAACATGCCGCCGGGCTGCGCCTTCTCGCCGCGCTGCGCGTACACGATGCCGATTTGCAGCGAACCCGTGCCGCTGTACGCGTTCGACGACGGGCACGTTGCGCGTTGCTTCCTCTACGACGAGCGCGCTAAAGACCAGCGCCCCGATCACGTCGAGGCCCGAACTGCCCCTGTGGTGGAGCAACCGTGAGTCAACCCCTCGTCGAGGTTCGCGACCTCTACAAATACTTTCCGATCCACGCGGGGCTGTTCTCCCGCCATGTCGGCGACGTCAAAGCAGTCGACGGTGTCGATTTTACGATCGCACCCGGTGAAACGCTCGGCCTCGTCGGCGAATCCGGTTCCGGAAAAACGACGGTCGGACGTTTGATCCTGCGGCTGCTCACCGAATCCAAAGGCGAGATCCGCTTCAACGGCCAGGACGTCACGAAAATGAACGCGTCGCAGATTCGCAAGCTGCGCCGCGAGATGCAGATCATCTTCCAAGACCCCTTTGCATCGCTCAACCCCCGCATGACGGTCGGCGACATCGTCGGCGAACCGCTGCGCATTCACGGTCTTGCGAAGGGCAAAGAGGTCGACGACCGCGTTCGCGAGCTGCTCCAACTGGTCGGCCTGCGCCCCTATCACGCCAATCGATTCCCGCACGAATTCTCGGGCGGCCAACGGCAGCGTATCGGCGTGGCCCGCGCGCTTGCGGTCGATCCGAAGTTCATCGTCTGCGACGAGCCCGTCTCGGCGCTCGATGTTTCGATTCAAGCGCAGGTCATCAATCTGCTCGAAGACTTGCAGCAGAAGTTTGGCCTGACGTACCTCTTCATCGCGCACGATCTTTCGGTGGTCCGCCACATCTCGACGCGCGTCGCCGTCATGTACGTCGGCAAGCTCGTCGAACTCGCGGACCGCAACTCGCTCTACGAAAACCCGCTGCATCCGTACACGCAGGCGCTGCTCTCGGCCATTCCGATTCCGGATCCCGATGCCGAAGTGCGTCGCAGACGCATCGTGCTCACCGGCGATATTCCCTCGCCCGTGAATCCGCCGTCGGGCTGCCGCTTTCACACGCGCTGCCCCGTCGCATTCGATCGCTGCAAGACGGAGGTTCCGGCGTTCAATGAGTACGGAAGCGGCCATTTCGCGGCGTGCCATTGGGTCGAAGAGCACGGCGGCAAAGCGCCAAACTTGACGAACGGCCCGGTTGTCGTAAGCCAATCTTAATCAGCGTATAACCGGCACACGGTACGCTGAAAACCGTGATCGTCGCGCAAATATCGGATCTTCATATTCGACGGCGTGGACATGTGATGCACTACATGCCCAACACAGCCGACTATCTGCGCCGAACCATCGATCGATTGCATCGAATGCATCCCCGGCCGGGCGTCATACTCGCCACCGGGGACCTCGCCGAACGAGGCTCGCCGCACGAGTACCGGCGTCTCAGATCGATTCTCAACCGGCTCGAAATCCCATATTTTTTGGTCCCGGGAAACCACGATGATCGCGAAGCGCTACGGAGAGCATTTCGCGATCATCGTTATTTATCGACGT
>Ga0213872_10002557_pt1 | contig 10597 bp, 6 predicted proteins | sample VelepicomBERX_R2_FD_160071 | JGI IMG/M metagenome (GOLD analysis project Ga0213872, IMG submission 160071) | Rhizosphere microbial communities from Vellozia epidendroides in rupestrian grasslands, the National Park of Serra do Cipo, Brazil - RX_R2 | ecosystem: Host-associated > Plants > Roots >... | reverse complement strand
TGGTGCTGACGCCGCGCGCCTATGCGCTGATGGCGCCGGTCCATTCGGCGCTGCAGCAGATCGAGGCGACGGTGACCGCGCCGCCCGATTTCGATCCCCGCACCTGCGACCGCCGCTTCGTGGTCGAGGCCTCGGACTATGTTTGCGAGGTGCTGTTGGGCGAGGCGTCGCGCCGCATGGCCGAGATCGCTCCCCGCGCCACGCTGGTGGTGCGGCCGCGCGGCCTCAATCCGGACATCGCGCTGGAAAGCGGCCAGGTCGATCTGCTGATCACGCCGGATTTCTATGCCTCGCCGGATCATCCCAGCGAGATGCTGTTCGAGGATGATTTCGTCGTGCTGGGCTGGAGCGGCAATGACGCGTTGACCGATCCCCTGAGCCGTGACGTTTTCTACGATCTCGGCCATGTCTCGGCAACCTTCGGCCATTCGGACGAGCCTTCCTTCGCCGAGCGCCACCTGCCGCGCGAGGACCGGGTGCGGCGCATCGAGGTGACCGTGCCCAGCTTCGTAGAGGCAGTGCCGTTCCTGCTGGGCTCGCGCCGCGTCATACTGCTGCACCGCCGCTTCGCCCGCTCGCTGACGCGCTTCCTGCCGCTGCGCGCGGTTGAACCGCCCTTCGCCCTGCCCAGCCTGCGCGAGGTCGTCCAGATCCACCGCGTCCGCGCCGCCGACCCCGCCTTCCGCTGGCTGGCCGGGCTGCTGCATGATTGCGTTGCGGGGGAAAGGACGATGGCCGATTAGGCAACCTTGCGCGTCAGCATCATCACTTGGCGCGCCTGTTCCTCGATCATGGCGGCGATGGACGGATCGGCGATCCGCCCGTCGGGTGTGAAGATCTGCTGCGCCGCGCTATTGACGGCGATGCCGAGCGGCGTCGGCCAGCCGCGCATGGCGTGAACGACGCCGCGCAAGGCCGCCAGGGTGCCGCCTCCCGCCTGCCATCCCGCCGCCGAGACGATCAGCCCGACGGCGCGGCCGTCGAAATAGACGCGCGGGTCGCCGCGCAGATCCTCCAGCAGATCGATGGCGTTCTTCACCAGCCCGGAGATGCCGCCATGATAGCCGGGCGTGCCGATCACCAGCCCATCGGCGGCGCGGACCGCCTGGACGAAATCCGCCTGCTCCGGCGTGCGAGCCTCGATCTCGGGGGCGAAATGCGGCAGAGCGGCCAAGGCCGCGCCGCCGAACAGGCGGATCTCGGCGCCGTTTTCTTCGGCCTTGGCCAGCACGGCGGCCACCAGCCGTTCGGTGGTCGAGCCGGGCCGGGTGGTGCCGCCGAAACCGACGATCAATGGGCGGGGCATGGGACGTCTCCGGGAATTAATTAGAATAGATATTCTAATAACTGGCCCGATGCCGCCCTGTCAAAAATTTTCAAGGCTGCAAATTAAAAAATTAGAGTCTAAATTCTAATAATGAAATACCACCGCCTGGCGGTTCTGGTCGCCGCCGTCACCCTGGTCATGGATATCCTCGACCTCACCATCGTCAATGTGGCGATCCCCTCGCTGCAGGCAAGCTTCGGCGCCGGCGCGGCGGTGGCGCAGTGGATGGTGGCGGGGTACGCCACGGTATTCGCCATTCTGCTGGTGACGGGCGGGCGGCTGGGCGACATCTATGGCTATCGCCGCATTCTGATGCTCGGCATGGGCGGCTTCGTGCTGGCCTCGCTGGGCTGCGGCGCGGCCGTGACACCGGTTCAGTTGATCGCGGCGCGGCTGGTCCAGGGCGGGGCGGCGGCGATGATGCTGCCGCAGGTCATGTCGCTGGTGCAGATTCTCTATCCGCCGCATCGCCGCGTCTCAATCCTGTCGGTGTTCGGCGTGCTGGGAGGGGCGGCGGCGGTGGCGGGGCCGGTGCTGGGCGGGCTGATCATCGGCGCCGACTGGTTCGGTCTCGGCTGGCGCCCGATCTTTTTGATCAATGGTCCGGTCGGGCTGCTGGCGCTGGCGCTGGCGCGGCTTTGCCTGCCATCGGGCGGATCGCCGCGGGCGCCGCGTCTCGATCTGCCGGGCATGATCCTGTCGGCGGTGACCGTGCTGGCGGTGATGTTCCCGCTGATCGAGGGGCGGGATTTCGGCTGGCCGGGCTGGTGTTTCGCGCTGCTGGGCGGGGCCGTGCCGCTGGCCCTGCTGCTGGCGCGCTACAGCTTGGGGCGGATGCGGCGCGACGGATCGGCGCTGATCGTGCCCGACCTGTTCCGCATTCCCGCCTTCGCGCGGGGCCTCGCGGTGTCGGTCAGTTTCGAGGCGGCGGCGAGCGGGCTGCTGTTCACGCTCAGCCTGTTGCTGCAGCAGGGACTCGGCCTGTCGCCGGCGGCGGCCGGGCTGGCCCATGTGCCTTACGCGCTGGGCGTGGCGGTCGGCATCGGCGGGTTGACGCGGCGGATCCTGCCCAGAGTGGGGGCGAGACTGCTCGGTTGGGGCGCGCTGGTGATGGGATGCGGCTTGACGGGCCTGCTGCTGCTGCTCGGCCTGGCGCCGCCCGCGGCTCTGACGCCGCTGACCCTGTCGCCGGTGCTGCTGGCGATGGGGCTGGGCATGGGGCTGGTGACCGGACCCTTGTCGCCGCTGGCCCTGTCCGAGGTCGATCCCGGCCATGCCGGGGCGGCGTCGGGGTTGCTGAAGACCGTCCAGCAATTGGGTGGCGCCTTCGGCGTGGCGGCGGCGGGCGGGCTGTTCTACGCCTGGGGATTCGCCGCCGGCGCGGTCATCGTTTTCGCCGGCTTGGGATCGGTGGCGGTCCTGGCGCGAAAATTCCCCACCTCGCCGCGCCTCACCGCAAGGTGAAACGAAACGGCGTGTCCGCGAAGGAGCGGCCGGCCAGCAGGGTCACCTGTTCCAGATCCCGCCAGCCGTCCCGCCAGACGCGCAGACGGCGCGGATCGATGGGAATACGGACGTCGCCGGTTTCGCCGGGATCGAGAAAGATCTTGGCGAAGGCGATCAGGGTCGGTTCCGGCTCGGCGCGATAGAGCTGCACCACCTCGGATCCGCGTCGGTGGGAGCGGTTGCGCAAGGTCGCCACCACGGCGTCGGCGTCGAGGCGCGCGGCGGTCAGATCGATCTCGGCATAGCCGAAACCGCTGCCGAAGGGATGGCGCGGGGCGGCGGTGAAGCCGCGATAGCCGATCCGGGTCGCATCGGAATAAGGCAGCGCGCCGTCCGGCCCGGGCGTCAGCGAATAGGCCGGATAATCCCTGTCCTCGCGGGCGATGGTGACCGGCATCCGACCGCCCGGTTCGCGGTCGCCGGCCAGCACTTCGGCCAAAGCGCGGCCGAATTCCTGGCCGGGATACCAGGTCAGCATCAGGGCGGCGGCCTTGTCCTCCCAGGAGGTGTCGAAGGCGTGGCCGACATTGGCGATGATGGCGGTGCGCGGATTGGCGGCGGTGACGCGCTCGATCAGTTCGATCTGCTTGGCCGCCAGGGCGGTGTCCTCGCGGTCCTTGCTCTCGACGCTGGAATCCGAGGTTTCGCCGACCACCAGGATCACCGCATCGGCGCTTTCCGCCGCCGCGACGGCGCGGGCCAGCAGCGCCGCATCGCTGGCCGGGCCGCGCAGCCCGTACCACAGCCCCTGGACGCGGGCGGGACGATAGCGGAATTCGACCTCGATCAGGACGGTCTGGCCGGCGCGCAGAGTCACGGCGGCCTGATCGGCGTCGCCGCGTTTCAGCTTGCCCATGACGTCGCTGGCGGCCACCTCTTCGTCGCGGCGCAGGATTTCCGCGCCGTCGACCAGCAGGCGTACCGCGCCTGTGCCGCCCAGATAGAAATGATGCCCGCCGTCGCTGTCGGCGGTGAAGCGGCCCGAGGCGCGGATTCCGGCCGGGCGATCGAATACGCCGGTATCGTGGACGCCGACGAACCACACCAGGGAATTGGTGTTGCGGATCTCGCTCCCGACCGGCTCGCCCTCCAGCCGGTCATTGTCGAAATAATCCACCCTCATACCGCCGTCGAGGACCGGCATCGCCGGCAGGCGGGGATGCGGATCGACCCCCGGTTCGAACAGGATCTCGGTTTCGCCCTGGTAGCGGGCGCGGATCGCCTCGACGGGCGACAGCGCGTCGGGCGTGACGGCGATCTTGGCGAAGGTGCCGCCCTGGAAGCACGGGGCGCAGGCATTGGGACCGATCACCGCGATGCGGCGGTGCCGTCCCGGGATCAGGGGCAGCAAGCCGCTTTCGTTGCGCAGCAGGGTGAAGCCGGCGGCGGCGGCTTCGATCAGCAGCGCCGCGGCGTCCTCCTCCGGTTCCGTCTTGTCGGCGGTCCAGAGGCGGGCGGCGGTGGCGACACGCCGGGCGGCGTCGTCGAGGCGGGCGGCGGTTGCCGTCGCCGCCGCGTCGGGGCCGAGATGACGGGGCGGGCCGGGCATTTCGAGATCGAGCCCGGCCGCCAGGGCGGCGGCGGAGTGGGTGCCGAACCAGTCGCTGACCAGAAAGCCGGAGTAGTTCCATTCCCCTTTGACGATGCCGGTCAGCAGGTCGGGATGCTCCGAGCACCACTGGCCATTGACCTTGTTATAGGCGGTCAGCATGCCGGCGCAGCCGGCTTCGGCGGCCAGTTCGAAGGGCAGCAGATAGACTTCTCGAAGGGTGCGCTCATCGACCCGGGCGTCGACGGAATCGCGCTCGGTCTCGCTGTCGTTGCAGACCAGATGCTTGGCCACGGCGGCGGTGCCGGTCGATTGCAGCCCGGTCGTCCAGGCGGCGCCCATCAGCCCGGCCAGCAGCGGATCCTCGGAGAAATATTCGAAGGCGCGCCCGGACAGCGGGCTTCGGGCGAGATTGACGTTGGGCGCCAGCACCGCGTCGACCCCGAGCCGCACCGCCTCGCCGCCGACCAGGGCGCCGACGCGGCGCGCCAGATCGCGGTCCCAGCTGGCGCCCAGCGCCATCGGGCAGGGGGTGAGCAGCGAGACGTCACGCTCGTCGACCCGGCCGCTGGCGATCCCCATCGGGCCATCCGCCATCTTGAAGGAGGGCACGCCGGCTTCCGGGATCGCCGCCGTGGTCCACATGGTGGCGCCGGCGGTCAGCAGGGACTTGCGCGCCGGCGGCAGATCCGCCAGGCGCGTCATGCCGCGGTGGCCTTTCCGGACTTGCGGAAATGCGGCAGAACGTCGCGCGACAGCAACGCCAGCGTCTGGTTGCCCAGACGCAGCCTTTCCTCGGTCAACGGTCCGGTGGTGGTGCCGCACAAGATGTTGCCGATGCCGAGATCGGCGTACTCCTGAAGGTGGTGGATCACCGTCTGCGGGCTGCCATACAGGCACCAGGTGCCGATCCAGTCGTCGCTCAGCGCGTTGGGGGTGCGGTCGGTCTTCTTGTTCGCCGCGTCGCTTTCGGCGCGGGCGTTGAATTCGGCCTCGCGCTCGACGGCGTCCTGATAGGCGCGCAGAATCACCTCCAACTCGGCGCGGGCCTGGTCGTCGGTCTCGGCCACATGCACCACCTGATAGGTATGCGTCGTCCAGGACAGGGCGTCGGCGACCCGCTGCGGCGGGTGGCCGGCCTCCAGCAGCGCCTGCCGATAGAACGAGAAGTATTTTTTCACGTGGGAGAAGGGCTCCGTGCCGCCGATATTGGGCGGGGTGAAGGCCGGTATGAACGCCGGCCAGCCATTGACCGCGGCGCGCCGGGCACTGGCTTCCTTCATCGCCACCGGCATCAGCCGGGCGTGTCCTTCGGTGAACGGGGCGGGAGCGATGCGCTGCAGCACGCGGCCTTTATGCGGGCCGTTGTCGATCTCGATGGCGGGATCTTCCATGCGCTTGGCCCAGAGCTGTTCGGCGATTTCCAGATTGCGCTCCGAGACGGCGCCGGCCTCGCGGTAATTGACGCCGAACCCGATCATCTCCTCGGGGGTGGTGCCGCTGCCGACCCCGACCAGGATCTTGCCGTCGGTGAGCTGGTCGAGAATGTTGATGCGCTCGACGAAGCGCACCGGGTGATGCAGCGGCACCGAGGTCACCGAGAAGCCGAAATGCATGTGCGGCAGCTTGGCGGCCAGATAGGCGGCGAACATGTAGCTGTCGCTGGCGATCGGCATGTAGCCGTTGAAATGGTGGTCGGGCAGGAAGATGGCCTCGAAGCCGCTTTGCGCCGCCAGCGTCGCATGGGCTACCAGATCGCCGATCAGCTTGCGATCCTCCGCCGGGGACATGGATCGGGCATTCAGGAATATCGAAAATCGCATTTCAGTCTCGCCTCCCGGGCCAGTCTCAGGCTATAGCCATTGTTGGCGGTGGTTATTTCCCGGTTTCGCCCGGGGCTATCGTTGGTAAATTAGAACTGATATTCTGATAATTGATAGGGCTGCGTTCGCGCCCTTGTCAACAGGGATTTGCGCCATGAACATTCACAGCGTTGCCGGCGCCCCCAGCCGGGAACCGAAACAGGGCCGGAGCAAGGCGTCCTACGAACGGATGCTGGCGGCGGCGGAAAAGCTTCTGATCAAGACCGGCAGCGACGACTTCACCCTCACCGACGTCAGCAAGACCGGCAAAGTCTCGATCGGCTCGATCTATTGCCGCTTCGACAGCAAGGACGACCTGATCCGCGCCGTGCAGGGCAAGATGATCGAGCGCATGGACAGCGACAATCTGGCCATGCTGGCCAAGGTTCGCGCCGAGGCCAAGGGGCTCGACGATTTCATGACCCGCTTCGTCGATCGCTATGCCGAAGCCTTGCGGCAATTCGGACCCCTGCTGCGCCCGATCATGATGTGCGCCACCCGGGACCGCACCATCTCGCTGACCGGCAAGAGCAGTCACGACCGCTTCGCCCGCCAGGTCAAGGCGGCGATGCTCGATTATCGCGCCGAGTTCAAGCACGGCAACCCCGAGCGGGCGGTCGACTCCGCCTATCGGGTCATCTACTCCACCCTGGCGCGGTATCTCGGTCTCGGCTCCGCGATGGAAGTGTCCGGCGAGGGCGATTGGGGCGAGCTGAAGGAGGATCTCGGCATCATGTGCGCCGCCTTCCTGCGCACGCCGGAAAAGCCCGTCGAGGGCTCATTATAATAATCATCATTCTAATCTCTTGACAGGAGCCTCCCCGGGTCGCTATTCAAAATAAGCGTTCTAATTCAAAAGTGGGTTTCGGCCACGCCATGATGGCGGGCGACAGGACCCCGAGACGGGAGGCGATCATGGTATTGTTTCATGCCAGAACTTCTTTTCATCGCGGCCTGGTGGCGACCACGGCATTGGTCGCCATTGCGTTCCTGACGGGCGGGGCCCAGGCTCAGCCGTCACCGGCGGCGGGGTCGGAGACCGGCAATGACGCCGGTGCGCTGCAGGAGGTGACCGTCACGGCGACGCGTGTCACCACCAGCGCGCAGAGCACGCCGGTGGCCTTGAATGTCTACACGAGCACCGATCTGCTGAACGAAGGCGTGAACAATGTCGCGCAGCTGCAATCGATCGATCCTTCGATCAATATCAGCATCTCATCGGGCGCGGCCTCGATGGCGATCCGCGGCGTCGCCAGCACCGATCGCACCGAGATCGGCGATCCCTCGGTGCCGATCGCGACCGACGGCTTCTTCCTGAACCGCCCTTACACCGTCGCCAACGCCTTTTACGACGTCAATCACGTCGAGGTGCTGAAGGGTCCGCAAGGCACTTTGTTCGGCCGCAATTCGACCGGTGGCCTGGTCAATATCCTGACCAACAGGCCTAACGACAAATATGAGGGCTATATCAACCTCGAGACCGGCGATTATGGCACCATCAACACCGAAGGCGCGGTGAACGTACCTCTGGCCAGCTGGGCGCAGTTCCGCCTGTCGGCACAGGAGCTGCACCATGAGGGCTATCGCAGCCTCGCCGGGGTCTCGGCGCGCGGCGACGATGCCGACAGCCAGTCGATCAGGGCGCAGCTGGCGCTCGAGCCGGTCGAAGGGCTCAATGTCCTGATCGCCTATCAGAACGACCATCGGGATGCCGTAGGCGACGTGGTGTTGAACACCCCGTTGACCGTCACGCCGAATTTTACCCGCCAGCCCAGCAGTTTCCCCTACACCCTGGTGCCCTACGACCGGGCCACCGATAGCCGCTTCCGCTGGGAGGGCACCTACGACCAGCTGCCGTTCGGACTGGCCCTGACCTATGCCGGCGGCTACGACACCACCGGCTGGCACCATCTGCTGGAGGCGTCCGGTCCGGCTTATCCCTTCGCCTATCGCGGCTTCTACCAAAGCGAGACGCCCAAGACCTGGAACAACGAGGTTCGCATCACGACGCCCCAGGATTGGCGTGTGACCCTGCAGGCCGGCTATTTCGCCTTCATCGAGAACAGCGCGGTCGACAGCACCATCTTCAACACCACGCAGACGCCGATCGCCAATGCGATCCTGCCGTTCCCGGTTCCGACCTCGGTCTATACCGAGCAAAGCGCCATTCACTTTCTCTATCCGAAGATCTATTCCCGCTCGAACGGCTATTTCGCCCAGACCGGCATCAAGATCCTGGACGATCTGACCTTCTCGGCCGGCGCGCGCTATACCGAGGATTACAAGATCCGAAACGGCGAATCCTATCTGAACCTGCCCGCCCTGGCCTTCCCGCTGGTCTCGGGACAGGTCGTGACGCCGGGATTCGGGACCATCCAGGAGGGACGGCCGACTTTCCATCTCGGCCTCGACTGGAAGCCGGTTCCGACCAGCCTGCTTTATGTGAAATACGATACCGGCTACAAATCGGGCGGCTTCAACAGCAACGGCTCGGCGCTGTCGGTTCCCTATGGGCCTGAAGTGCTGAAGACCGTCGACCTGGGGACCAAGAACACCTTCTTCGACCGGCATCTCGAAGTGAACGGGGCGCTGTTCCATTCCGACTATTCCGGCTATCAGGCCTCGCAGCTCGGCGCCGCCCTGGGCAATACCGCCGGCGTCTTCAATGTCGGCAACGCCAGCATCGACGGCGCCGAGGCTCAGATCGTGGCGAGAGTCGCCGATATCGGGCGTTTCGATGTCAACGCCACCTATCTCAATACATCCTTCGGCGAAGGGATCGTGGTCTATGACGGCCAGTCGACGCCGGAAGCCCACGCCATCGGCGGCAACCAGCTGCCCAACGCGCCGCCGCTGGTCCTGACCTTCGGCTTCGAACATGAATTCGGGCTGGCCGATCTGGGGGCGATCACGGCGCGCATCGACGGCAAATATTCCAGCCACTATTACTTCGAAGTCTTCAATTTCGCCGACACCAGGCAGGGACACTATTTCACCGGCAACCTGTCGGCGACCTATGCACCGGCGGTGGGCGACTGGTCGGTTTCGGCCTTCGTGCGGAACTTCACCAATGCCGTGTCCTATTCCTACGCCACCCGCAATTGGAACTCGGACTACAATACCTACGAGTTCAATCCGCCGCTGACCTTCGGCGTCCGGGGGAATTACCACTTCTGACGCGCCGGGAGGCAGGACCGCGATGAGCAGCAAACTGCGATCCCTCGCCGGCCTTGCCGCCCTGGCGTTCGCCCTCTCCGCCCCGGCGGCGGAGAGGGCCAACGTGGTCGTGACCGCCGGCGGCGCGGTCAAGGGAACGGAACGGGACGGCGTCTTGGCCTTCCTCGGCGTGCCTTACGCCAAGCCGCCCGTCGGCCCGCTGCGCTGGCGGTCGCCGGAGCCGGCCGTGCCGTGGAGCGGCGAACGCGACGCCACCCGTTTCGCCCCGAGCTGCTATCAGCCGCCGCCGGTGGCGTTCGGACCCTATACGGGGGAATTTCTCGATACCCCGGCCCCCAGCGAGGATTGCCTCTATCTCAATGTCTGGGCCCCGTCCTCGGGGGCTCGCGACCTGCCGGTGCTGGTGTGGATCCATGGCGGCGGCTTCACCGGCGGTTCGGGGGCGCTCGACATCTATAACGGAAGCCGGCTGGCGGCCAAGGGAGCCGTGGTGGTGACGATCAATTACCGCCTCGGTCCGTTCGGGTTTCTCGCCCTGCCGGCCCTGAGCGCCGAATCGGGCGCCGGTTCCGGTACTTACGGCCTGCAGGACATCATCGCCGCCCTGCGATGGGTCCGTCGATCGATCGCGGCTTTCGGCGGCGATCCGGACAAGGTGACCGTCGCCGGACAATCGGCTGGCGCCATCGCCGTCAATGAATTGCTGCTGGCGCCTTCGGCGCGCGGATTGTTCGCCCGCGCCATTGCCGAAAGCGGATCGGGAATGGGCGTGGGCGCGCCGCGCCTGGCCGACGCCGAACGGACCGGAGAGCGGCTTCTCGCCGCGGCCGGCGCGGCCGATCTGGCCGCGCTGCGGGCCTTGCCGGCGGACAAGATCCTGACCGCCGCGCCGGCCTTTGCGCCGAAACTCGACGGCAAGGGACCGCCCGCGCCGACATTCATCCCGGTCCAGGACGGCGCGATCCTTCCCGATACGCCGGACCATGCCGCGACGGCCGCGGTGGCGCCGGTGCCGCTGATGACCGGATACAATGCCGATGAGGCGCGCCGGCCCGGCCAGCCCGAATCGCCCGCCGATTTCGAGGATTACGTCCGCGGCCGCTATGGCGCCATGGCCGAGCGGTTCCTGGCCTTGTACCCGCACCAGACCGCGGCGGAGGCGGCGGACTCGATCGA
>Ga0213872_10002556_pt1 | contig 10601 bp, 7 predicted proteins | sample VelepicomBERX_R2_FD_160071 | JGI IMG/M metagenome (GOLD analysis project Ga0213872, IMG submission 160071) | Rhizosphere microbial communities from Vellozia epidendroides in rupestrian grasslands, the National Park of Serra do Cipo, Brazil - RX_R2 | ecosystem: Host-associated > Plants > Roots >... | reverse complement strand
GTTTTTTCGCGCGGCGGCGCGGAGATTGTCATCACCTGAACGTTCAGGAGAGCGATGCGAATGTGGTGCAGGAATGCGCTCCTTACCGGCATCGCCATTGCGATGCTGTCGATACCATTGCCGAGCTCGGCTGTTCCGTGCAGCGGAGAGCACTTGGGAAACGCAGTTTTCTGCGTGCAGTTTGACGATGCCAGCGCGGGCGTGATGAGGCTGGACTCGCCGGGCGATCGATACGGCACGAATTACGTGATCGGCCGCTCGGAGCACCCGGATTTCGCTGTAGTGGATTCGCGCTGGTTCGGCGATGTGGTATTTCGATTTCGAAGCGGCGCCGGGACCTGGCAGCATGCGAGCACCGCGGGTTCTAGAAAGGCTAGGACGATTGAGCGGTCCCAGACGCCGGGCGAGCAGCGCATCGTATTCCACTACCACGGCGATCCGGCAAATGCTGACGGAATCCGCGGCTTTGACTTCAATGAGACTTGGGAACTCCGCGGCGATATGTTGCTGTGGTCGCTGACCCTGCGCAATGAAAGCGATGAATCGCTGGAGATCGGAGACATCGGACTGCCGCTGCTCTTCAACACAATCTACGCGCGGGATCCGCAAACCACGTATCAGAAACGGGTGATCCGGCACAGTTACATTGCCGGGGACAACTCGTTCATCTTCTGGACCAGAGCGAACGGTGTGGGACCGTATCTGCTGATGATGCCCCGTGCCGGCACTCGCCTAGAGTTCTTTGAGCCGACGGTGCTGGGCAATCATGCTGATTCGACGGACCCCGTGTTCTATCCGCGCAATGCATGGGAAGGCCTCTACACGGCGTACATCCATGCAGCAGCTGAGGCACGTGATTTTGAAACGCTGGGAACGTGGCGGCAGCCGCTTACCTCGAAGGTGCTCGCGCCCCGTGGTCAGCCTGGATCCTCTGTTGTCTATGCTTTCGAGTTCCGCTGGGCGCCCGACTACCGCGCCGCCCGAGACATGCTGTATCGCAATGGTCTGATCGATGTGACGGTGGCACCGGGCATGGTGATTCCGTCGGATCTTTCCGCGTTGGTGGCCCTGCATACGCGCGAGCCGATTCACGCCGTCACCGCCGAGTATCCCTCAGAGACGGAGGTGAAAGAGGTGCCGTCCCGACAGAAAGACACGCACGTCTACCGCATCCGCTTCTACCGCCTGGGAGAGAACGCAATAACTGTCAGCTTTGGCAACAGTCGCAAAACGCTGCTGGAGTATGACTCGATCGAGCCGCTGGAAACAGTGGTCCGGAAGCGGGCGAAGTTTCTCGTGGAACATCAGCAAGCGCACGATCCGGCGAAATGGTACGACGGCGAATTCTCTCTGTGGGATATGCGCAGCCGCGTGTTGCGGACTCCAGACGACCGCGGAGGCCTAGACCCCTACATGGTCGGCGGATCAGACGATCCGGACCTGTGCAAAGCGCCATACATCGCAGCCGTCAACGAAGCTTATCCGGACGACCGGCAGATTGCGGCAGTGGAGTACTACCTGCAGCATTTTGTCTGGGGAAAACTACAACGGACGGGAGATGAGCAGCCGTTCCCCTACGGCATCTATGGATCTCCCAGCTGGCATGTCAACCGCTTCAGCGAAACTGGATACGGCTCCGGCGGCAACGGCCGCGAACATATGTGGAGAACGTTCGACTACACGCACATGGTGCAGCTCTATTACGAGATGTACAGGATCGCCAAGCTTTATCCGGAGCGCGTGCACTTCCTCGATGCGACCGGGTATCTGGAGCGGGCGTACCGGACAGCGCTGGCGTATTTTCAAGTGCCTTACCACATTCGGATGGGGGTGCCCTGGGATTTCCGTGGATGGACGGACTGGGCCTATACCCAGGGAGCTTTCCATGAGGTGTTCATCCCCGACGTAATCGAGGCGCTTGATGCGGAGCACCGTCAGGCGGAGGCCAACGAACTGCGTGCGGAATGGAACAAGAAAGTGATGTACTTCCTGTACGACGCGCCGTATCCGTACGGAAGCGAGATGTGGTTTGATACCACGGCCTTTGAATCGACGCAGGCGATCGCACGGTATGCCGCGGGGCACGGGATAAAGCCGGATAACGGTTTGTGGCGCGACAGGAACAACGGAAAGCTCTACGCGCATCCGCACGTGTCTGAGGCGGACGTCGTGAACTTCATGAATCCTGAAATTCAGGGAAACATGGCCGCGCGGGGCACGCTGGAGACGAGCTATTACCAACTCGGCAGTGACATCCGGCAAGGTGGCAGTTCGAACTACCTTTTGAGTTACATGACCCAGATGGGCGGCTGGGCCATCCTGGACTACGGACTGCGATTCGCGCACGGCCCAGAGCGCGACGATACGCTCCGCTTCGGATACGCGTCGTACCTGGCCGGCTGGGCCCTGGTGAATTCCGGCACGCATGAGAGTGGTTACGGCTATTGGTTCCGTGGCGCGGACGACGACGGGGCGGCAGCTTGGGGATTTAATCCCGCGAAGTATGGCGCTACCTGGATACGTGGTGATCGCCTCCAGATCCGGGGACCTTGGCCGTATGATGGCGAGATTGACAGCGGGTTCTCAGGTGCATTGCGTGCCGCGGCAACGATCGTAGTGGATGATCCGGTTTTTGGCGTAATCGCATACGGAGGAGAAGTGCAGAAGCGAGGGAACATGCAGGAGGTGGAATTACGCAATGGGCTCGAACAGCGGCTGGACCTTCTGCAATTAGCCCGGCCCGTTTCGGTTCAGCTCGACAGTGGCGGATTTGTCGGCCCGCAGCAAATTGAGCAGATGGGCGGGCAAATTCGACTACGATTGCGAATCGAATCGCGCGACGAGAACAGCCCTACCACGACCGTGCGGCTCAGTGGCTTGCCGGCGGGCGAATTTGTAATAACTGCTGAAGACGGAGAACACAAAGTGATGGTCAACAACAACGGGCGGCTCAGCAAACAGATCTCGTTTACGCCTGCTCGTCAGTCCGAGAACATCACGATTTTCGGGCCGATATAGCCCGGCTGAGCTTCTAGCCTCAGTCCAAATGTTGCTCACTCGAAACTCATCGAGTGGTCTATCCGCTCGGCGGTTTTCGGAATAGCCATGGCGTGTAGTAATCCATTACCTGCACCCGCGCACGCGAACCCACAACGTTGAGCGCTGTCCGCAGCATTTCCGGATCACCCACGTTATTGACCATCATGTCATAGTGGCAAGGAATCACCACTCCCGGCTCAATCTCGCGCACGATGTGCGCCGCATGTATCGGGGCCAGGTTATGAAAACCGCCATTGATACAAATGGAGCAAATATCCACGTTGTGCGGCAGAAGCGATCCGAGCAATGCGCATTCTGCCGTATCGCCGGAGTTGTAGAACGTGATGCCGTTCGCAAACCGTAATAGAAGGCCCAGATGGTTCAGATCCGTAGCATCCGTCGGCAGCGCAAAGGTCCCCTTCACCTCCATTCCGCCGCCTAGTTCCAGCACTTGGTTTGGATGCAGCAGCCGGCATGCAGCTTCCGGAACCCCGCACGTCCGATACCGTTCCACAGACTCCCATGGCCCCACAAACTGCACGATATCCTTCTGCTCGAGGCGTCGTATGGTCTCAGGGTCCGCATGGTCGTCATGCGAGTGCGTAGTGCAGAAGACATCCACATCGAGATCTTCCGGCTCGATAAACACCGGCAACTGCCGATCAAGCCGAAATGGAAGATGCGCGAATCGCTCCGCGCAGCTGTTCGTCAAATAGAGATCGATTCCGATCAGCGGGCTCCCGTGCGCCTTGATTAGGAATCCGTTCTGTCCCAGGAACCATATCGCCAGGCTGTCTTCCGGAACAGCCAATGCCCGGATCGACTCCATATAGGCGCGGCTCGACATGCGCGCCGGCACCACCTGTTCCACTGGCGTCTGCCTGTCATAAGGATCATTACGGCTGAACACATAACGAGACATGAGAGTAGGCGCACAGGTACCGCGGACCTCACAGACCTGCGCTCGTTGAATCCACGCACCACCTTAATTCTTCGGGGTAAACAGCTCCAGCCGAACCTTCCAGGTCACCGATTGTCCGGGCGCCAGCGTCACCATTCCGGTGTTCCGCCTGCCCCATACCGGGCTAAACGGATCTCCGAAGTTGAACTGCTCTTCGATCGCTGTAAACGGCTTGTCCGGCGGCGCATACACCTGAATCGTGCGGATCTCGCTCGACAGTCCCTTGATGTGGAGTCCGTAGGATGCCGCTGGATCGATCACGTCAACCACAACCTGTCCGCCCGTCCGCGTCAGCTGCGAAAAGTTGTCGTCGAGGAAGATGTCCTCCAGTGCCTTTCCACTCGCCGCCTCGAAGTCATATTTTGTGCCTTTCACCGGCACTAATTTGCCCGTGGGAAATACATCATCGTAATTATTCACTTCCGCCAGTTCTGTCGCCGGAATGTGCAGCCTGACCTGCGACCGGTTGCCACTCGGAAAAGCAAAGTAGGGGTGCCATCCAATGCCCATCGGCTCGGGCTCCGGACCCATGTTCTTCGCCACGATCGTTGCTTCCACGGCACTGCCCGTCAGGCCCACGGAAATGGTCAGCCGCGTCTTCGACGGCCAGTAGCCACCGAAGTCTCCTGCATCGATTATGCCCGTGACCGTCTGACCATCCGCGGTTTTCTCCACACGCACTTCCTCCGTCTTCCTCGCCAGGATCAAGCCGTGGATCGCATGCAGCTCCGCATCCGGCTTCTTGCCCTTCCATACCGCCGGCAGGGTCAGCGCCTTTCCGTCCCATTCCGTTACGATGTTCTTCCCGTCCGGCGTCAGCTTGCCTCGGATCCGGTTCGCGTACGGCACCAGGAAGGCCCCGCCGAACGCAAACGAGTGCACCCCGTGCACATCCTGCGGACCTTCATCCAGCGTGGCCGCGGCCGCTTCCAACGACGGCGAAGCGAAGATCGGAACCTCGCCCTTGCCCGGAATCTTCGCGGTGATCTGGAAGAGATTCATCCCGCGTCCTGGCAAAACCGTCGCTGATAGAAACTCCGGCTCCGCCGCCGAGTGCGTCGGCTTTCTCTGCAAAAGCACCACCGGTTGACCCCCGATCTGGAGATCCGGCGTGCCGCTCGGCATCGCCTCTCTGGCCCGGGGCGCCGCGAGCACCGAGCCCGCCAGCAGCAGAGATGACAACGGCCGCTTCGCCGCAATCAGCCCCACGCCTGCCGCAATCACTATGCCCGAGATCATCAAACGCCGGCAGAAAACAGATGACATACGCAATTTCTCCGGGAGGCTACTCACCTGCTCTCCCCGTTAAATCAGCGCCTACGCAATACCCAGCTTCTTCTGCATGTCCTCGAGCGAGATTCCCTTCGTTTCCGGAAACACGAACAACACTACGAAGAACTGGATGACCATCATTGCCGAGAAGAAACCGAACGGCACCGCTGCTGAATGCGCGCTCAATAGGGGGAAGATCCACGACAGCACTGCCGTCATGAACCAGTGCGTGAAGCTCCCCAGGCTTTGGCCTTTCGCCCGTACCGCATTCGGGAAGACTTCGCTGATATAGACCCAGATACACGCGCCCTGAGAGAAGGCAAAAAACGCAATGTACCCGATCAGCGGCCAGATGAGCATGTGCTCATGCCGTCCGGTGTGGAAGACATAACAGACAACCGCCAGGCAAATTGAAGTCCCAACCGAGCCCGTCAGCAGCATTGTTTTCCGCCCCACCCTGTCGATCACCGTCATGGCAATCGTGGTGAACAGCAAGTTGGTAGCACCAATGACCACGGCCTGCAAATCCCCTGAGACTTTCGTGAAGCCCGCCCGCGCAAAGATGTCATTCAGGTAGTAGAGAATTGAGTTAATCCCCGCGAGCTGATTGAACATCCCGATCAGAATCGCCAGTATCACCGGCTTCCGGTACATGTGCGAAAACAGCCGATGCTCGCCGCCCGCCAATTCCGATTGGATAGAGTCCGAGATCTTCGCGATCTCCACCTCCGGGTCCGGATCGCCCACCCGCGCCAGAACATCCCGCGCCTCATCCATCCGTCCCTTCTTCACCAGCCATCGCGGGCTTCGCGGAATCCCGAACAGCATGAAGAAAAACAGAGCTGCCGGCGCTGCCGAGATACCCAACTTCCAGCGCCACTCCGCCGGCCCCAGACTAAGCGTGCCCATCACGTAGTTTGAGAAGTACGCGAGCATGATCCCGAACACCACATTGAATTGGAAGAACCCCACCAGCCGTCCGCGCCACTTAGCCGGCGCAATTTCCGCAATGTACATCGGCCCAATGACCGAAGAGCCACCGATCGCCAACCCCGCAACAAACCGGAACGTCACGAAAGAAAGCCAGTTCCAGGCTGCCGCGCAGCCGAGCGCCGAAACAAAGAACAGCACGGCGAGCCCGCGGAGACTATCGCGCCGCCCGTACCGGTCGCTCGGGATACCCGCAAACAGCGCGCCCGTGATCGTCCCCCATAAGGCCACCGCAACGGTCAGCCCCAGCGACCCCGGCGTGAGATGAAAGAGATTGGTCAGCGCTCCGGTAGCCCCGGCAATCACTGCCGTGTCAAACCCAAAAAGCAGTCCGCCCAGTGCGGCGACAATCGTGCTCCGGATCAGCACGGAACTCAGGACGCTGCGGCGGTCCTGCGATGCGCTTGCGGTAGTTATCCCCATAGGCTCCTCTTCTCGGCAGCGCTGCCTGAGCGCACAACAGCGCGGGTGTGACTTACCCCGAGGAATAAGCAACTCGGGTTATAGATTATAGATGTAGGAAGTGTCAAGAAATCACACGCCACTCCGTCGGCTTGCGCGCTGTCCGGGCGGTGGGGAGGTCGCTGCCGCGGCCTAACTACTGTGCCGTGAAGCCGCCATCCATCATCAGGATCGACCCGGTGAAGAATGTCGCCTGATCGCTCGCCATGTACGCATAGAAGGACGCCACCTCGTCGACGCATGCAATCCGCCCAATCGGGTGGTTCTTCCTCAACATGTCCCAATATGCCTCAGGATTCCCCGACGCCTCCGCCGATTCGTACACAATGGGCGTATCGACCGTCCCGCACGCAATCGTGTTCACTCGGATGTGGTACTTCGCATATTCGACGGCCATCTGTCGCGTCATCTGGTGGATTGCCCCTTTTGAGGGCGCATAGGCTCCCTGCGTCGGAATTCCCACCTCGCCCGAGATCGACCCGCTGATCAGGATTAGGCCCCCATTCTGCCGGATCATCACGGGAATCACATGCCGGCTGGCCCAGTACACCGCCTTCACGTTCGAATTAATGACGGAATCCCACTCTTCCGGCGTGTGCTCGTGGAGCGGCTTCACCACGCTTTTCGCAGCGTTGCACACCATCACATCAAGGTGACCCCACCGCTCCAGTGCCAGCCGCGTGAACTCTTTTGCTGTAGATTCCTCTGCCACATCGCCGCGCACGATCTGTAGCCGATCACCAAACTGCTCCTGGCAGTCATTCAGTTCCGCCGGGGCTTGAGCCCGACGAAAGACGGCGACGACACCTTTTGCGTCACATTCCAGGAATCGTCTGGTGACACCCAACCCGATGCCGGAAGAAGCTCCAGTCACTACAGCAACTTTGCTGGAAAGGGTGATCTGCAATTAGACCTCGTAAATTCGAAGGAATTTGCTGGCTTGAAGGTTCTATAGATGATAAATAAACGCTGAAGGCTGTCAAGCCCAGACATTACTGTTATCGAGAACAGCGTTCTAATTACCCTTTAGTTCTGAATATCGCTTCAAGTGACAAATGCGCGTCGCGGCTCTTGGGCCCCGGCGCGAGCCCAAAGGCACATCACCATGGATCGCAGACAATTCCTCAAGAACTCGGTCTTGAGCGGAGCCGCTTTCGCTTTTTCCCCTCCCCTTCCGTGGACCCAAAGCGCTGATGCGCGTATCGAGCTCCTCCTAAATGAGCCTCTCGGATTCATTTCGCCATTGGTCTATGGGCAGTTCACGGAACACATCGGCGGCGTTATTTACGACGGCGTCTGGGTCGGCAAGAATTCCAAGATACCCAACATCAGCGGCATCCGTCGCGCTCTTCTTGACCGCCTCTCGGAAATTCACGTTCCCGTCATCCGCTGGCCTGGTGGATGCTTCGCCGACAGCTATGACTGGAGAGACGGCGTGGGCCCTGCCGCCAGCCGGCAGAAGCGCACCAATTTCTGGGAAGTCGAACCAGACGCCCAGCGCCTTCACGACTCTGGCCGCCAGATCTTCGAGAGCAACGAATTCGGCACCAATGAATTCGTCGAATTCTGTCGCCTCAGCCACGCCGAGCCGTACCTAGCAGTGAACCTTCGCAGCCTTTCCGCCCTCGAATTCGACCACTGGGTCGAATACTGCAACTCCCCTCAGGGCAGCACCTCACTGGCCGACCTCCGCAGCTCCAGCGGCTTTCGTGAGCCCTTCGGCGTTCGCTACTGGGGAGTTGGCAACGAGAGCTGGGGATGTGGCGGCAACTTCACCCCTGAGGACTATGCTTCGGAATTCCGCCGCTTCACCACCTGGGTCCCATCCTACGGCGTCGACCTCCAGTTCATCGGCTCTGGCCCGAACGGCGACGACATTGACTGGACCCATCGCGTTTTCGAAGAACTCTACACCCTCCGCCCATATCACAATCCCCGGTTCACCGGCTGGTCCGTCCATCACTACGCCTGGAACCTCAGCCGCGGGCGCACCCAGGACTGGTCCGCGGGTAAAGGCGACGCTCTCCAGTTTGACAATGTCGACTGGTACGAACTCCTCCGGGAAAGCAACCGGATCGAGCAGATCATCGGCGACCAATGGGCCACCATGGGCCAGTATGACCTATCCCATCAGGTCAAACTTGTTGTCGACGAGTACGGTCCCTGGTACAGCGAAGGCACCGAGCTCGATCCGACCCACATCTTCGGGCAGCAGATCAGTATGCGCGACGCTCTGGCCACCGCCCTCACCCTCGATACTTTCAACCGCAACCCCGAAAAAATCGGCATGGCGACTTGCGCTCAGCTCGTGAACAATCTCAATGCGCTCTTCCTCGCGCATGAAGATCGCTTTATCGTTACGCCGAACTTCCACGTATTTGCACTGTATGCCGGGCATCAGGGCGCTCAGGCCCTCCGGGCGGAGTTCTCCGCTGCCGATGTTCATTACTTCCGCGATGGGAAGCCCGCCAGTTTCTGGGGATTGCGCGGCTCCGCTTCACGCAAAGGCAGGCAAGTCAACCTCACGCTCGTCAACCCCGACGTCAAAAATCCGAAAGCCACCGAAATCGCGCTCATGGGCGGTAGAGCCGCCCAGGCATCGGCTCGCGTCCTCGCCGCAGCCGACCCGCACGCGCACAATACCTTCGACCAGCCAGACACGGTGCACGTTCGCAACCTTGAGGTCTCCGTCAGCTCCGGGCAGCTGCACGTCACCGTGCCTCCCGCATCGGTTGCCGCCGTGGGAATCACCCTTGGCTGACCTCTCTGCATCCTCCGCATTCAGCCAAAAAGGCCGCTTTTTTCAAGAGCGGCCTTGCTATTGATCCCGTAGCTTAACCCAAGTGCCCATCCTACACGCTTATGTACACCTCGGATAACTCCGCCTCGCGCAGCCCGAGTTTGTACTGCGTATTCCAGTACTGCACTGTGTGACGAATGAACGCCTGGCGCGCGAGGTTCTTGTCACGGGTGCGTAGACCCTGCAGAATCCCAAGATGCTGCTGCACCGAGGCCAGGCTCTCGTCGAGAGCCCTTGGATTATTCGACCACCGCCCGACGACCGAGAAGACGAACAGCCGGAACGTGACCGTCTCCAGCGTATCCCGCAGAAAATCATTTCCAGCCAGATCCCAAATCTTGCGATGGAATGACACGTCGCAGTCGTGGAATTGCTTCACGTCCATCTTGGTGCTGTTGCTGCTGGCCATGGTGGTGACCAGGCGGGTCAGATCCTCATCGGCTTCCGGCGTGAAATTCTCGGCCGCTTTTCCCACCGCAATCGCCTCCAGCGGAATGCGCACTTCCTGGATCAGCCGGTAATCCTCCGGACTTAGCTGCGCCACATAGGTCCCGCGCTGCGGCAATTTCCGTAATAGCCCTTGGTGCTCCAGTTCGTGCAGGGCCTCGCGCAGCGTTGGCTGACCGATGCCCAGCCGCGCGGCCCACTTCTGCTCCACTATCCGATCTCCCCCCGCCAATTCGCCGGAAATGATCGACTCTCGAATCGCCTGCGCGGCCGCCTGCGGCGCGGTCTGGAGATTAAGGGCGTCGGGGTTTTTTCGAGTAAATCGGTCTTCCATTTGGATCCTGGGTAGTAAGAATCTTTATTAAATAATAGGGCGGCACCTCAAGCAAGTTTCCACTTGCTGCTATCAGCAGTAAGACAACGTGGCTGCTGTGTATCCCTCGCGTCCCTATTTGTTTCTGCAGATACCGCACGCAGTGAGATTCTAAGGGAGAACGATTCCTGTTTTCCCCTATTGCGCACTACGCATCGAGGGGACTGCCTCCGAAGCACTCGCGAATTTTGGGCCATTGCTGTCGGCCAAAGTTGCTTGACCGATTCCAATCTATAATATATAAGATTTCCCTAGAG
>Ga0213872_10002554_pt1 | contig 10605 bp, 9 predicted proteins | sample VelepicomBERX_R2_FD_160071 | JGI IMG/M metagenome (GOLD analysis project Ga0213872, IMG submission 160071) | Rhizosphere microbial communities from Vellozia epidendroides in rupestrian grasslands, the National Park of Serra do Cipo, Brazil - RX_R2 | ecosystem: Host-associated > Plants > Roots >... | reverse complement strand
AAAGCGCCCCTTCCCGCTGCTGGGGGATCGTCTAGTGGTAGGACAGCGGACTCTGACTCCGCCAGCCTAGGTTCGAATCCTAGTCCCCCAGCCAACTCTCCAAGATTAACGGGTTTCCGGTCGCTGCTGTCGGAAACACCTATAAGTGAGCAATCACAGCTATAGGTGAGCAATTCATGCCTTTAGATGGGCGCGAATTCGCCCTAACTCCTGAAATATCAATAGTTTGTCGGTGATGCGCCAATAGAGAGCGATTTGGGTTATTCCACTCGCTTCACGCTGCGGCCGCATACTCCGCCACCTCCAAAATGTTAACTATAAGTTGTATTTTTGAACGTACAGCGCTGCCGGGTTTAAATCGCTGGCGAGGAGCGAGATGCCCGAGCAGCTTTGGCCAGGCCGCCCGAGGCCGTTAGAGGACGAGACGTTTTCATCGTGGTTCGCTCGCGTGGCGATCGCGAACGGTCTGCTTCCCCAAGGGCTGTTCCGGGCCGCACTGCCCGGCGTCCACCTCCATAGCCGCGATCTGGACCGTTTGGCGTGCCCACAGCTGATCTCTGCTATGGCCGAGAATAGCCCCAACTGCCCCCGAGTGCGCGGATCAGTCCGACATCCGCCTGTAGGCGTCGTGTGCGTAGATCGATCGAGGTGAGTTTTGTCTGTAGATAGGTCGTCTGCGCTGTGACGACTTCGAGATATGACGCGGCTCCTTCCTGATAGAGCTTCATGGCGATCGATAAAGTGCGGTGTGATTGCGCGACCCCAGCATCGATATCTGTAGCCTCGGTTCCTAACCACTTGATCAGAGCCAGGTTGTCCTCAACCTCCTGGAAAGCTCGGATAACGGTGGCGCGATAGGCGGCGCCGGACTCCTGGTGCGCCGCATAGGCGCTATCCTCTTGCGCCTCCAGACGCCCACCCGTGAAAAGCGGCAGTGTGACACTGGGGCCCAAGGTCCAGACACTATCCGGCAGCCCGGTCAGCGTCGTGCCAGTCGACTGTTCACCGCCGAGCAGTCCAAGCGACAAAGACGGATAGAAAGCCGCTTTGGCGACACCGATGCGGGCATTGGCAGCGGCGACCCGGCGTTCGGCGGCGGCGATGTCGGGGCGGCGCTGAAGCAGTCGGGAGGGCACACCGGCCGGTAGTTCCGGCAGGGCGACCGTCGGCGAGGCGGGAGCGATTGTCAAGTCGGCCGGGGTTTTCCCCAGCAACGCGGCGATGGCGTGCTCCACCAGGGCGCGGCGTGCCTCGTTGTCGGACAGTTGGGCCTGCGCCAGAGATAGTTGGGTTTCCGCGCGCGAGACATCGAGGCCAGAGGCGACCGCGTTCTGAAACAATGCCTGCGTCAGATCCACGGCTTTCCTGTAGGCCGCAACCGTGTCGCCAAGCAACCGGATGTCACTGTCGAGACCGCGCAGGGTCAGATAGTCCGCAGCCAACTCAGCTGACAGACTGAGTTGCACTGCGGCGAGATCGGAAGCGCCGGCCTCGGCGATGTCGCGGCCAGCGGCAACCCGGTTGCGCACCGCGCCCCATAGATCGAGTTCATAACTGGCCTGCACGCCTATCTGGGTGACCCCATATTGATTGGGTTGACTATTTCCGCGCAGGGGCCGTTGCGCCGACTGCCGGTTGACCGTCGTCGAGCCGCCGGCGTCGAGTTCGGGATAGAGTCCCGCGCTGGCCTGGTCCGCCAACGCGCGCGCCTGATCGTAGCGCGCGACCGCGATGGCCAAGGTCGGGCTGCCTTCCTGCAACTGGCTTTCGAGGGCGTCCAGAGTGGAATCTCCAAATACCCGCCACCATTCACCGCGATCCGCCATGTCGGCCGGCTGAGCCGGCTGCCAAGGGCTGGCTTCCTTATAGCTATCAGGAACGGTCATCTGTGGCGGCTGGTAGTCGGGAGCCATGTCGCAACCGACCAGGGTCAGCAGAGCACCACCGAGCAACAAGGCGCGAAGCGTCATGTTACAGCCCCTTGGCGGTCGTGCCGCTCAATTTAGCATCATGGGCCAGCTGCACTTCGGTGCCGGCCTCCAGTGTCTCGGGCGGGTTGTCGATCACCCTATCGTCGAGCGACAGGCCACTCAGGACCTCGACACTGTCGCCGAGATCGCGGCCAAGCTGGACAGGTCTGAACGTTGCGTGCCCATCGGCGTTGACAACCGCTACCTGCATGCCCTGGCCGGCTGCCACAAGGGCCGTCGCCGGCACCCGCACGAGTCGGGGATTGCCGGGAATTTCGAAATGGACGTCGCAATAGGTACCGGGCCACAGCTTGCCCTCGGCATTGTCGGTCTGCAGCTCAACGAGCATGGTGCGCGAACTTTCGGCAACAGAGCGAGCAGTCGTGACTAGCGTCGCGGAGAAGCTGCGGCCGGGATATTGCGGCAGGTCCAGCTTCGCTTTCTGCCCGGGCGCCAGCTCGGCTGCCAGGGCCTGCGGGACGCGGACATAGATGCGCACACGGTGCAGGTCCGAGACTTCAAACAATTGCTGACCACCGGCCCCAGCATTGATCAGGGCGCCAATGTCGGTGCTACGCGCCGTCACGACACCGTCGAAGGGAGCAACCACTCTCTTGAAGGACTCCAGAGCTTCAAGGCGGCGTACATTGGCCTGAGTCGCGTCGACGGCCGCCTTTTTGATCAGCGCGTCGCTTTCCTTCTCATCGGCGGTTTGGCGCGATACGGCCTCGGCCCCGACCAGCGTATGCCAGCGGCTGGCGGTCAGTGCCGCCAGCTTTTCGTTGGCCTTCGCGCTGACGAGGTCGGCGCGAGCCTGGTCGAGCTGCTGGTCGAGGTCCGGAGTGTCGATCTCGGCCAGTACGGCGCCAGCTCGGACTTGGGCGCCGATATCTTGGTTCCAGCCCTTGAGATAGCCGCTGATGCGAGCATAGATCTCTGCCTTGTTGAAGGCTTGGATGCTGCCCGGCAGGGTGACAGTCTCAGTCGCGTCGCCGTGGGCGAGGTGGGCTAAGGCGACGGTCGGAACCGCTTGAGCATCGCTCCAATGCTGTGCGGCATGAGCGTCATTGCTGCGCGCCAAGATTCCGTAAGCGGCCACCGCGGCGGCCAGTGCCGCGGTCGAGACGCCCAGCAGGATCAGCCGGCGGCGACTGGGAACCGTAATGGACTCGGGTGTCATGACATACTCCTATTACTTAGCCGCAGCCGGCGTGCTGGCAGGAGAGCGGGTAGCTGTGCGCCGGTCCTGCCAGTCGTGGGCAAGGCTGAAGAGTGTGGGAACGAGGAACAAAGTGGCGGTGGTGGCAAAGATCAGGCCGCCAATAACGGCGCGGCCAAGCGGCGCGTTCTGGCCGGGTTCGATAGCCATCGGCAGCATGCCGATCACCATCGCCAGCGCCGTCATCAGCACCGGCCGAAAACGGGTTCCACCCGCCTCCATCGCCGCCTCCCGCGGCGAGAGGCCCTCGGTCAGTTTTTCGCGGGCGAAACTGATCACCAGGATCGAGTTGGCAGTCGCGACACCCATGCACATGATCGCGCCGGTAAGGGCCGGCACCGAAAGTGTGGTGCCGGTAGCGAACAGGACCCAGACGATGCCTGCCAGCGCCGCGGGCAGAGCCAGTACGATCACGAAGGGATCGAGGAAGGATTGGAAATTGATGACGATCAGCAGATAGATCAGCACCACCGCGAAGGCCAGCCCGACCGTCAATTGCGCATAGGCGCTGGTCATAGTGGTGACCTGCCCGCGCAACTCGACATGGGCGCCGACCGGTAGCGCGCCGGCGGACTCATCGATAACACGCTGAATGTCCGACGCCAGCGCCCCGAGGTCACGACCGTATGGCGTCGCATAGATGTCGATGACGGGACGGATATTGTAATGGGTGACTACCGCGTCAGAACGCTCACGCGAAATGCTGGCCAGACCGCCGAGCAGTTGCGACGAGGAGCCCGAGGTCAGCGGCAGATTCTTGAGGCTGCTTAGCGTATCGAGATCGTGCTGCGGCGTTTGCGCCGAAATCGAGTAGGACACGCCCGTTTTTGGGTCCAGCCAGAAGGTCGGCGAGATCTGGTTGCTGCCAGCCAAGCTGTCGAGCATCGACGTGGCTGCGTCCTTTTCTGTTAGTCCGACCAGACCAGCCAGACTGCGATTAACGTCGATATTCAAGGTCGGCTGTTCGAAGGCCTGCTCAATGCGAGGATCGGCGATCCCGGCAACATGGCTCAATTTCTCCAACAGCTTGTCAGCATAGACCCGATCCGCAGCGAGATCGGAACCGACGATCTGTACATCGATCGGGGCCGGCACCCCGAAATTCAGCACCTGGCTGACAATGTCGGCCGGCAGGGAGGCGAAGCTGGTGCCGGGGAAGCGCTTGGGCAAGATCTCGCGCAGCGTCTTCACGTAGCCTGCAGTCGGCTGGTGATCGGGCTTGAGCGAAATCAGCAGGTCGGCGTCGCCAGCCGCAATGGTGCCAGAGTTGCCGTAGGCGAGATTGATGCCGCTGACCGGCAGGCCGATATTGTCGACGATGCCGTCCAGTTCCGTGGGAGGAATGGTCGCGCGGACGACCTCGTCGATGGCGGCACTCAGGCGGGTCATCGACTCGATCCGGATACCTGTGCGGGCGCGAACATGCATCTTGATCTGGCCGCCATCCAGGTCGGGAAAGAAATTGCGTCCGAGCAGAGGAGCCAGGCCGAAGCTCAGGAACACGATGGCGAAGGTGCCGACGATCACCGGCACCCGATGGCCCAGGCAGAGATGCAGAAGACCGCGATATACGCTGCGCACCGCTTCGAAACGGCGCTCGAAGCCCTGCTGGAAGCGCCCCAGCGGGCCGCGTGGCGCGGCGCCATGGGCATGCGGATCATGCGGCTTCAACAGGTAGTTCGCGAGGGTCGGCACCAAGGTGCGCGACAGGACGTAGGAAGCCATTAGGGCGAATACGACCGCCTCGGCCAACGGGCGGAACAGGAACCCTGACACGCCACCCAGGCCGAACATGGGCACGAAGGCGATGCAGATGCAAAGCAGCGACACGGTGGCGGGGACGACAATCTGCTGCGCGCCGTCGAGGATCGACGCCTGCACCGCTTTGCCGTGCTCGAGGTGCCAGTTGATATTCTCGATGGTGACGGTGGCGTCGTCCACCAGGATACCAACGGCCAGTGCTAGGCCACCCAGGGTCATCACATTGATGGTCTCGCCCAGAACCGACAATGCCGTCACGGAGGCCAGGATGGCCAGTGGGATCGATAGCGTGATGATCAGGGTCGAGCGCCAGGAGCCGAGGAACAGCAGGATCATCATGCCCGTCAGTGCGGCAGCGATGACGCCTTCGCGAATGACGGTGGAAACCGACTCCTTGACGAACACCGACTGATCGCCGACCGGGGTCAGTGTTAGACCCGCCGGCAGCGTCTTCTGTATGTCTGGAAGGCGATCGCGTACGCCCTTGATGATGTCGAGAGTCGAAGCCGAGCCGGTCTTGATTATGGTCAGTAGCACGGCGCTCTTGCCGTCGACGCGCACAACGTTGGTCTGGGGCGGGCTGCCGTTATGAACATCGGCAACATCCCGCATATAGACCACGGTGCCGTCAGCGGCTTTGACCGGCAGGTCGTTGAAGGTAGCGATCTGCTTGGGGGCGTCGTTGAGGTCGACCGTATATTCCAGATCACCGATCTTCTGGGTACCGACCGGCGTGATCAGATTTTGCGCCGTCAGAGCCGCCACCACATCGTTGGCGGACAGGCCGTGCGATTGCAGCGCCCTCTCATTGAGGTCGATCTGGATCTGGCGAACCCTACCGCCATACGGGGTGGGAATGCCGGCGCCCGGCACCGAAACGAGCTGCGGCCGGATAAAGTTCACCGCAAGATCGTTGATCTGGATTTCGGACAGGGTATCGCTCGACAGCGCCAACTGCAGGATCGGCACGCTGGACGCGTTGAAACTGATGATCTGCGGCGGCGTGATGCCGGCGGGCATCTGCTTAAGCACCGTCTGCGAGATGGCGGTGACCTGGGCCAGTGCCGTATCGATGCTGGCGCCCGGCTGGAAGAAAATCTTCAGGATGCCGACGCCGGTCAGCGACTGAGACTCGATATGTTCGATGTTGTTGACGGTTGTGGTCAGTGCGCGCTCGTAGGGATAGACGATGCGGCCGGACATATCGTCGGCAGGCAGGCCGGAATAGGTCCAGACCACGCTGACCACGGGAACACCGATATTGGGGAAGATGTCGGTTGGCGTCTTAAGCCAAGACGACAGGCCGAAAATCAGGACCAATAACGCCATTACAATGAAAGTATATGGGCGCTGCAGGGCAATTTTGACGATGCCAATCATGGAAAGACTCCAATTAGAACTTTCCACTCATATAGAAAATAATGAATCAAAAAGGCGATTAACAAGTTATTTATTTGGGAACGTCAAGATTGGAATCTTGACATAATGCTGGCCAGCCGAGCATTAATATATTTAATATTAAATTGATGTATCGAGCATGAAGCCGACGTTCTTCACTGATCGGATCAGCTTGATCTCTCCTGGCAGGTCGATCTTTTGACGTAGGCGGCTCATATGAACCGCAACTAGATTGCTCTCGGGGACGAAGCGGTAGTGCCACACGCCTTCCAGCAGCATAGCGCGCGACAGCACCTGGCCAGACCGGCGCATCATGAATTCCAACAGCTTAAATTCGCGGGGCAACAGGTCGATCTTGCGCCTGTCGCGGCTGGCGGAGCGATCGATCAGGTCTAGGGTTAGAGGGCCCGCGCGCAATGTGGTCTCGCGAGCTTCTTCCGGCCGTCGCAGCAGCGTCTCGATACGAGCGAACATCTCGTCAGCCACGACGGGTTTGCCAAGATGGTCACCACCGCCAGCCTTGTGGTTGTGGATGCTCTCGTCCACCGAAGCCGGTGCCCTCAGCACCAGCACTGGAAGATGAATACCTTCGTCTCTCATCTTCGAGATTAGCGACAAGCCGTCTGGTCCAGGCAGCGGCGGGCGGTCGATGCTGGCGGAAGCGGGGGCTTCGACCCAGATCGACGCCTGGGCATCAGCGCTAGGTGAAGCATGCTGCGGCCGATAGCCCAGGCTTTTCAGATTGGCTAGCATCTCTGTTGCCGTGTTGGGGTCGTCTTCAACAACGAGGACTAATGCGCTTTTGCTCATGACGCGCGCGGCCCATATGCTTGGCGATGATCGGGCATGAGGGCATGAACCAGGAACGCCATCGCTGCGAAGCCAGCCCCTGCCAGCGCTAGCCCCGGCCAGCCCCATCGCGCCACTGACGCCTGTCCTGCATGGGCGCCGAGAGCGCCGCCGAGAAAATAGAACGACATGAAAATCGAATTGAGGCGGCTCCGCGCCTGTTCGCCCAACGAGAACACTCGGGTCTGGCAGGCCACAATGCCAGCTCGATTCCCCACATCCAGGAGGACAACCACGACCATGATCAACCAGATACCGCTTTCGGCTCGCAGCAGCAGCAGACCGAAGGCAAACACTTCGAGAAGGCCTACGGCGAACAAGAGGGGCCTGGACCCGACTCTGTCGACTAGCCTACCGATGAAGGGCGACAAGGATATCCCGGCCACGCTCAACAGGCCAAAGGCCCCGGCGCCAGCAGCCCCCAGCATGTAAGGGGGCCGCGCCAGCAGGGTCGCCATGCTGCTCCAAAAAGCGCTGAACGCAGCAAAGATCAAGAACCCGGTCATGGAGGCCTTGCGCAAAACCGGCTCACTAACGAACAGATGCCAAAGCGATGCCAGCAATCGGGTGTAGCGGACATCCGTAGTGGCGGCGGCGTGAGGCAAAGTCCGCCACACGATGATCATCAGCATGACGTCTATTCCGGCAGCCATCTGAAACATGGTGCGCCAGCCGAACGCCGCCCCGATCAAGCCGCTCAGGCTTCGGCTTAACATGATTCCAGCGGAGAGGCCGCCGAGCATTATGGCCACGGTGCGCCCCCGCTTGTCGGGAGCGGTCAGGCCGGTCACCATCGGAATGACGATTTGCGCGGTGACGGCGGTGAGGCCAAGGGTCAGGCTGGCAATGCTGGCAATCCGCAGGCTGGGCGCCACTGAGCACAACAGGAAGCTTCCGATATTCGCGAGCAGCAGGGTCAAGATGAGGCGCCGGCGATCCATCCGGTCCCCAAGCGGGACGAACAGGATCAATCCCAGCGCATATCCGAGCTGAGTCGCCGTGGCGATGAGTCCGACCGTGCCGCTCGATTGACCGAAACTAGCCGCCATCAAGGGTAACAGCGGCTGGTTGTAGTAGATGGTGGCGACGGCCAGGCCGCAGGTGGCGGCCATCGGAAAAATCATCCGATCCGCGCTCTGAGCAACACTGGCGATCGCCTTGGTCATGACGCCACTCCCGCGATGTCAATGACCACCTTGCCCATGGCTTCGCCAGATTTCAGCCGACGATAAGCCTCCCCCGCGTTTTCCAGGGTGAACCGCGATTTGTCGAGAATCGGCCTAAGCTTACCCTCATCCGCCAGCACCGCGGCGGCTCGAAGGATCGCGCCATGGCGCTCGCGCCCCTCACCGGTCAGCAAGGGCAGCAGCATGAAGACCACATGAAGGGACAGAGCCTTCACGTGCATCGGCGAAAGATCGATCTCCGCCAGTCCGATGGTCGATATGACCTGCCCGCCATTCCGGGTCGCCTGAAATGATTCTTTGAGGTGCGAGCCGCCAATTGTGTCGAACACGACATCGAAGCCGGCACCGCCGGTCAGGCGTTCGGTGTAGGACTCGACGCTTTCCGCCCGGTAGTCGATGACATTCGCAGCACCCAACCGCGCGGCTTCAGCAAGTGATCGCTCGGACACCGTCGTCGAGACCTTCGCGCCACGGGCTACAGCGATCTGCAGCGCGACATGACCGACGCCCCCCGTACCGCCATGGACCAGGACATGCTGCCCGGGAGATACTCCCGCTCGATCGATGCCGTCGAATGCGGTGATCGCGACCAGCGGCAAAGCCGCCGCCTCACGCATCGATAACGACTGCGGCTTGAGAGCCAGCAGCCTGGCATCGGCCAGCACGAGTTCGGCCAGGGTGCCGTCTGAGCCGCGAACTCCACCGACACAGCCGAACACTGCATCTCCCGGCAGGAAGCCCGTTACCCCTTCGCCTACTTCCTCGACGATGCCCGCCACGTCGCAGCCGAGCGTGGCGGGAAGCGGAGGGCTAACCGACGCACCTTCGCACACACGAATGTCCACCGGATTGGCTGACGCTGCGACCGCCCGAACCAATACGGTGCCAGGCCTGACGATAGGAGCAGGGACATCCCCCAAGGACAGGCTTTGCGGTCCCGCATGCTCTTTCAATATGACGGCTCTCATGGCGGACGACCTCTCAGGAGCGCGGCGCGAAGCCGGAATAGGGCCGGAGCGGTGAAATCAATTGCGCCTGAAGGAACCCCGCGCTGGCGAGAGGTAGCGCGGCCAGTTTTTCCGCAACCTCCTCTTCCGACCCGGCTTCGACGATCATGCAGGCCCCGCCGGCACTGTCACCACGCAGCCAGATCTGCTGAACGAAGCGGTCCATGAAGTAGCCCCGCACGGTTTCAAATTCGGCTTCGCGGAGATCCGAGGGAACCGGAGTGCTCGCCTTATCGGGATGACGGGAAACTAAGGCCAGAAACTGCATCTTGTTCTCCATATTTCGCAGGAAGTCCTGCCAGCGATGGCGCCCAAACGTGCCCCGGGCACCATCGCCAGTTGAAAATCAGGCAATGGCGGCGATCAGTTCGTCCGTTGTCAGAATGGCGTGGGCGAAGGTCGGGCCGTTCAACTCATGGGCGGCGTGCATCATTTCGGGCTTAAACGCCGCGGTAGCATCACGCACCAACGTGACGTGGTAGCCGAGTTCCGAAGCGTAACGAGCCGTCGCCTCGATGCAGGTATTCGCCAGCAGGCCGACGACGATCACATGGGTGATGCCCTTCTGCTTCAGGCGGAAATCGAGATCGGTATTGGCGAATCCACTCGATCCCCAATGCTCCTGAACGACGACATCACCCTCCTGAGGCGCGAAATCCGGATGCCAATCACCACCCCACTCCCCGCGCGTAAAGGTGTGGCGGTCCATGATCTTCCGCTGGTTCGGCGTGGGGTGAGCCCAATCTTCGTAATCGCCCGGCTCCCAGCGACGGTGGGGCACGATGAAGACCGGGATTCCTGCGACACGAACTGCGATGTCGAGCGCGTGCAGATTGTCGAGCAGCCCGACCTCGTCGGCTATCGGCTCGATGAGAGGGAAGACCTTTCCGCCTTCCGACAGAAAGTCGTTGTAAGGGTCGACCAGCAAATAAGCGGTTCGATCCAGAGGGTACGAGGCGTTGGTCATGGACTTCTCCAGGAAATTGCGCGGTATTACACTGCTTATTTAATTACTATGATTTTCATAGCAAAGCATATTTCAAAAAATACGAGGCAGCCATGAGCGCAGCGCAACGCTCAAGACATGTATTCTGCAGAAACGTGTTTATAGATGTGGCAATAAATAAATGTTTATTAACTGAAATGCTTTCGTTTTTCCTGATAGATACTTTTTAATTTGATGGTCTTTTTTTCTGACATCGCCCACCCTGCAA
>Ga0213872_10002553_pt1 | contig 10607 bp, 9 predicted proteins | sample VelepicomBERX_R2_FD_160071 | JGI IMG/M metagenome (GOLD analysis project Ga0213872, IMG submission 160071) | Rhizosphere microbial communities from Vellozia epidendroides in rupestrian grasslands, the National Park of Serra do Cipo, Brazil - RX_R2 | ecosystem: Host-associated > Plants > Roots >... | reverse complement strand
AGAGTTTATCGGCGTCCTCCACCGCGACACCGATGAGGGGGAGGTCTCCTATTCCCTGAATATCAGTATCCTGGAAGAGGATCTGCCCAAGCTCGCTGGCTAAGCCGCGTAGCGCCGACCAACGAAGCCCCTTGGGGAAACCTGGGGGGCTTCGCCCATTTCTGGGGTATCGCCTTGCTATTTGTATCTGACTGGATACAATCTCTTCATGAACATCATCGAGCAGACCGAGGCGTTTTCCGACTGGCTCTGCTCTCTCAAGGATTTCCGGGGTAAGGCGCGGATCCTGGCCCGGATCAAAGCTGCCGAAGCCGGTAATTTTGGTGATCACAAATCGGTTGGCGATGGCGTGATGGAGATGCGGATCGATTTTGGTCCGGGCTCCGGCTCTATTACGGACGCCGTGGGAAGATCGTCTATCTGTTGTTGTGTGGCGGTGACAAATCCGCGCAGGACAAGGATGTCGCCAAGGCCAAGCAGATGTTCGCCGGGTGATCGGAAGGGAGGCTGCAATGAAGACCACGCAATTCGACGCCGCGGAATATCTCGATAGCGAAGAGACCATGGCGGCCTATCTGGAGGCATGCCTGGAAGAGGGGGGAGAGGATCTTTTCCTCTCCGCGCTCAAGGACGTTGCCCGCGCGAAGGGCATGGCCAAGATCGCCGAAGAGGCGGGGCTTGGGCGCGAGAGCCTTTATAAGGCGCTGTCACCGGGTGCCCATCCTCGATTCGAGACCGTTCGGCGGGTCGTGAAGGCTCTGGGTTTGAAAATCGCGCTCACCGCGTGACTCGTTCTCCTCAGGAAATCGCCGTTCGCAGCCGCGCCGCCAATACCTTGCAGAGCTGCATCGGGATTTCGGGCCGCTGATAGGCGAGACTGCGGAACTGATCGCGGTCCAGGGACAAGAGCTCGGCATCGGTATGAGCGGCGACGGTGGCCGAGCGCCGTTCCTCGTCGAACAAGGACATTTCACCGAACAACTGGCCGGGGCAAAGCTGGGCCAGTTCGCGGTCCTGTTTGCGCACCACCACCTCGCCGGTGAAGATGATGAACATCCGGTCGCCCACGTCGCCCTCGCAGACGATCTTTTCGCCGGGAAGATAGGTTTCCCGCTTCATCGCGGTGTCGAGAGCGAGAAGCTGGTCGAGGCTCAGTTCCGAGAACAGGGGGACCGATTTCAGGAAGGCAAGGCGGTTCATCAAGGGCTCCTCCCGGGCTGCGGCCCGGATGAAGGGATCGTCGGCGTCGCGCAACTCGGCCAGCAGCGCAGGGTCGGGGAGGCCGGCAGGCTGGTCCTCGAACAAGGGCAGCAGCGGCAGGACATAATGCCGGTGGGCCAGCGACGACAGGGTTTCGAGGGCATTGGCGCGGCTGCGCTCGTCGCCGGTACGGATGGCCGCGCGGACCACCCCGAGCAGCCGCCTGTATCCCAGGACTTCAAGGGCATGCAGGACAAAGCGGATGGCCTGATGGCTGGAATCCTCGATGGCAAGGCGCACCGAAGATGCCTCTTCCGGCAGGCGCCGGATCCAGGCGAGGTTGCGGGATATGGCGGGAAAGACGGAGGTGCTGAGGAATTCGCCGAGAATCGGGTCGGCGATATCGGGAGGGGCGGCGCCGATTCCGTCCATCAATTCGCAGACCACGTCGGCCGGAGCCCGAGGCAAAGCGGCTGAAAGGATCGCCAGACCGGCCGAACCGCGGCGGGCGAGGGCCAGCGCGGCGGCCCGGCGGATCGCCGATTCCGGGCTGGCCAGCGCGCGATCGGCGCGCAGAGCAAGCTCCTGCTCGGGCAGCGTTCGCAACAGAACCTCGGTGGCGGCGGCCCTGACCGGCGTTGCCGTGTCATTCAGCGCGTCCTCGACCCAATCCCGGGCCGAGGCGGGCGCCAGCGCCACCGCCCGGGACCGAACCGACGCGGCAGGATGGACGAGGAATTCCCGCAAAGCCGCCGGCGCGTGCAGGCCATAAGGGCCGCCTATGACGTCGAGCGCCGCGAGGGCGATTTCCTCATTAACGATCCCGGCGAGAATTTCCAGCGCCCGCGGCGGCGGCGCCAGCGTCAGCGCCGCCACTCCGGCCGCCGCCGCGGCTCTGACCCGCGGATCGGAATCCTCGAGGCCGGCGGGGTCGGGTTTTATGCCGCGCAGGGCCAGAGACTCGGTGGCCAGGGCTCGGGTCGCCGCCGCTCCGGAACTGAGCAGCGGTTGCAGCGCGGCTTCGGGGCATGCCGCCAGCACCTCCCGCGCCACCGGGCGCGGAACCATGGGCAGCGCGCGCTCCAACGCCGTCCGGTCGGGGATCATGTCGGCGCGGATCGCCAGTTCCAGCCCCAAAGCCACCGAATCGGGATCGTCGCTTCGCACCAGGGCTTCGATGTCCCGCCGGTATTCTTCCGGCAGCTTGAAGCCGTCGCCGAGTTGGTCGAGGTCGACACTGCCGTTCCGCAGCATGTCGAGCAGACTGCGCAGATAGCGTTTGCCGACCCCCGCCTGGGCCAGCAGATAAACAAGGGCCACGCCCGCCCCCAGCAGGGCGAGCGCCCGCAGCGGCAATACCGGTACTACGAGGAGGAGCAGCAGGCCGGAGGCCGCCAGGGCGATCGGATAAACTATGCCGTCATTGACCACTCTCACCCGTCCGACGAACCGATGCGGAACGGCGTTATAGGTCAGCGAGAAGACCGGCACGTTCAGGCTGTGTTCCAGCGGATAATAGTTGAGATGGGCGAGAATCGCCGCCGGCAGGCTTGATGAGGCGGCCAGGACGAGGAAGGAGGCGAGATTGATCGCCGGCGGGACCGCCACCATCCGGGCCACGCCGATCCTGGGGATCAGCGGGTTGCTGACCAAAAACACGATCAGAATCCCGGCCAGGTCGACCAAGGCGGTCATCTTGCCGAGGAAGGAGGCCAGGGCGCTTTCGTCGGGAAAACGCTGCGCATAGAGGGTGAAGGCCTCGAACTCCATCAGGCACTGGCCGAGGATGTTGACGAAGACCGCAACCATCATCAGCAGGATGATCGGGCGTCGGCGGCAGATCTTCGGGATCAGCTTGAGGCTTTCGCTCAAGCTTTCCTCGGTGCCGGACTCGATCTCGTCGAGCGGTTGCTCGCGCCGCGTCAGCCAGGCCAGATGGGCGAGCGCCACCCCCGCCAGCAGCGGCAGGAACAGGAAAACCCGGCGCGGCTCGATGAATTGGGTCAGGAACGTCACCGCCAGCGATCCGGCCATCGCACCCAGGCCGAGGGCGACGGTCATGGTTCCGCCATGACGCTTCCCCTCCAGAACGGTGAAATAGTCCGAGAAGAGGATGTAATAAAGGCTGTAGAGCATCTGCTCGCAGACGCTGATGACGATATAGAGCGCGTAATAGGCGCTCCGATCCTCACCCATGGCCAGGGCGGTCAGCGCCGTGGCGACGAGATAGACGACCAGCAGCCCGCCGAGGATCTTGCGGCGCGACCAGCGATCGATCACCGCCGAGAACAGGATCGACACCGGGATCGAGGCCAGGGCGAACAGCATGTAATAGACGGGGATCGAGCCGGCCCCCGCATGGGCGAGGAACAGCGAGGCCGCCATCGTCGAGCCGAAGGCGGCGGACATGGCGATCAGCGCCCCCAGCAGCATGAACTGCCAGGGCCGCGACAGAAAGCGATCAGCCAGGAACGAAGTCATGTGCCGGGTGGAATTGCTGGTAATCGCACAGCAATTCCTCGCCGGCGGCGATATCCCTGGTGGCGATCGTATCCACCTCGCAATCGGTATTGGGGCTGTCGCTGTGATTCATGAAGCGGGCGTGATCGCCGTCGAGGAAATAGACCTCGTGGCCGACTTCCTCGGGATAGGAATATTTGCGGACGAAGGACTTCGCCGGCTCGGGCAGGGCGTCGCGCTCGGCCTTGGTGAAGCGGCGGTCGATCCGGGGGTCGAAGCGCCAGATCGTCGTGCCGTTGGGGATCGGCTCGGCGGCGAACAGACCGATTCCGTGAACGGCGCTCGGGGCGAGGTAGGTCTTCACCAGCAGCATGGGGAATGGTCCTTCATAGAATGCAGCGTTCGTCTTCAGCGACATCCTCGCACCAGCAGGGCACCCCCAGCTTGATGAGATCCATGTCGTGATAGTTCAGGGTGAGCTGTTCGCCGCGGGCGATCGGGCGGATCGTCTCGACGACCAGCACGCCAGCGTCGCAACGACAATTGGGCTTGCAGGAATGATTGATGAAATCGATCCCGTCCGGAGGCGTGCCGGGGAAGGGCATGATGGCGTAAAGCCGCCCGTCGACCAGCTTGAGATGGATCGACATGGTGCCGTCCTGGCCGCGCCAATCGACCTTGCCGTCGGGGTCGACCGTAAAGACTTGAGCAATTCCGTCAAAGACGCCGACGACGTGATTGCCGGGAATGTCACGAAGCGCGAAGACGCCGTGCTGATCCGCGACGTCGAGAATTTCCACGGCGGTAAGATCTGTCCAACTCACCGCGTGTAACTCCCTCTCCAACTTGTGTCTCTGACGAAGCCGTCTTATCTTGGCCGTTCTTCTTTCCGGTTAGAAGTCCAATTTTCTCGTGATCTTCAAATGCAACATGCGGAGAGCTTGGCGGCTCGGCGGGGCGCTCCTCCTGCTTGCCATGGTCGCGCGGGCGCCATTGCGGGCGGAAGACGAGGTGACGCCGGGGCTGCAGGCCGGGCTGGCGCTGGTCGGGATCCATGATGACGCCGCGGGGGCCGGAACCCGCTCGCGCAAGACCGGCCAACCGATCCACGATCCGGCCTGGACCGACGGCTTCGTCAAGCCCTCGGTGACGGCTACGCTCGACGAAGGTGCCTATGGCGGGGTGTCGCTGATCACGGCCTGGACCTTGGGCAGCGGCGACGGCTATGCCCCGCCGGGCGCCCTCCAGTCCACCGTCGGCGGGTCCAGCCACACCGATGTCGAGACCGCCTATGCCGGCTGGCGCTCGGGGCCGGATGCCGGCAAGACCGCCGATGGCGTCGATCTCTCGGCGGGGCGCCAGGAATTCGTGGTCGGCGACGGTTTCCTGCTGGGCGACGGGCATTGGGATCGCGGCAAGGATGCCGGCTATTATTCGGGCGGCAGGCTGGCTTGGCGCAACAGCGCGATCGTCAGCCTCGCCCTTTTGCCAGTGCGCGCCGATCTGTTCTGGGTGAAGGGCGACGTGAATACCGGCGGCACGGCCATCGAAGGGATCAACACCGAATGGCTGGCCGGCGACCACGGAACCGTCGGCGCCGCCTGGATGCGGGTTCTGAACGACAATGTCCTAGAATCGGAATATCCCGCGCGGGCCGGAATGCAGCTTTGGGATTTCCGGGCGCAGGGCAATCCATGGCCCGAGCTGTTTCTGTCCGGGGAGATTTCCGGCGAGCACAATGGCGGCAGCCATGGTGTCCGCCAGCGGGCGACGGCCTGGTACGCGGAAATCGCCTACACCCTTGCTTCCGACGAGCGGGAGCCGACCATCGGCCTGCGGCGGGCTCATTTCGGCGATGGCTGGGATCCGCTGCATTATGGGGCGGTTCGCGGCTGGGGAACCTGGTTCATGGGCGAGATCGTCGGGGAGTACCTGCTGTTCAATTCTAACGAGGACGTGACGATGCTCTACGCCCGGCTCCGCCCTGCGGAAACGCTGGTGGTGGGGGCGGCGGGGTATCGCTTCACCTATGCGAAGCCGGCCATGGACAGCCGCGATTTCGGTATGGAGGCCGATCTCTATGCGATCTGGACGCCTATGCCCTGGTTGTCCCTTACACCGACCTTGGGCGTTTTCGTCCCCGGCCGCGGCGCGGCCGAGACCTATGGCGCGCGCCGCAACGGACAAGTGGCGGAAACCTTGGTCACCGTGAAGTTTTAGCGCATTTCGCGACGTTGGCTGGCCGTAAATCAAGTTACTTGCATAAGCCCCTCTAGATTGACCAAAATTCGTCAATGTGGATCGAGCGCGGTTGCCGAGGATGTCGATGGAAAAGGATTTTCTGACCGCCGATGAGGCGGCAAGTCTCTTGGGGGTCAGCTTGGCGACCCTTTACGCCTATGTGAGCCGCAAGGGGTTGCGAACCAGGCCAATCCCGGGGACGCGGTCGCGTGAATATTGGCGGGCCGATATCGAGCGCATCCGCAGCCGGGCCAAGCCGATTTCTCCTGTGCTCGGCGAACTGCAGTGCGAAAGCGAAATCACCCTGATGAGCGAAAGCGGCCCCTATTATCGGGGGGCAAGCGCGATCGACCTCGCTGAAACCGCCTCGCTCGAACAGGTGGCCGCCCTGCTGTGGGAGGCCGATGACCAGGATCTTGCCAAGTCTTCTCCGCCGCGCAGCGATAGGAATTTTGCGATGCGCGATGGGGCTCTGACGGGAGGCTCGGGTATCGACAGGGCAATCGCCCATTTTTCATTTCTCGAGCAAGCCAATCCCAAATCATTCGATTTGTCGCCGACGGGGATGGGCCGAACCGGCATGGACGTCATTCGCTGGCTCACCGCGATCCTGATGCGGCAGGGCGAGGCTTCGGCCGATCCCATTCATGAGCAGTTCGGCAAAATGCTGAAGCTGCCGGCAGAACTGACCGATCTGGCGCGCCGCATCCTGGTCCTGTCGGCCGATCACGGACTCGAAAAGAGCACCTTCGCGGTTCGCGCCGTCGCCAGTACCGGGGTCACGCCGTGGCGCGCGGTCGCCACGGGCCTGACCGTCGCCGCCGGCCGGCGCAGCAAATTCGGCTATAGCGACGCGGTTCGGCGGTTTTTGAACGACATTCTCTCGGCGGGCAATCCTGAGGAGCCGATCATTCAGCGTCTCCGCGAAGGCGAGGCCCTTCCGGGCTTCGCCAGCTCGGTCTACACCCACGGTGATCCGAGGGCCCAGGCGGTGCTCAGCTATTGCGATGGTATCTTCGCGCGGGATCCCGCCTATGGGCGCTTCAAGCAGGCAATGCACATGGCATTCGAGCTTCAGGAACTCAAGCCGGCCTTCCTGTTGGCGGCGGGCTTCGTCGGGGTGAGGCTGGGGCTCCTGGACCTCGATTCGGCGAGTGCCGCGGCCCGGCAGGAACTGCCGCCTTTCCTGGTCGGCCGCTCGGTCGGCTGGATCGCCCATGCGATCGAGCAATACAAAATCGGCGAGGCGGAACGGACGGAACTCCTCTATCGCGGCCGTCTGCCGGACAAGCTCCAGGCATAAGGCTGGAAAAGGTAGCGATGGTCGCGTGAGATAGCCCTTGAACCATCATCGCCGCGACCATCAACCATCGGTTACGACGCCTGCCCCCAGGCCTTCCTAACCGATCTCGACGTCAAGCAGCCTTGCATATTGCTGGCCGCAATGCATGTCCCGCTCCCCCAGCCAGCCCTGTGGCTTGGCGCGGGGATAGGACACCTTGATCATCCGCAGCGAATCGACCGGTATCCGTTTGACCTGCTCTGGATCCGTTCCGAAAAGCTGCGCAAACAGATCGGGGCCCAGGCCGGATCCGTCGCGATAGCGCCTGTAATTCTCCTCGCCATTGAAAAAGAGATCGATCGTCACCCAGAACGGACCCGCATTCTTGGAGCGGACGTGGCGGCAGACTTCCTTGACCTTAGACATGTTCAATCCTTTCGCTGCCGGCGCGCTGCACCGCGAGGTCGGTCCACTCCACCCGGACCAGTTCCAGCCCGTCGGTGGTGTGTACCACATGGTTCAAGACGAATTCGTAGACCTGGCCCCGGGGGATTTCCGCCGGGGTGAAGGGGAAGGCGTAGCTCGGCAACTCGATCCCCGGGCGCAGCGGCATATGGAAGAAATAGGGGTTGCAGGCCTTGGCCATCCGATCGGCCAGGTGCTGGTCTCGCGCGGAGACGACGAAAACGACGCCGACATCCCGGGGCGGCGGCGTATCCGCCGGCACCGGGCGGCCCGAGGTGCCGTTCCAGCCATAGATCCTCAGCGAGAGATGGAAGCGCCCGATCTCTTCGGGAAACATCTTCTCGATGCGCTGCGTGAGGAGCCCCTGCATCTTGCCGTGAAACTCGTCGAGATTGGCCAGCACCAACGGGTCTTCGATGCCGATGATCATGATGGTCTGGAAAAGGCCGCCGCGGGCGCCCTCCAGTTTCATGGTGTAGGGCATGGGCACCCACTTCGAGCCGCTGACCCGCGTAATGCGGTCATTCACCCAGCGATAGTCGGCGTCGGCGACATCGAGGATTCCGCCCGGCTCGATCAATCGGATCGGGTCGCTGTTTTCATAAAGCATGTGCGCCGACACGCTTTCCGGGGAGCATTGGTTGCGAAGATCCAGCGGCTCAACGTCGAAAGCGTCCTTGCCGACGCGAATCAGCACGCCGCCGCCCTGCAGCGGGTTCACGGTGCATTGCCCGCCGCATTCGGCGACCTTGGCGGCGTGCCAGGCCGGGCCGGCGCCGGCTCCCATCATGAGAGGGACCGCGGACAAAACCGCCGTATCGGTGGTGCGCCCGCCCAGGACGATGTCCGCGCCGGCTTCCAGCGCGGCGATATAGGGCTCCGCTCCCATCAGGGCGACGATGTGCTGGCAGGACTCCAGCGCCTCGTCGGTCACCGGGCCGAGCGGCGCCAACGGTGAAATCTTTCCTTCGGCATTCTTCGCCTTCAAAACGGAGGCCTGCTGACCGCTATAGAGGCAGGCGATCTTCGGCTCGATGCCGAGTTCTCCGGCGATCTCGATCGCGATGTCGCGGGTCCAGTCGACGCCGGAATCGGTGCCGCTGGTTCCGCAGCTTCCCACCAGGAGAGGGATTTTGGCCCGATGCGCCTCGGTCATCAGCACCGTCAAATCGCGCTTCACGGCTTCCCGGTTCATTTTGGAAACGCCGCGGGCGAGGTAGGAGGGGCCGCTGTCGGTCGACCCGGAATCCACCCCGATGGCCTGCGCGCCGCGCGCGATCCCATATTGGACATGTTCCGGCTCAACGCCGCCCCCGAGCATCCCGACGGGGACGATGACGGTGACCTCGTCAGGGAGCCGTTCCGATTTCTGCACGATGTTCATCCTTGTATGGAGGGGGGATTTCGATCGAGGGCGACGCCTCTGGTGCGGGGGCCCAGCAGGCCGACGGCCAGCGCCGCGACGATCATGCTGCCCGCGATGAAGACGAACACACCCAAGGGGCCATAGGTCTTGAGCAAGACCGATACGGCGACGCTCCCGAACACGATCGCCAGCCGGCCGAACGAGTAGACGAAGCCGACGGCGCGCGAGCGGATCGGCGTCGGATAAAGCTCGGCCTGATAGGCGTGATAGGAAAAGGACAGCAGGACGGTCGACGTCGTGATCAGCATCCCCAGAACGATCAGGGCGGTCGGATCGGTCTGCTGCGAAAAGAGCAGGCCAAACGCCGCGACGCCGATGCAGGCGGCCACGATCAGCCATTTGCGCTCCACCCTGTCGGCGAGGTCGGCAAAGACCAGCGGCGTGATCGGATAGGTCACGGCGATCAGGGTGGAATATTGCAGGCTGTTGACGAAGCTGACCCCTTGCGAGGCGAGCAAGGTCGGCATCCAGGTGTTGAAGCCGTAAAATCCGAAAGTGTGGAAGATGTTGAGGAGAATCAACATGATCGTCGATCTGAGGTGGCCGCCGCGGAAGATCTGCCTCAGCCCTTCCGCTTGCGGCGGCGTGGGCTGGGCTGCGTGCCAAGGTGGCAGCGGTTCGTCACAAGCGGCTTCGAGTTCGGTGACCACGTCATTCGCGGCGTCGAAGCGGCCCTGCGCCGCCAGCCAGCGCGGAGACTCGGGAATCCTGCGCCTTATCCACCAGACGATCGCGGCGCCCAAGGCGGGCAGGATCGTCACCCAGCGCCAACCCGCCAGTCCGAGGATGGTCTCGGGCATCACCAGCCAGCTCAGCATCGCCGCCAAGGGGATGGCTGTCAGTTGAAGGCACTGGTTGAAGGCGAAGGCTTTCCCCCGGCTTGAGCCGGGAACCAGCTCGGTGATGAAGGAATCGATGGTAACCAGTTCGAGCCCGATGCCGATTCCGCTGATGAACCGCCAGGAATCGATGGCGAAGGCACTGCTCTGTGCGGACATGATGAGGGTGCCGATCGCATACCAAAGCAGCGAGACGGTGAAAATGAGGCGGCGGCCGAAGCGATCGGCGATTTTTCCCAGCCCTGCCGTACCGATGAAAAGCCCGGCGAAGGTCGCCACCGCAAAGGCGGCCTGATCGGTCAGGCCGGCCGCACCTTTGACCGGTTCATGGAAGATCCCTGCCTGGATCAAACCCGGGGGGAGGGTCGCCGTCAGTCCCAGATCGTAGACCTCGAAAAAACCTCCCAGGGAGAGCAGCGCGACGAGCCGCCAGCTATGCCTCGACATGGGCAGGCGGTCGAGGCGCGCGCTGATGGCGCCGGGGCTTCCGCGGTGAGGGGGAAATGCGTTGTCCATGACCTGTAGCGGACCCTCCGTCAGAATTTGTAGCGGGTTTGGACGCCTACGATCCGCGCCTTGGTGAGCGGCGAATCGGTCGCCGGCGGATTGCGCCCGACGATATCGATGGTGTTGATGCCGATAACCACCCTGTTCAGCAGGTCTTTGCCATAGAGGGACAGCGACGTGCGATCGT
>Ga0213872_10002552_pt1 | contig 10608 bp, 8 predicted proteins | sample VelepicomBERX_R2_FD_160071 | JGI IMG/M metagenome (GOLD analysis project Ga0213872, IMG submission 160071) | Rhizosphere microbial communities from Vellozia epidendroides in rupestrian grasslands, the National Park of Serra do Cipo, Brazil - RX_R2 | ecosystem: Host-associated > Plants > Roots >... | reverse complement strand
TTCCAGCACCGCCAGCGACTCGATGTCAAGATGATTGGTCGGCTCGTCGAGGATCACCAGCCAAGGCGGCCTTTCCCCCGACAGCACGCAGGCCAGACCGGCCCTCAGCCTTTCACCGCCGGACAGAGTGCCGACCCTGCGCTCGGCATCGCGGGCGCGGAAGGCGAAGCGGGCGCAGGCGGCATGCGCTTCGCGGTCCGCTAGACCGGGGTTAAGGCGGCGGAAATTGTCGAGGATGGTCGCGCTCCGATCGAGCAGGCCGACATGCTGGTCTAGCATCGCGATCCGCCCCTCGGCGCGCCGCATCTCGCCGCCGGCTTGTGCCAAAAGACCCGCCGCCAACCTGAGAAAGGTCGTCTTGCCGGCGCCGTTGGGGCCGGTGACGGCGATCCTTTCCGGTCCTTTGAGGGTGAAACTCCACGGCCCGAAGCGACGGTCGCCCGCCGCGACCCGGACCTCCTCCATCGACAGCACTTCGGTTCCGGCCCCCAGGCCGCTGGGCGGCAGTGCGATGGTCAGCGGCGTCAGCACCTCGACCCTGGCGCGGGCGTCCTCGGCCTTCCCCACGGCCTCGTCCACCCGCCGCTCGCCCAGGCGCCGATCGCGGCCACCGCTGTTCTCCGCGCGCTCCGCTTGCCGTCCCAGCAGGATCCTCGGCTCGCTGCCCTTGGCGGCGAAGGCGCGCCCCGCCTTGTCGCGGCGGTCCTTGACCTCGCGCTGGCGCTGCATCGTCCGATGCGCCTCGCGCAGCTCGCGCCCCGCGCGGTCCAGCTCGCCGGCTGCCAGGGCCAGTTCGGCGTCGCGCGCCTGCTCGAATGCCGACCAGCCGCCGCCGACGATACGAATCCCCACCGGCGTCAATTCGACGATGCGATCCATCGTCTCCAGCAGATCGCGGTCATGGCTGGCCAGCAGAACGCCGCCCGGCCAGCCTTGCACTAGCGCTCGGATCGCCGCGCGGCCGGCGGTGTCGAGGTTATTGGTCGGTTCGTCGAGCAGGAGAAGGTCGGGCGCTTCGATGCGCAAGCGGGCGATGCCGATGCGGGTCCGCTCGCCGCCCGACAAGGTGGCTATCGGCCTATCCAGATCCAGGGCTGGCAGGCCGGTTACAGCGAGGGCTTGCTCGGCGCGGGCTTCCAGGCTCCAATCCGCCTCGGCGAAATCCTCCTCCCCGCCTTCACCGGCCAGCACGCGCCGAAGCCGCGCCAATCCAACGGCAATGCCTAGCGCCTGGGCAACGGACAGATCCTCGTCCCATTCCTGCACCAGCATGCCGGCGCAGCCGGAGCGACGCACCGATCCCGCCGCCGGTTCGGCGTCGCCGCAGGCCATGCGCAGCAGGGTGGATTTGCCCGACCCGTTGCGGCCGACCAGCCCGACGCGCTCGGCGCCGATCGACAGAGTGAGGTTTTGGAAGAGGGTTTCGCGCTCAGGCGTCGCGGCGGAAACGGACTCGAAGATGAGAAAGCTGGTCATGGCACACCGAAGAACAGGACGAGACAAGGCGATTCGCGTTGTTCATCCGGTTATTCATCGTGCCATTCCTCCTAAATCGAGCTGCTATGTTAAAGGCTTAGCGCCGTCCGTTCAACTCGCGCGACGGCAGGTTCCAAGCGCGCTGATATCCCACCACATAGACTGCGAACATCACCGCGAAGGCAGCGTAAAAAACCGTGTCAGGCACTTCGGTGCCGGTGGTGAAGGAATAGGCGACCAGGACGGCGAGCAGGACCGAAGCGCTGGCGACGATGGCCCAGAAGCCCTGGCGGGTGAATTTCTCGAAGGCGGCGATATAGCGGTCGCGCTCGGCGGCGCTGACTTCGATCGGCTCGCCCACCGTGTGCTTGCGATAGACGAACCCGTCGCCGCGCGGTTCAAATTGCGCCGCGAACATCTTCCTCTGCCGCTCAAACCCGATCATGACCCGCTCCAAAGCTCACCCAAGGCAGTCATATAGCCTTACGGCGGCAGTTCGCGCCAGGGGTTGCCGCCGCACCGCAACCAGCGCAGCGCGTCGGTCCAGAACCCGCCGGCATGGCTGTCATGGAACAGATTGAAGTGGCCGATGGTGGCACGGTGGCTGGTCGGCGCGCTGCCTTATCCCGCCAGCACCTGATCCGCCACATACGGATTGGTCCGCCGCTCGCGGCCGAAGGTCGAGGTCGGGCCGTGGCCGGGCACGAAGGTCACGTCGTCGCCCAGCGGCCACAATTTGCCGGTGATGGCGTTGACCAGATCCTGGTGGTTGCCACGCGGGAAATCGGTGCGGCCGATCGAGCCCTGGAACAGCACATCGCCGACGAAAGCCACCCGCAAGCCGCGATGAAAGAACACCACATGGCCCGGCGTATGGCCGGGGCAATGCAGCACCTCGAAACTCTCGCCGCCGACGGTGACGGTCTCGCCATCCTCCAGCCAGCGGTCGGGCGTGAAGCGCTTGCACCAGGGCATGTTGTATTGCCGGCCGGCATCCTCGATGCGGTCGATCCAGAACTGGTCGTCGGGATGCGGTCCCTCGATCGGCACGCCGAGTTCGGCGGCGAGGTCGGCGGCGGCCCCGGCATGGTCGAGATGGGCATGGGTGATCAGGATCTTTTCCAGCGTCACGCCATTGGCCGCGATCACCTCGCGCAGCCGGTCGGCATCGCCGCCGGGATCGACCAGCGCGCCGAGGCCGCTCGACGGATTCCAGATCAGGGAACAATTCTGCTGAAAGGGCGTCACCGGGATCACCGCGACGCGCAAGGGAAGGTCTTCGCTCATCGGGCGATCCTACTTTAAGATATCGGGATGCGCATCCTTCTCACTGGCTCCTCCGGCTGGCTCGGCCACCATCTCACCGGCCTCGACGTGGCGCCGGGCCGCGACACCGATATTCGAGGCTCCTTCGCCGACAAGGCCCTGGTCGAACGGATTTTCGGCGATCACGGCATCGAGGCGGTGATCCATGGCGGCGCGCTGCACAAGCCCGACATCGCCCGCCACGCGGCGCAGGACTTCGTCGACGTCAATGTGACCGGCACGCTGACCCTGCTGGAAGCGGCGGCGAAGGCCGGACATGACCGCTTCGTCATGACCTCGACCACGTCGCTGATGATCAGCCGGGCGATCCGCGACGAAAGCGGCCCCGCCGCCCATTGGCTGGACGAGACCGCCGGCCCGCTGGAGCCCCGCAACATCTATGGCGTGACCAAGCTGGCCGCCGAGGGGCTGTGCCGGCTGCACGCCATCGAGCACGGCCTCAATTGCGTGGTGCTGCGCACCAGCCGCTTCTTCCCCGAGGAAGACGACACTCTGCGCGACCTGTCCGGCCCCAATCTCAAGGCCAACGAATTCCTGCATCGCCGCCTGACCGTCGAGGACGCCGCCGAGGCCCATGTCGCCGCGCTGAACAGCGCGCCGGACATAGGCTTCGGCCTGTTCGTGATTTCCGCACCGCCGCCCTTCGAGCGCTTCGAGGCGGAAGAACTGAAACGCGACGCCGCCGCCGTGATCGCCCGGCATTTTCCCGAAGCGCCGGACCTCTATGCCCGGCAGGGCTGGCGCCTGCCGCGCAGCATCGGGCGCGTCTACGATCCGTCGGCGGCCAAAGCACGGATGGGTTTTTGCTGCCGCACCGATTTCGCCGCGATCCTGGCGGCGTTGCGTGACGGCGGTCCCCTGCCCTTCGCGCATGATCCGGACTATGTCTCGCCGATTTTGACCGCCCGCGCTTGATGTGACGCAAAGTCCGGCGGGCGCGCCGGGCGTTAAGTGGTGGCATGAGCGACGAAACAGCCCCGCCCCTGCCGCCCCTCAAGCTCCGCCGTCTGGCGATCGACGCCTATGGCGAGGTGGTGGCCTATCTGCCCCGCCATTCCAGCCTCTATCGCGCGGCGGACTTTCAGGCGCTGTCCAAGGTCGAGCTGGTGGCGGGAGACAAGCGGCTAGTCGCGGTCCTCAACATCGTCGAGCGCAGCGACTGGCTGGCGCCCGAGGAGGTGGGAGTCTGCGAACTCGGCTTCCGGCTGCTCGGCCTTCCCGACGGCTCACCCGTCGGCGTGGTGCAGGCGCCGCCCGCCAAAAGCCTCGACCATGTCCGGCGCAAGATCCAGGGCCACGAACTTACCCGCGCCGAGTTGGGCGAGATCATCCGCGACATCGCCGACCATCGCTACGCCAAGACGGAAATCGCCGCCTTCCTGATTTCCTCGGCAAGCTTTCTGTCGACCGAGGAGGTACTGGGCCTGACCGAGGCGATGGCGGCGGCGGGAAGCCGGATGGATTGGGGCGACGGCATGGTCGTCGACAAGCATTGCATCGGCGGAATCCCGGGCAACCGCACCTCGATGATCGTGGTGCCGATCGTCGCCGCGCATGGCCTCACCATCCCCAAAACCTCGTCGCGAGCCATCACGTCGCCGGCCGGGACCGCCGACACCATGGAGGTCTGCGCCCGCGTCGATCTCGGCATCGAGGCGATGCGCGAGGTGGTCAAGGCGGAAAAAGGCTGCCTGGTCTGGGGCGGGCACGTCAATCTGTCGCCCGCCGACGACAGGCTGATCGCCGTCGAGCGCCCCCTGATGAGCGATACCGCCGAGCAGATGGTGGCGTCGATCCTGTCGAAAAAGCTGGCCGCGGGATCGCGCCAGATCGTCATCGACATTCCGGTCGGCCCCAGCGGCAAGGTGCGCGACCGCGCCCAGGCGGTCCGCCTCAAGAAATTGTTCGAATATGTCGGAGACCGCATCGGTCTTTGTCTCGACGTGGTGATCGGCGACGTGCTCCAGCCGGTAGGGCGCGGCATCGGGCCGGCGCTGGAGGCGCGCGACGTCCTGAAAGTGCTGTCGAACGAGGCGGACGCTCCGGCCGATCTGCGCGACCGCGCCTTGCTGCTGGCCGGGCGCATCCTGGAATTCGATCCCGCGCTGCGGGGCGGCGCGGGTGTGGTGCGCGCCGCGGAATTGCTGGCCTCGGGCGAAGCGCTGGAGAAATTCCTGAGAATCGTGGACGCCCAGGGAAAACCTCCCGCCGCGGTTAGCCTCGGCAAGCTGCGCCATGAAGTCCGCGCGCCGCGCGACGGCACTGTGGCCGCGATCGATTGCTTCCGCCTGTCGCGCATCGCGCGTCTCAGCGGCGCCCCCAGCGACAAGGGCGCCGGCATCGACCTGATGAAGAAGCTCGGCGACACCGTCGAGCAGGGCGAGCCGCTCTATCGGATCCACGCCTGCCTGGCGGCCGATTTCCATTTCGCGGTGGGCACGGCGGATGAGGATTCCGGCATGGTGATCGAGGGGACACGATGAGCGCCACACTGCACGCCTTTCCCGACGACATGGCCGCCGCCAGCGCCCTGGCCGAAGCGTTGGCCCTGCCCTGCCACACCATCCGCCGCCGCCATTTTCCCGACGGGGAAAGCCTGGTCCGGGTCCACACCGAATCCGGGCGGCCGATCCTGTTCCGCCGCCTGAACCAGCCCAACGGCAAGCTGTTCGACCTGCTGCTGGCCGCCGACGCGCTGGCCCAGGCGACCGGCGCGTGCCCGGTCCTGGTGGCGCCCTATTTGCCCTATATGCGGCAGGACGCCGCCTTTCACCCCGGCGAGGCGATCAGCCAGAAAGTGTTCGGCCGCCTGCTATCCGAAGCCGTGTCGCGCGTCGTCACGGTGGATCCCCACCTGCACCGCACGGCCGCGCTGGACCAGGTCTTTCCCGGTCTCCAGACGGTAACCGCGACCGCGGCCCCCCTGTTGGGAGCGCTGGTGCCGAAGGGAAGCCTGGTGGTGGGACCGGACGCCGAATCCGCGCCGCTGGCCAGGGATGTCGCCATCGTCGCCGGATGCGACTGGACCGTGATGCATAAGGTCCGCCAGGGCGACCATGCCGTCGAGGCGGGTTTGGATTACGATGGCCCCCTGGCGCAGCGGAACGTCGTGCTGGTCGACGACATCTGCTCGAGCGGCGCCACCTTGGCGAACGCGTCGCGCCTGCTTCTGACGGCCGGCGCCCGATCGGTCGAGGCGCTGGTCGTGCACGCGCTCCACGACGAAGCCGCCGCCCTGCTGATGCGGCGCTCGGGGCTGGCGCGCCTGCGCAGCACCGATTCCTTGGATCATCGGACCAACGCGGTGCCGCTCGCCCCGCTTCTGGCCGAGGCCCTGAGGGGAGTATTGCGATGACCCCGACCCTGACATTCCTGGGTGCGGCGGGAACCGTGACGGGCTCCTGCACGCTGATCGAATTCGCCGGCCGCCGCGTGCTGGTCGATTGCGGCATGTTCCAGGGGCCCAAATCCCTCAAGGAACTGAATTATCGCCCCTTTCCCTTCGTGCCGGCCGAGATCGACGCGGTCCTGCTCACCCACGCCCATATCGATCATAGCGGACTGATCCCCAAGCTGTTCAAGGAAGGCTTCAAGGGCCCGGTATACGCCACCGAAGGCACCCGCGACCTGCTGGCCTATATGCTGCCCGATTCCGGCTATATCCAGGAAACCGAGGTCGAGCGCCTGAACAGCCGCCGCGACCGTCACGGCGAAGAGCCGCTCGAACCGATCTATCGGCGCATCGACGCCGAGCAGTCGCTGCGGATCGTGACGCCGATCGGATTTGGCGACTGGATCCCGGTCATTCCCGGAGTGAAGGCCCGCTACTGGCCGGCCGGCCACATCCTCGGCGCCGCTTCGATCGAAATCGACTTCACCACCGGCAGCCGCTCGGTGTCGGCGCTGTTCTCCGGCGACATCGGAACCACCGATCACGCCTTGCATCGCCGGCCTGAAGGTCCGAAGGGCATCGATTATGTGGTCAGCGAATCGACCTATGGCGACCGCGTGCGCGGCCCGGTCACCGCCGAAATGCGCCGCCGCGCCCTGCTGGAGGACGTGAAGACCGCGCTCTCCCGCGGCGGCGTCCTCGTCATTCCGGTCTTCGCGGTCGAGAGGACGCAGGAACTGCTCTACGACCTCGGCCTGCTGATGCATCGGGGCGACCTCCCGATGACGCCGATCTTTCTCGACTCGCCGCTGGCGACCCACGCCACCGAAGTCTTCAGCAAGCATCTTCGCGAATTGGGCGATGCCGCGGCGCACCCCCATCCTTTCGACGGCCCGCAGGTTCATTTCGTCGAAACGGTCGAGCAATCGGAAAAACTGGCCTCGCTGACCGGCGGCGCCATCATCATGGCGGCCAGCGGCATGTGCGACGCCGGGCGCATCCGCCACCACCTGCTGAACCATCTGTGGCGCCCGCAATCGACGGTGCTGATCGTCGGATACCAGGCGCCCGGCACGCTGGGCCGGCTGCTGCTCGACGGCGCGCAGGCGGTGCGGATCATGGGCCACGAGGTGCTGGTGCGCGCGGCGATCCGGGAAATCGACATCTATTCCGCCCATGCCGACCAGAGCGAATTGATCGATTGGGTGAAAGAGCGCCTGCCGGTCCGCCGGGCGGTCATTCTGACCCATGGCGAGGCGACGGCGTCCACGACCCTGGCCGAGCGGCTGGCAGAGGCATTGCCCTCTGGATTGCCCGTCCTCGTCCCCGCCCTCGGCAACCGCCTGGCGCTGGATCCCGCAGCGGCGCCGATGCTCGAGGCCGGCACGCCGCCGATCTCCGCCCCGGACCTGGCGAGGCAGGATTGGCACAATCTGCGCTCGCGCTTTCTGCTCGATCTCAGCGAAGCCCTGCGGCGCGCGCCGGACGACCGGGACCGCGCGCGGCTTTTGGCGGATTTGCAGGAACGGCTGCCCGCCCGCCGCTGATCAGCGGCTCTTGCGCGGACGTTTCTTGCGCCCTTCCTTCTCGCCTTCCTTGCGCTCGACGAACAATTTGCCGGCCTGCAGAGCGGCGACGCGGTTGACATAGGTGCCGCACTCGAAGGATTGCCCCTCGAAAATCACGGTCAGGGCGAATTTGTCGGGGCCGAGCTGCTCGACCTTGATATCGGATTCTGTCATGGCCCCACCCTATCCCGCTTTCCGCTTCAGGTCAGGCGGAAAGCTGTGCGCAGCGCCCCCCAACGCTTGCCGCCGGCCATGATCGGAACGTCGATCTCCTTGACCAGCGTGACAGCCCCATCGCCCATCTGGCGGGCATAGATCTGGACCAGCGGTTTGGCGCACCGCGCCGCCAGGATACCGGCGCGGTCGTCGAAGATGCGGCGATTGCTGCAATGGTCGGCGTTCCAGGCCAATTCGCCCGGCCGCTGCGGCTCCGAAAAGATGCGGTTATGGACGCCGACATAGCCGTTGCGGTCGGTCGGGCAGCAGAAAACGATCTCTTTGTCCCGCTCCAGCACCGATTCGATGACCGCCGGGAACAGCTCCTCGGCGACAGACAGGTGACGAGCGACGAACTGTGCCGGCGCCGAGCCGGGAATCAGCCGATAATCGATGTCGAAGAGGTGGCGCTCGCTGATCCGCCCATCGGACAGCGCCCGGCTGAGCGCCGCGGAAAGTTCGGCCGCCGCGGCGGCGGCGCGGGCGATACGGGCCTCGTCGGCCTCGCGCACCAACGCGATCTGCCGTTCGAGCGCGACGGCCTCGGCCGGAGCGCAGGAGACGAACTTGACGTGCACGCCCATGCCGCTTTCGGTGATGAAGCGGACCGGCAGCGTTCCGACTCCTTCGAGGGCAAGCTCGCCTGTCGCTCCGCGCAGCCCCTCGCCCAGCGGCTCTGTCTCGGACCTGACCAGCAGCGCCCCGCCCGCGGAAACATCGCCGGTGAAGCCCTTGAGCGATTGGTCCCCGATACGGGCGGAAAAACGCAAGGCGGCCGAAACGCGCTCCTCGATCTGGCGGTTGCCGCCGCCGGAGTTGCGCAGCACGGCGAACAGGCGCTTTTGCAGCATCTGGATCTCGCGGTCGACCTTGTTGGACATCTCGCGGACGCGTGTCGCGGTATTGGAGGTGGCCTGCACCCCTTCCAGCACGCGGCCGACATGCTCGCTTACGATCTCCGCCTGTTGCGACGCCTGGACCGCGCTGCCGAGAATTTCGCCGGTCGCGGCGATCTGCTCCTCGGCGGCGCGCGCCACCTCGCGCGAGATCTCGTCGATCGAGCGGATCGTCTCGGCCACCTCGTGCACAACCTCACTGGCGTCGCGCGTGGTCCGGCCGATGCCGTCGGCCTGCGTCCGCACGTCGCCGATGCCCTGTTCGGTCTTCTGGGCCAGACTCTTGACCTCGTCGGCAACCACGGCGAACCCCTTGCCCGCCTCGCCGGCCCGCGCCGATTCGATGGTGGCGTTGAGGGCGAGCATGCGGGTCTGGCCGGCGATGGCCTGGATCATCGACACCACCGAACCGATTTCCGCGCTGGAGCGGGTCAGGCTCTCCATCCGCTCGGACGCCGCATCCGCCTGCGCGCGGGCATTGTCGGCCAGTTGGCTGCTGTTGCTGATCTGCGACGAGATGGCGCGGCTGCTGGCTTCCAACTCTTCGGTGGCGCCGGCGACGGTCTGCACATTGGCGGCGGTGGTGTCGATGGCGACGCCGACCTTGTCCGTCGAGACGTGCAGGTCATCGGCCACCATCTGCAATTGGGCGGCGCTCTCCGACAGCAAGGCGGCCTGGATAGTAATGTCGCCGACGGTGTCCCGCAGCTCGCCTTCGAGGATCTCGGTCAGCGTCATCATTTCGGTTTTGAGCTGGCACTCGGCCCGCCGCGAGAATTCCGCGCGTTCGAGCATCGAATAGGTCACCTTCGCCCGCATCGAGCGCAACAGCGCGTCGGCATGCCGGAACTCCGCCACCGGTTCATTGTCCTTGAGATGCGGCGGCTCCTGCCGGGCGATCGCGTCGAATTGCCGCTCCATCCGCTCGATCGGACCGTGGACGGCCCTCATCGCGGCGACCGAGGCGAAAACCGCCAACGCCGCCCCCGCCACGCCGAACACCGCCGCGGGCAAGGCTCCTCCGGCCACGCCGGCCCAGCCGGTGGCGATCAGCGCGGCGAAGACGGCGCCGTTCTGGATCAGCGTACGCCCGCGAATCGACCGCAGGAAAGCGAACACCGCCCCGGCCGCGCCAGTGCGAACCACCACGCCGCCCTGCAAGGCCAATCTGTCGCCGCGCTCCTCGCGCAAGGCGGCATAGAGCGCACCCGCCTCCTCGACCTGGCGGCGGTCGGGCCGGCAGCGGATCGAGATATAGCCGACCACCTCGCCCTTCTCGACAATGGGCGTGACATTGGCCAGCACCCAATAGAACGCCCCGTCCTTGCGGCGGTTCTTGACCAGCCCCTCCCACGGGCGGCCCGCCCGAACGGTGGCCCACAGATCGGCGAAGGCCTGTTTCGGCATCTCGGGATGACGCACGATCTTGTGCGGGGCGCCGATCAGCTCGGCTTCGCTATAGCCGCTGATCTCGACGAAAGCCTCGTTTACGAAAGTGATCCGCCCATGCAGATCAGTTTTGGAAACAAGAACGGTTTCCTCCGGAACCTCGACTTCGATGGCCGTAAAGGCGTCGCCGTGCCGCATGATCCGCTCCTGGGCGTTGACACGAGAGAGCCATATTCACGGGGAAATCGCAGGCCTTCGCATTGATGCGCGTCAAAATTCGTCTAGTCTCGACGGGAACGATAAATGGGAGGAAACACCGTGCGCCGTCTGACACCCCTTGCCGCCC
>Ga0213872_10002551_pt1 | contig 10611 bp, 12 predicted proteins | sample VelepicomBERX_R2_FD_160071 | JGI IMG/M metagenome (GOLD analysis project Ga0213872, IMG submission 160071) | Rhizosphere microbial communities from Vellozia epidendroides in rupestrian grasslands, the National Park of Serra do Cipo, Brazil - RX_R2 | ecosystem: Host-associated > Plants > Roots >... | reverse complement strand
GGTCTACAGCTTCTTCCGCTCCACCCGCGAAGGCAGCCTCGGCACCTATATGATCCTGTGGCTGGTCGAAGAGGCCCGCCGCATGGGGCTGCCTTACGTCTATCTCGGCTATTGGATCTCCGAGAGCGACAAGATGTCTTACAAGTCCCGCTTCTCGCCGCTGGAGGCCTTCGGCCCGGGCGGATGGTCCCTGTTGCAGGACTAATTCGACAGATTTTTTTTGTAAATTCCCTTCTCCGACGGGATGGGCGGGGTTATCCTGCTTGAAACCTTCCTGTCAGAGGATACGCCCATGCTCGAGCTCTTCACCGCCCATCCGCGTTCCGTCGGCGAGACCTATGGCGAGCATTTCCTGTTCGCGTCGAGCTTCGGGGCCCGCATGGTGGCCGGGGGCTTGGCCTGTTTTCTCCATGGCTTCTTCCCCTTCCTGTTCGTGCGCACCGGCAGCAAGACGGTGTTGGCCCTGCACGCCCGCATGACCGGCGCCCGTACTCCGGTAAAGCCGGTCGGGATGCCGGAGCCGGAGTATTTGATCTAGAAAAGAGAAGAGTTCACCACAGAGATACAGAGACACAGAGAAAAAAAGCGCCGCAGGCAGTCCCAGCCAGCGTTCCGGTACCTTTTCCGGATAAGGAATGATTGCGCTTCGCGCTTCTTCTCTGTGCCTCTGTGTCTCTGTGGTGAATTCCTTTTTTAAAACTTATTATTACGCGGAAATCCAACCGGCGGCATCCGCCCGACCGTCGCCCTCTTGCCGAGCCACGGCAGCAGATTCGTCTCGGTCCGCGTCTTATCCCCCAGCGCCCAGGACAACCCGTCCGCCAGGGTGAACAGCTTGATGTCCGCCGTCCCGCCATCGCGGTATTTCTGCAGGATCACGCCCCGCCCGCGGGTCATCTCCGGGATCTCGTCGAGCTTGAACAGCAGCAATTTCCGGTTCTGGCCGACGATCGCCACCGAATCCTGGCTGCTCAGCGTCAGGCAGAAGGCCGCCGTCTCGCCATCGCCGAGATTGAGAATCTGCTTGCCGGTGCGGGTCTGGGCCAGCACCTCCTCGCTCTTCACCAGGAAGCCCTTGCCGCCCGAGGACGCCACCAGCAGGCGGGTATTGGCGCGGTAGATCGCCAGCACGACGATCTCGGCATCGTTGGGCAGGTCGACCATCAGGCGCAGCGGCTCGCCATGGCCGCGCCCGCGCGGCAGCTTGTCGCCGCCCAGCGTGTAGAAGCGCCCATTGCTGGCGAAGGCGAGGATCTTGTCGGTGGTCGAGCAGTGCAGCGTGGTCCTGAGCTGGTCGCCTTCCTTGAACTTGAAATCGTCGGGATTGTCGGCATGGCCCTTGATGGCGCGGATCCAGCCCTTTTCCGACAGGACGACGGTGATGTCCTCTTTCTCGATGAAGGCTTCGATCGGCACCACCACCCCTTCCGGCGCCTCGCCCAGAGTGGTGCGGCGGCGGCCCAGCGCGTCGTCCTTGCCGAAATTGGCCTGGATCTCACGGACCTCCTTGCCGATCGCCTTCCAGCGCGCCTTCTCATCCGACAGCAGGGTCTTCAGCCCGGCCAGTTCGGCCGACAGCTTGTCGTGCTCGCCCTTGATCTCGAACTCTTCCAGGCGCCGCAACGACCGCAGGCGCATATTGAGGATCGCCTCGGCCTGGTTGTCGGTCAGCTTGAACCGCGCCATCAGCTTCGGCTTGGGCTCGTCCTCGTGGCGGATGATGGCGATCACCTCGTCGAGATTGAGATAGGCGATCAGATAGCCGTCCAGCACCTCGAGGCGCGCCTCGATCTTGCCCTGGCGATAGCGAGAACGGCGCTGCAGCACCTCGTGGCGGTGATCGAGGAAGGCCTGCAGCACCTCCTTCAGGTTCATCACCCGCGGCACCGACTGCGCATCCAGGACATTCATGTTCAGCGGGATGCGCACTTCGAGGTCGGTCTGGCGGAACAGCTGCTCCATCACCATCTCGGCGTCGACCGAGCGGTTGCGTGGCTCCAGCACCACCCGGACGTTCTCGGCCGATTCGTCGCGGATGTCGGCCAGCAGCGGCAGCTTCTTGGCCTCCAGCAGTTCGGCGATCTTCTCGATGAGCTTCGATTTCTGGATGCCGTAGGGAACCTCGGTGACGATGATCTGGTAAAGGCCGTGGCTGAGCTTCTCGACCTCCCAGCGCGCCCGCAGGCGGAAGCCGCCGCGGCCGGTGCGATAGGCCTCGGCGATGGCCTCGGCCGGTTCGACCAGCACGCCGCCGGTCGGCAGATCGGGGCCCTTGATATGGACCAGCAGCGCGTCGATGGCGCAGGCCGGCTCGGCGATCAGATGCAGCAGGGCGCCGCAGATCTCGCCGACATTGTGCGGCGGAATGCTGGTCGCCATGCCCACCGCGATGCCGGCGGCGCCATTGGCCAACAGATTGGGAAAGGCCGCCGGCATCACCACCGGCTCTTCCTCGGTGCCGTCATAGGTCGGGCGGAAATCGACGGCATCCTCGTCCAGCCCGTCCATCAGGGCGGCGGCGACCGCCGTCAGGCGGGCCTCGGTGTACCGCATCGCCGCGGCGTTATCCCCGTCGATATTGCCGAAATTGCCCTGGCCCTCGACCAGCGGATAGCGCACGGCGAAGTCCTGCGCCAGGCGCACCATGGCGTCATAGACCGAGCTGTCGCCATGCGGATGGTATTTGCCGATGACGTCGCCGACCACGCGGGCGCATTTCTTGAAACCGGCATTGGGATCCAGCTTCAACTGCCGCATGGCGTACAAAAGACGGCGATGCACCGGCTTCAACCCGTCCCGCACGTCGGGCAGCGAGCGCGAGACGATGGTGGACATGGCATAGGCGAGATAACGCTCGCCCAGGGCGTCGGAAAGCGCCGTATCCCTCACCTGGTCGGCAAGAGGTGTGTCGGTCATGTAAGCAGAATCCCCAATGATACCAGATGTAGTAGATCACGCCCGAAGGCGCTCTACAAGTCGCGAGCGCGCCGCCGGCAAGCCCCGTCCGTGCGGCGCCAGAACATGGCGTTCCAGGAAGTAGCCCGTCAAGTCCAACGCGTCGGCGACCTCGGCCCGATCGGTGCTGATTCCGGTCTTGAGGAAGGGCGGCAGAGGCAGCAGCCGCTCGCGATAGGGCTCGCCGGCCTTGGCGCTGACGGCATGGCCGCTTTTGGGTGAGACATAGATCAGATCCCCGGTCTCACCGGTGGCGGCGCACGAGGTCAGATCGAGACCGAAGCCGAGCTCGCCCAATAGCCCCAACTCCCAATGAGCATAGAGGCTTGGCCAGTGATCCTCGACCATCCCCTCAAGCAGCGCAACCAGGGCGGCGAAGGCGTTGGGATGAGGCACGCGCTCGGGCAGCCCGGCCTCGCTGACGGCGCAGGCGGCGCTGACTCCGGCCAGGCGGAAGGGGTCGTCCAGCCAGCGGGTGGCGTAAGCGGTGCGCGCTTCGCCGCCGACGCCGCCGAGATGCTCGGCCAGGCGGGCCTGCCATTTCACCGCCATCAGCGTGCCGGTCTGCCAGGTGGCGCGATGGCGTTTGGACTGGCCGCCCGTCACCAGGCCGGCATGGCGCCCATGTTCGCGGCTGAGGAGATGGACCAGCAGAGAATTCTCGCCATGCGGGCGACAGGAAAGCAAAACTGCGTCATCGGTCCACTGCATAGGCAATCTTTAGCAAATCCGGCTGACGTTTCTCTTCACAAAACGCAGCGAAATGAATAAATAACGGCAGCATTCTCGGTCTGCCTCCCCTTCCGTCCTCGTTCACGGATATCGAGCGCCCTTGACGCTCGCTGGAAGGCAGTTTGAAGTTTGCGCAACTGGGGAAGAGCTATTGATGATCGAGGTACGCGTCCAGCTACCGCCCATCAAGGGGCGGATCCTGATTATCCACGATATCATGTATATCCGGAATCAGATCCGCCACATCCTGCTGGATGCCGGCGTCCGCGACATCGTCGAGCCCCCGCCCGGCGGCGAGGCCTATGCGACGCTCTGCAAGGAGCCCGGGGAATTCGCCGTGGTGATCGACGATTACGACATCAATCCCAGCGGCCTCAATCTGCTGAAGGTGCTGCGCAGCGACCCGGGCACCCCGGCGCCGCTGCGGAAGATCCCTTTCATCATGCTGATGAGCAACGCCGACCCGCAGACCGTCAGCGACGTGATGAATGCCGGCGCCTCGGGCATCCTCTTGAAGCCGTTCAACGGCATCACCTTGCTGAAGACCGTCAAGCGCGTGGTCGAGAAGGCGGCGTAACCTACTCTATAGGCTTCCCGGTCAGCGGATCGGTCAGGCCGATGACGTGGCGATTGCCCTTGTTCTTTTCATCCAAGGCGTAAGCGGCGAATTCCCGCTGCTCGAAGGTCTGCTTCTGCCCCAGCACCGCCGCGCCGATATCGGCTCCGACCAGTGTCGCCGCCGTCGAGCTGGCGGCCAGGGCGGTCGTCTCGTTGACCTGCTGCGCCGCGTTCAGCGCCGTCTGCGCGGCGGCGAATTTCGACTGGGTCGAGGTGATCTGGTTGAGCGCCGACTGGACCTGATTGATCGAGGCCTGGATCTGCGACGAATTGCTCCACCCCGAGGCCCCGACATCGGCGACGCCCAGAGCGTTGGCGCTGGACGGCGCGGCGGCGACGGTCAGCTGCCCGCCCTCGGTGGTGGTGTTGATCGTCATCGGCTTGGCATTCGACCCCACCAGATTGAGGCTGTTCACGGTGGCATTGTTGACGAAGCCCTGGGTCTGATCGATCAGGGCGTTGAATTGCTGCGCCAGCACGCCCTGCGCCGCCGGAGGCGCCGACAGAGCCTCGGTGGCGGTGACCAGCGCCTGGGTCAGGTTGGCGGCGACGCTGGACAGAGCCTGGTTGGACGTCGAGAGAACGTTGTTCGCCAGCGAGATGTTCTGTTGGACGACCGGAATGGTCAGCCCTTCGGTCTCGAACGGAGTCGCCAGGGCATTGACGATCGAGGACAGATTGTTGCCGCTCGCCAGCTCCTTCACCAAGCCGGCCTGCTTGGCTTGCTGGCGGTTGAGACTCTCGGTCAAACCGGTCGACGCCGCGATCTGGTCCACTGTCGTCATGCTCGCCTCCGATGGTGGCGTGGTGCCGCTATCGGAATTGTACGGCGTGGGGACATAAAGTCAGGCGCTTGAATGAGAGGGATTAATGGCATATGCTGAAACATATGCTATTGGAGGCGCGAATGATCCCCGAGCGTCACGTCAGGCTTTTCAAGAACGGCCGAAATCAGGCCGTCAGAATTCCTCGGGAGTTCGAGCTGCCCGGCGACGAAGCCATCATGCGCAAAGAAGGAGGAAGGCTGATCATCGAGCCTCTGCGCAAACAGGGGTTGCGGGCGCTGTTGGCAAGTTGGGCCCCCCTCGACGATGACTTCCCCGAGATCCCTGACGAGCCGGCGAAACCCGAGGACATATTTTGACCGTCCTCTACATGCTCGACACGGACATTCTGAGCGATCTGATTAAAAATCCTGGTGGTCGCGCCTCTCAACGGATGCTGTCGGTCGATCAGGGTTTACTGAGCACGAGTGTAATCGTGGCCGCGGAATTGCGCTACGGCTGCGCCAAGAAGGGATCAGCCCCTCTGTTGCAGAAGGTCGATGCGCTGCTGGCGGAGATTCCAGCCTTGCCGCTGGAGATCCCTGCCGACCTTGATTATGGCGCCGTACGCGCCGCGCTGGAGGCCATGGGCCAACCCATCGGATACAACGATATGCTGATTGCCGCACACGCCATTTCTCTGGGCGCGACGCTCGTCACTGCGAATGAAAGAGAATTTCGACGGATCGCCGGGCTGAAAGTCGAAAACTGGCTGGCCTGATCCGACCAGCTCGGATCACGCGTCGTATTCCAGCCCCATGCCGCTGTAATGCGCGCGGTCGTCCGGCCAGTTCTCGCGCACCTTGACGAACAGGAACAGATGCACCGGACGCTCCAGCAGCTGTTCCAGCTCCTGGCGGGCCGAGGCGCCGATCGCCTTGATCTGAGCGCCGCCCTTGCCCAGCACGATGGCCTTCTGGCCGTCGCGGCGGACATAGATGGTCTGGTCGATGCGCACGCTGCCGTCGTCGCGTTCTTCCCATTTCTCGGTGTCCACCAGGGCGGCGTAGGGCAGTTCCTGGTGCAGGCGGTTGAACAGTTGCTCGCGCGTGATCTCGGCGGCCAGCATGCGCTGGGGCATGTCGGACAGCTGATCCTCGGGGAAATGCCACGGGCCTTCCGGCAGCAGACGGGCGCAATGGCGCAAGAGATCGTCGGTGCCGTCGCCCTTCTCGGCGCTGATCATGAAGACGTCGTCGATGATGCCGCTTTCGTTGAGCTTGGCGGTCAGGCCCAGCAGATGCTCGCGCTTCACCAGATCGATCTTGTTCAGCACCAGGATGGCGCGGCGGCCGGCTTCCTTCAGCGAGGTGACGATGGTCTCGACATCCTCGTCGACGCCGCGCTTGGCGTCGACCACTAGCGCCACCATGTCGGCGTCGGCCGCGCCCGACCACGCGGCGTGCACCATGGCGCGCTCCAGGCGCAGCTTGGGTTTGAAGATGCCCGGCGTGTCGATGAAGATGACCTGCGCCCCCTCGTCCTCGACCAGGGCGATGCCCAACACGCGGGTGCGCGTGGTCTGCACCTTGGGCGAGACGATGGACACCTTGGTGCCCACCAGTCGGTTCACCAGGGTCGATTTGCCGGCGTTCGGGGCGCCGACGATGGCGATGAAGCCGCAGCGCCGCTGCTCGATCATTTGCTCAATTGCTCCAGAAGATTGGCCGCCGCGGCCTGTTCGGCCGCGCGCTTGGACGGGCCGCGGCCGGTGGCCGAGGCGGCGCCGTCGATCGCGACGGCGATAAGGAAATCGGGATTGTGCGGCGGTCCCTCGACCGCCTGGGTGGAATAGACCGGCAAGCCCAGCGCCCGGGCCTGGGCCCATTCCTGCAGCGCCGTCTTGGCGTCCTTGGGGGGTGCGGCCATCTCGGCCATCAGGGGCGTCCACAGGCGGCGGATCAGATCGGATACCGGCCCCAGGCCGCCATCGGCGTACAAGGCGCCCAGCACCGCCTCGCAGGCGTCCGCCAGCGTGCCCATATTGTTGCGCCCGCCAGTCTCCTCCTCGCTGCGCGACAGCGACAGGGCCGGACCCAGCCCGATCTGCTGGGCGATGCGGGCCAGGGATTCGCGGCGCACCAGCGCGGCATGGCGACGCGCCAAAGCGCCCTCGTTCTCGCCGGGAAAGCCGTGATAGAGCATCTCGGCCACCACCAGCCCCAGTACGCGGTCGCCGAGAAACTCCAGGCGCTCGTAAGGGCCGCGTCCAGCGCTGCCGGGCTGCAGGCTGGGATGGGTCAGGGCCTGGACCAGCAATTGCGGATCGGCGAAGCGGTAGCCGAGCAGATCGACCAGCCCCGCCTGCGCCGCGCGCGGCCTTTTCGGATAGGGAGTCATAGGATCCGGTCGAACAGCCGGCTCCAGCGCAGATCGCTGGGCCACAGCCAGAATTCCCAGGGCTTTCCGGCTTGCGAGGTCGACAGGAAAATGATTTCCGCCCGTCCCACCAGATTTTCCTCCGGCACATAGCCGACAGCGTTCAGAAAACGGCTGTCCTCGGAGTTGTCGCGATTGTCGCCCATCATGAAGTAGTGGCCGGGCGGCACCACGTACTCTTCCGTGTTGTCGGCCGCCACTTCGGGGCCGGCATCCTCGATGATGATATGCGAACGGCCGTTGGGCAAGGTTTCGATATATTGCAGGTGGCGGATGGTGCTGCCGGTGCGCGGGTCGCGGTCGACATAATCCTCGACCGCCTGGCGCTTCACCGGGGTGCCGTTGATCAGCAGCACCCGGTGCTCGACCTTGATGCGGTCGCCGGGCAGGCCGATCACCCGCTTGATGTAGTCGGTGCGGTTGTCGCTGGGCACCTTGAACACCGCCACGTCGCCCCGCTCGGGCGGACGGAAGAAGATGCGGCCGGGAAACAAGGGCAGGCTGAACGGCAGCGAATGACGGCTGAACCCATAGGAATATTTCGAGACGAACAGATAGTCGCCGACCAGCAGCGTCGGCTGCATCGATTTCGAAGGAATGTTGAACGGCTCATAGGCGAAGCTGCGCACCAGCAGGGCCAGCAGGATCACCTGGAGCAGAGTCTTCAATGTGTCGGAAAAACCGCCCGACTTCCGGCGCGAACTGGCCATTAACCTGCTTGTTCCGAAAAATTTTGGCGATGAAGCCCGACAGGATTGGCCCTGTCAAGCGTGGGGCGAAAATTATCACAAGAAAACCCTTGCCGATCTGCCGATGTTCTTGTTATGTTCTCATTCCAACGAACACCAGGAGGACAGCATGTTCTATCCCGCTCCCGCCCGCCCCGCCCATATGGTCGCCAATGTCGGCGGCGCCATTCTGATCGGCCTGTTCTTCGCCGTGGTCGGCCTCAACGTCGCCAGCGGCTGCGGCCAGGCCGAAGGACAGTGCATCGCCGTCAAAGACTTCACCAACAGCCATCCAGTCCAGATCGCCGCGCGCTGAGACGGCACCGATAAAACCTGTCATGGAAACTTCATTGTCGCGCGCGACGGATTTAATTCATTAGCTTGTTTTCGAAGGATAAGGTGTCCGACCCGTTGATTTTCGAGGATGGACCTTGCGGTTGGCTTTGGTTACAGACGCGTGGCACCCCCAGCAGAACGGTGTCGTCCGTGTTCTGGAGAGCGTTCTGCGCCTGCTCGATGCCGACGGCCACGAGGTCGAGGTGATTTCCCCCGACCAATTCACCACCGTCCCCTGTCCGACCTACCCCGAAATTCCGCTTGCCGTCCTGCCCGGCAAGACCCTGGCCAAGCATCTCGAGCGGATCGCCCCCGACGCCATTCATCTGGCCACCGAAGGTCCGCTGGGCTGGTCGGCGCGCGGCTGGTGCCTGCGCAACAAGTTCCCCTTCACCACCGCCTATCATTCGAAATTCCCGGAATATTTCCAGGCCCGCACCGGCTTGCCGCTGTTCATCCCCTATGCCGGCATGCGGCATTTCCACGCCCCCTCGTCCGGTGTCCTGGTTCCCAGCGTCAACGTCTTCAACGAATTGAGCGAATGGAAATTCGAGCGGCTGAAACTGTGGTCGCACGGCGTCGACCAGCAGGTCTTCAAGCCCGGCCCCAAGACTGCGTTCGAAGGATTGCCGCGGCCGATCTTCCTCAATGTCGGCCGGGTCACCATCGACAAGAATCTCGAGGCCTTCCTCTCGCTCGATCTGCCCGGCAGCAAGGTGGTGGTCGGCAGCGGCCCGCAGCGCAACGCGCTGATCGCCAAATATCCCGATGTGCATTTTCACATTGTCTCGGGAGACGAAGCGCTGGCGGCCTGCTATAACGGCGCCGACGTTTTCGTCTTCCCCAGCCGAACCGACACGTTTGGCCTGGTCATGCTGGAGGCGCTGGCCTGCGGCGTGCCGGTGGCGGCTTTTCCGGTGACCGGACCGAAGGATGTGATCGGCGATTCGAAGGCCGGAATCATGTCCGAGGATCTGCGGCAGGCCGCCCTGGACGCGCTGGGGATCGAAGCTGAGATATGCGTACAAAGAGCGACCGAATTTCCATGGTCGATCGTTAAAGACCAGTTTGTGGAGAACCTGGCATCAAGCCGGGGACAAGAAGAACAATGATAATAATCAGTTTCTTGAGGTGAGACCTTGATGCGTCGCCTTTCTTGCGGTCGGGGGCGTTAACATGGCGGATGACCATTCCGCGGGCGCCATTTCGGTGGCTTTTCAAGCCATCGCCGACATCCATACCGGTCAGTGCAACGGGTACGAGATCCTTGCCCGGCCCTCTTCGCGCTTCGAAGAGTCGCTTTCCGTCGAACAGCTTATCGCGCTGGAGATCGAGGTGCGCCGGATCGCCGGACAGCAGGCCGAATTGCTGCCGCCGATGCCCAACCGCCTGCTGTTCACCAACCTCGATTCCCGTCTGGCCGACCGGTGCGACGAGGTGATCGAGGCCGGCCGGAAATATCTCGAGCCTCAGGCCCGCCAGCTTGTGACCGAGGTCGCCGCCTTCATCACCGGCACCGCCGAGGCCCAGGCCTGGGTCAACCGCCTGCGCGAGAATCGCGGGCTGGTGGCGCTCGACCGTTTCGGCGAAACGCCGCATGGCATGAGCTTCCTGCAGCACTGCGATGTCGACTATCTGAAGATCCCGCGCACCTATATCAGCGGCGTCGACCGCGTCGCCCGCCAGCGCCTGGTGATGGCGCAAGTCGTCGCCACCGCCCACACGCTGGGCATGCAGGTGATCGCCGTCGGCGTCGAGACCGCGGCCGAGCTGCAGATCTGCCGCGAGATGGGCTGCGACATGGCCCAGGGCAATTTCATCCAGCCGCCGGTCACCGACCCGCGCATCGCCGGCCAGCATTTCGAACGCGTCGAGACGCTGGCGCGCGACGAGCGCCGCTATCGCCTGGTCGACAACAAGTGGATCGACGAGCAGCTCGACCTCACCCCACCTCTGCTGGTCGACACGCCGATGAAGGAAGTGTTCGCCCTGGTCGCCCGCGATCCGTCGCGCACCCTGCTGCCGGTGGTCGACCATAA
>Ga0213872_10002550_pt1 | contig 10612 bp, 8 predicted proteins | sample VelepicomBERX_R2_FD_160071 | JGI IMG/M metagenome (GOLD analysis project Ga0213872, IMG submission 160071) | Rhizosphere microbial communities from Vellozia epidendroides in rupestrian grasslands, the National Park of Serra do Cipo, Brazil - RX_R2 | ecosystem: Host-associated > Plants > Roots >... | reverse complement strand
CGATACGATCATACGAGAGCGATCGCATGGCGCGCGGTCACTCGACACGTTCTTACACGAATTCACGTTGCCCGTCTTGACCGGACCGATTACCGAAACGTATACGCGCGAACAAGTCGAATCGCTCCTGAATTCCATCGAACCGTATGACTGGCATGCCTTCTTCGAGAAATGGATCTACGACGTCGACCTGGATCCGCCGGCCGACGACCTGGCTCGCGCCGGATGGAAATTCGTCTACAACGATAAGCCGAACGATTATATAACCGCGGAGAACAGCCACGGTGAAGGGCCTTCGAAAATCGACGCCTGGTACGATATCGGTCTCATGCTGAGCGACGAAGGCAAAGTGAGCGACGTACGATACGGTTCTCCCGCGTGGCAAGCCGGATTTTCCATCGGCATGACCATCGACGGCATAAACGGACAGCACTTCTCATCGCACGTTCTCGACTACGAATTACGCCAGGCCATGCACGCTACGGCGCCTATGACCGTGGCGGTCGATAAGTCGGGCTGGTTGCAAACGCTCTCGCTTGACTACCACGGCGGTCTGCGCTATCCGCATCTCGAGCGGATTCCCGGGACAACCGATATGTTGTCCGACATCATGCGTCCACACGCCCCTTGATGTAAGGTCCGGCGCGCGTTAACGACGAATGCAGTATGGTGGCCACGTTAACGCTTCACGACGCGCTCAATCATCATTTTGGGTTCGATACGTTTCGCCCGTTGCAGCAGGAGATCGTCGAAGCGACACTTTCCGGAAGCGACGTGCTCGCGCTGCTTCCTACCGGCGGCGGAAAGTCGTTGTGCTACCAGTTACCGGCGGTGCTTTCCGACGGTTTGACGCTGGTCGTCTCGCCGTTGATTGCGCTCATGAAAGATCAAGTCGATGCGCTGACCGCCAACGGCATCCCGGCAACGTTTCTCAATAGTTCGCTCGATGCATCGGAAGCTCGCAGGCGAATCGCAGGGCTCGATCGCGGCGAATATCGCATCCTCTACGCCGCGCCGGAGCGCATCGTGCTGCCCGGCTTTCTTGCGGGCCTCGACCGCTGGAATCTCGAGCGCATCGCGATCGATGAAGCGCATTGCGTAAGCGAATGGGGACACGACTTTCGCCCCGAATACCGGCAGATCGCGTCGCTGCGATCCCGCTATCCCGACGTTCCGGTCATCGCCCTGACGGCAACCGCCACCGATCGCGTTCGCAGCGACATCGAACGGTTTCTCGAGATGCGCTCGCCGCACCGCTTCGTTGGAACGTTCAACCGCGCCAATTTGCGCTACCACGTTTTCGATAAATCCGACGCGATGAAGCAGCTGCTGGCGTGGTGCGAGCAGCGCAAGACGGAAAGCGGGATCGTATACGCGCAAAGCCGTCGCGCAACCGAAGAGTTGGCGGAACGGCTGAGCGCCGCGGGAATCGCGGCGTTGCCGTATCACGCCGGGCTGACGGCCGGCGAACGCGCGCGCAACCAAGAGCTGTTTATTCGCGATGAAGTACGCGTCATTTGCGCGACGATCGCCTTCGGCATGGGCATCGACAAGCCGAACGTCCGGTACGTCGTTCATTACGACATGCCGAAATCGCTCGAAGGCTACTATCAAGAAACCGGCCGTGCCGGACGGGACGGGCTCGACAGCGAGTGCATGATGCTCTTTTCAGGCGGAGATGCCGCGAAGCACCGCCACTTCATCCGGCAAATTCCCAATGAACGCGAGCGCGAACAGGCAGGATTGCTTCTTACGCAGATGCTCGATTTTGCCGCTGCGATCGCCTGCCGGCGCAAGCACTTGCTCGAGTATTTCGGCGAACGTGGATCGCCGGAACGATGCGCAAACTGCGACAATTGCATTTCGCCGCCGCAAAGCACCGATGCGACCGAGGCAGCGCGCAAACTCCTCTCTTGCGTCTATCGCATTCGGACGCAAGGCGGATTTGCCACCGGCGTGCATCATGTCGCCGACGTGCTCGTCGGCAAGCGGACGGAAAAGGTGACGTCGTGGAATCACGACCGTCTCTCCACATTCGGTATCGGCAGCGACTACGACCGCCGCGATTGGATCGCGATCGCGTCGGACCTCATTCGTCTGGGCTGGATCGAACAAGACATCGAGCGTAAAACGTTGACGCTCACGCAAGACGGCGTCACGGCGCTGCGCGAATCGCATCCTTTCTTCTTCGCGAAGCGCGCGCGTGTCAAGACCAAGAAGGCACGCGAGGCAGCGCGAATAATGGACGATGCCGACGATTCACTTTTCGAAGAACTGCGCGGTTTACGCAAGTCGATCGCCGACGAATCCGGCGTTCCGCCCTACGTCGTCTTCTCCGACGCGACGCTCCGGGAACTCTGTCTGCATAAGCCGTCGACGCTTGCGGCGTTCCGCGCAATCAGCGGCGTCGGCGACGTCAAGCTCGAGCGCTACGGCGTTGCGTTCGTCGAAGCAATCAAAACGTTCAACGGCCGGCTCTCCGCTTAACGAGTTCCCGCCCCGCCTCGAAGATTCGAGCGGCAGCGCGGCGCCGGTATTCCGTTTCCGGACTTGCTTCCGGCATGAAGATGGTCATCGCGGCGTTGGCCTCAAAGACGACCACGCGCCCATCGGGCGCAATGCCGAAGTCAATGCCGAGATAGTCTAATCCAACCGCAGCGGCGAGACGCAGCAGCGCTTCAAACGCGACGTTGCCCAGCGCATCACGCATATCGTCAAGGTACCGCGCCTCCTCGGCACGCTCGGCTGCGCCCATTTGCGCGCTGAAATAGTGCACGTTCCAATGATTCGAGACGGCCATGTGCGCCGGGTAAAGTTCTCCGTCGATTGCCATGGCTCGATATTTGCGAAACCGCCCGTCCGCACTCCGCGTGTCGACGAACTCGATCGCGAGCAGATCGTCGCCGGGCAACGTGTTCACCGCTTCGAACAAACGGGAAGCTTCATCGACAAACGCAAGGTGTTCGCCGTTGTGGTATCCCGGCGAACGCACCAGCAGCGGGTAGTTGAAGCCGTTGCCGTTTGCGAGGATGAATGCGCGCGACATGAGCGCCGAGGCGGGAGCGATCACGGCATCGACGTTCCGGAGACGTTCCGCGTTGGTGACGCGTCCGGTTGCGAGGACGCGCGCCGGCGGGTTAATCAACGGCGCGGCCGTCTTCTGCAATAGCCAGTTCGCGACGTCGAGCGCACCTGCGCACGAGTCCGGATCTGCAATGGCATTGAACACGACGTGGTGCGGCGGAAGCGCACGCTGCGGATCCCAATACTGCACGACGATCGTCGTCGTCTCGAATGTAGCCGGATCGAGCATCGCCTCGGTATTCGTTTGTCCGACCGCCCGCGTCGAACCCAATTGCAGAACCCGGATCGGCTCGCCGTCACCGGTGTACTTTGTGATGACGGAATCGAACGGTTTTTGAACGGCTTGCAAATGCGCTAACGCGCGCTCCGACAGGAGCTTCGCAAGCAACAAGTGCGCGTATGAGAAATCCGGCTCGAGTTCCAGCGCGCGATTTGCTTCGGCGATTGCACCATCCAGTTCCCCGCGTCCGGCTAGCGCAGCCGCGCGAGTTGCGTGAGCGACCGGACTCTTATCGTCCGAGTTTCCGTTGACCATCTCATGGCGCGTTCGATTCTCGCCCGTCGGCGACCGCTTGCCGCAAAGCGAGTTTTAAGGTGCCCGGACGACAATGGTCCTATGAGAACTTCCGTCTTCTTTACGGCCTTGGCTCTCGCGGCGGCCGCGGCCGGCCCGGTGTTCGCCCAAGCCCCGCCGCCTCGCCCGACGCCGAATCCCCAGATGCGGCAACAGTTCGACACGATGCGCCGGCAGATGGATCAGATTCACAGTCAAGAACGGGCGCAGATGCTCGGCGCGCTCGCGCCGGCGCATCGTCAATTGCTTGCGACGATCGCGGGCGAACTCGCGACGTCGACGACGCCCGATTACAGCGGTGCGGCGGCCCGGCTTGACGCTGCGCTTTCGCCATCGGAGAAACAAACGATTCTAAACGCATCACAGTCCGCGCGCGACAAGATGGGCTCGGCGATGCAGAGCATGCGCCAACAGATGTCGCAAAACGGGGGACCGCCGCCGGGACCGGGCGGACCCATGATGATGGGACCACCGCCCGGCGGGACGCCGGATGCGCGTCGCACGCCGAGCGCCGGCGAGCTTCTGCTCCGCACGGCGATGGGCGGCGGTCGTATGGCAATCCGTATCCGCGACTCGATGCAACCGTAGCGTTCGTGATACACTCGCCGCATGAGTGTATCGGTCGATCGTTCAGCGGCGGCCGCCTCAGACAATGTCTGGGACATGGCACAACGCCAGCTTGATGAAGTCGCGAAGCTCATCGGCCTCAGCGACGCAATTCACCAGTATCTCAGGGTGCCTAAACGCGTATTAGAAGTCTCCGTTCCGGTCAAGATGGACAACGGCGGCTTCCGCATGTATCCGGGCTACCGCGTGCAGCACAATATGTCGCGCGGACCAAGTAAAGGCGGCATTCGCTTTCATCCGGATGTGACGCTCGACGAAGTCAAAGCGCTCGCGATGTGGATGACGTGGAAATGCGCGCTCGTCAACATTCCCTTCGGCGGCGCAAAAGGCGGCGTGATTTGCGATCCAAAATCGATGTCGCTGCAAGAACTCGAGAACCTTACGCGCCGGTTCACGACCGAAATCTCGATCATCATCGGCCCGGAAAAAGACATTCCGGCACCTGACGTGTACACGACGCCGCAGATCATGGCGTGGATCATGGACACGTTCTCGATGCAGCACGGATATTCGATTCCCGGTGTCGTGACGGGTAAGCCGCTTGCAATCGGCGGTTCCCTTGGGCGCGACAAAGCGACGGCGCGCGGTTGCATGTACGTGATCGACGAAGCGATCAAGGTGCTGAACCGCAGCATCGAAGGTACGCGCGTTGCGATTCAAGGGTTCGGCAACGCGGGTTTGCACGCAGCTGAACTGATGAGCAAACGCGGCTACGTCATCGTTGCCGCATCCGATTCGCGGGGCGGTGTGGCAAACGCCAAGGGGCTCGATATCGCGGGATTGATCGCGCATAAAGCTGAGACCGGCTCGGTTGCGGGATTCTCGGGTGCCGAACGCGTGACGAACGCAGACGTCCTCGAGTATGACTGCGACGTACTCGTTCCGGCTGCATTGGAAAAGGTGATCACTCGCGAGAACGCACCGCGCATTCGCGCAAAGATCATCGCCGAAGCCGCAAACGGTCCGACACTGCCCGAAGCCGACGATATCCTTTTCGAACGAGGCGTCATGGTTTTACCGGACATTCTTGCCAATGCCGGCGGCGTGACCGTTTCGTATTTCGAGTGGGTGCAAGACCTGCAAGAAAACTTCTGGGAAGAGAACGAAATCAACGATCGTCTCAGGCGCAAGATGACGCGCGCGTTCAACGAGGCCTACGAACAATCGCAGCGCCATGGCGTGAACATGCGTAAGGGAGCGTACGCGGTTGCGGTCGATCGTGTCGCCGAGGCGACGAAGTTGCGCGGACTCTATCCTTAAATCACGAGCTCTTCGGCGCGACCGAGGTGAGCGTGAGCGTCTGCTCGTTGACGCCGTACGTGCCGGCGGCAACGAGATTGTTCGGTTTTGCACAAATTGCGCTGTTGTCGGGACCGAAGATCACGACGAGATTCGGAGGGCCGCACGGCGTCTGCGTCAAGTGATAGCTCTGCAAGAGCTTTGACCCCGGCGTCGATGGTTGCACTTCGTACGACGTGATCGTTTGATTCGTGGGCGTTGTGAACGTGCCGAATGCTACCGCAGTGGCGGCCCCCAATGCGAACGGTCCCCAGAATCCGCCGCCGTAGTAGTACGGCACCGGATCCCAAGCGTAGCCGGCGTTCCATCCCCAAGCCGGATACCCGTAGTACACGGGATTGTTTACGGTTGCACCGTGGTACACGTAGCCGTTATTGTGGTAGGTTGCGCTGCTATACGTCTGGCCGTAGATATTTGAACCGCTCGTATACGTGCTTCCCGTATGATTGTAGGCGTTGCCGCTACTGTTCGTGTTATACGAGCCGTACCCGTTGCTTCCACTCGCGCTGCGGTTGTAGTTTCCGTTTTGTGTGTTGTAGCTTCCGTTTGAATTGTGCGTGCCGTACGCCGAGTTCGACGTCCCGTTGTGGCTATAGGTACCGTTATTCATGCTGCCGGTGCCCGTGTGATTGTAGTTGCCGTTCGTAGACGTCGTCGTTCGGTTGTAATCTCCCGGCGCTCCGTTGACGTTTGTCGTCCGGTTTGTACCGGCAGGCCCCGTACTCGAATGGCTATAGCTGCCCGGGCTGTGCGCAGCGGGCGCTTCACCGTGCATATCGAAGCCGCCGCCACCACCCCGGAAACCGCCGCCGCCTCCTCCTGCGAATCCACGCGCATCGGCAAGCGATGGAGCGAGGCTAGCGCAAAGGGCGCACCCAATCATCAAAATCTTCACGTTCATTTTTGCAACACATCCACGACACCGGAAAGCGAAACATAACTGCCGCGCTTCGTGCGAAACGACAGCATCAGGCCGTGCGGCTCAAGCTCCGTTCCGGAATTCGGGAGGTGCGCCTTATTCGCGCTCGGGTTGAGCCACGCCGTACCTTCGACGATAGTAATCGGCAACGTCATTCCGTGCTGCTTTAACACGGCGTCGTACGGGTAGCAGCGAACGAGCTTATCGACCGCCGAACACGCCGCGCGCGAAATCACGAAGGTACCAACGCCGTCGGCGGACGTAACCGTCATCTGTTTGTGCTCGATCGCAATGCGCACGTTCTTGTAGACCTTGACGTCTCCGTCGGGCTGCTGGATCCGCGCGGTTCCCGTGGCGGATACCACGGCCGGGATGCCGAGAATGCAAGCGAAAACGACAATCGCTGTGCTGCGGGTGTTTTTCCAAAGCATAGCATCACGATACTGCGCCGCTTCGATCCTCCGTATCCTCAAACCGCATTCCCGCGAGCGGCCGCGCACGTTCCCACACGGCCTCTGCTTCGGTCTTCACCTGTTGCAGCAATGCGCGTCGGATGACGATCATACCGGGTGAGAGCAACGCCCAGTACCGGCGAAACCGCGCTCGGCTTATCGGATCGGTCGTCTGCACGCGTGTCTCGATGCGCGCCTCGCAGTGCTCTGATGAAACCTCGTCGACGCGAAGCGCCAAGGCGATTTTTGCGTATCCCGGTTCCGCAAACGTTGCAAACGTCTGCGCATCCAACAGGCGAAAGCGCGCGTTCGGCTGCCAAGGCTTCGTTACGGTGCCAAGCACGATCTCGCGGCCGAGGTCGAGGGCGAGGACGCCCCACTCGTTGGTCGTCAGCGCGCGCACCATCGGGGAGCGCTCGAAGTCGCTCAATCGAATTGCTGCGAACGTCAGACTTGCCGGTGCATGCACGATCGTGCCGTGACGAAGTGAAACTTCATAGTTCGACATAAAGCGATCGAGCAGCGAGTCGCTTTCTGCACTACGCGACGTCGCGCCGTAACGCGCCCACGACAGCAGGGCAGATCCGAGATATGCGCCTCCGGCAAAAGTAGTGACGGCTGCCAAGAGCTTCGCGGCCATTGCGACGCGGTTCCGTCGCCGGTTTCCGTCTCGCTTTACAAGCGCGTCCATTTTCGCAAACCATCGGTCGCGTGTCCCGTCCGACGCATTCTCGACACTCCCGATCACGGTACTGCTGACCGGTCTGATCCCGGCAAATATCAAGGCGCGTGAAAACATCTTCAACATGTGCGCGCCCATCGGGCCGTAGTAGAAAAACGCGGGCATGCCCATCGTGACGATGATGCGCGCCGACTTCCCGCGCGACGCGAACCCCGGCCGGAACGTTTGCTCGAGAAACGCTTTGAGGAGCGACGGCATATCCGACATCCACAGCGGAAAGAAAAACACGAGATGATCGGCCCATGAAATATCCTCTTGGGCACCCACGATGTCTTGCACCGGATGGCCGTCGGTAAAGTCCTTCGGGTCCCGCATCATCGGAAAGGTCAAGCTCGCGACATTGATCCGCCGGATTTCGTGGCCTGCTGCTTCCGCAGCGAGCGCGTACCGCTCGGCAAGCGCGTGATTCAAATGCCCTTGTTGCGGATCGGGATGACCGTCGATGATCGTTATCTTCATCCGGCAATCGTACGCGCGCGGTATGAAAGCGACAGGAAGCCGAAGTGAACGGCGTTACTTGACTTCGAGGATCTCCGCTGCGTCCCACTCGGCCGAGGGCTTGTTCATTACCGAAAGGGTGCAGCTGTCGCGGAAGTGCGCGGCAACGTTGTCGTTTGCATCAAGCGCCGCTACGCGCTTGAACGATCGCTGCGCGCTTAAGAACAGCCCCTTCCGGAACTCGCTGACGCCGTTGCTGAAGAGCTCCATCGAATTGAGCTTGTGCTCGCGTAGCTCGATCGGATCGTTATCGAAACATTCGTAGATCTCGACACTGCGCGTCTTCCCTTTCGCTTTGACCGCGCCGAGATGCCGCAAATGGAAGCCGTGGCCCGACGGCAGCTTGTCGACGACGGATTTACTGACGAGCAACGAGACGCCGAAAACCTTCGTGAGGCCTTCGATGCGCGATGCAAGATTGACCGCATCCGAGATCACCGTCGTTTGCATGCGCTCTTCTTCACCAATTGTGCCGAGGATGAGCTCGCCGCGATGCAGCCCGATACCGATGCGAATCGGCGCATATCCCGCCTTCTTTCGCCCTTGATTGTAGGTAACGAGCGTCTTCTGCAAATCGACGGCTGCACGCAACGCGTCGGAAGGCTCTTTCGGAAAGAGCGCCATGATTGCGTCGCCGATGTACTTATCGATGAATCCGTGATTCTGACGAATGATCGGCGTCGCTTGCTTGAGATACGAATTCAGGAACGCAAAATTTTCTTGCGGCGTCATGGATTCGGACATCGTGGTAAAGTCGCGGATGTCGCTGAAAAACACCGTCATATCGCGCGCGACTTGATCTCCGAGGCGCACGTCGGCAATCGTTTCGCGGCCAAGATGCTGCAAGAACTCACGAGGCACGAACTTGCTCGAAGCGTTCGAGTAGAGTTCGATGAGTGCCGTCTCGTTTGCGTCGGGCTTCGCCGCGCGTAGGCGCACGGTAAATTCTCGAAGATGTTTGCGATGCAGACATAGTTCGATGCGGCGCGTAACGATCAGCGCGTTTGCCGGATCGAAGGGTGTTGCGACGTAGTCTTCCGCGCCCCGCTGCAGACACGCCTGGATGCGGTCGTTGGCCGTCGTGGGTGCGGTAACGATGACGGGCACGCGACTCGTTTTTCCCGCGTGCGGCTGAGCGGCTTTGAGAAGCGCGAAGACGTCGTTGCTCGTCATCATGAGGTCGAGCACGAGCACGTCGACTTTGCGGTTATTGATCAATTCCAACGCGGCCGGAGTCGAAGCTCGGACGAGCTCCGTATATCCCGCGCCGCGTAGAACAGTCTCCAACGTGTGAAAATCAGCGTCGCTGCCGCCCACACGAAGAATGCACGCTGATTGCACCCGCGTCCCCCTCCGGTAGTCGATTTGGACCATGGACGACTTACCACCCGGTTGCTTTACCGCACCTTTACAAGTCCGGCCAACGAGGGCCGTCCTTGCCTACACTGGTCGCCGGTTGTCCACCCACGCGCCGCTGGTTACCCTTGAAACCGTGTCGAACAACGCTCGCGCAATCGTGGCGCTCTCCGGCGCCTATTTGCTGGGACTTGCGGCGACTGTTGCGGTTCTGTTCTCAGCGCAGCTTCACTTCGTGGCCTTCGATTCATCCGATCTCCTCTTCGCGCACTACCGGCTTCCCCAGGCACACGAACTCGCGCTCGCGCTCGGCGCGGCGTCACTTGCGTGGTTCGCGATTTTCGTGACAGTCGTCGTTCTTTTTTTAAGAAAAAACGTCGTTGCTAATGGGCAGCGCATCGGTTTGCTCGTGGCCGGCCAATTTCTGCTCGGATGCGCCTTTACTTTGATGCCGATCGCGGTCGACAGTGACCAGTACGCCTACGCGGAGTACGCATACGTCGCGTCGCACGGCAACCCATATTCACCCGGACGCTTGCCGATGAGCGCGCCCTCAAGCGATCGTCAAATTGCGTTACACTGGGGAAATCCGCCGCCGCCCGACGCTTATGGCGGAGCCTGGACGGCGTTCAACGCCTGGCTCTTGGCGCCGTTTGAGAACGCTTCCGTACGCGTTCAAGTTCTCGCCCTTCGTTTCGCCGCCCTAATCGCGGCTTGTTTGACGACCTTACTGATTGCGGCATCGTCACGCAATAAATTCGCAGTCGCCGTGGCGTTCGCTCTTAACCCGCTCGTGTTTCTCGAAGTGGCCAACGGGGCGCACAACGACATTTTCCTCGTCCTGGGCGGTTGCGCGGCGGCATGGGCCGCACTGCGGCACCGCTTCACCGTAGCCGCCATCCTCGTGGCGCTCGCAAGCGCCGTTAAATTCAGCTATGCACCGCTCATCGCTCCGCTTTTGGCATTTGCCTATCGGCGAGCGCCGTCTCTGGAAAACATCGTTATGCCGGCTGCGGCGTTCGTCGCAACCATTGCGCTCTTCACGGTACCATTCGGCTGGC
>Ga0213872_10002549_pt1 | contig 10616 bp, 6 predicted proteins | sample VelepicomBERX_R2_FD_160071 | JGI IMG/M metagenome (GOLD analysis project Ga0213872, IMG submission 160071) | Rhizosphere microbial communities from Vellozia epidendroides in rupestrian grasslands, the National Park of Serra do Cipo, Brazil - RX_R2 | ecosystem: Host-associated > Plants > Roots >... | reverse complement strand
CACTCTGGTCCTGCCGCCCAATTTCGGCCAGTGCTCGCCCTTCAAGATCGAAGAGATATCGCATTATGACGAAAGGGGCGTCGCCTGGTACTGGAACAATTTCACCGTCTGCGAACATACCGGAACCCACTTCGACGCGCCGATCCATTGGGTCACCGGCAAGGACCTGCCGAACAACAGCGTCGACACCATCCAGCCCAAGGATCTGATCGCGCCCGCGGTGGTGATCGATTGCGCCGCCCAGGCCGCCAAGGATGCCGATTTCCTGCTCGACGTCGATACCATCCAGGCCTGGGAGGCGGCGCATGGCGCCATCCCCGCCGGAAGCTGGGTGCTGTTCCGCACCGATTGGTCGAAGCGCGACACCGACGCCTATGTCAATCGCCGCGAGGACGGGGCGCACACCCCGGGACCGTCGACCGACGCCGTCAAGCTGCTGATCGAGCGGCGCATCAAGGGATTCGGCGTCGAGACCATCGGCACCGATGCCGGCCAGGCGCATCTGTTCGAGCCGATGTATCCCGCCCACACCCTGCTGCACGGAAACGGCATGTTCGGTCTGCAATGCCTGACCAATCTCGACCTTCTGCCGCCCACCGGCACGGTGGTGGTCGCGGCCCCCCTCAAGATCAAGGGCGGCTCGGGCAGTCCGCTGCGGGTCCTGGCGCTGGTCGGCGCGTAAGCGATGGCCGAACGGTCGTTTGCGCGCGAGGTCGAAGACCTCAAGCTGGGCGAAGGCGAGATCTTCCGCGGCGAGGGCATCCTGGCGATCACCAAGGCGCTCCTGCAATCGGGGGTCGCCTATGTCGGCGGATACCAGGGCGCGCCGATCTCGCATCTGATGGATGTGCTGGCCGATGCCAAGGACGTCATGGGGGATCTCGGCGTCCATTTCGAATCCTCGGCGTCCGAGGCGGCGGCGGCGGCGATGCTGTCGGCCTCGGTGATGTATCCGGTGCGCGGCGCGGTGACGTGGAAATCGACCGCCGGCACCAATGTCGCCAGCGACGCCTTGTCCAATCTCGCCTCGTCGGGGGTGAAGGGCGGGGCGCTGATCATCATCGGCGAGGACTATGGCGAAGGTTCCTCGATCATGCAGGAGCGCAGCCACGCCTTCGCCATGAAGTCGCAGATGTGGCTGCTGGATCCCCGGCCCAATCTCGACTCGATCGTGCGCGCGGTCGAGACCGGTTTCGAACTGTCCGAGGCGTCGAACACGCCGGTCATGCTGGAGGTGCGGATCCGCGCCTGCCATGTGCATGGGCAGTTCACCTGCAAGGACAACCGGCGGCCGGATTTCAAATTGAGCGAGGCGCTGGAGAACCCGGTGCGCGACGTCGGGCGCATCGTCCTGCCGCCGGCCTCGTTCCTCCACGAGAAGGACAAGATCGAAAAGCGCTGGCCGGCGGCGGTCGAGTTCATCGCCTCGCGCCGGCTGAACGAATTCTTCGGCCCCGATCGGGGCGATGTCGGCATCATCCTGCAGGGCGGAATGTACAACGGCGTGCTGCGCGCCTTGCAGCAGCTCGGCCTTGCCGATGTATATGGCGAATCGCTGGTGCCGCTCTATGTGCTGAACGTCACCTATCCGCTGCTGGACGATGAGATCGCCAATTTCTGCGACGGCAAGAAGGCGGTTCTGGTGATCGAGGAGGGGGCTCCCGATTATATCGAGCAGGCTTTGGCCGCCATCTTGCGGCGCAGGGGGATTCCCTGCGCCTTGTCGGGCAAGGATGTGCTGCCGATGGGCGGCGAATACACCGCGCCGGTGCTGCTGAAGGGGATCGGCGGCTTCCTCTCGGCCCAGGATGCGCGGCTGCTCGGCAACCGCCCGCCGGCGACCGATCCCGCGCCGGTGCTGGCCGATGGCCGCGTCAAGGCGCTGACCGAGATCGTGCCGCCGCGTCCGGCCGGTTTCTGCACCGGTTGCCCGGAGCGGCCGATCTTCGCGGCGATGAAGCTGGTCGAGAAGGAGCTGGGCCCGCATCACGTCTCGGCCGATATCGGCTGCCACCTGTTCTCGATCCTGCCGCCCTTCAATATCGGCGCCACCACCATGGGCTATGGGCTGGGGCCGGCCTCGGCATCGGCCTTCAACGTCAAGGCGGGGAAGAAGCCGATCGCGGTGATGGGCGATGGCGGGTTCTGGCATAACGGCCTGACCAGCTCGGTCGGCAATGCCGTGTTCAACAAGCAGGACGGGGTGATCCTGCTGGTCGACAATTTCTATTCGGCGGCGACCGGCGGCCAGGACGTGCTGTCGTCGCGCGCCGCCAATCCCCGGCGCAAGACCAACAATTCCATCGTCAACGCCGTCAAGGGCATCGGCGCCAGCTGGGTGCGCCAGATCGACCGCACCTACGATGTCGCGCGCATGCGCGATACCTTGAAGGAGGCCCTGTCCTCGGACGAGCCGGGCCCGAAGATCATCGTCGCCTCGTCGGAATGCATGCTGAACAAGCAGCGGCGGGTGAAACCGATCTTCGACAAGGCGGTGAAGTCGGGCCAGCGCGCGGTCAAGCAGCGCTTCGGCGTCGACGAGGATATCTGCACCGGCGACCATGCCTGCATCCGCCTGTCGGGCTGTCCCTCGCTGTCGGTGAAACCGACCTCGGATCCGCTCAAGGACGATCCCGTCGCCGCCATCGACAATAGCTGCGTCGGTTGCGGCAATTGCGGCGAAGTGGCCGATGCGGCCGTCCTCTGCCCGTCCTTTTATCAGGTCGACATCGTGCACAATCCGGCCTTCTTGGACCGTCTGGGCGCCCGTCTGCGCCGCGCCGCGATCGGCTGGCTGCAACGCCGGCGCGAAGCCGGGCGACTCCTGTTTCCGGAAGGAGCCTCGCGATGAGCCGCGAAACTCTCTCGGCCGACCGCCCCTTCACCGTCGCTATCCTGGCGATGGGCGGGCAGGGCGGCGGCGTTTTGGCCGACTGGATCGTCGCCCTGGCCGAATCCCAGGGCTGGGTAGCCCAGGCCACCTCGGTGCCGGGGGTCGCGCAGCGGACCGGCGCGACGATCTATTATCTCGAACTGCTCGAGCCCGAGCCCGGCAAAGCGCCGGTCCTGTCGCTGATGCCGACGCCGGGCGAGGTGGATGTGGTGATCGCCGCGGAACTCATGGAGACCGGACGGGCGGTTCTGCGCGGGCTGGTGACGCCGGATCGGACCGTGGTGATCGCCTCGACGCACCGCTCCTACGCCGTGTCGGAAAAGGCGGTTCCGGGCGACGGCGCGGGGGATCCCCGCATCGTCGAGGAGGCGTTGGGCTTCGCCGCCAGACGCACCATCGCCTTCGACATGGATAGCTTGGCGGTGCGCCAGGGCAGCGTCGTTTCGGCGGCGCTGTTCGGCGCCTTCGCCGGCGCCGCTTTGCTGCCGTTCGGCCGCGCCGCCTTCGAGGAGACCATCAGGGGCGGCGGCAAGGGTGTCGAGAAGAGCCTGGCGGCCTTCTCCGCCGCCTTCGAGCGGGTGGGAAGCGCTCCCGCCGGGGTGATCGAGACGGTGCGGAGCGAGAAACTGCTTCCCCCGCTGCCCGCGCCGCTCGGCATCGCCGTTCTGGACGCGCTGATCGGGCGGATCCGCGCCGAGTTTCCCGCGTCTTTCCATGCCATGCTGCATGCCGGCGTGCGCAAGCTGACCGAGTTCCAGGACCCGCGCTACGCGGCGGACTATCTCGACCGCGTCGCCGCTTTACTGGCGGCCGATCGCGCCGCCGGCGGCGAGGCGCATGGCTGCGCCTTCTCGGCGACCGCGGCGAAATATGTCGCCGTCGCCATGGCTTATGACGACATCTATCGCGTCGCCGATCTCAAGATCCGCGCGGCACGCTTCGACCGTATCCGCGGCGAGATCGACGCCGGGCCGCGGGCCGTCATCCATGTCACCGAGTATTTCCATCCGCGGATGGAGGAGGTGTGCGGCTCGCTGCCCGCCTGGCTGGGGGCCTGGATCGAGAGCCATCCCCGGCTGTGCCGCGCGCTCGATCGAAGGGTGGATCGCGGCCGCCGGGTCGGGTCGGACAGCTTCCTCTGGTTCCTCGCCCTGTTCCTGGTGGCGGGGTTCCGGCGCTTCCGGCGCGGTACCCTGCGCCACCGCCGCGAGACCGACCATCTCGAGGCGTGGCTGGCCACCGCCCTATCCGTGCTGCCGCGCAACTACGAGTTGGCGACCGAGATTCTCGCCTGCCGGCGCCTGGTCAAAGGCTATTCCGATACGCATGCGCGCGGCCTGTCGAAATTCGACCGCGCCCTCAGCGCTGTGCCCGCCCTGCTGCCGCGAAGCGATGGCGGCGCCTGGTTGCGGCGGGTGCGCGAGGCGGCCTTGCGCGACGAGGCGGGCGAGGCGCTGGACGGCGTGCTCAAGACGATCGCGAGCTTCGCGGCCTAATACCAAATCCGGATGAGCAAGACTCATCCGGATTTGGTATCGGCGGCGACTGCCGCCGCGCGCGGCCGCCCGTTCTATTCCCAATCGAGCTGGAGCAGGGACACCGACTGGCGCGGCATGTCGGTCTCGACGGTGACCCTCCCCGCGGCAGCGGTCAGCCATCGCGGCGGTTCGAGCGTCTGCAGCCCCGCCTTGCCTTTGAGCTCGGCCAGCTGGGCGGGCGAGGGCTTCTGCGGCGAGCCCATCTTCTGCCAGGCCGTATAGGCATTGGAATGGGTGTCGTCGATCCGGTAGTGAGTCAGCCTGGCGCGTGCCGGAACGCCGGAAATCGTGACGGTCACCGGGGCCGAGGGACCCGGTCCGGCGTCATCGTGATAGTTCCACAGCAAGATCGCGGCGCCTTTGCCGTCGGCGGTGGCGAATGCATCGACATCGGAAGCGCTCCGCACCCCTTCGGCGATGATCGCCGCGGCACTCCGCGCCGCACCGCCGGTGGCGACGCGCGTCCCGCGCAGGAGCGCCGCCATGCGGAAGAAATTGAGTATCGGCTTGTCGACCCCATTGGTCGAAAGCGAACGGAATCCCTCGAAATAGTCGCGATTCTCGAACTCGAAGGACCAGCTCAGCATCGATATCAGATCGATGCCGTAACGATCCGCCAGCTCGAAAAGGCGCTTGTAGGCGGCGGCGGTGTAGGCGGGATAGAGCGTGCCGTTGCGATACGCATTGGCCGGATTGACCTTGGCCGAGCAGGCGGCGCAGCCTTCGGGGTCGGCTTCGGAGAGAATGACCGGAAGGCGGGCGAGGCGGGGAAAGCGTTGGATGAGCGCGAAGCCCCGTTCGACATCGGCGAGCTCGCTCGCGAGCCCCATGGTCACATGGCCGTCCACGATCGAAGGCTGGCCTTTGGCATGGAACGAGATGAAGTCGAGCGGGACGGCTGAGCGGTCGGCGTGGAGCAGGAAATCCTCCAGGAACTTCGCGCCCGAAGCGCCGGCCGGTCCGGTGGTGGCGGGGCCGCCGATCCTGGCCCCCGGCAGAACCGCCCGCACCGCAGCCGCCGTACGGTCGTAGAGCGCGAAATACTGCTCTTCCGTGCCATGCCAATAGGGGATGTCGGGCTCGTTCCAGACTTCGAAATACCAGCCCGCCACCGTGGCGCGGCCATAGCGCTCCACCAGATGGGACACGACCGCCTGGATCAAGGCCTGCCATTTGCCGAGATCCTTGGGCGGACTTTGCACCGAGCCGCCGAGGGAAGACTCGGGGTAGTGGTCTTCATATGGGCCCGGTTCGCTCGCCAGGGCCTGCGGCGTGAAACCCAGCTCCACCATGGGCGTGACGCCGGCGGCGCGGAATTGGTCGAAGATGCCGTCGAAAATGCGGAAGTCGTAATGCGGCCGCCCCTGCGCATCTTCGGAATAGACGTTGGTCGAGCTCCATTTCAGGCCGGCGACGCCATCGCCGGAGCTCAGCAGGTGGTGCGTGCGGATATGCACCGGCACCGGCGAGAGATCGTGCAGCTCGGCCAGCAGCGCCATGCCGTCGGGCATCGTGGTGTAGTTGGCCTCGTCATAGCCGAACCAGGCGTAGATCGGCTTGTTCGGTCCGATCGGATGCCCGAGATCGACCGAAATCGCGACCGGCTGCGCTTGCGCGGCGAACGCGGCCAACCCCGCCGCCCACACGGCCGCCAACCCTGCCGCGCAACGCCACGTCATGTCACCGCACCGACAGCACGGCGACGGATTTGGGCGGCAGGACCAGATCCAGCTTGCCGTCCTTGACGGCCGCGTCGATCGGTTTCGGCGCGACGGTGTCGGGGGCCGCGAAGCTGTTCGCGGAATCGACCTTCGGTGCGGTCAGCACCTGGCCGGATGCCGCTTCCGCCGAGGTTCCGGCGAGGGTCACCACCACATGGCCGGCCTGGTTGGGATCGATATTGGTGACGGCCAGCCACAGTTTGCCCTGAGCGTCGCGGGCGGCCACCGCGTCGAAGCGGGGCAGATCGCGATAATGGCCGGCATCGAACTCGACCGGCACCAGGGTCGCGCCCTGGAACGGCACATAAAGCTTGTAGACATGGTAGGTCGGGGTCAGGACCATCCTCGGCCCGTCGGTCACCACCATCGACTGCAGGACATTGGCCAGCTGGGCGATGTTGGTCTGGCGCACCCGATCGGCATGGCGCATGAAGATATTGAGATTGAGCGAGGCCAGGATGGCGTCGCGCAGAGAGTTTTCCTGCACCAGGAAATGCGGATTGCTGCCGGGCGCCGGCGCCAGCCAGGCCCCCCATTCATCGACCATCACCCCGACCTTCCCGGCCGGATCATAGCGGTCCATGATCGCCGTCTCCTTGGCGATCAGCTGGTCCATATCCAGCGTTTCCTTCAGCAGGAGCGCGTAATCCTCCTCGCCGAAGCCGTTGCCGGGCAGATGGGGCGGCCACTTGCCGCCGAGGCTGTAATTGTGGATCGAGAGGCCTTCGACCGACCAGGCCCAGTGATCCCCGGGCCAGGCTTTCATCACCGCCTCGGTGTAGTCGCTGTCCTTGTCGCCCCAGCCGACCGCCACGCGTTGCATCGGTTCGGCCAGCGCCGGATTGAGGTCGCGGGCGTAATGGCTGAACAGTTTCATTTCCTCGACATAGTGGTCGGGCGACATCGAGCCGCCGCAGCCCCAATTCTCGTTGCCGAGACCGAGATATTTGATGCGGTAGGGTGCCGGATGGCCATTGGCGGCCCGTTGCTTGGCAAGCGTCGTCGGGCTGGACGAGGTCAGATATTCCAGCCAGTCGGCGGCCTCTTGCGGGCTGCCCGATCCGACATTGACCGAGAGATAGGCCTCGGCGCCGATCTGATCGAGGAAATCGAAGAATTCATGGCTGCCGAAGCTGTTCGGCTCGATCACGCCGCCCCAATTGCCGTTCACCGTGGCGGGGCGCTTGGCGGCCGGCCCGATGCCGTTGCGCCAATGATATTCGTCGGCGAAGCAGCCGCCGGGCCAGCGGACCACCGGCACCTTGATGGCTTTGAGCGCCGCGACGACGTCGCTGCGGATGCCGCGCACATTGGGAATCGGGCTGTCCTTGCCGACCCAGATGCCGCCATAGATGCCGGTGCCGAGATGCTCGGCGAACTGGCCGAAGATGTCGCGCTCGATCCTGGGGCCGCTTTTGCCGGTCTGGATGGCGATGGCGGTCGTGCCGTCCTCGGCACCCGCGGGCCCGGCCGCGCTCAAGGTCAACCCGGCCAAAACCGCCATGAATCCGATATCGAGGCGAATCCCGCTCATTGCTCCTCCCGAGGCATTTCTCCGATCTGTGCCGGATACCGGTACCATAGCCAATATTGACTCCCTGTCAATTACTCATACAAATAGGGGCTCAACGAGGAGGACCGAATGAGGATCACAGCCTGTCTTCTCGCCGCCCTGCTGGCCGCCGCGCCGGCGGTTGCCCAGGTTACCACCGAGACGCCCCCCGTCGTCCCGGGGGCCAAGCCGGTTTCCATCGAGCACATCAAGGTGCATTCGCCGGCGATCGAGGGAAATCTCGAGGGCGAACCGGCCGACCGCGATGTGTTCGTGGTGCTGCCGCCCGGCTATGCCAGCCATCCCGACAAGCGCTATCCGGTGGTTTACGCCCTGCACGGCTATTGGATCGGCGCCGAGCAATGGATGAAGGAAATCCATGTGCCGCAGACCGCCGAAGGAGCCTTCGCCCAGGGTGCGCCCGAGATGATCCTGGTGTTTCCCGATTCCAAAACTCTCTATGACGGCTCGTTCTATTCCAGTTCGGTCACGGTCGGCGATTTCGAAACCTTCATCGTCCATGACCTGGTTTCCTATATCGACAGCCATTACCGCACCTTGGCCGTGCGCGAGAGCCGCGGATTGGCCGGGCATTCCATGGGCGGATACGGCGCGACGCGCATCGGCATCAGGTATGCCGACCAATTCGGCGCCCTCTACATGTTGAGCCCCTGCTGTCTGTCGGCGCGAACCGTCGACCCGGCCGACATCGCGGCGCTGGGAGCGGTCAGGGTGCCGGCCGACATGGCGAAGCTGCCGTTGATGGCGCACGGACATATGGCGGCGGCCGCCGCCTGGTCGCCCGATCCGAACAAACCCCCGCTCTATTTCGACCTGCCGGTCGAGAAAGACGCCCTGCGGCCCGACATTCTGGCGAAATGGGCGGCCAACGCCCCGCTGGCCTTCCTCGATCAATATATCCCCTCGCTCCGGCGGTACCGCGCCATCGCCATCGATGTCGGCGACCAGGACGGCTTGAAGGTCGATGCCGGAAAGCTGCACGAGGCGCTGGATAATTACCATATCGCCAACAGCTTCCAGATCTACTCAGGCACCCACACCAGCCATGTGGCGTTCCGCATTCAGGAGGAGGTCATCCCCTTCTTCGGCCGCAACCTGGTTTTCGGCCCCTGAGCCGTTCAAGGCGCTACCGTCAGGCGATAGATCATCGCATGGCGGTAGGGCTTGCCGGGATCGACGCGCGCCGCCACGAAGTCCGGATGATTGGGCGCGTCGGGAAATTTCTGCGGCTCCAGGGCGATACCGTCGCCCATCCGGTAAAGATGGGCGCTTTTCCCGACCAGGGTGCCATCGAGAAAATTGCCGGTATAGAGCTGCACGCCGGGTTCGGTGCTGAGCACCTCCAGCACCCGGCCCGATTGGGGATCGGTCAGGCGCGCCGCCAGTTCGGGTTCGGCCGTCACCCCCTTGTCGAGGGCGAAATTATGGTCATAGCCGCGCCCGTAGACGATCTGCGGGTCGTGGCCGTCGCGCAGGCCGTCGGCGAGACGCCGCGGGTGGCGGAAATCGAACAGCGTGCCCTCGACCGGCCGCAATTCGCCGGTCGGTATCAAGGTCGCGCCGACCGGCGTAAAGCTCTTTGCGGGAATGGTCAGCACCTGGTCCATGCCGCCGCCGGAACTTCCTTCGCCCGCCAGGTTGAAGATGGCGTGGTTGGTCAGATTGACGATGGTCGGCTTGTCGGTGGCGGCCTCGAACAGGATGCCGAGATCCCCCTTGTCGTCGAGCGAATAGGTCACGCGGACGGTAAGACGGCCCGGATAGCCTGCCTCGCCATCGGGACTCACATGGCTGAACACGGCCAGTGCCCGCGGCCCGGATTGGACGGTTTCGACCGTCCAGGCCGCCTTGTCGAACCCTTTCCCGCCGCCATGCAGGGATTGGCCATGGTCGTTCTGCGGCAATTGGTAGCTCTTGCCGTCGAGGGTGAACTGGCCTCCCGCGATGCGATTGGCGTAGCGGCCGACGGTGACGCCGAAGAAATTGGGATGGTCGACATAGGAGGCGAGATCGTCATAGCCCAGCAGGACGTCGGCCAGCCGGCCTTTGCGGTCCGGCGCGTTCAGGGATTGGAGCGTGGCGCCATAAGACAGGATGCGGGCGGATACCCCATTCGCGCCTTTCAGGGTTACCGCCTGGATTTCCGTACCGTCGGCCAGTTTTCCGGCGCTTTCCGCCGTCGCGCTGGCGGCGAGAACGCCGCTGCCCGGCAGAACGCACAGCAGCGCGCCGAGGATGGAGATCGTCTTGTGATTCATTGGTGTACTCCCGACGGCTTGCAGCCCCAGACGGCATAGAACAGGACGTAGAGTTCGCAGGCGGCGGTCAACAGGAAACTCGGCTGGAGGCCGAACCGGTCGGCCAGCCAGCCTTGCACGACCACCAGCGCGCCGCCGGCGATGGCGGTGATCAGCAGCCCGGACGCCTCTTCCGTCAAGGGGCCGAGCCCCTTGATGCCGAGCACGAAGATGGTGGGGAACATGATCGAATGGCAGAGGCCGATGAGGATCAGCGCCCACATGGCGAGCGGGCCGTGCAGGACCGCCGCGCCGACCGCCATGACGAAGGCGAGGGCGGCGTTGCCGGCCAGCATGCGGTTCGGGGCGATCCGTCCCATGAGAAGGCCGCCGCCGAACCGTCCGAGCATCATCCCGCCCCACAGCAGCACGAGATAATTGGCGGCCTGGGCATGGTTCATGTCGCCGATATCGGGCTGCGAGACGAAATTGATGAACAGGTTGGCGACGCCGATCTCGGCGATCAGGTAGATGAAGATCGCCGGCACGCCGAGCACCAGATTGCGGTGATTCCACAACGACAGGCGCTTCCTCGCCGCGGCGTCGACGCGGCGTCCGTCGCCGCTGATCGCCGGCAGTTTCGCGCGGCTGAAG
>Ga0213872_10002548_pt1 | contig 10621 bp, 12 predicted proteins | sample VelepicomBERX_R2_FD_160071 | JGI IMG/M metagenome (GOLD analysis project Ga0213872, IMG submission 160071) | Rhizosphere microbial communities from Vellozia epidendroides in rupestrian grasslands, the National Park of Serra do Cipo, Brazil - RX_R2 | ecosystem: Host-associated > Plants > Roots >... | reverse complement strand
GAATGGAAGGCGACTGGAAAGCCTTGGAAATTAAGGTGATCGAATGTAAACGTCTCGGCAAGCGCAACAGCGACTTGCTGGTTGAGCAGTACAGCATCATGCAGCGCGTGCTGCATGGCGAGGAGCTAATCTATGCGCCAGCTTGAGCTGATGCAGCCGACCGCGGCCACTTCGGCGACGGTCTCGAACATGGTCCCCAGCCGCCCAGCCGCGGCCGTTGGCGCCATGGGCGGCGCCAGCTTCTCCAGCACCTTCAGCGCGGTCCAGCATGACGTGGCCGATTTCCTCGCACATGGCAGCGGCGCAGCCTCCTCCTCTTCGTCCGGCGGCGCCACCAATCTCAGCGTGGAAGGCATGGCCCTGCTGCAGCGCAGCGGCCAGGCCCAAGGCACCATCGACAGCGACGGCATCGACCCGCAGACCCGCCAGCAATTCCTCGCCTCGATCCAGCCCTGGGCGGAAGAAACCGGCCAGCGCCTGGGCGTGTCGCCGCAAGTAGTGGCGGCCCATGCCGCACTGGAATCGGGCTGGGGCCAGCATCCCCTGCGCGCCGCCGGCGCCGACAGCAACAACCTGTTCGGCCTGAAGGCGGGCGGCAATTGGCAAGGCGCCGTGGCCTCGGCCCAGACCACCGAATACCAGAACGGCGTGGCCCTGAAAAAGACCGAACGTTTCCGCAGCTATCCGGACACCGCTAGCGCCTTCCGCGATTATGCCGATCTGCTGACCAGCAATCCGCGCTACCAGCGCGCCCTCAACACGGGTAGTGACGCGCGCGCCTTTGCGCGCGGCCTGGCCCAGGGCGGCTACGCCACTGATCCCGCTTATGCGGACAAGCTGAGCCAGCTGGCCACCCAGCTCATGCGCAGCGGCACGGCGGGCAGCCCTGCCCGCCTCCTGAATCAGTCGGGGGATTGAGTGGAGACCGGCATGTCGGCAGGCTCCACCATCGCCACCCCGGTAACCCGGGCCCGGATGACGTTGCCGACGGCATTCTTCACCCGCACGATGGCGCCCTTGGCGCCGCTGTCGAGCGCCTCGCCCGCCATGCTCACTTCGATCTGGTCGCGCCGCGCCACGATGCTGACGGCGTCGCCGCGCTTGACCAGGATGGGCGCGCTCAGCAGCGCCGGCCGCAGCACTTCGCCGCTGCGCAGTGCGCGCTTGGCGCTCATGCCTGCCAGCGCGGCCGGATCGGCCACCACTTCGGCCAGGCTGGGTACTTCGTGCCGCTCCAGCACCACGTCTTCGTCGGCCAGCATCTTGCCGGCCGGGACGTCCGCCGCCATCACCGCCACCCGCGCCGACAGGCTGCTGCGCACCAGGAACTCATACCGCCAGCCATCGCTGCCGGGGCAGAGCGCCGCAAAGCGCATGCGCGCCAGCAGTCGCGTATCGATGGCCTCCACGCTAATCGGCTGGGGGCAAGGCGCCAGCGGCCGCGTGCCGGGTGCCGCGCTGAGCGTGAATTCCGGCTCCAGCAAACCGCTGGCCGCCGCCGCCCGCTGCACGTATTTGTGCGCGGCCGCCTCCACCTGGGGCAGCACCTGCGCCGCCGGGGTCGCTGCCGCCTGGGCGCATGATACAAAAAAACCGATGCATGGCAGCAATATTGCCGTCAGACACGCTACAATAGCTTTGTTAACCATCAGCAAGTTCTCTCGTGGAACGAATGCTGCCATTTTACATATCGGGGAACAAGATGGGGATTAACTTCAAAGATGCGCTGGGCCAGCACGGCGATGCATTGGAATTGCGCGCCGAGCGCACCCGCATCCTGGCGGCCAATATCGCCAACGAAAACACGCCGGGCTACCAGGCCCAGGACATGGATTTTGCCGCCACTCTGGCCGCCACCCAGGCCACCGAAGCGGGCGAGCTGACCCTGGATGGCGACAGCGAGCCGTTGTACCGCGTGCCCTACCACCCCAGCCGCGACGGCAACACGGTTGAGATCGGCGTCGAGCAAGCCGCTTTTTCCCAGAACGCCAGCGATTTCCAGACCAGCCTGACCTTCGTCAACATGGCCATCAAGGGCATTGCCAAGGCCATCAACGGACAATAAGCGCGGATCGCCTCAGCAAGGAGACATCATGTCATTTAAAAATATTTCGGAGATTGCCGGTTCGGCCATGGCGGCCCAGACCGTCCGCCTGAACACCATCGCCTCCAACCTGGCCAATGCCGACTCGGTGGCCGGCACCGAAGCAGAGACCTATCGCGCCCGCAAGCCTGTGTTTGCCGCCGTGATGAACGACAGCTTCGACAACGACGCCAACGCCGGCGGCAAGGTGCAGGTGCTGGACGTGGTCCAGTCCAGCGAGCCGCTGCGCAAAGTCTACGAGCCGGGCCACCCCATGGCCGACGCCAATGGCATGGTGTTCTACCCCAACGTCAACCAAGTGGCCGAGATGACCGACATGATGTCGGCCTCGCGCGCCTTCGAGACCAATGTCGAAGTACTGTCGCGCATCCGCACCATGCAGCAAAACTTACTCAAACTCGGTGAAGGTTAAGCCATGCAAACCAACGGCCTCTTTAACAACTCCACGTCCTCCAGCAGCGCCAACGATCCGACCGTGAATATCGCCGGCAATACCGCTGCCCAGACCCAGGACATGTTCACCAAGCTGCTGGTGGCGCAGATCAAGAACCAGGATCCGCTCTCGCCCACCGATCCGTCGCAGTTCGTCAACCAGCTGACCCAGCTGTCGCAAACGGAGTCGCTGCAGAACCTGTCGACCCTGACCAGCTCCAACGCCAGCGTGCTGCAGAGCATGCAGGTGATGGCCCTGGGCGCCCAGGTCGGTTCCGATTTGATGGTAACCTCGAATTCGGTCAGCCTCGGCACGGACAAGGTCAGCGGCCAGATCGACCAGGCCAACGCTAGCACCCAGACCATCCTGACCCTGACCGGCCAGGACGGCACCGCCCACAACATCAACCTGGGCGCCCAGGGCGCCGGTCCGGTGGCCTTCACGCTCGATCCGGTGGCGTTGGGCCTGCCGGCGGGCAACTACACGCTGGCGGCCAGCACCGACACCAAGGAAACCCCCGCCGTCGACGTGGCCGGCCGCCTTAATAGCGTGCGCCTGTCGACCAACGGCATCGTGCTGAATGTCGCCAATATCGGCGACACCTCGCCATCGTATATCACCGCTTTCAACGGTAAATCCGCCACTGCCACTCAATAATTCATCTCGGAAAGAAAGGGTTCTATCATGAGTTTCGATATCGCATTGTCTGGCATCCAGGCCATCAACGAACAGCTCGACAGCACCAGCCAGAACATCGCCAACGCCGGCACCTATGGCTACAAGGCCAGCCGCGCCAACTTCTCGGCGATGATCGCAGGCGGCCAGCCGGTCGGCACCAACATCGGCTCGATCACCCAGGATATCGCCAAGAGCGGTGGCATCCTCAACACCGGCCGTGCGCTGGACGTGTCCATCAATGGCCGTGGCTTCTTCATCACCAAGACCCCGTCCGGCGTGTCCCAGTACACCCGCGTGGGTATTTTCGACACCGCCAAGGACGGCACGCTGGTCGACTCCGAAGGCCGCGCTGTGCAGGGCTTCCCCATCAAGCCGCCAGCCACCGCGCTGGGCGCGCTGGGCAACATCACCATTCCGACCGGCCAGATTCCAGCTGTCCCCTCTGGCAAGCTGGCCTTCACTGCCAATATGTCGGCCGACTGGACCACGCCTACCGTGGCCTGGGGCACCACCGCCGTCACCCCAGCCGCGCCGGCCGATCCGCTGTCGTTCAACTCCTCGCAGTCGAGCACGGTATATGACACCTTGGGCACCAGCCACACCCTGACCCAGTACTTCTCGGCCACCGCCACCCCGGGCCAGGTACAGGTCAACTACGTGCTGGACGGCACCGACACCGGCACCACCGTGATGCTGAACTTCGCCCCCGGCACCGGCCAGCTGGTGGACATCGGCGGTACCGCCGTGCCACCGGCCATCTTCACCGCCACGCTGCCGGGCAGCGCACCGGCCCCGACCACCGGCGCCACCATCAATCCGCTGGCAATTGACTACACCGGCAGCACCTTCTTTGCCGGCAAGGCCACCGTTTCGACCAACCTGGCCGACGGCTATGCCTCCGGCGTGTATTCGCATACGGAAATCGCCGCCGACGGCTCGATCCAGGCCAAGTACAGCAATAACCAGACCCAGACCGTCGGCATGCTGGCCATCGCCACCTTCCCGGACGAGCAAGCCCTGACCTCGGTCGACAACACCAGCTGGGAAGCCTCGACCGCTTCCGGCACCCCGCTGGCGGGCGTGCCGGGCGACGGCCTGGCGGGTAACCTCAACACCACGTCGCTGGAACAATCCAACGTCGACATTACCTCGGAACTAGTGGGCATGATGACCTCGCAGCGCAACTACCAGGCCAACTCCAAGGTGATCCAGACCGAGAGTACCATGCTGCAGTCACTGATGCAGGCCATCTGAGGACGAACTGAGCGATGGATGCGCTGATCTATACCGCCATGAGCGGGGCCGAGCGGGCCCTGCGCGGGCAACAGGTACACGCCAACAACCTGGCCAATGCCGACACAACGGGCTTCCGGGCCAACCTGGAACTATCCGCCGCCCAAGGCCTGCAAAACGGCTACGGCTACGACGACCGCCATATGTCTCAGCTGCAGGCCAATGCCGTCACCACCCGCCAGGGTTCGCTCAAGCCCACCGGGCGCGAGCTGGACGTAGCCGTTTCCGGCGACGGCTTCTTTGCCGTCCAGGGTCCCAACGGCGAAGCCTATACCCGCGCTGGTGCGCTGACGGTGGACGCCAACGGCCAGCTGATGGATGGTAACTTCCCTATCCTGGGCGAAGGCGGACCAATCAACATCCCGCAGTATACCAAGATCGACATCGGCCAGGATGGCACCATTTCGATCCAGCAGCCCGGCACGGCGCTGATGCAGACCATCGACAAGCTCAAGCTGGTCAAGGCCGACGCTTCCGAGCTGACCAAGAACGAGGCCGGCCTGCTGGTGGCCCGCAATGACCAGCCGCTGCCCACCGATCCGACCGTGCTGGTGCGTCCCGGCCACCTGGAAGGCAGCAATGTCTCTGCGGTGGAAGAGATGATTGCCACCATGAGCCTGAACCGTACTTTTGAAATCCAGATGAAGATGTTGACGGCCGCCGACTCGATGGACCAGTCCGCCAACCGTCTGGTCAGCGGCAGTTAAGCCGCTGGCGCCACCAACTAGGGGAATAACATGAATCCAGCAATGTGGATCAGCAAGACCGGCGTGCAAGCGCAGGACGAGAAACTGCAGGCCATCGCCAACAACCTGGCCAATGCCAACACGGTCGGCTTCAAGAAGGACCGGGTGGTGTTCGAAGACCTGTTCTACTCGATCGAGCAGCAGCCCGGCGCCCAGCGCGCCGACAACAACACCCTGACCCCGTCCGGCGTCCAGCTGGGCAACGGCGTGCACATGGTCGGCACCCAGAAGGTGTTCACCACCGGCAGCCTGCAAACCACCGGCAACACCTATGACGTGGCCATCACCGGCAACGGCTTCCTGCAGGTGCGCCGCCCCAATGGCGACACCGCCTACACCCGCGCCGGCCAGCTGGGCGTGGACCAGAACGGCATCCTGGTGAACGCCAGCGGCCTGCCGCTGATCCCGCAGATCACCGTGCCCAACAACGCCACCTCGGTCACCATCGGCGAAAACGGCGTGGTCTCGGCCACCGTGCCGGGCAGCACCACCCCGACCGAGCTGGGCCAGCTGACCCTGGTCAGCTTCATCAACCCCACCGGCCTGCAAGCCCTGGGTGAGAACCTGTTCGTGGAAACCGCCTCCTCCGGCACGCCGACCGAAGGCAAGCCGGGCGACGCCCAGCTGGGCAAGCTCAAGCAGGGCGCGCTGGAAGGCTCCAACGTCCAGGTGGTGGAAGAGATGGTCGACATGATCGCCGCCCAGCGCACCTACGAGATGAACACCAAGGTGCTGTCGGCCGCCGACAATATGCTGCAGTACCTGTCGCAGGCCGCGCGCTGATGAAACCCGTCCCGCACGTGCGCGCGCCGTTGTTGCTGGCCCTGGCGGCCCTGGCCGGCTGCGCCAACCTGCAGCCGCCGCCCGTGCGTCCCGGCCCGTCCGACGAACCACCCAATGTGGCGCGTGCCGCCGCCCGCGGCACCTCGGGCGGGGTGTTCAGCCCGGATTTGGGCGTGTCGCTGACCTCGGACAGCCGCGCCTTCCGGGTCGGCGACGTGGTCACCGTCAACCTGCTGGAAACCACCCAGGCCAGCAAGAAGGCCGGCACCAGCTACTCCAAGAATTCGGCCGACAACATCACCGCCCCTTCCCTGCTGGGCAAGACCTTCAACAAGGGCGCGGTGGGCCTGGGCGCCAACAACACCTTTGCCGGCGACGCCACCAGCACCCAGCAGAACGCCCTCACCGGCGCCATCACCGTGATCGTGCAGGAAGTGCTGCCCAACGGTCTGCTGCGCGTGTCCGGCGAAAAAATCCTGACCCTCAACCAGGGCGAAGAATTCATCCGCCTGCGCGGCTACCTGCGCGCGGCCGACATCGACTCCGACAACCAGGTCTCTTCGCAGCGCATCGCCAACGCCCGCATCGCCTATTCGGGCCAGGGCACGCTGGCCGACTCGCAGACCTCGGGCTGGTTGTCGCGCTTCTTCAACAGCCCGCTGATGCCTTTCTGATTGGTGAAGAACATGAATTTCCGCAAGCTGACTTGCCTCCTGGCCCTGCCGCTGGCCCTGGCCGCGACGGCCCTGCCGGCCCAGGCCGCCCAGGTGCTGCGCAACCTGGTCAGCATCGAAGGCGTGCGCGAGAACCCGCTGGTGGGCTACGGCCTGGTGGTGGGCCTGAACGGCAGCGGCGACTCGACCCAGGTCAAGTTCGCCAGCCAGTCGGTCATCAATATGCTCAAGCAGTTCGGCGTCAAGGTGCCCGACGGCACCGACTCGAAGAGCAAGAACGTCGCCACCGTGATGGTCTCGGCGGTGTTCCCGCCCGGCTACCGGCGCGGCCAGAACATCGACATCACCGTCTCCTCGATGGGCGACGCCAAGAGCCTGCGCGGCGGCGCCCTGCTGCTGACTCCGCTGCGCGCGGCCGACGGCGAAGTCTACGCCCTGGCCCAGGGCAATGTCGTGGTGGGCGGCTTTTCCGCCTCCGGCAAGAGCGGCTCCTCGATCACGGTCAACACGCCCACGGCCGGCCGCATCCCGTCCGGCGCCATCATCGAGCGCGAGATCGCCACCGACTTCTCCACCCGGCCCACCGTGCGCCTGTCGCTGCGCCATCCGCACTTCCAGACCGCCACCAACATCGTCGACTCGATCAACAAGCGCTTTGGCGAGATCGCCACCACCAGCGACGCCACCTCGGTCGACGTGGTGGCCCCGGCCAATCCAACCCAGCGCGTGGCCTTCATGGCCAAGCTGGAAGCCCTGCCCATCGACGTCGGCGACGAGGCACCCAAGGTGGTGTTCAATTCGCGCACCGGCACCGTGGTGATCGCCGAAGGCCTGCGCGTGCGCGCCGCCGCCGTCACCCACGGCTCGCTCAAGGTGGTGATCTCCGAATCGACCAAGGTCAGCCAACCGAACGCCTTCGGCCAGGGCCAGACCGTGGCCTCGCCGCAGTCGGCCGTCTCGGCCGACCAGGACCGCGCCCAGATGTTCAAGTGGCCGGCCGGCGCCAAGCTGCAGTCGATCATCGACGTCATCAACAGCCTGGGCGCCACCCCGGACGACATCATGGCGATCCTTCAGGCGCTCGACCAGGCCGGCGCCATCGAAGGCGAACTGGTGGTGATCTGATGGACAATCCGATCTTCGATCCCGCCAAGCTGCGCATCGGCACCGCCGACAAACTGGACGACACGCCGGTGGCCGTCGCCGGCCAGGCCCAGGGCGGCGTCGATCCGGCCTACCGCGCCAAGGCGACCCAGGCCGCCGTCAAGTTCGAGAGCTTCTTCATCAGCCACATGCTGCATGAGATGCGCGCCTCCACCAAGGTGCTGGCGGCCGACGACAGCCCCTACAAGGACAAGGTCAACGACGACATGCTGGACCTGGCCGACAACCTGGTGGCCGACCGCATGGCCGGCCAGCGCGCCTTCGGCATTGCCGACATGATCCTGCGCCAGCTGCTGCCGGCCGGCCAGAACGTGCAGTCAAGCAACACGGAAGGGGAAAATCTGACACCGCCCCTTAATCCGCCGCAGTAAACCGTCGCCTTCCCCAGTTAACGGACCCGTGGCTGCGGACTGCACAGCCACCGGTCGCCCCGGCACCACACTAGGAAAGACCAGGCAAGATGAGCATTTCTTACAACGCACTGACCGGCGCCCTCGCAGCCCAGGCCGCCCTCAACACGACCAGCCAGAATATTGCCAACCTGCAGACCCAGGGCTATACCCGCCAGGGCGTGCTGCTGACGGCCACTTCGCCGGACGCGGGCAGCAAGCTGCCCGGCAACGGCGTCCAGGTCAGCTCCCTGATCCGCTTCAGCGACAGCTACAAGACCCAGCAGCTGTGGCGCTCCAATTCCGATCTGGGCGCTCACAGCCAGGTCCAGCCCTACCTGACCCAGATGGAACAGGTGATGAGCGACGACAAGTCCAGCATCAGTGCCGGCGTCGACAACTTCTTCCAGGCCCTCAACGCGGCCAGCGGCGACCCCACCTCCACCCCGCTGCGCCAGGCGGTGATCACGGCGGCCGGCGCCATGTCGCAGCAGTTCAACAGCGTCTACAACCTGACCGCCAACCAGCTGATCTCGGTGCAGCAGCAGCAGACCGCCATCCTGCCCAGCCTGAACGAATCGCTGGCCGGCATCGCCAGCCTCAATTCCCAGATCCAGGCGGCCGGCGCGCTGGGCACCAATATCTCGTCCCTGCAAGACCAGCGCGACCAGCTGATCGACAGCGTGGCGCAGCAGGTGTCGATCCAGGTCACCGACGCCGGCAACGGCAGTTTCGACGTCTCGCTCGCCAGCGGCCAGCCCCTGGTGCTGGGCACCTCGGCCGCCACGGTGGCCTATGACAGCACCAGCGGCAGCCCGGTGCTGAAAGCCACCATCAACAAGACCCAGTTCACCCTGGACGACACCAAGCTGGGCGGCCAGCTGGGCGGCCTGGCCGACTACGCCGCCAACACCCTCAAGCCGCTGCAGCAGTCGATTTCCGATATGGCGCAGCAGCTCAGCAGCAGCGTCAACTCCACCCTGGCGGCGGGCTACGACGCCAACGGCAATCCGGGCCAGCCCCTGCTGGTCTACAACCCGTCCAGCGCCACCGGCTTGCTGGAGAACAGCGCCACCATCCAGGCCGGCGATCTGGCCTTCTCGGCCGACGGCACCCCGGGCGACAGCGGCAATCTGCAAAACCTGATCGCCATCCGCAACCAGCCCGTCACGCTGACCTCGATCGGCAGCGTGCTGCTGGGCGATGCCGATACCCAGCTGGTGGGCCAGCTGGGCGTGACCAGCCAGCAAAATCAGGCCCTGCTGAACACCGCCACCACCGTGCGCCAGCAGGCCGAGGACGACTGGAAGTCGACCAGCGGCGTCAACCAGGACGAGGAAGCCGTCAACCTGGTGGAATTCCAGAACATGTACCAGGCCAATATGAAGGCGATCCAGGTTGCCAACACCCTGTTCGACGCCACGCTGTCGATGTTCGGCAGCTAAGGAGCAAGCATGCGTATCGCCACCAGCCAATTTGAAAACACCATGAACCGCGGCCTGGAGATGAACCAGAGCGCCATCGCCAAGCTCAACGAGCAGATGGCCTCCGGCAACAAGATCCTGCTGCCCTCGGACGATCCGGTCACCAACGTGCGCCTGTCGCGCCTGACCCGCGAAGAGTCCGTGGTGAGCCAATACCGCAGCAATATCGGCCAGGTCCAGATCCGCCTGTCCAAGAACGAAACCTACCTGACCGGCATCACCAACGACATCACCCAGGTGCACGACCAGCTGGTCTGGGCTTCCGACGGCAGCAACTCGGGCGCCGACCTGAATTCCATGGTGACCACCCTGACCGCCCTGCGCGACAGCATGTTCTACGGCGCCAACGAGCGCGATCCGGAAGGCCACTACATCTTTTCCGGCACCCTGACCAATACCGCCGCCATCACTTACGATCCGACCGCGGCGGTGGGCTCGCGCTACACCTACACCGGCAACACCAGCCAGCAGATGGTCACGGTGGGCAATGGCATCACCCAGGCCACCAACGTCGACGTGTCCGGGCTGGAATCGTTCCTGAATCAGCTCGACAACGCCATCAACGAACTGAGCCAGCCGGGCGCCAATGCCAGCTCGCCCACCCTGCAAGCGGCCGTGAAAGGCGCCATGGACAGCGCCGACTCCGCGCTGAGCCTGGTGTCCGGCAAGATCGCCTCCTTCGGCGGCGTGCAGAACATCCTGCAGACCCTGGACGACAACCACGCCAACGTCAGCCTGTCCAACCAAACCGCCCTGCATGACCTCGGCTCGCTCGATTACGGCTTGGCGGCGACCGACTTGAACGGCTACAATCTGGCGTTACAATCATCTTACAAGGCATATGCCAAGGTGAACCAGTTGTCCCTGTTCAAC
>Ga0213872_10002547_pt1 | contig 10621 bp, 9 predicted proteins | sample VelepicomBERX_R2_FD_160071 | JGI IMG/M metagenome (GOLD analysis project Ga0213872, IMG submission 160071) | Rhizosphere microbial communities from Vellozia epidendroides in rupestrian grasslands, the National Park of Serra do Cipo, Brazil - RX_R2 | ecosystem: Host-associated > Plants > Roots >... | reverse complement strand
CCTCCTCCTCTCCACCACCAATGCAGGCCTCAGGGGGAAACCTCTGGGGCCTTTGTCTTTCAAGGGCTTTTTCCCATTCGTCTTCCCAGAATCCTTCCCAGTAGCCCGGCTCTCCAGCGGCCTGATGGGACAATCGGAGGGTGACGAAGTTGCCCAAGAAGACGACCTATCTGGTCACCAAAGGTGGGGTCCTGAGACCACCTTCCACTCTTTCAGGCACACAGTCGAGACCATCCTGCGGCGGGCCGAGGCGTAGCCGTGCCGCACCTTGTAGGCCCGTGAGCTTCGGATCGCAATCTTGACGAATTCGGGCGTGCAGTTTTGCAATGCCTTCTGTATGAGCGTGTGCACGCGGCCCCCGTTAGCGCTGATCCGCGGACTGTATTGGCAAGCCGCCTTCTTCATGCGGGATGGCAATCGTTCGACAGCTATCGGGCAGCTTGGCGCACGCAGCGCCGCGGCCGCCCGGCGAGGAGCTCGCGACCCTTCTCAACGCGGCGCCAGATACACACCCGGCTGCGCCGAAAGCCCCAGCTTGACCTGCTGCGTGATCTCGTCGGCCAGCACTTCCTCGGCGCCGGCTTCAAGCGCATCCAGCGCACGCGCGACGATGGCCTCGGGCGTGGACTTCGGCATGTCGATCCCATGCGTCAGGTCGGTATCGACAAAACCCATGTGCAGGCTCAGCACTTGCGTGCCCTGTTCACGCAGGTCGTTGCGCAAGCCGTTGCTGAGACTCCAGACCGCGGCCTTGGAGACGGCGTAGTTGCCGAGCAGCCCGCCGCTGATCCAGCTGGCGACCGAGGCAACGTTGAGCAGCGCGCCGCCGCCGTTACGGGCGAGCACGGGCGCGAAGGCTTGGCTGACGCGCAGCACGCCGAACACGTTCACCTCGAAGTGCTTGCGCAGCATCTCCTCGGCCTCGTCGGTCTTGAAGCTGCCCGTGGAAGCAATGCCGGCGTTGTTGATGACGAGCGTGACGTCGCCGGCGATGCGCGCAGCCTCGGCTACGTCGGCCGCGGACGTAACGTCGAGCTTCAGCGGCGTGACACCGGCCAGCTGGACGCTGCCCGGGTCGCGAGCGCCGGCGTAGACCTTGCGCGCGCCGCGCGCCAGGGCGGCCTTGGCAAATGCCAGGCCGATGCCGCGATTGGCGCCGGTGATGAGGACGGTGGCGTTGTCGAGCTTCATGATTTGCCTTTCAATATTGCGATCATCATATTCGTCGGCGAACCACAAGCCAGCGCCGACCATCTGGTTCAGCCGGATCGGCCGGGTTCGTATTCGTCGAGCAGCGCCCGGCGCGTACGCGCCAGCACCGCCCTGCCGGACTGGTCGCCGAGCGTACGCGCCATTTGCACGGTGCCGACCATGGTGGCGGCAATCGTCTCGGCAAGACTGGCGTCGGCACCCTCGGGCAGCGCGCCGCGCACGCCGTTGACGAACGCGAGCACACGGCGCCGCGCAGCTTCGCGCACCTCACCCTGCAGGCGCGGCATCTCGGAGCACAGCGCGGCAACGATGCAACCGCCTTCCACGTCGTCCAGTTGATCATCGGCCAGATAGGCTTCGACCAACGCCCTGAAACGGCTTTCCCCGGCCGCCTCGCGCGCCGCCACATGCTCGGCCAGTGCGACCGCGCCATCTTGCCCCGCGCGTTGCATGGCTTCGATCAACAAGGCGTCGCGCGACTCGAAGTGCGCGTAGAAGCCGCCGTGCGTCAGCCCGGCCTCCTTCATGATGTCCGCCACGCCGACACCGTGGTAGCCGGCGCGCCGGATCGCCCGCGCCGCCACGCCGACGATGCGCTCGTGGGTCTGTTCCTTGCGGCTCGGCTGTTTGTTCATGCCAGAATATTACGATCATCATATATAAAGTGCAAGCTGGCTTGCAAAGCCCTGCTTTAGCGCGGGCGACACGGCGTGGCAATTGCGCATCGCCAGGAGCGCGTGATAACGGGATCTCCTACCGGGATTCCGTCCTAACGCACAAAATGAGCTGACTGTGAACAGAGGCCGAGTAAAGAAGTCGGGACCGGGCCGCGTCACGGTACAGGACGAGAATCCCGCCAGGGACACAAAAATTTGCACCGGGCCGCTGCTGGTCATGCCACTCATTCGACTTCTTAGGGCCCTTGCCGTCCTGCTGGTGCTGGTCACCGGCTTCGTGCTCGCCCAGCTCATCGCCACGACCCTGCAGGATCTGCACCGCACGCGCGACGGCCTCGCGGCCATCGAGCGGCTGCGCCTCGCGCTGATCGCCGCCGAGATGGCGTCGCGCGAGCGCGGCCCGACCAACGGCATGCTGGGCGACGACGTGCCGCACCAGTCCGTGTATGCCGACGCGCTGGCGCAGGCGCGTGCCAGCACCGATGCGGCCTTTATTGCGCTCGAGCAGAACGCCGCGCCCCTGCCAGGCGTGCGCCGTGGCGCCGTCGCCGCGGCCCGGATGGAGCTCACCCGGGCGCGCCTGGATGTCGATCGCCTCATCGCGCTGCCGTTGGCACGCCGCACGCCGGACCAGATCAGCGCGGCGGTGTACGGCATGGTGGGCGTGATCCCGCGCCTGGCGCCGGTGATCAGCGGCCTGGCCACCGAAGCCCAGACCTATTACCCGCCTGCCGGCGACGACGTCCAGGGCGCGCGCCTCATTGCCGAGCTGCGCGAGTACGCCGGCCTGCTCGGCTCGCATTTCACGGCCGCACTGGCCAGCGGCAAGCCGCTGACGCCGTTCGAACTCGGCGAGATTCAGCGCACACGCGGCCGCATCGACGAGCTGCGCTTTCTTGTCGACGTTCGCATCCAGGATGGCGCCGACTCCACGGTCGTCGTGCAGGCCTGGGAGGAGGCGCAGCGGCGCTATTTCGGCGGTTCGCTCAAGCTGGCCGAACGGGTGGCGGCCGATGGTGCCGCAGGCCATGCGTATGACCAGGACCCGGCCCGCTTCGCGGCGGCGTACGTGCCCGACATGAACAGTCTTTTTGCCGTGCGCGACGCCTTGCTTGCGCAGGCGCGCGACGAGGCGCTGGCGACCAAGCACCTGGCCGAGCGCACGCTGGCCGTCGTGATCATCGGCGGCATGGTGCTGCTGGCCGTGCTCATCGGTGCCATCGCGCTGGTGCAGCGCCGCCTGCTCGGCCCCTTGGCCGTGATCGCTGGCGCCGTCAACGCGCTGGCGCGCAACAAGCTCGACATCCGCCTGCCGCCCATCGTGGCCGATGACGAGATGGCGGCCGTCGTCGGCGCCGTCGAGTCGCTGCGCGAGCGCACCGGGCAGCGGCTGGCGCTCGAGCGCGAACGGGACGCGCTGATCGAGCAGCTCCGCACCCAGTCCAACACCGACGCAATGACGGGCCTGCCCAATCGCCGCGGCTTCTGGGAATCCGCCGAGCATCTGCTGGCCCAGGCGCGCCGGCACGGCTTCGACGTGACGGCCATCCTGCTCGACGTCGACCACTTCAAGCGCTTCAACGACGAGCTCGGCCACGCCATCGGCGATGCGGCGCTGATCGCCGTTGCCCGTACGATCCGCGCCGAGATGCGCGGCAGCGACCTCGTCGGCCGCATCGGCGGCGAGGAGTTCGTGGTGCTGCTGAGCCACAGCGATTTGCGCAGCGCGCATGCTTTTGCCGAGCGGCTGCGCGCCTCGATCGAGCGCCTGCCGGCCCTGACCGGACGCGATGGCAGCGGTCAGCCCGTCAGCACCACGGCCAGCCTCGGCGTGGCGGCTTTCGGCACCGATGGCCAGACGCTCGAACAGCTGATCTCGCGCGCCGATGCGGCCATGTACCGCGCCAAGACGGCGGGCCGCAACCGCGTGATGCTTGCGGCGGTCTGAGCGTTTGCGGCGAGCGCCCTACTTCAGCACGGCGCGGAAGAACAGCGCCATGCGCGCGTCCATCGCCGCCTCTGACGCGTCGCCCGTCAAGCGATCGAGGCTGCGCGCCAGGGTGTCGCCGATCACGCAGTTGGTGAAGAACACCGGCAGCTGATCGAACGGCAGGTCGTCGCGCAGCTGCGCGCGCACGTCGGCGCGGTCGAAATAGCCGCGCAGCAGCTCGAGCGTGATGCCGGGCCCGGCGCGGTAGAAGGAGTCGACGAGCTCGGGGTTGTCCTTGCCCTCGGCGGCGATCATGCGCCGCAGCGCCTGCGTCTCGGGCACATGCAGCAGCTTGTGGAGCTGCCGCGAGAACTCGCCCAGCGTCTCGCGCACCGGTCGCGGGTCGACCAGCAAGCCCTCGCCGGACAGGTAGCTGCCGCGCTTGGCTTCGATCATGGCGCCGATCAGGCCTGCCTTGCCACCGAACTTCACGTAGATCGTGCGGATCGCGACGCGGGCCTCGCGCGCAATCATCTCCAGGCTGACCTTGCTGTAGCCATGCTCCATGAACAGCCCCGCCGCGGTCTGCAGCAAGGCTTGCAGGCGCGCCTCGACATCCGCGGCACGCGGCCGCCCGGCGCCCCGATGCGCGGGTTTGGCCGGCTTGGCGGACTTGGCCGGCGCCTTGCTGGAAGCGGTACGAATGCTCATGCCGCCAGTCTAAATCCTCTTTAATGAAATGGAAAGATTTCATTTCTTGACTTAGCGCCTTGCTCAGCCAATAATGAAATCCATCAATTTCATTTAACCCAGGCCTCATCATGGACGACAAGCCCTCCCCCCCGCCGCAGGCGCCCGCCGCAGCCGCTCCTGCCTCCAAGCGCCGCGTCCTCGTGATCGCGGGCCTGATCGCCATCGCCGCCCTCGGCGTCGGCGGCCGCATGGTCTGGCGCAGCCACTACTTCGTCGAGACCGATGACGCGTACCTGGTCGGCCACCTGCACCCGATCTCGTCGCGCATCCCGGGCACCATCGCCAAGGTCCTCGTCGACGACAACCAGGTGGCGCACGCCGGAGACGTGATCGCCGAGCTCGACCCGGCCGACCAGCGCGTGCGCCTCGAGCAGATCGAAGCCCAGATCGCCCAGGTCCAGCAGCAGGTCGCGCAGGCCGATGCCCAGACCGCGCAGGCGCGCGCCTCGGCCAGCGGCGCGCAGGCGCAGGTGCTGCAGTCGCAGGCCACGCTGCTGCGCACGCAGCAGGACGCCACGCGCCTGTCGGAGCTCTACACGACGCAGATGAAGGCGATCTCCAAGGCCGAGCTCGACGCTGCCATCGCCGCGCGCTCCAGCGCCACGGCCGACCTGGCCGCGCGCAAGGACGCCGTCACCGCCGCGCAGGCACAGATCGGTGCCTCGCAGGCCGCGCGCGATGTGCTCAAGGCCCAGATCAAGGTGTTGCAGACGCAGGCCAAGGATGCCCAGCTGCAGCTCGGCTACAACCGCATCGTGGCGCCGGTCGACGGTCGCGTCGGCAAGCGCGACATGGAAGTCGGCCAGCGCGTGCAGCCGGGCCAGCAGATCGCCGCCATCGTGCAGGACGACATCTGGGTCCAGGCCAACTACAAGGAAACGCAGCTCGCCAAGCTGCGCCCGGGCCAGGAGGTCGAGGTCAGCATCGACGCACTGCCCGACGAGCACCTCGTCGGCCGCCTCGACAGCTTCTCGCCGGCCTCGGGCAACCAGTTCGCACTGCTGCCGGCCGACAACGCGACCGGCAACTTCACCAAGATCGTCCAGCGCATTCCCGTCAAGATCACCTTCGCCCCGGCTGACGTGAAGCGCCTGTCCGGCCGCCTCGCGCCCGGCATGTCGGCGGTGATCTCGGTGGATCTGCGCCAAGCTGCACCGGCCCAGCGCTGAGGCCATCATGGCAAGCAAATCCCCTGCCCTCGCGCCGATGCTGGCGGCGCACGACGCCAAGGTCGACCTGCGAACCTGGCTGGCCGTGGCCGCGGGCCTGCTCGGCGCCTTCATGGCGGTGCTGGACATCCAGATCACCAACGCCTCGCTGCAGGACATCCTCGGCACGCTATCGGCCACGCAGGACGAGGGCTCGTGGATTTCCACCGCCTACCTCTGCGCCGAGATCGTCGTCATTCCGCTGACCGGCCTGCTCGCCCGCGTGCTCAGCGTGCGCGCCTACATGCTCGGCACGACCTCGCTGTTCCTGGTCTGCTCGACGCTGTGCGGCTCGGCCTGGAGCCTGCCCAGCATGATCGTGTTCCGCATGATGCAGGGCTTCACTGGCGGCGCGCTGATCCCGATGGCGATGACGCTGGTGCTGGCCAAGCTGCCGCCGAGCAAGCGCGCCGTCGGCCTGGCCATGTTCGGCCTGACTGCGACGATGGCACCGACCCTCGGCCCGACCCTGGGCGGCTACCTGACCGACCTCTACGGCTGGCCCTCGATCTTCTACATCAACTGGGTGCCCGGCCTGCTGCTGATCGGCGGCATCGCCTGGGGCCTCGACCCGGAGCGCCGCAACTGGGCGCTGCTGCGCAACGCCGACTGGCTCGGCATCGCCTTCATGGCCGTGGGGCTGGCGAGCCTGACCATCTTCCTGGAAGAAGGCAACTCGCACGACTGGTTCGCCTCGAGCTTCATCCGCAACTTCGCCGTCGCGGCGCTGGTGGGCATCGTCGGCTGGTTCGTCATCACGCTGCTGCGCGACGAGCCCTTCGTGAACGTGCGCCTCTATGCACGCCGCAACTTCTTCGTCGCCGCGCTGCTGGCCGCCACCACCGGCATGGCGCTGTACGGCTCGTCCTTCCTGCTGCCGCTGTTCCTCGGCCAGATCGCCGGCTACACGCCCATGCAGATCGGCGAGGTCATCATGTGGGCCGGCCTGCCGCAGCTCTTCATCATGCCCTTCGTGGCGCGGCTCTCGACACGCGTCGACAACCGCATCCTGTGCTCGATCGGCCTCGCGCTGTTCGGCATCTCCTGCGTGATGAACGCCCACATGGACGCGAGCTACGGCTACGACCAGCTGCTGTGGTCGCAGATCGTGCGAGCCCTCGGCCAGCCGCTGATCATGCTGACGCTGTCGAACTTCGCCATGCAGGGCATCGCGCCCAAGGACACGCCGTCGGCCTCGAGCCTGTTCAACATGACCCGCAACCTCGGCGGCTCGGTCGGCCTGGCACTGCTGGCGACCATGCTGACGAACCGCGAGCACCTGCACTCGGCGCGCCTGGGCGAATCGGTCTCGATGTTCGCGGCCGCCACGCGCAACCGCCTCGACGCGCTCACCGCCGGCTTCAGCGCCAAGGGCATCGACGCCGCGGGCGCGTCGCAAAAGGCGGTCGGCGTGGTGGACCTGCTGACGCGCAAGCAGGCCTACGTGATGGCCTACAACGACGCCTTCATGGCGATGGCCGCCGTGCTGTTCGGCTGCATCTCCATCCTCTGGCTGGCCGACGGCGTCAAGTCGCCCTCCGGCGGCGGCAACGCCGCGCACTGAGCGCGCGCCCCTCTCAGAAAGAACAAGCCATGTTCAAGACCAAGACTTCCCTGATCGCCGCGGCCGCCGTCACGGCGCTGAGCCTGCTGTCCGGCTGCGCCGCCGTGGGCCCCGACTTCAAGGCGCCCGCCGCGCCGCAGCAGGCCGCCTACCGGCACGCCGCCGGCAGCGCCGATGCGGTACTGCCCGCCAGTTGGTGGACCGTGTTCGGCGACGCCACGCTCGACGCGCTCGAACAGCGCGCCCTGCAAGGCAGCCCGAGCGTCAAGGCCAGCGCCGAGAGGCTCGCCCAGGCGCGCGCCCAGCTCGGCGCCACGCGCTCGTCCACGCAGCCGCAGCTCGGCGTGTCCTCGTCAGTGGGCTACGAGCACAGCTCGCAGAACACCTCGCAGGCCATCCTGCTGCACCACATCTCCGTGGCCGGCATGAACTACGACGCCGGCGCCTCGATGTCCTACGAGCTCGATGCCTGGGGCCGCGTGCGCCGCCTCGTCGAGTCGGCCGGCGCGCAGGTCCAGGCCGCCGAGGACGACCACGGCGCCGTCGTGCTGACGCTCAGCAGCCAGATCGCCAGCAGCTACTTCCAGCTGCGCGGACTCGACGCGCAGGCCGACATCCTCAGCCAAGCGCTGGCGAGCCGTGTCGAGACCGAATCGCTCGTGCAGTCGCGCTTCGATGCCGGCGTGTCCAACGAACTCGACCTCTCGCGCGCCCGCGTCGAGACGGCCAATGCGCGCTCGCAGCTGATCGACGTGCAGCGCCAGCGCACCGACCTCGAACACGCGCTGGCCGTGCTCGTCGGCGCCTCGCCGAGCGAGCCGCTCGTGGCCGTAGTCGCCGGCACCACGCTGGCCCAGCCGCCGCAGGTGCCCGTGGGCCTGCCCGCGAGCCTGCTCGCCCAACGCCCTGACCTGGCCGAGAGCGTCGCCACGCTGCGCTCGCTCAACGCCCAGGTCGGCGTCGCGGAGGCGGCGTTCTACCCGTCGTTCTCGCTCACGTCCAGCTTCGGCTTCGCCTCGCAGCCGCTGAGCGACCTGCTCAAGGGCAGCTCGCGCCAGTACGGCATCGGGCCGCTGGGTTTCACGCTGCCGATCTTCGACGGCGGCCGCAACCAGGCCAATCTCGACGCCGCCAAGGCGCGCTACAACGAGGCCGCGGCCAATCACGAGCAGCGCCTGCTGACGGCGTTGCGCGAAGTCGAGGATTCGCTCAACGACGTGCAACAGCTCCAGGAGCAGGCCACCGTGCAGGCCCAGGCGCGCACGGCCGCCGAACGCGCCTACGAGGTCGCCCGCGCGCGCTGGGACCGCGGCGTGTCCAACTACCTGGACGTGACCGACGCCCAGCGCAGCGCCCTGTCCACCGAGCGCGACGCGGCGCAGATCGCGACGCAGCGCCTGCTCGCCGCCGTGGCGGTGGCGCGCTCGCTCGGCGGCGGCTGGACGCCGGCCCGCTGAGCGATCAGGCGGCGGCCGTCGTCAGCCGGAAGCGCCCGACCACGCCGGCCAGCCGGTCGGCCTGGTCGCGCAGCGATTCGGCCGCCGCGGCGGATTCCTCGACGAGCGCCGCATCCTGCTGGGTCATGCCGTCGAGCTGGCTGATGGCCGCGCGGATCTCGCCCAGGCTGCGGCTCTGCGCCTCGGCCGCTTCGGCGATCCGCGCGATCAATCCGCTGACCTGATGCACGGCGTCGACGACCTCCTGCATGGTGCTGCCGGCACGTGTCACCAGCCGCGCGCCGTCGTCTACCTGGGACACCGATCCCGAGATCAGCTGCTTGATCTCGCGCGCCGCCTGGGCGCTGCGCTGCGCCAGCAAGCGGACCTCGCCCGCCACCACCGCGAAGCCGCGGCCCTGCTCGCCGGCACGCGCTGCTTCCACTGCCGCGTTGAGCGCGAGGATGTTGGTCTGGAACGCGATGCCGTCGATCACGCCGATGATGTCGGCCACCTTGCGCGACGTGCCCTGGATGTTGTCCATCGTCGTGACCACCTCGGCCACGACCGTGCCGCCGCGCTGCGCCACGCCCGAGGCCACGCGCGCCAGCTCGCGCGCCTCGTTCGCGGACGCGGCGCTCAGCTGCACCGTCTCGTTGACCTGCTGCATCGCCGCCGAGGTTTCCTGCAGGCTCGACGCCGTGACCTCGGCGCGCGTGGAAAGGTCATGGCTGCCGTTGGAGACTTCCGCACTCGCGGTGGCGATGCTGTCGGCGCTGCTGCGCACGGTGCGCAGCGAATCGCCGAGCGCCTGCTGCATGCGCGCCAGCGCGCGCAGCAGGTCGCCGAGCTCGTCGCCGCGCAGCGATTCGATGCGGCCGCGCAGGTCGCCGTCGGCGATGCGGTCGGCGGCCTCGGCCGCGAGGTTCAGGGGCTGCGTGAGCGAGCGCGTCATTAGCCAGGCCACGGCGGCGCCCAGCGCCAGCGCCACGGCAACGAGCACGCTCAGGCCCCAGAGAATCGCGCGGTAGCTGCTCGCCGCGTCGTCCTGCGCCACGGCTGCGCCCTGGTCGTTGAGCGCCCCGAGCTTGCCGATGGATTCGGTCGTGGCGCGGAACACATCGCGCGATTCGCCGCGCAGATAGGCCATCGCCTCGTCATGCTTGCCGTCGCGCAGCAGGCCGATCAGCTTCGATTGCGAATCGCGGTACTGGCCGACGATGCGCTCGAACGCCTGGAAACGGTCCAGCCGCTCGCCAGGCGGCGTTGCCGCCTTGAAGCGGTCGAGCAGGCCGGGCAGCACGGTCCATTGCTTGTCGATGCGCGCGGATTCGTCGGCCACCGCCTTGGCATCGCCGCCGAGCAGCATCTGCAGCTCCGCGCGACGCATCTGGTTCAGCGACTCGTTCATCGCCGCGAGCTGCTGCGTGCTTGGCAGCCACTGCTGAGCGAGCGCGTCCACGCCAAGCTGCATGCGGTTGACGCGATTCACTGCGTAGAGCCCCATCACCAGCACGAGGGCCAGCAGGAGGCCAAAACCGAGGGCCAGCCGCGCGCCGACGCGCAGGTTCGACAACAAGCTCATCCCAAACTCCTATACGAAGACCATCGCAGCGATGGCCCTAGTGGAGCAAAAGGCCGCCACCGCGTAAAGATCGGGCAATCAAGGGCATTGCATATCGACGCCGCAGGCATCGCCGATTGCGGCCCCTTGTGCTGCGCGCGCGGGAGCCTTCATCGCCCCGGGCCTAGAATTCGCTTCGGCTGACCGTAGCTCAACTGGATAGAGCAGCTGCCTTCTAAGCAGCAGGTCGGGGGTTCGAGTCCCTCCGGTCAGGCCA
>Ga0213872_10002546_pt1 | contig 10624 bp, 6 predicted proteins | sample VelepicomBERX_R2_FD_160071 | JGI IMG/M metagenome (GOLD analysis project Ga0213872, IMG submission 160071) | Rhizosphere microbial communities from Vellozia epidendroides in rupestrian grasslands, the National Park of Serra do Cipo, Brazil - RX_R2 | ecosystem: Host-associated > Plants > Roots >... | reverse complement strand
AAGCCCCTGTCCCTTGAATTGAAAGCGATCGCCCAGGTCAAGGTCGAGCCGCAAGGTGATGGGCGGCGCCTTGGATATACGCCGCACCGGTTCGGGCCGGCCGCGTACGGTCACATCGTCGCCCAAGACCGGTGCGGTACTTTTGACCAGCTCAACCAGGCCTTCGTCGGCCGTCAGCTTGCCAGTCAGCGTCAGCGCCTGGCCTTCCATTGCGAGCGTGGTCTCGCCAGAGAGGATGAGGTTGCGATCGGGGCGGGTCAACGCGCCGAAATGGTCGAATTTGACAGTTAAAGCACCAGATGGGCCGCTATCGCGCAGGGCCATACGCCCCGAAGCGCCAATGCTGCCTTTTCCGCCCTTGATCGAGAACGCCGCAAGCTCAGCGTTTTCACCATCGAGCGTCGCTTCGAGCTTACCTTCGCGCCAATTGACGCCGGAATCCGGCAAGCGCAGTGCAAAATCATCCAATTTTACCCGGCCAAACCATTGCGGCGCCCCGACCACGCCGCCCGCTGTGAGTTCGGCCGACAGTTTGCCGCCGAGTGAGGCAGTCGGCCCCAGCAATGGGCCCACCCAAGCGAGAGACGGCATTTCGGCCTTGAGCCCCCCTTCGAGCGGCGCACCGGCAGCGGGGCGCCATCCTTTCTCGGTGCGCTCGAAGCGCGTCGTCAAATGTCCGGCCGCCGTGCCAAACGCGTCCGACTTCACATCGAGTACCGTGCTGACCTTGTCACCTTGCAGATCAAGCTCGATGCGTGCAGCCGAGAGCCTGAGTGGCATGGTTTTGATCTGCGGATCATCCGACAGCAACGACAGGTCGCCCGAATCGCGCTGCACGATCAGATTGCCGCCCAGGCGCTCGTCGCCATGCAAGGCGAAATGGGCAGAGAGCTTCAGGTCGGTCGTGATCTTGTGCTTCAGCTCCGGCACCCGCTCAACCCACTCCGCCACCATGAAATCACGTACATCGCCATAGGCTGCAAATCGGGCCCCCTGCCAATCGGCATGCGTCACCACCACCTTGGTACCCAACACCGTGCCGTCGAGCCCGTCGAGGCTCCCACCTGACGCCATGATGGCAAGACGAGCGGGCGCATTCACGCTGAGCGGCCAGTTGCCGGCGTTATCGAGTTTGTCGATGCGGCCATGCCAGCCCGTCTTATCCAGCGCGCCGGTCGCGCGCGCCGACATATCGAATGCCTGCCCAGCGAGCTCCCCTTGGGCACTCAACTCCGCCCCATGTGCCGCCTGCGTACCATTGAGCACCAGATGCCCTGTCTCCACATGCAGCTTGGGTGCATTGAGCCCGCTTACATCAAGCTTGAGTGCCAGCGGGCTATCGGCGGGCCGGTCGAGCTGGGCATCGAGGCGCGCAAAGAGGTTCGCATGGCTGATGGTGACGCCACCCGGTGCATGCAGGCCATCGGCTGTCGCGTTGCCATCTACGGTCGGTCGGCGGAAAGTGCCAGCCAACAACAGCTTGCCGCCCAAGCGCCCAGCAAAGCCGTTGCCAAGATCAGCCAACGCGGGCAAGTCGAAATCGAGCTTCAGCGCATCGCCCATGTGGCCAAACGCCCCCTTGGCGACGAGATGATTAGGGCCGAACTGCATATCGACCGCCATATCGCTCGCCCGCCCTTGGCGCCACTCGCCGGTGGCCGATCCTTGCAGGCGCTCTCCGTTCAAGACGCTATCGTTCAGGCTGACACTGCCCTTACCCATCAAGGGCGACAGCGTGCCCGTGCCCTGCAACCGGCCATTGAGCAAGCCAGCAGGCAGGTTTTTACCGACCAGACGGTTAAAGCGTGCAGGGTCGAAACGGCTCAGTTTGGCGTCGAGCTGAAAGTTGCGCAGTTCGTTGAGCTTCAGCCAGCCATTCAGGTCAAGCTGACCGTCGCCGCCATCGACCACCACCCGGCGCATATATATCGCACGCACTGGGCTTTGCATGTCGATTGCCGTATCGACCTTGAGCGAGAGTTGTGGCGCGTTGATGTCACCCACAATATGCGGTTGCCGGGGCTTGCCGTCGACCTGCACCCTGCCCGACAGCGGCCAGTCTGGGCCGCCAAACTGTTGCAAACCCAACTTATCGAGCTCGGCCACCAATCCAAGCTGACCCGTGCTCGCCGTGCCTGCGAGGTTCAACTGACCGCCCGCCGCACGGACCGCGAGGTGCCCAATGCGTACCCCGTCAGCATTCAAGAGTAGATCACCCTCAGCATGCGCGATCGGCAGGCGTGCTGCCGGCCAGGCACCTGCCAGGGCGTTATCCATGCGTAGCGACGTCTGTACGGCGGGGCCGTTCGGCGTCGCAGTTAAGCTCAAATCAATCGCGGTGCGCGGCAAATGTGGCGACAACACATGTAAATCCACCGCGCGCGTTTCGATGCGGCCTGCTTCGAGCAAGCCATACAGTGACTTGGCAAATGGGTTCACACGCACATCGAAGTCGGCCCGGAACGGTGGAATATCGACGGGGCCGCCCGCCCCATCGCCGATCAATGAAATATCGTCTAGCTGACCGGCCAGACCGCAATTGACCTGCCAGCCAGCGTCTTCGGCCTGCCCGTTCAGCTCGACCTGCCCTCCCAGCCGGAATGGTTGGCTGCCATGCAGCCTTAGCTCGCCCTTGGCATCGAACCATGGCGTACCCGCCCGTGCCAGATGCACCAGGTGCAATTCGCCGTTGCTGGTGGCCGACAGCGACAAGTCATCGAGTACGATGCGGCCGTTGACCTTCAATCGCGCCAGCGTCGCATTGCGGAGATCCGCCGAAACCGGCAAGCGCAAACTGCTTGGTAGCGTGGGCGGCGTCTTGCTGGGGGCCGAGGTGATATCGAGGTGACCCAGTGTCAGGTGATCCACCGTCAGCTCATCGTGCAGCAACATGGCCGGTTGCCACAGCAGGTCGAGATGATCGAGCCGGATCTGCTGTTGGGCCGTATCGATTGCGATACCGGAAAGCGTGAGATGGCCCCATAAGGTTCCCTCGACGCGCTCGACCCGTATGCCGTCATGGGTAAGACGTTGTACGGTCGTAAATAGCGCACGCGTGCCGGCGGGGCTCGACGCCAGCAGGACAAAGGCGCAGAGGCAAGCGCCGATGAAAAACAGGATCAATTCCAGCCATGCAGTGCCCGAGCGCCAGCGACGACGTTTTTCGACGGGTTTGGTGCGCGGGTGTTCGGGCTCGAAATTCATGTCAGAACCCTACGCCCAGCGAGAAGTGAAAGCGGATACGATGTTCGTCGAGGCCATATGCCAAGTCGAACGCAAACTGCCCTACGGGGCTACCCCAGCGCGCACCGGTACCATAACCGCGCGAAACACGAAAACTGTTCCACTGATCGGCTGCGCCGCCCGCGTCGGCGAATACGGCCCCACGCCAGTTGCCAACGATGCGATGCTGGTATTCCACGCTGCCGGTCGCCAGCACCCGGCCGCCGATGACAGCACCGTCCTGTTGCACACCCAGGGTCTGATAGCCGTAGCCACGCACCGAATCCGAGCCGCCCGCGCGGAATAACCAATCTGCCGGCACATCTTTCGGGTCACGCGTGAAGACCTCGCCCGCCTCACCGCGCAGCAACCAGATCGCGTCGCGCCCTGCTGGGATATACCAGGCCAATCGGCCATAGGCGCGTACAAAATTCGCAGTCGAAAGCACCGACTTCGCCGCGCCACCGATTTGCCAGTTGAAGATCGTGCCCGAGTGCGGGTCATTCGGGTTATCAAGCTCGCGACGCGTCCAGGTCTGGGAGGGGATCAGCGCGCGTGTGAACGTCGAGGGTTGGCCATCGGTGCTATTGGTCGACTGGGTGTATTGCAGGGCCTGGGTGACTTCGATCAAGCCGCGCAATCGAGTGCGCTGCGCCCCCAGCGTCTGCTGCCAGACCTGCTGCCCGGCGATATCCTGGTGCAGCGCCTGAAAGCTGAGCGCGTTGCGATAACCATCGGCATCGTTCGGAAACTGCAGACCTGCGTTGAATGCTTGCTCTCGCTGTTGGAGGTCGATGCCGAAGGTGCCGATCCAGCCTTGTCGGCGGATATTGCTGTCCCGTAGCGCGAGGCTTGCGCGATTCCCCTTGTCGGTACCATAGCCGAGACCTGCATCGAGCTTGTAAATCGGCGCTTCGGTCAGCTCGACCTTGATCGGTACCTGGTCAGGGTGCGATTCATCAATGGGCACATCAAGAAAGACGCTCGAAAAATACGGTGTGTTCTGCAAGGCTGCCTGAAAATCCAGCAACTTCTGCTGGCTATAGGGTTCGCCAGGCGAAAAGGTTTGCAGGCGGTCAACGAGTTCGCGTGGATAGCGACTCAGGCCATCCACCGTGACAGGCCCAAGCGTAAAACGCGGGCCGGATTGGTATTCGACCGAGACGTCGGCGGTCGCCTTATCTGGATCGACGTCTGCATGGCTCTTGGCAATGTGTGCGGCAGGAAAGCGATCGATGATGACTGTCTGCAGACCACGGCGCTTCGCGTTATCCCAGGCCGTTTGCTTGAAATCGGCACCGATCGGCAGCAGCCAAGCTTCGATCAGCTTGGCATAGATCGTCTGGAAATCCGCCTCGTCACGAATTGGGCCTGACAGCGCCAAGTTGGCATCGGAGACAATAGCCGCATCACCTGGCTCGACCTTGAGCGAAATGAGCCACTCACCATGTTCCGTGCGCATCGACGTGTCGATATGCGGGTTGAAATACCCTTGCGGCGCCAATAGCGATCTCGCCTCGGCTGGGGTCGCTGCGTAGAGCCGATCAAGCTGTTCCTTATCGACATAGTCGCTGCCTCGCCAGCGCACGATGCCCAGGTTCTGCTTCAAGAGTTCCTCAATCGGCCCAGGAGCCTCGATCTCGACCCGATACGCCAGTGCTGCCGCTTGCGCTGTCGAGGCAAGCAGCAGGAATACAAGTGCAGGAGGGAGGCCGATCAGAAAAAAACGCACGGCGGCGAGTTTAGCAGAGCCCGCGCCAGCTGCCAGTTTCGGCGCTCGTCAGCTGGTGTGAAAATGCTGAAAAACAATCGCTTGCACGACAATCGGCGTTTGCAGTTGGCGCCGGTAAGCTTATGATTCACAGTAGAGAACAGGATCGACCGTAAAGGAAACTCTGCAAAAGTATCGGGGCCGCGGCGAGGTTTTGCGGGCGGAGTGCGGTGTCGCGTCCCTTGGAAAGGCGACCAGCCTTTCCGGCGGGAACGACTCCTTGCAACCCATCCCGTTGCCAGAGTTCTTGGTGAGCGGAGCGAGCCTAGAACCTGTGCATCCTTTAGGGCAAAGTCCTCGCCGCGGCCCCGATACTTTTGCAGAGCTTCCTTAAAAATTGACCATGGCCATTACCGGAATCTCCTACGCGAGTTACGCCTATGCAGCCGCCACCCAATCGTTTGGGGCCGGTGCAGGGGGTAGTGCATCCGGCAACCAGGCCAGCTCATCGAGCACCGGTACGTCTGGCGTCAATGGCAGCAACGGTGTTTCAGATACCGGCCAGCAACTCTCCCAAGATCAACAGCAGGAAGTCACCAAGCTGAAAGCGACGGACGATAACGTCCGTAAGCACGAGCAGGCGCACTTGGCGGTGGCGGGTGGCTTGGCGACGTCTGGCGCTTCCTATACCTATCAGCGTGGGCCCGACGGCAAGAGCTATGCGGTGGGAGGGGAAGTCAGCATCGATGTGTCGCCTGGCAACACGCCGGAAGAAACCATCAAGAAAGCCGAGCAGATCCAGCGCGCTGCCCTGGCGCCAGCCGACCCATCCGGCCAGGATCGTTCGGTTGCTGCACAAGCCGCCAGTATGGAGGCCGACGCGCGTGCCAAGCTGGTCGCCGCGAGCGACTTGAACGGCGGCAATGGCAATGGTGGTACGGCAGCGACCTCAACCAGCGGCTCAAACAGCTCAGGCAGCTCAATCAGCAGCTACTACAGCAGCAACGGTGGCAACCGTTACACGACGGCATCGGGCCTGATCAGCGCTTACGCCTGATCACGCTGGCGTTTATCCCTGATTGCGCATGAAATCAGCCGTTCGCCAGAACGCCTGTTCCAGATGGTCGCGCAAGGCGGGCGACATCTCCACCTCTTCCATTGCTTTGAACATGCAATACAGCCATTCGTCGCGCATGCGCTCGTCGATGGGAAATGGCATGTGCCGTGCTCGCAGCATGGGGTGACCGTATTTTTCGACATACAGCGCCGGCCCGCCCAACCAGCCGCTCAAAAAGCGGTAGAGCTTCTCGTGCGCTTCCGAGAGATCCGGTTGGTGCACGGCCCGCACCCCTGCGGCGACCGGGTCGGTATCCATGATTTCGTAGAACCGCGTCACGAGCGCCAGCACGACGGCGTCACCCCCCAATTGCTGGTAGGGGGTGGATTCCAGGGTTTGACTATCGCTCATGTATTGCTCCAGCGGCCTGCATGCGCCGTTCCAGGCCTGAATTGTTGATGTTCAATCGGCGATCACCGGTAAAGCCGGCAAGCCATGCCGCGCACGGGCACGGTTGCATGCCTCGGGGAAAACACCGTGCTCGGCCAGCAGCGCGAACTCCCGGCAAGGCCCTGGTCGCTCTTCGTAAATGCCGCAACGCACCGATTGGCCAATTTCGCCGACCAGCGCAATGCATCGCGGACGCAGATAGTCTGTTCCCCGCATGCGGCATAAGTGGTCGTTTTCGATATCGACCAAGGAGGCCGGTACACGGCCTACCGCATCGTCGAGTTGATCACGATCAAAGCTCACGCGGAATGCGGCGCAGCAGGCCCCGCATTGCAGGCAGATCGGCGTGCTCATGCCAGCGCCATCTCGCCGATGTGTTGTTGTGTCCTGATCGAGCGGAACAGTACGTCCGCTTCCGTATAGCCACGGCGCATATAGCCAAGCCACTGCTTGAGCCGCCCCGGCCCGTAGGTGGTAGCACCCATGGTCGCGACGTCGTTCTGGAACTCGGCCAACACATCGAGCATATCGGACCATTCCAGCGTATCGTCTGGCTCGCCAGCAAGCGAGGCGCGAATCTGCCGGGCCAGGTCCGGCCGGGCGATCAGGCCCCGACCTAGCATGACATCCTCGCAGCCTGATTCGGCACGGCAGCGACGGTAGTCCTCGACTGTCCAGATTTCGCCATTGGCCATCACCGGCACGTTGACCGACTCCTTGATACGGGCAATCCAGGCCCAGTGTGCGGGCGGTTTGTAGCCATCGGCCTTGGTGCGGGCATGCACCACGAGCTCGGCAGAGCCACCGTCCGCCAAGGCTTGCGCACACTCAATCGCCAGTGAGGTATCGAGATAACCCAAGCGCATCTTGGCTGTGACAGGGATATGCGCAGGTACGGCCCGGCGTACGGTGCTCACGATCTCGTTCAGGAGCTCAGGCTCTTGCAGCAGTACCGCCCCGCCGCGATGGCGGTTCACGGTCTTTGCGGGGCAGCCAAAATTGAGGTCAATCCCGGGAGGGCCAAGCTCGGCCGCACGGGCAGCGTTCTCCGCAAGGCATACCGGGTCGGAACCCAGTAACTGCAGCTTGAGCGGTACACCTGCACCCGTGCGCCATTGGTTGGCCCATTCCGGCGCATAGCGCTTGTATACCTTAGGGGGTAGCAAGGACGAAGTGACGCGGACGAATTCCGTCACGCACCAGTCGACACCGCCGATTTTTGTGAGGGCAGCCCGCAGCGGTGCGTCGACCAGGCCTTCCATGGGGGCCAATGCAATCCGCACTCGACGCTCCACCTGCTTGAAAAGAAAGCAATTTTACCAAGGAACCGATCTTGCGCCAAAACGATTCAACGGAATATTGACGCGAAGCAAAACATGACTTAGCTCCTTGTTTTGTCTATGTTTAGCTTAGACAAAGAAATATATTCTCATCGAGATACATCGCAGCACCTTGCTTTCGACCTGTACCGCACGCTAAGAATGGTGCATCTCATTGATGACTACGCCGGGTGAAGCCAGCTGATTGGGTTCTGCCCGATATTTGAAAGCATCGACCATGAATCAATTGTCCTTTGCCGCACGGATCAGCGGTGGTTTCGGTGTGATGATCCTGCTGATCGTCCTGATGGCATCGCTCGGCTATTGGGGTCTCGATCGCGAAAGCACCGAAGTGAGCACCATGGTGAACACCGATATTGCGGTGAATTCTTCGGTGGGTGAAGCACGCGTCGAGGTGGGCAACCTCCGCCGCTTCGAGAAAGACAGCTTCCTCAACATCACGGATGAGGGCAAGGTCAAAGACTACCGCAGCAAATGGGCCCAGTCGCTGGAGCGCGCACGTGCCGCGCTGCAAGCTGCGCGCCAGGCAAGCAGCACCGAGCTGCAAGGCAAGATCGACTCGCTGCTCGACAAGATGCAACACTATGCGGAAGGCTACAACGCAGTCGCCGACAAGCTCGGTAGCACCTTTACGACGCCGGCCGAAGCCAATGGTGAGATGGAGCGCTACAAGACCTTTGTGCATAGCATGGAAGGCGAGATGAAGGATCTCGACACGCTGACCGACGACCGAGCCAAGCATATGGCCGTCGAAGTGGCCGCCACAAAGACATCGACCGCACGTGCCATGCTCGGTATCGCGTTCGCCGCGCTGGTTGCCGCAACCTTGACCGCACTATGGGTGGTGCTCTCCATCCGGCGGCCGTTGGGTACGGCGCAGCTTGCGGCGCAACGCATTGCGGCCAACAACGACTTGACGATTGCCATTCCCAAGGTCGGCGATAACGAAATCGGCCGCACGCTGAACGGGTTCCACCAGGTATTGGACGGCCTGCGCACGCTGGTTCGGACCGCGCGCCGCGACACATCCGAGGTCGAAAACTCGGCCACCGAGATGACGACCATTTCGGAACAAGTGCTGCTGGCCTCGTCCACACAGGCACAAGCATCCGCCGCCGTCGCAGCTTCGGTCGAGCAACTGACCAGTAGTATCGCCGTCGTCTCTGATAGCACAGAGAGCGTGCGTAGCGAGGCGGCAAATGCGCAGAAGCAGGCGCAAGATGGCGAGGACCTGGCCAACCAAGCGGCAGCAGAAATTGCGCGGATTGCCGAGGCACTGGGTGCGGCAGGCGATGCCATCGCGGCGCTGAACGCCCGCTCGGATGAGATCGGCGGTATCGTGCGCGTGATCAAGGAGATTGCCGACCAGACCAATCTGCTGGCGCTCAATGCCGCCATTGAGGCCGCGCGAGCCGGCGAGACCGGACGAGGCTTTGCGGTGGTAGCCGACGAAGTCCGCAAGCTTGCCGAGCGTACAACCAGTGCGACGGTTGATATTTCCGACAAGATCCAGACGGTGCAACGCGATACGATTTCCGCCAGCGATCGCATGCAAGAAGCCCAGCAGCGTATCGACAGCGGCGTGGCCTGCGCGAAAGCCGTATCGGCATCGCTCGACAAGATCCGCGCGGGTTCCGCCTCGACTGTCGAGTCAATTACCGATATCTCTTCGGCCATCCTTGAACAACGGAGTGCGGCCGTCGCTATCGCGCAGAATGTCGAAAAAATTGCCCAGATGAGTGAGGAAAGCCATGCGGCAGCGGCATCGGCAAACGATGTCGCAAAGCATCTGGGTGAGCTATCGACAGAGCTGAAAGCGGAGATCCACCGCTATATCGTCGATTGAAGCAAAAGCCTGCGCGCCCCAGCACTGCCTTCTCAGCCGGGCCCAGGCCCGGCATCTTCATTGCCGCCGAATTCCCTCGCCTGGTACCCGGTGCGGTCGCGAAAGCACGACAAGGGTGATTGTCCGCTTGTAGAGCAGGCGTTGAGTAAGGACAATAGCGCGCCTTACAAAACGAATAGCCAAGACAGGGAAGTACGCCATGCAGGTCGCGCTGAAAATCGATGTGGATACGCTCAAGGCAGCCCAGAGCGGTGTGCCGCTACTGGTTGAGCTCTTGCAGGCGCATGGCGCGACCGCGACCTTCTTTTTCAATATGGGCCTAGACCGCAGTGGGCGAGCCAGCGGGCCGCTTTTCGAGTTCGGTGAAATCCGCGCCCATCGCCGGCTGGCCAAGCGGCTGATGCGGCCGCGCGGCGCCGCACGCTGGTACGGCACCTTGCTGGGCGCCCCGGCCATTGCACTCAAAGCTGGCGACACGCTGCGCCAAGCCCAAACGGCTGGCCACGAGATTGCCTTACGCGGTTGGGACCCGGTGAATTGGGTCAAGCAGATCGCTCAAGCCCCTGAAGCCTGGATCAAGACCGAGTATGAAGCTGCGCAGGGCGCTTACTTGCGCACCTTTGGCCAGGCCGCCACCGTCATGGCCGCACCGGGATGGCGCAGTACACGCGCCGCTTTCCGTCTCCAGCAACGCAGCAGGGTGGCCTATGCCAGCGATACACGGGGCTCGCACCCGTTCATGCCGATTGTTGACGGCGAGCCAGTCAAGGTACCGCAGTTGCCGACAACCTTGCCCACGATCTTGGAAGCACGCGTCGGGTGCATGAGCGATGAGGACGCCGTCGCCGCCATCATCCACGATGCGGCTGCTAAACCCAATGCACAGCACGTCTTTACCATCAACGCCCAGACGGACACCGGCAAACTGCTGCCGGCGCTCCAGTCACTCTTTGCCGCTTGGCAAGAATCGGGTGTCGCCCTGGTATCGCTCAACACCT
>Ga0213872_10002545_pt1 | contig 10627 bp, 9 predicted proteins | sample VelepicomBERX_R2_FD_160071 | JGI IMG/M metagenome (GOLD analysis project Ga0213872, IMG submission 160071) | Rhizosphere microbial communities from Vellozia epidendroides in rupestrian grasslands, the National Park of Serra do Cipo, Brazil - RX_R2 | ecosystem: Host-associated > Plants > Roots >... | reverse complement strand
ATAGATGATGTGAAGCGAACCGAAGTAGCAATCGCCGGCGGTGGGATCATAGGGCTTTCGGCAGCGCTGGAGCTGGCAGACGCCGGGCTGAGGGTGACGATATTTGACCGGGGCCGCGGCATGGCGGAGGCGTCGAGCGCAGCAGCGGGTATGCTGGCGGCGTCTGACCCGGAGAATCCGGCTGCGCTGCGACCGCTGGCGGAGTTGAGCGCAAGGCTGTATCCGAAATTTCTGGAAAGGATCGAAGAGCTTTCAGGCGAGCGGGTTCCGATCCGGACGCGGCGCGTCATTCAGGGCATGCTGGAGTTGCCGGAGGATTTTCAAGAACTGACAGAGGCAGAACTGGAGACGGCTGCGCCAGGGATCGTCACGGAGGAACTGCGCTTCTTTTCCCTCGACGAGGAGAGCCTCGACCCTAGAGATCTAGCGGCGGCGCTGCCAAAGGCAGCGCGAGCGATGGGGATCACGCTGCTCGAGGATACGGAGATCACAGAAGTGCGAGAGCGTGGCGGAGAGATCGAGATCGATACGAGTGCAGGCCGGTGGGTAGCGGAGAAATTCATCCACGCGAGCGGAGCGTGGGCGGCCCGGCTGTCGGGGCTTCCGATTACTCCGCGCAAAGGCCAGATGGTGATGGTTGAGGAGCCGCGTCCAGCACTGGCTGGGGTAGTTCTGCGGTCGCCCGGGGTTTATCTGGTGCCGCGTGGCGATGGGCGTGTTGTAATCGGGGCCACGGTGGAAGACGCGGGGTTCGACAAGCAGGTCGAACAGAAAGCCATTGCCGGGCTGCTGGACAAGGCTGCTGCGCTTTGGCCGCCAGTGCGCCAATCGCGCATGGTTGAGTCATGGGCCGGATTGCGTCCAGCTACACCGGACGGCCTGCCCGTGATTGATGCCTGCGGCGAGCGCTGCTGGTTTGCCGGCGGGCATTTCCGGAATGGGATCCTGCTGGCTCCGGGGACGGCACGGTTGTTGCGGGAGATGATCCTGGGCGAACCGCTCAGCATTGATGTATCCGATTTCGGATGCGGGCGATTCGCGGCTGCGGCGGCGCGCGGCAGCTAAACCTGCGGCAGCTAAAGCAGGGCGAGGCTATTGCGCCACGACGTTGCCGGAAATCCTTGAGTATTCGGCCTCGGAGACGACCCCCTTGCTCACCAAGTCGTGCGGGGAGGAATAAGGCCGGTTGTCGATGATCCGGCGGGCCCGGGCTGCGCTGACACCGGGCAGGGACTGCAAGTCCGTGGCGCTGGCAGAGTTAATATCGACGGTTCCGGCTCGCTTCGTATCGCTCTTCAGTCCTTCTTTCACGCCGGCAGCGATGTCGTCGACCTTGCGCTCGGCGTTGGCGGCGGCGACCTTGGCGTCGGCGGCAGCCTGCTGGGCTCCCTGTTTAACCTGCTGAGTGGTTTTCGCAGCCTGTTCCTTAAGCTGCTGATCTGATTGCGACGTGTTGTTGGTGTTGCAACCCGCGAGCCAGGCGACGCAGAGGGTAACGGCGAGCGCGACAAGGACGCACAGCCAGGATTTTTTCCAAAGTTCCGCTGTTCGAGTCATTTTGAGTCTCTCCGCAGGGCCAGGGGCGTTGCCGTGGTGCACTGAGATGGAATCGATCCACGCACGGGGGGTTGCCAATTGAGTTTCACATTGCCAAAAAAGCTGCTGTTCAGTCGCTTAAAAGCAGGGCTATCATTTTGGCAACGGTCTCCGCCTACCCCCGAGCCCGGAGAAACCGGACCCGCTCGGTATCCTGGAGCCCGGCTCAATCTCGAGTCCCGAGGTGCTCAATGAGCGCTATGCTTTATTTGTGGATCGTCTGGGCCGGAGTTTTGGCGACCCTACTCATACTTCTGGCCTATCGCGCCACGCTGACCAGATACGAAGAAGACCAGCTGTTTCTGGATGAAGCAGAAGATCACCAGAAGAAAGAACTGACTGAAATCCTGACCAAAGTGAACAAGATTCAGCCCTTCGTGCGGATCGCGACGGGCGCGACATGTGTCCTTACCGCCTGCATTATTGGGATTTACATCTGGGATGCTGTGCAACACATGATGTAGATTGAGCGACTTTCCTCCGAAGCGTTTTGCGCGAGCGGCCCCCGTCCGAAAGCCACCCCACGGACGAAGATCTGTCCGCGGGGACCGGGCAATCTGGACGTGGGAACTCCGCTTCTCCGCTTGCGACATCAGCGTACTCCTTCGATTGCCCCCTTAGCAGTTACGTCCACATCGACGGTCTTGTCAACGCGAAAGATGAACGTGCTGGGGTCCTTCATGCCCCAGTCGACATAAGGCACGGTGAAATGCGTGGTCACGACGGCGGCGTGTCCGTCGACCTGGACTTTGGTGTCGAGACGAAGCGGGTGATCTTTGCCGTGGAGAGTAAAAGTGCCCTCTACGGTTACGTTCTGGGTTGAGCCGGACTTTACCACCCCGGTCACCTTTGCGGGGTGGAAGATGGCCTGCGGATATTTTTCGCTTTCGAGGACATCCTTCTGCATGTGGCTGTCGCGGGAGTTGTTGCCGCTTTCGCCCGTCTGGACGTCGACGAGGAGTTCGCCCTGCGCGACGCCGGTAGAGGGATCGAAAGTAATGAGCCCGCCCTTGAGCTTAAACGTTCCACGAACGGTGTGCATGTTGCCGCTGAGGGTCCAGTGGATCTCGGTGTGCGCGGGATCGATATGCAGGGTGACGGCCTGGGGCGCGGACTGGGCGTGCAGGACGGGAACGAGCAGCAGGACGGCGCCCAGAAGAATGGGCGTGGGGAGGCGGCGTGCGGGCAGAGGCTTCATGATGGTTCTCCGGGTCGGCATCAGGACCTGAGTTGGGACGGCAGTAGCATACGCGCGCCGAGCCGCGGGGCGTCCGCGAAGACGAACCGGTTCAGCGGCTCTTCTCCAAGGTGGACCCGGAGCAGCTTTTCGAAGAGCACTTCGTCGTGGGCGAAGACCTGGAGGGCCTTGCGGCGGAGTGCGGGGTATCGATCCATGAGCAGCAGAGCGCGCGCCATGGTCCGGGCCAGGCGGAGGGTCCTGGCGTGTCCTGCGACGTATGAGGAGAGGCCGCCGGATTGGATGGAGTCGGCGAGCAGCGCGGCCTGGCGAAAGACCACGGCGAGACCTTCGCCGGTGACGGCATCGGCGGAGCCGGAAGCGTCGCCCACGAGAGCAATATTGTCGCGGACGACGCTGCGAAGGGTGCGCGTTGTGGTGATGGAGCCGCGCTCACGGGAGGTGATTTCCGCGTGACGGAGTTTTTCGCGGAGCAGAGGGATGGTGTCGATAATCCGGGTCGTGCGAGCCAACTCAGGGAAGCGTGTCACGACGGCGAGGCAGACCTCGTTGTCTCCGATCGGAGTGATGTAGGCTTGGCCGAGTGGTCCCCAATGGACTTCGACGTAATGGCTCCAAGGTCTGATTCGATAATGCACGCGAGAGCCGAAGCGGCGAGTCTGGAGAGTTCCACGATTGAGGCCCGCCCAGGCACGAACGCGTGAGGACTGGCCGTCGGCGCCGATGAGATAGCGGTAGCTGATGGGCTCGCCGACAAGTGACGCGGCCTGTTTTGGGGCGAGGGTGACGGGCGTTCCCCAACACATTCGAACGCCCAGGTCACGGGCACGGTCGACGAGCAGGGTATGAAGAACGAGACGCCGCAGGCCTATGCCTTCGCCGGGGCGATCCGGCGTGCCCGGAAAATCGGCCGAAGCGGTCGAGCCCTCGTCGCAGAAGCGAATTCCGCGAAACGGGGCACCATGCGCGTCGGCGAGATCAACGCCGAGATGGGCGAGTTCGCGGCGAGAATCGGGCATAATGCCTTCGCCGCAAGCCTTATCGATGGGGGGAACCAACGCATCGGCGACCAGAACGTCGAAACCACGCTGCCGCAATGCAATTGCTGCTGCCAGTCCCGCGGGTCCTCCGCCAACAACCAACACATCACAACGATTCTGCGAAAGACCCATTCCTCTCCATTCAGTTGTTGGACGCCGCTACCACTCGAGCAGCAGCATCTCGCAGCAGAATCCCGGGCCCATGGCGGCCAGGATGCTGCGGGTTCCCGGCTTCGGGCGCTGGTGCTTCATAACTTCATCGAGGACGACGAGCACCGAGGCGGAGGAAAGATTTCCGACACGCCGCAGCGCCTCCCACGAGATTTCGAGTGCTTCCCTCTCGACTCCGAGCGCCTCTGCTGACGCGTCAAGGACCTTGGGGCCGCCGGTGTGCATGATCCACGAGCCTATATCGGAGCGTGTGAGGCCGTGCATGGCGAGGAAGCTGTCGACGTCGCGGCCGAGATTCTCGCGGACTACTTTCGGGACGTCGGGCGAGAGCACGATGGTAAAGCCCTTTTCGGAGATGTCCCAGCCCATGACGTAGTGGGTGTCGGGATAAAAGACCCGATAGCTGTCGACGATTCGTGGGCCGGGCAGCGGGACCTTGTCTCCGGCGACGAGGACGGCAGCTGCGCCGTCTCCGAAGAGCCCGGAGGAGATGAGGTTGGCCGCGGACATGTCGCCGCGCTGCCAGGTAAGCGTGCACAGCTCGACCGCCAGCAGAACGGCAACCTGGTCGGGATAGGCGCGGACATAGTCGGCGGCGCGGGCGAGGCCGGCGGCTCCGGCAACGCAGCCCAGGCCGAAGATGGGGTTGCGCTTGATCTGAGGAGAGAGCTTCATGCGATTGACGAGGCGCGCGTCGATCGAGGGGCTGCAGACTCCGGTGACGGAGACGAAGAACAGCGCGGCAATGCGATCGGGGGCGAGACTGGTCTGCTTGAGCAGGCATTCGATGGACTGCTGGCCGAGCTGCTCTGCGGTTTCGATCCAGACGTTGTTGGCCTTACCCCATGTGTCGAGGCCGTGGTACTCCTCAAGGGGTCGCGAGAAGTAGCGCCACTCGACCCCGGTGCGCGAGTGGAGGCGATCAAGGACGGCTCCGTTGTCGGACCCGTTACCCCAGTAGGCTTTGAGGGCTTCAACGACCTCCTGCTGGCTGAAGTAATACGGAGGAAATGCTGTTGTTGTTGCTGCAATACGCATGCGTTCTCTTCTGGCTCCCGAAAAGGATGGTATTTCGAGTATGCCCAAGCGTCACGAAGAAGTCACGATCACATCGGTGCTGGGTTCCGGAAGCAGGGGTCCAGCGGACCGGTCAGGAGTGGGTGTCTGAGCCGGGGAAGTGGCCGGATTGGCTGCAAATGTAGGTATTTCGATTACGATTTCGGTGCCGCCCGGGGCGTCGAGATTGCGGACCCATGCGCGTCCTCCGTGGGCGAGGGCCACGGCCCGGACGAATGCCAGCCCGAGCCCATGGCCTTCGGACTTGGCTCCCTTGGCGAAGCGCTGGAAGACGTGAGCCAGCAGTTCGGGCGGGAATCCGGGGCCGTTATCTCTGATCCGGATATGCGCCTTTCCTTCCGATTCTGTAAGGATGACCATGATCTGCGCACCGTCGCCGGCGTAACGAAGCTCGTTTTCGAGCAGGTTTGAGAGCAGGCGCACGATGAATCGCTGGTCAACCATGGCCTGAACGGGTTTTGCGGCGAGCGTATTCAGGGTCTGCCGGCGCTCGTTGAAGGCAGGCGCATAGAGTTCAGTCACGCGATGGATGAGGTCAGCGAGGTCGGAGGGCTCGCGGCGGAGGCGGAGCGCGCCGGCTTCGGCTTCGGCAACATCAAGAGATGCTGTGACAATCTCTGATAGCCGGTCAAGGCTCTCGACAACTCCGGCAACGAGCTCGCGCGATAGATTTGGATCATCGGTGGAAAGAGCGGCTTCGAGGCTCCCCCGCACGCTAGTAATGGGGCTCTTCATGTCATGCGCAACCGCGTCCGTGACGGTCTGTAGCTGGTTCACTGAGGCCGAAATACGATCGAGCATGGTGTTGAAGGTATGGGCCAGGCGAGCGATTTCGTCATTGGGCTTGTCCGCCGAGGCAACGCGGCTGCTGAGGTCACCTGTCCCAATACAGGCGGCCGCGCTGGTGATGGCATCCACTCGCTTCAACGTCCGCCGCATGCCGAGGACCGCGATCAGGAAGCCGAAGACGACCATGGAAATCCAGCCCAGGAAAAACCAGAGCAGCAGGCGGGCGAGCATAATCCGAGCCGCATGGTCCTGCAGGCCGAGATAAATGCGGCCCATGCCCGGACCGACGTCGGCCGCTACTACGCGAAAAGGCATGCGCCATCCGGGAACTGTCATTGACACGGCGGAACGCCCGGACAAGCTCAACCTGCGCAGGCTGGTGATGATGGCCTCCTTTCCTGAAGGACCGACCCATAGCGGCGGTTCTGGCCCCTCGCCATTTTCATAAAAGAAGACAGTATTTGACGCGTCATCATCATGGCTGTCGAAGGCAAACTCCTGCGTGGCAAGTTCCGCCACTTCGCCCACAATGCGTGCGTAAAGGGCGTCTTTGGGTGTGGTGAGTGCGACCTGCCTGAGCGTTTCGCTTTCGCCGATGAGCCATGAGTCGCTGCGCTCACGAACGGCGCGGGCGACGAGGCTGTACATCATGAAGAACACCAGTGCGCTGCTTCCCGCGAAGACGATGGTACTGCGCAGAGCGAGACGCCATGCAGCGGTGCGATAGAAGGAGCTGCTAATCCTTGAGAACATAGCCCACTCCCCGCATGGTTCGAATCAGCGGCTTGTCGGAATCGCGGTCGACTTTATTCCGCAGCCGGTGGATGTGGACATCGACGATGTTCGTCGATGTATCGAAGCGCATCTTCCAGACGTGGTCGAGAACCATGCTGCGCGTGACGACGCGTCCAGCGTTGCGGCAGAGATATTCGAGCAGGGCAAATTCCTGCTGTGTAAGCTGCAGTTCGGTCCCGCCGCGATGAGCCTCGCGCCGGATGAGATCAAGCTCGAGGTCAGCCACGCGGAGCCGCGTTGCTTCCGGCTGATTGGGCGTACTGCGCCGAAGCAGCGCACGGATGCGGGCAAGGACCTCGGCCACAGCAAATGGCTTGGTGAGGTAGTCGTCGCCGCCGCGATCGAGGCCAAGGACGCGTTCATCGACCGAGCGCCGCGCGGAGAGGATGAGAACGGGTGCGCTGACTCCCTGGGCGCGAAGGCGGTGGATGAGGTCAAGGCCGTCCATGTCGGGGAGGGTGAGGTCGATCACCATGACGTCGTGAACGCCTTCGAGTGCGAGACGTTCGGCCTGGGTCCCCTGCGCACATGCGTCGACCAGGAAACCGGCCTCGGTGAGGGCCCGGGTGAGAAAGTCGCGAATTGTGTGGTCGTCTTCGACTACCAGAAGCCGCACGTGAGCTGATTCCCTCTTCCAGCTTAGACTTTGATGGCCCGGCCCGCGAGTTCGATGGCATCCTGCCAGAAGCGTTTGGATGAATGTACGACTTCGAGCACATCGGTGAGGGCGCGCGTGAAGGTCTCAAGGCTTTCGTCGGATACATTCAACGGCGGCGCCGCCTTGAGCACCATGAAATTGTTGCCGCAGATCTGGGTCAGGATGCCATGGTCGCGGTAGAGCCGCATCACAATGATCTGCCCGAACATCGCCGGGTGAATACGGTGGAATGCCTCGTAGGAGAGGCGCAGCCGGAGCGATCTCGGCGGACGGAAGGCGATTCCGGAAAAGTGTCCGATACCGCGGACCTCCTCGACCATTTCGTAGCGAGCAACGGCTTCACGAAGGCGGGCGCGGAATTCTCCACCCTGGATGAGGGCGCGTTCGGCGAGACCTTCGGAATCGAGGACATCGAGAGCCGCGAGTCCAGCGCGCATGGCTAGGCCGTTCTCGCTGTAGGTGGATGTATGCACGATGGCGCGCCGCAAGGAATGGTAGACGCTGTCGTAGATTGCATCGCTCATGAGCACGGCGCCGACCGGGACGAGTCCGCCGCTGAGCGCCTTGGCGAGGATGACCATGTCGGGATCGAGGCCGAAGTGGTGGCCGGCGAGAAAGCGGCCGGTCCGGCCGAGGCCCGTCTGGACTTCGTCGAGGACGAAGAGGGTGCCGTATTTTTTGCAGAGTTCCTGCGCGCGGTGCAGGTAATTCTCGGGCGGCAGCACGATGCCTGCTTCGCCCTGAATGGGTTCGAGCATGAGAGCGGCGAATTTGCGGGTCGCGAGATGCTTCTCCAGAGCGGCGAGGTCGCCAAAGTCGACGAACAACACACCTGGAATGAGCGGCCCGAATCCGTCGGACCAGAAGCCGTGGTCCATGAGCGCGAGCGCTCCGCAGGTAAGACCGTGGAATGCGCCGCGTGCCGCGAGAAGGCCGTTGCGGCCGGTTGCGGCGCGGGCGAACTTGATGGCTGTCTCCACGCCTTCGCTGCCGGAATTGGCGAAATAGACCTTGGTCAGGCGGCCTCCGGCGTGGGCGCACAGCTTTTCGGCAAGTTCGCCGGCTGTAGCGGCGATGTGGCTCTGGAGCATGGCGGGGCCGTGGCGGTCGAGTTCAGCATGCAATTCGGCAATGACATGGGGATGGTTGTGTCCTAAGTTATGGACGCAGTAGCCGGAGAGAAAGTCGAGGATGGTGCGGCCGTCGGAGGTGCGTAGCTTCTCGCCCAGGCACTCGACGTAATCAGCGTTCATTTGGAGCACGGTGAGGAGGCGCGCCCATTGCGGGTTTACGTACTCGGAATATGCAATTTGTCCGGGTGCGCTTTGCTCCACAGCGGTTTCTTTGCCCATGCAGTCGGTTTCCCTCAGTTTTGAACATAAATGGAAGCGGTTGCCCGCGTATTTCCTTGAAATTACAAACGCTTCATCGATTACTCTATTGTCAGGTTTCGCGGTTAGACGGAGTGCGGGCCGGTCGGTGAGCGTGACGACTGGACGAGTGGGATATCGGTAAGGACTTCCGAATCATAGATTCTCTGTATCCTGCGGCTCCACAGGCACATCTTTTTCTCAAGGCGCAATTCTGGCGCGGCGCACGGTGTGTCATTTTCGTCTAAGGATTGGCGGGCGACGGAACAATACCAGGTCGTGCAGTGATGCTCGCCAAGGCGCAAGCGACGTTCCCAGAGGAGCATTAGAGCCCGAGTCAGCACTTTTCAAAAATACCCTGAGCGGCGTTGCGTGAAGGGACGGACTAGAGGTGGAATCTGCGTTTATCGGACACGATAACAGCGGCGTCGATCGATGGAATGGTTGAGCCTCATACTCGCACGCACGATCAACGGCGCGGGTTGAGGCTGCTTTTCGCGCTTTTTGCAATCGTTGTGGTCGCCACGGAGCCCGGGCTGGGGCAACAACCTGCGATTCCAGAGCCGCAGACGGCCACGGTTGTCGGCACCATCACGGATGCCGCCTCTGACATCGTTGGCGGAGCCACTGTCGTCCTTCAGGGTCCGGCTGCCAGCGACCAGCGCACCATCTCGTCAAACGACAACGGGTTCTTCTCGTTCGGAGGCCTCAAGCCGGGCGTGCCGTACCACATCACTGTGAGCGCCAAGGGATTCACAAACTGGAGCTCGGACGCGATCACGCTGAGACCGGGGCAGTACTTCGAGCTTCCCACCGTCAGGATTCGGCTCGCCGTAGTCGTCACCAGCGTGACAGCGGCGGCAACTCCGGAGCAAATCGCAACGCAGCAGGTGGAGATTGCGGAGAAGCAGCGAGTCCTGGGCTTTATCCCCAATTTTTACGTGGTTTACGACGAGCATCCGGTGCCTCTGACGCCGAAGCTGAAGTTCCGGCTTGCCGCCCGAACGATGACCGACCCGATCACGCTCCTCGGCTCGGCGTTCGTTGCCGCCATCGACCAGGCCGCTAATTATCCCCGCTTTGGACAGGGCTGGGATGCCTACGGGCAGCGTTTCGGAGCAAGCTATGCGAATGGTGTGACGGACATCATGATTGGCGGCGCCGTTCTGCCCTCGCTCCTGCATCAGGACCCGCGATACTTCTACAAGGGAACCGGAACAAACAAATCCCGCACGCTCTATGCGCTCGCCAGTCCTTTCAGAACGATGGGTGACAACGGCCACTGGCAGCCAAACTACTCCGGACTGGGGGGCTACCTGGCCTCGGGCGCCATCGCGAACACTTATTATCCTGAATCGAATCGCGGCGCTGGGCTCTTGTTCAGAATCTTTGGCATCGACGTCGCCGCTGATATGGCGAACGGTGTTATCCAGGAGTTTCTGCTGCGTAAGCTCACGCCCTCGGCGAAAAATCAGCACTAGCTAGCGTGTTGGGCGGAGCGGCTGCTCGATTTCGGTGGCTTTCTCGGCCGCTTCGACGGTCTGTGCTATGAGGGTGGCGATGGTCATGGGGCCGACTCCGCCAGGCACGGGGGTGTAGGCCGAGCATCGGTCGATCGCAGAGGCAAGCTCGATGTCTCCAATGCCACCGGGGTGGTACCCGGCATCGATGATCACGGCTCCATCGCGAATCCAATCAGCCTTGATGAATTCGGGCTTGCCGACGGCTCCGACTAGAATCTCGGCACGGCGGACGACCTCAGCCAGATTCTTCGTGCGCGAGTGGCAGACGGTCACGGTGGCGTTGGCTCCAAGGAGCATCATGGCCATGGGTTTGCCGAGGATGGGACTGCGGCCGACGACCACGGCTTCCCTGCCCGAAGGGGCGATGTTGTAGCGCCTCAGGAGGCGCATGATTCCGGCCGGAGTGGCCG
>Ga0213872_10002544_pt1 | contig 10628 bp, 4 predicted proteins | sample VelepicomBERX_R2_FD_160071 | JGI IMG/M metagenome (GOLD analysis project Ga0213872, IMG submission 160071) | Rhizosphere microbial communities from Vellozia epidendroides in rupestrian grasslands, the National Park of Serra do Cipo, Brazil - RX_R2 | ecosystem: Host-associated > Plants > Roots >... | reverse complement strand
ATTACTGGGTGCAGGAGGGCGCAACATCGTTCAAGGCGTATATGAACCTTTCGCATGATGCGCTCGCTGCGATTCAAGAAGCGCACCGGCATGGAATCAGGATTACAGGACATTTGTGCTCGGTCGGCTTCACGGAAGCCGCAGAGTTGGGCATCGATGACCTGGAGCACGGGCTGCTCGTGGACAGCGAATTTACACCGGGTAAGCAGCGCGACGTGTGCCCCGATCAGTGGAAGACCATTGGCGTCATCGAAAAGCTGGACTTAACGAGCGCTGAAGTGCAGCGGATGATCCACACGCTGGTGGAGAGGATAGTAGCGATTACTTCGACGCTCGCGGTGTTTGAGGCGATGCTGCCGGGGCGCCCGCCGCTCGAGCAGCGCGTGCTGGATACGATGTCGCCGCAAGCGGCTGAGAGCTATCTCGCAGCGAAGGACCGCGCAGTGGATAATCCGCGATTCCGCAACGCTTCGTTCCTCAAAAAGGAGATGGAGTTTGAGCGCGAGTTTGCACGTACTGGAGGCTTGCTGATTGCGGGTTGCGATCCAACCGGGAATGGCGGCGCGCTGCCAGGCTTTGGGGATCAACGCAATCTGGAACTGCTGGTGGAGGCCGGCTTCACCCCTGAACAGGCGATCAAAATTTACACTTACAATGGCGCGCTATACGAAGGGCAGGCAGATCATATCGGCACCATCGCTGAGAGCAAGGCCGCCGACCTGGTGGTGGTAGCTGGCGACCCATCGACGCATATCGCAGACGTAGAGAAAGTAAAGTTCGTCATGAAGGACGGGCTTGCATATGACCCAGCTAAGTTGATCGATTCGGTTCGCGGCGCGGTTGGTATTCATTAAGTTAAGAATTATGTCGAAACCTGCCAGTCAAGCTCTGACCGCGGCGCTGGGTGTCCTGTTCTTCGCCGCATCGGTTTCCGGGCAAGAGAACAAGATTGATCAGGTGCTGCAGCAGCTCGAGCAGGTGCACAGTTTTTCCGGCGTGGGAATTTCGCCAGACGGACAATGGGTGAGCTGGGTAGAGCCGGCGCGCGAAGACGGGGGAACAGAAATCTTCCTGCTGCGATGGAAGGAAGCGGGGGCGAAGCCGCGGAGAATTTCAGCCGGCGACGGGAAAAGAACGTTCGAGGAGAGCGGGCTGGCTTGGTCGCCGGACGGCACGCGCGTTGCCTTATTTTCAAATGCCGAGTCTTCACAGAAACAGGTGTTCGTGCTGACGGTTGCAAGCGGCAAGGCACGACGCCTGACAGAAGTGAACGGGTATGTCACGGACATTCGCTGGTCGCCGGATGGGCAAAGAATCGCGTTCTTGTATGCAGAAGGCGGCGGTGGGGGCGGTCCACTGGAAGCGGAACCGGCGCGGACCGGCGTCATTCAGGGGCAGATCCACAATCAGCGAGTTGCGGTGGTGAACGCGGCGGGAGGCGAGGTGCGGCAGCTTTCGCCGGCTCAATTGAACGTTTACGAGTATGACTGGAGTCCGGATGGGCGGCGTTTTGCAATGATTGCAGCACCGGGGCCGGCGGATAACAACTGGTGGATCGCTCAACTCTACTCGCTGGATGCCGCTTCCGGAGAGATGAAGGTTTTATATCATCCGCCCGCGGAGCAGCAAATTGCCATACCGCGGTGGTCACCGGATGGAAAACAGATCGCATTCATCGGCGGATTGATGAGTGATCAGGGATTCAACGGCGGAGACATTTTCTTAATCGCGGCCGAGGGAGGCGAGGCGCGAAATGCGACGCCTGGCATTAAACAATCGCCGAACGGACTGCAATGGGAGAGCGGGGACAAAATCCTGTTCACCGCGACTATGGAAGGCGGCGGCGCAATTTCTACCCTGGATGTCGCTTCCGGACAGCAGCAACTGCTCTGGAAAGGCAGCCAGGATTTACATGGAGACGGCAACTTTCCGAACTTCGCCGTTGCGAAGGATTGCCGAACGAGCGTAGCCGTCCGGGGCACATGGGAGCAAGCACCGGAAGTAGCGGCAGGGCCGATTGGCGACTGGCGTCCGCTGACGAGCGAGAACGCTCAACAGCGGCAGCAGTGGCAGAACGCAGAAAGCATCGTTTGGGAGAACGAAGGTTTTCGCGTGCAAGGCTGGCTCCTCTATCCGGATCACTACGATGCGAGTAAGCGCTATCCCATGGTGGTGGAGATTCACGGCGGCCCGTCGAATCTGAAATCGGCGTCGTGGCCCAGCACGCAATACGATATGTCGGCGATGGCCGCCCTCGGTTATTTCGTATTCTTTCCAAACCTGCGGGGCAGCTATGGCGAAGGCGAGACGTTTACGAGGGCGAATGTCAAGGACTTCGGCGGTGGCGACCTGCGAGACGTGCTCGCCGGTGTGGATGTCGTGCTGAAACGCGTGCCGGTAGATGCGAATCGGATCGGGATAACAGGCTGGAGCTATGGCGGTTACATGACGATGTGGGCGGTAACGCAGACCAACCGCTTTCGAGCGGCAGTGGCGGGGGCGGGCATCGCGGACTGGCTGAGTTATTACGGCGAGAACGGCATCGACGAGTGGATGATTCCGTTCTTTGGCGCATCGGTGTATGACGATCCCGCAATTTATGCGAAGAGCTCGCCGATTACCTTTATAAAGCAAGCGAAGACCCCTACGCTGGTTCTGGTAGGTGAGCGCGACGCAGAGTGCCCTGCTCCCCAGTCTTTTGAGTTCTGGCATGCGCTAAAAACCCTGGGAGTGCCGACCGAACTGGTGGTATATGCAGGCGAGGGACATGCATTCGGTGACCCGAAGAACCGCCTCGACCGAATGCGGCGCACACTCGCGTGGTTCGACCATCACCTTGAGTCTTCGCCTCGCTGACAAGGCGCGGGCTCATCACCTTGAATCTTCGCTTCGCTGACAAGGCGCGGGCTCATCACCTTGAATCTTCGCCTCGCTGACAAGGCGCGGGCTCATCACCTTGAATCTTCGCTTCGCTGACAAGGCGCGGGCTCATCACCTTGAATCTTCGCTTCGCTGACAAGGCGCGGGCTCATCACCTTGAATCTTCGCCTCGCTGACAAGGCGCGGGCTCATCACCTTGAATCTTCGCCTCGCTGACAAGGCGCGGGCTCATCACCTTGAATCTTCGCCTCGCTGACAAGGCGCGGGCTCATCACACCTCGCGAGCGGAAATTCGGCTGTCGCGTCGGCACGTTAACGCCAGCACGTTTAACCACCTGCGCGCCCGGCTGAAAAGCGCAGTTCATCGGATCGCGAACCAATTTCTTTACAACTCCGGCTTCATTGTTTCATCAGGCAACCCATGAGGTAAGTGGCTTTCGGCACGGCCATTGGATACGTGCCTGAGGAATCTACCAGCTCCAACAAAAAAAGAATCGAACCACTGCCGGATTCGTCAGCGGAAAGATTCGAGGCCACCTGTGGACAAGCGGTGAGTCGGATATGTCACAAGCAATGCAAAGTGTAATGATGCAGGCGCTGGGCGCTGGTGTCTTAGCTGGAGCCTTGCTTCTTCTTCCAGCATGCGAAAAGAAGGAAGCGGCCGCGGCTCCTGGGCCGCCTGACGTTCAAGTGGTGGAGGTCGTGCAGCGGGATGTACCTATTACCAGGGAATGGGTCGGGACGCTGGACGGCCTTGTCAACGCCCAGATCCACGCCGAGGTGTCGGGCTATCTGATAAAGCAGAACTACACCAACGGTAGCTATGTGAGCAAAGGCGCGCCGCTTTTTCAGATCGATCCAAGACCGTTCCAGGCAACGCTGGAGCAGTCTAACGGAGATCTGGCACAGGCCAAAGGGCAACTGGCACAAGCGCAAAGCGAGCTGCAAAAATCGCAAGCGATCCTGGGCAAGACAGAACTAGACGTCAAGCGTTATACACCTCTGGCGAAAGAAAGCGCGATCAGCCAACAGGAACTGGACGATGCCATCCAAGCTAACCTCGCCGCTCAAGCCCAGGTCGAGGCGAATAAGGCGGCCATCGAGGCGGCAAAGGCAAAGATCCTGACGAGCCAGGCCGGGGTAGATACCGCCAAATTGAATCTCGGCTTCGCGAGTATCATCTCGCCCGTCGCCGGCATAGCGGCTATCTCGACCGCCCAGGTTGGCGACCTTGTAGGTCCACAAAGCGGCGTCCTGACGACGGTTTCCACCGTCGATCCCATACTCGTGAACTTCACGCCGAGCGAGGCGGAATACCTCAATACCGCAGCGGCGCTCGGGGCTGCGCCGGGGACGGAAGACAAAGTGTTGAAGCAGCTGCAGTTTGAACTGTTGCTCGCAAACGGGACGACATACCCCCAAAAGGGCCGAATATACGCCATCAACCGCGAGATTAGCTCCGGGACTGGAACCATCCTTGTCCAACTCGCGTATCCCAACCCTGGCAACGTGCTTCGTCCCGGTGGTTTCGCCCGGGTCAATACAGTTGTCAAGGTGCAGCGCGGCGCTTTGCTGGTACCGCAGGTTGCGGTTTCCGACGTACAAGGCAACTATCTGATCGCAGTGCTAGGCGGCGACAACAAAGTCAGCATTCTGCCGGTCAAGGCAGGCCCGAAGGTCGGCACCATGTGGGTCATCGACGAAGGGCTCAAGCCCGGCGACCGGGTGGTGGCCGAAGGTATCCAGAGAATTAAAGAAGGCATGCAGGTAAATCCAAAGCCGTACACGCCGCCCGAACAGGCGAAACCTTCCGCGTAATCTCTGTGAGTCGAGGATGAGAGCACATGCCTAAGTTCTTCATCAATCGCCCAATCGTCGCAATGGTGATCTCCATCATCATGGTGATTGGCGGCGTGGTGTGCATTCTGGGCCTGCCAACGGCCCTCTTCCCGAACATCGCCGACCCGCAGATCCAGGTGAAAGCCACTTACGTCGGCGCCGACGCGCAAACAGTGGCCCAGTCCGTTGCCACACCCATCGAGCAGCAGATGAGCGGCGTTCAAGGCATGAATTATATGTATTCGCTCAACGCCAACAACGGCTTGAGCCAATTGACAATCGATTTCGATGTAAAATCCAATCCCAACACGGACCAGATCCTCGCCCAGATGCGAGAGGCACAAGCTGCCTCTCAGCTTCCTTCCGATGTGAATAATTATGGCGTCACTGTTCAGCCCTCGACCCAAGCGCCCATGATGCTGTTCGACCTCTATTCTCCTAACGGTCAATACTCGGCGGAGTTCCTCGCGAATTATGCGTATATCAATCTCCAATACGCGATGACGCGACTACCCGGGGTCGGCAGCGTGCAGATTTTCGGCGCAGGACAGTACGCGATGCGTATTTGGGTCAAGCCCGACCAACTCGCCAAGCTACAGATCACGGTTCCGGAAATTGTGAGCGCAATACAGAATCAGAACACGGTAAATCCGGCCGGGCAAGTGGGAGGCGAACCGGTACCGCCGGGACAGAAGTTCACCTACGCCGTGCGTGCTCCGGGCCGGTTGGTTACGGAGGAGCAGTTCAGCAACATTGTGGTCCGTGCCAAAAGCGACGGATCCATCGTGAGGGTGAAAGACGTCGCGCGAGTGCAATTAGGCGCACAGGTTTACAACCTGCAGGGGCGCTTGAACGGCAAGCCGTCGGCAGTCGTTGCGCTTTACCAGCTTCCAGACTCCAATCTCGTGGAAGCCGCGAAAGCTGCCAAGGCTCTCATGTCTGAGAAGAGCAAGAGCTTTCCGCCCGGCCTCGAGTACGCTATCGCGCTGGATACTTCGCTGCCGGTTACGGCCGGTATCCACGAAATCGTTAAAACGCTGGTGGAAGCATTAGTGCTTGTCATCATCGTAGTGTTTATATTCCTGCAGGGCTGGCGGGCCACGCTGATTCCTCTGCTCGCAGTACCCGTCTCGTTGGTCGGGACGTTTGCCGTCTTCCCTCTGCTCGGGTTTTCCATCAACACGCTTTCGCTTTTTGGCATGGTACTGGCCATCGGACTAGTGGTGGATGACGCCATTGTTGTCACGGAGGCAGTGGAACACCACATTGAACACGGCCTTTCGCCGAAGGATGCCGCCCTCAAAGCAATGGAGGAGGTTTCCGGCCCAGTGGTAGGCATCGCCCTGGTGCTCTCGGCCGTATTCATACCCACCGCTTTCATACCGGGCATTACCGGACTGCTTTACCAACAGTTCGCCGTAACCATCGCGGTATCGGTGCTGATTTCCGCCTTCAACGCGCTCAGCCTGAGCCCGGCCCTGGCTGCTTTGCTCCTGCGGCCAAAGAAGGAATCGCACGGCCCACTGGCCGCCTTTTTCCGCTGGTTCAACCGCGTATTCGGCCGGGCCACCGACGGGTATGTGGGCCTGTGCAGAACGCTCATTCACAAGCTGGCTTTCGCCGTTCTGCTTTTACTCGGCTTCGCTTTCCTGGCCGGTTTCTTCGGCAAGAGAGTCCCTGCAGGATTTCTGCCCGATGAAGATCAGGGCTATGTCTTCGCTGTGGTTCAGCTCCCCAATGCCGCTTCCCAGGAGCGCGCCTCCAGTACCGCCCGCCGGCTGGAAGACATTATTCTTAAGACGCCGGGCGTCGAATACTGCACCACCGTGGTTGGCTTCAACCTGCTGAGCGGCGTGCAAACCACCTACAGCGCCTTTTTCTGGATAAGCTTCAAGAATTGGGATGTCCGCTTGGCGCCCGACGAGCAGTATGCGGCCATTAAGGCCCACCTCGCCGAGGCGTTCCGCCAAGTACCTGAAGGCATCGCAATCGATTTTCCGCCCCCGCCCATTCCTGGCATAGGAGCATCCGGCGGCCTGCAATTTGTGCTGGAAGACCGCACCGGCTCGAACCCGGAAGTACTTGCGGCCAATCTGAACAAATTCATGGATGCTGCTCGCAAGCGCCCGGAGATCGGCTTGATCTTCACCACGGCTCTAATGGCCGTTCCGCAGGTCTATGTCGATGTCGACCGCGACAAGGTGCTAACGCAGGGCGTGCCCTTGAAAGACGTATACCAGACCCTTCAGGCCTTCATGGGAGGCGCATTCATCAACTACTTCAACCGTTTCGGGCTGCAGTGGCAGGTCTATGTCGAGGCGGAGGGCGATTACCGCACGAGGGCAGAGAACGTCGGCCAATTCTACGTAAAGAACGACAGGGGCAACATGGTGCCGCTCTCTACGCTTACCAGGATTGAGCGGCGGGTGGGGCCGGAGTTTGTGATGCACTACAACCTGTACAACGGAGCGCAGATCGTCTGCGGGCCGGCGCACGGTTACAGCGCAATACAGGCCATGGACGCGCTAGAGAGCGTCTTTAACGAGACGATGCCAAGTGGTATGGGGTATGACTACATGGGCATGTCTTACCAGGTGCAGTTGGCGCGGAAAGGCGTCTCGCCCGGAGTGATCTTCGGACTATCGCTTTTGTTTGTCTTTCTTGTCCTGGCCGCGCTTTATGAGAGCTGGACTTTGCCCTTCAGCGTGCTGCTGAGCACTCCCATCGCGGTGTTTGGCGCATTGGGAATGCTGTATCTCAGGCGCACAGGAAATCTTTCTTTTGAGACCGACATTTATGCGCAGATCGGTCTGGTTATGCTGATCGGTCTCGCGGCCAAGAACGCCATCCTGATCGTCGAGTTCGCAAAGGCGGGGTTCGAGAAGGGTGAATCGTTATATGATGCGGCACTGGAAGGCGCCAAATTGCGCTTGAGGCCGATTCTGATGACGTCGTTCGCCTTCATACTCGGCTGCGTGCCGCTGTGGCGGGCCGAAGGGTCAGGAGCAGTGTCACGACAGATCATGGGCACTACCGTCATTGGTGGAATGCTCGCCTCCAGCGCGATTGCAGTTTTCATCATCCCGGCCTTGTTCTATCTGGTCGAGAAACTAAGCGGAGCAGAGCGTGCGAAGCCCGCTGTAAAAGAACAGCCCCTGGTGCCGAGAACGGCGGAATAACGAAGAGAGACCCGATGCCGAGATCAAGGCACTCTGCTAAGCGCCACCGGCTAGTTGCGTATTCAGCCATTCTTCCGCTGGCGATACTTCTATCGAGTTGCGCGGTCGGGCCCAATTATCAGCGCCCGAAAGTAAATACTCCGGCCACGTTTCGAGGGGCAGAGGGCGCGGCTCAGCAGGCCTCCCTGGCCGACCTGCCGTGGTGGGAGGTTTTCAAGGACGAGACGCTAAAAGAGCTCATCAAAACGGCTCTGGCCAATAACTACGACCTGCGGGTTGCGATTACGCGCGTCGAACAGGAACGCGAAATCCTGGCTGAGGCCCGCTCGGAGTACTTTCCGGCTATCGGCTACGGGGTTACACTGACGGGCGGCAGGAATCAGTTTCAGTTCGCTCCAAGCTCCAACAGCATTAAAGTTCAAGGATTCCTCGCAGCCCTTGCGAGCGCGAGCTGGGAACCCGACATCTGGGGCCGCATCCGGCGCACGAACGAAGCTGCCAGAGCCGAGTACCTCTCGACCGACGAAGCACGACGCGGGGTGATGCTTACGGTGGTGAGCGACGTCTCGCAAGCTTACTTCCAACTTCTCGGATTGCAACTGCAACTCGATATCGCCCGACAGAGCGTCGAAGCGTTCAAAGGCTCCGTGGCGCTTTTTGAGGAGCGCTTAAAGGGCGGCGTTTCCTCCCTGTTGCCTGTGTCCCGCGCGCAGGCCGACGAGTCGACGGCTGCAGCCGAGATTCCGGAGCTTGAGCGGCAAATTGCTCTTACGCAAAACCAGATCAGCGTGTTGCTTGGTGAGAACCCGGGTCCCATAGAGGTCAAGGCAAAGCTTCTGTTGGAGACGGTTCCACCTGAAGTGCCGGCAGGCCTCCCTTCCGCGTTACTGGAGCGCCGGCCGGACGTGCTTTCTGCGGAAGAGACGGTGCACGCCGCCAGTGCCCAGATCGGCGTCGCAACAGCGGCTTTCTTTCCGCAGATTGGACTGACTGCATTTCTAGGCAAGATAAGTACGCCACTGAGCAATGTCACTCTCGGGCTTACGAATGCCTGGAGCGCAGGTACAAACATAACGGGCCCGATATTCGAAGGCGGCAAGCTCAGAGCGTCAAAACGCCAGGCGATCGCCGCCTGGCAGCAAGCCACTCTGCAGTTCCAGCAAACCGCGCTGAGCGCCTTTCAAGATGTTTCCAACGCTCTCATTTCACGTGAGAAATACGATGAGATACGGACAGAGCAGGCTCGGGCGGTGGAAGCTGACCAAACATCCGTCAACATTGGGCTGAAGCGTTACATGCAAGGACTATCCAGCTACCTTGAAGTACTACTTGCCCAGGAGCAACTGTATCCGGCTCAACTTGCACTCGCTCAGACGGAGCTGAACCGCCGGCTAGTGATTGTGCAACTGTACAAAGCGTTGGGCGGAGGATGGAACCTGACGGATGCTCAGTGGACAAGCGCCAGCGCGCAAACGAGTGCGCCCAATCAGCCAGTTCCAAAGCCCTAATAGCCGCAACCGCTGCCGGCCAGAATCCATGTCAGCGAGCACTCCATCGTCGACGACCACAAGACCGCCGATCGACGCGATTATCAGCCCATTCGCGCGCTTCGCACGAATGGAGGCCGCGGGCGGCATTCTGCTTTTGGCCAGCACGATTGTGGCACTCGCCTGGACCAACTCGCCGTGGGTGGAACGCTATCACGCGATTTGGAACACCGAGGTCTCCATAGGTTTCGGCAAGTTTTTCTTGTCCATCAGCCGTCACGACTGGGTGGATGACGGGCTCATGTCCATTTTCTTTTTCCTGGTCGGACTCGAAATCAAACGCGAGGTTCTGATAGGGGAACTGTCGTCCTTGAAGCAGGCGAGTTTCCCATTCATAGCGGCACTGGGCGGTACCGTCTTCCCAGCGCTGATTTACTTTGCCATTAATCACGGTGGTTTGGGCCGCAATGGATGGGGCATTCCGATGGCGACGGACATAGCGTTCGCCTTGGGAGTGCTCGCCCTGCTTGGCGATCGAGTTCCGGTGACGCTCAAAGTGTTTGTGACGGCGCTGGCGATTGTGGATGACATTTTCGCGGTGCTTGTGATTGCGGTTTTTTACACAGACCAGATTCAGTTCGTCAGTCTCGCCGCCGGCCTGGCAGGGGTTGCTTTGTCGTTCGGCGCAAATCTGCTCGGCATTCGCAAGCCCGCGGTATATGCACTTCTTGGCGTGTTCGTGTGGTGCGCGGTACTTGAATCGGGAGTGCATGCAACCATTGCCGGTATCCTGATGGCATTCACCATTCCCGCGAAGACGTATCTCGACAGGGCCCATTTCCTGGAGCGGAGCCGAGCGCTTCTTGACCGATTCGAAGCGGCGCGACCCCACTCGTTCGAAGAGGCCGCGGCAATTCACACACTGGAAAAACAGGTTGAACTGATCGAATCGCCCTTACACCGCATAGAGCACTTACTTCAGCCCTGGGTGAGCTTTCTTGTCATGCCCTTGTTCGCATTCGCGAACGCGGGCGTCCGCGTTCGCGGCCATGGCGTAGCGGCGGCGACACATCCGGTGACACTCGGCGTCGCGCTGGGACTCTTCATTGGAAAACCTGTGGGAATATCACTGTTCGCCTGGATGTCGGCAAAGACCAGGTTGGGGACACCCCCGATAGGAGCTTCATGGAGGCAGATCTTTGCGGCCAGTTGCGTTTGCGGGATCGGGTTCACGATGTCTCTC
>Ga0213872_10002543_pt1 | contig 10633 bp, 7 predicted proteins | sample VelepicomBERX_R2_FD_160071 | JGI IMG/M metagenome (GOLD analysis project Ga0213872, IMG submission 160071) | Rhizosphere microbial communities from Vellozia epidendroides in rupestrian grasslands, the National Park of Serra do Cipo, Brazil - RX_R2 | ecosystem: Host-associated > Plants > Roots >... | reverse complement strand
AGGCGCACGGGGAAGCGGCAGCTCAACGCCTGCGTATGCAACTTGCCGGTCGTGTTGACGATCACAACGTCGATATTGGGGTAGGTCTGCGCCGAAACTGAATCCAGGGCCGCGCCAAGCGTTGCACGATTGGAGCTGCGGATCAGGATTGTGACGCGGCGCAGCTCGTCCCCTGTTTGCGGCAATGGAGGCAATGCACTCAACCCCAGCGAAGGCGCTTGGTTGAGTTCCGTCGCCGTCGCGATGAAATACGCCTCAGCCGACTCGACACCCTGCCCCGCGAGTGTATAAGCGCGATAGCGATTCAAAGCCGTCATCGCTTCGTCGTAGCGATTGAAGGCCAGCTGCGAGGCGAACACCTGCATGGCCGCCGACTTGCCCGTCACCTGCCCTGTCAGGTTTAGTAAACGATTCGGACGCATCGGCGCGCTGACTTCGTATTGCGCCAACAACACGCTGCCACCGACCCGACGCACCGCCTCCCGTGCAGCCAGCGCGACCGCACGATGATCTGGGTGCAGCTCGCCTGCCCATGGCGCATAGACGACCGCTGCCTTGGCCTCGCATATTGCATTTACGATGCGCTGGATAAGGGGCTCGCCATAGTCGACGGCACGATCGGGGATTGCCCAGGAGACGGGAGCGTCGATGCCCAGAAGCTTCGCTGCCTCGATACTTTCCTGCAGGCGTGTGTCGGTTGACTCGCCTTGCTGTGCTCCATCCGTCACGAGCACGACGGTAACGCGGTCACCCTGCGCCATGTGGGCACGCATGGCACCGTAGCAACCAAAAATCTCGTCGTCTGGATGCGGCGCCAGCACGAGCGCGTTGCCATTCGCCAGGCTATCGACGGCCGAGAAAGGAATCAGGTCTTGTTCGTTGATCGACATAGTCGCTTACATAGAGAGATACAGGCCAATGCTGCGCGCGGTCGTCGACATGCGAAGCCCCGCGTTCAGGGCCCTCCACTGCCGCAAGCCAAACGGCAACTGCGGCAATGCAATGAATGCTTCAGCAGTCTCGCGCTGCACCGGGTCCAACACGTCCCTATAGCGCGCAAGAAAGCTGCTTGCCTGCGCCCGTTTGCACGCAAGCGAAACACGGATTGTAAGCCAACCTTGCCGGATTCCGCTGCCCATCAGTGCCGGCAGGCTGGCGGCCCGCGCGCCGACTGCATTGTTTGCATGCTGGCGATAGCGCACTGTTGGCGTATCGACCACGCCGATGACGCCGAAGGCGCTGGCCACCAATGCCAGCCACCAGTCATGCATGATGGCCTCCGCAGGAATCGGGCGCGCTCGCTCAATGAGTTGCCGATTGATCATCGAGGCGCAGCCGGTGACGCAGTTCTCCAGCATCAGACGCTTGAAGCTGGCGCCGGCGCGCGGGTCGAGCCCCATATGGGACCAAAACGACGAAGCGTCAGTTCTGAGCACGGAATCGGTTACGACCAGGTCGCTATGGACCAGCACCGGGCAACCCGCATGTGCCGCCTCGATGCGCCGCATTTCAGCCCACAAGACGGCAATCTTGTTCGGCAGCCATTCATCGTCCTGATCAGCGAACAGGACGTAGTCCGCATCTACCTCATCTAGCATGGCACCGAAATTGGCACTGGCACCGCCTGGACCATCCCGATCGTTGGCGAGCAGTCGTACCCGTTCTGGATATCGACCGGCAAAATCCTTGAGAATTTCGACGGTGCCGTCGCTCGAGCCGTCGTCACGCGCGATCAGTCGCCAGTCACCATGTGTCTGTGCGGCGATTGAAGCTAATTGCCCGGATAGGAATTTCGCCCCGTTATAGGTGGCGAGCAGAATATCGACTGTCATCGTGTACAGAATGCAACCAACACCCGATCACCAAGCGCCATCACATGCGGCACGCCCCATCGCCGGCAAACGGACTCGGGAGCCCATGCGAGGCAGCAAGGGCGGGAAATAGGCTTGGACATTCGGCAACTGGCGCAATTTTAATGCTCGCATTGTAACAGGCTTTGACAGGTGCTTCAGGCTGCGATCGATCAACACGGCTCTCCATTGCGTTGGCAGTTGAATTGCGCAAACTATATCAACCCATACAAGGTGATATTTTGTCACAAATAGTAAATTCGTCTTTTATCGTAACCACAATCAAGATTATTTTAATAGGGGCACATTAGACTGCTGCGCCAATACATCAAATAATGAATAAGGCGTAAAAAAATAGATCAATTCCGTGTGAATCGGTATATTCGGCACGAAATATCGATGCTCGACGTACGATGCCGGGCCACTGCGAGCAGTCGCCACGCAAGGAGCGGAGCCGCTTGGCACCAGCCGGGAAGCACCTCTCGACGGAATGGCGCCACTGCGTAGCGAAGGACAGCAGAAAGACAAACGGCCCGCATTTCTGCGGGCCGTCGATGTCTGGCGGAAAGGGTGGGATTCGAACCCACGATACGCCGAAACGTATACTGGATTTCGAGTCCAGCGCATTCGACCACTCTGCCACCTTTCCGATGGAAGCTGCGCATTTTGGAGATCAATTCGGAACTTGTCAACCGTTATGCTTCTAATTCATTCGTGTCACAATCAGCCATCCTCGCCAATCCTTGCCTATGCGCCATCTACGTAAGCTGATCTCGCTGTCGATGACCTTGCTGCTCGCCTGCACCGCAAAACAGGAGGCACCGAAGACGCCATCACTTCCTCCGCTGCAGGACAAGGGCGAACTCACCGTCCTGCTGCGCAACGGCGCCACCAGCTTTTACGTTGATTCAGAAGGGAAATATGCCGGAATCGACTACGATCTGGTGACGCTGTTCGCGGCCCAGAATGGCTTGAAGGTGAAAATCGAAGTGGCGCCACGCGTGGCCGAGACACCGGACCGTCTGGCCAAACACCAAGCCCACCTGGGCGTTGGCCTGGTACGCGGCGCACAGAAGTCCCTTCAGTACGGACCGGAGTACCTCAAGGTACAGCCGGTCCTGGTATACCGTTCCGACGGCCGCGAACCGAAGGACCTGAATGATCTGGGCGATGGCATCCTGATGGCGGGTAGCCAGTACGTGCCGTCGCTGCAGGCACTGCGCACGCACTATCCGAAGTTGCATTGGGACGAAGCGCAGTTCCAGGACACGGATGATCTGGTCGAAAAGGTAGCCAATGGCTTAATCGATTACGCGGTGGCCGACGACTACGGCGTAGGCGTAGCGCAGAACTATCATCCAACGGCCGACGTGGCATTCGACGTGGGTGCACCGTTGTCGCTGGGTTGGGCCTGGTCCGACAACGTGCCAAAGGACTTTGCCAGCCGCGTAGATGCCTTCTTCGCTGGTATCAAGAAGGACGGTACGCTGGCCAAGCTCATCGACCGCTACTATGGTCACGCAACGCGCTTGCAGACGGACGATGCGACGGCCTTCCTCAGCAAGCGGCTCAGCGACCTGCCCAAGTACCGGCGCTTCTTCATGGACGCAGCGGCCGCCTACGGCCTGGACTGGCGCCTGCTCGCCGCCCTCTCCTACCAGGAATCGCACTGGGACCGCTTTGCCACCAGCGCCTACGGCGTGCGCGGCCTCATGATGCTGACTAACGATACGGCCGACAAGCTTGGTGTCGACGATCGCCTCGATCCTGAGGAAAGCATTACGGGTGGCGCAAAATACCTGGACATGTTGAAGAGTGAACTACCCGCCCGCATCCCCGAGCCAGACCGCAGCTGGCTGACACTCGCCGCCTACAATATCGGTACGGCCCACCTGGAAGACGCACGTGTACTGGCGCAGCGCTTGGGCAAGAATCCGAACAGCTGGACCGACCTGAAGACCGTGATCCCGCTGCTGCGCAACTATGAGTATTTCAGCACGCTGAAGTACGGCTTCGCGCGCGGTGGCGAAACGGTGGTGTTCGTGGAGAACGTGCGCAGCTATTACGACATCCTGGTGCGCTTCGAGAAGTCAGACCGCCCGATTTTCCCGCCCTTCAACGAGCAAGTGACGGTAGCGAATCCCGAAGGGGTAAAGCTGGGAATTGACAATAGTGCGGGAGGAAACTAGGCCATTGGCCTCGCCGGGTGGAATCGAACCACCAATTGACCCTTAGGAGGGGCCGGTTATATCCATTTAACTACGGCGAGAACCTACGCCCGGTGGCCGGGAATACAGTAAGACAACGCTTGCCACCCAGGCCGGGCGGCGGCATTCTACCACCGACAGCCCAATCACACATCCACCGGCCTTTACCTGGTGCGATCGGGACCCTATTCAAAGGAGTGCAGAAGTGAAGAAACTCGCAGTGGCCGGCCTATTGGCCATTTCATTGTTTGCATCGAGCGCCGCTGAAGTCGGCCAGGCCGCGCCAGCGTTTGCGCTCACCGACCAGAACGGCAAGACCCACACCAGCGACGAATACCACGGCAAGTGGCTAGTCCTGTACTTCTATCCGAAGGCCGGCACGCCTGGCTGCACGGAAGAGGCTTGCAGCTTTCGCGACGATATTGTTGTGCTGCATGCGCTAGGCGCAGAAGTGGTCGGCGTGAGCACCGACTCGGTCGACGCCATCCATGCCTTCGGCCAGGAGCACACCCTGCCCTTCACCTTGCTGGCCGATACGGAAGGTAAAGTGTCGGAAACCTACGGTGCGTTGACCAATCTTGGCCTGATGAAATACGCCAAGCGCTATACCTACCTGATCAACCCGGATGGCAAGGTTGTGAAGTTCTATAAGGACATCGATACCAAGACCTATGCCAAGACGATCGCTGCCGACCTGCGCCAGCTGGCAGGCAAGAGTTCGTAAGTGCTTCATTGATAAAATGAAAACGGCCTGCAATGCAGGCCGTTTTTCATTACGAGGTGACCTACAGTTTACCAACCGTCGCTGCTACCACCGCTATCAGAGCTGCCACTGTCGAAGCTGCTGCCGCCGGAGTCCCAGCTATTGCTGTTGTCGTTACCGAAGTCGATGGGTCGCGTATCCATATCGCGGTCGGCTTGGGCGCCCGGGTCGATGTATTGATCCTGCTGCGGCACTTGCTCGACATAACCCTGAGGGCCATAGCCCGACGAACCGTAGTGCGGGCGATCCAGGGCGCGCTCGACCAACTCATCGGCAACCACACCAGCTGCGAAGCCGGCCAGGCCTGCGCCGATACCGCTGCCACCCGTGTTGATGACCGTAGGACCACCCATGCCGTAGCCCCCCCCACCTACCGTGTAGCTACCACCACCGGGCAGGCTGCCGCCGCCAACGGAGTTCACTACCGTTGTATTGCGGCGACCGAACAGACTCACCAGCCAGCCCACCACAGCGATAATCACCACAATCATGAGGATGAAGCCCAGCGGCCCCATGCCAGAACGCTCATGCTGCACCGGGACGGTGGAGTACACCGGTACCTGATGGGTCACCACAGGTGCACCTGACACACGTACCGGCTGGTGGTTGCCATGGTTCAGCAAGTCAGCTTCCAGCGAGCGGAATTTTTCTGGATTGGTAAAGGAAATATTCGGATCCAGGTGCTTTGCCGTGAGCATCTGGTCTGTGGCATCGTCGTAGTGATGGTTGTGGGCCAGCACTTCAGCGTATTCATAGTGGGCCTTTGCGCTGTTCGGATGAGCCGAAACCACTTCCTTCAGCATCGACTCGGCCGATGCGTAATCTCCGCGGCCAACGGCGGCCTTGACGTCATTCGGCGTAGGTACTGCCAGTGCCGCGATCGACAACAATGCCGCAAATAGCATGGGCAAAACACGCACGATATTCTCCTTGAGTTATGCAGGGCTGGCCGCGCAGGCCGCCCCACAAGTCTTTATATGATGGCATTTCTCGCTGGCTGCAAGGGTCTACCGCCGGTCATATTTCCATGGCCATAGCCCAGACGCCATCTAACGTGGCGCAGTCTAGCGTGCTTGTGGCTTGGATGGATACGCCGCGCGACGGTTCCTGCACAGGCCGTTGCAACTAGCGCTTATAGCGTGGCCTTGTGAAGGGCTGATGAAGCTTGCACCGCTGCGTAGCCGTGTTAGGCCAAGGCGTCGACCAGGCTGCCTAGGGTTGAGCTGCCGTCCGTCGATACAGTGCTTGAGAGTGTCTGCAGGAAGGATTGCAGGTCAGTGGCGGTACCGGCGTTGGCACCTGCGGGGCCGCTGGGCATATCGCTCAACAGCTTTTGGTAGGCAGCCTGCAACTGGTCGTAAGCGGACAAGCCCGAACTGCCGGCATTCAGGCCCTGAGCAAGCGACTGCAGTGAACCTGCAAGACCGCTCTGCGGATTGCCGCCGGCAGCGGCGGAATTTGCCGCTTGGTTAGCGGCCCCGCTGCTTGCACCACCGTTTACCGCCTCGAACAAAGCCTGCAGGAACGCACGCATGTCCTTGGCAACCGTAAACGAATCTGCGCCGGCCGTGGACGCGGGCGTGGCGGCGTTGGCGCTGGCGGTGTGAGCGAAATGGACGGTATTGGATGGCAGCGTATAGCCAAGCCGCGCGAAAGCCAGCATGACGCTGCCCGCAAGGCCGTGGCCGCCAAGCACCGGAACAGCCGTGCCCGCAGTGGTTGCGCCACGTGTCGTGTCGGTCGCATTCAACAGCGATGCCAACCTGGCCTGGACACCAAGGGACTGCTCATCGTTATACGATGCAGCACCAAACGGCACTTGCCCATAGACTGTCTTGCTGGCGACGGCTGCGACCGACATGATGACCTCCAAAGCGGATTGGCCTCGTAACGGGCCTCGTTTTGGAGCATCAAGCAGCAAATGTCATGCCAATGGCGTAAATTAAAGAAAAAGCCGAAGGGAAACCCCTTCGGCTTTTACGTACCGACTTCCAGCGCGACTTACAGCTGACCGGCGTTTTCAGCCAGGTACTTGGCTACGCCATCGGCGTCGGCCTTCATGCCGGCCTTGCCCTTGTTCCAGCCAGCCGGGCACACTTCGCCGTGCTCTTCCGTGAACTGGAGGGCGTCGACCATGCGGATCATTTCGTCGATATTCCGGCCCAGCGGCAGGTCGTTCACCACTTGGTGGCGCACCACGCCTTCGCGGTCGATCAGGAAGGAGCCGCGGTATGCAACGCCGTCGGCAGCTTCCACGTCATAGGCCTTGCAGATTTCGTGCTTGATGTCGGCCACGAGCGTGTACTTGACGGGGCCGATGCCACCCTTTTCGATCGGGGTATTGCGCCATGCGCTGTGGGTGAATTCGCTGTCGATGGAGACGCCAATCACTTCCACATTACGCTTCTTGAATTCTTCCAGGCGATGATCGAAAGCGATCAGTTCGCTCGGACAGACGAAGGTAAAGTCCAGGGGGTAGAAGAATACAACTGCGTACTTGCCGCGCGTAGCGCCGGAGAACGAGTAGTTTCCATTGATCTCGCCACTGCCAAGTACGGCTGCTGCGGTAAAGTCGGGGGCTTTCTTGCCAACGAGAACGGCCATTTCACTACTCCTGATTCGGGTTGAACGTAGAAGATGAATGTAGGTCTTGGGCGACTTGGCGTCAAATTGAATAAGCGTAACGTTCCAATAGGCGACGCCTATTGGCGTGAGGCTCCCTAGTCACCTGGTAAGACCGTTCTACCCGTCCAATGTTGCAAAACACCGCTAGCGGTTTCGGCCGGCATCGGGTGTGCAAATAGAAAGCCCTGCATCACGTCGCAGCCCAAGGCCATCAGGCGCTCCACCTGCTCTTCCCGCTCCACCCCTTCCGCAACAAGTTGCAGACCCAGGCTGCGCGATAGGCTGACGATAGCGGCAACAATGGCCGCGTCATTGCTGTCTGTCAGCAGATCACGCACAAAGGATTGGTCCACCTTGAGCACGTCAACGGGAAAGCGCTTTAGGTAGGACAGGCTCGAGTAACCCGTCCCGAAATCATCGATCGCCACCGAGATACCGATATGCTTGAGTTCGCCCAGCACACGACGTGTGTGATCCGTGTCGATAAGCATGGTGCCCTCGGTAATTTCAAGTTCCAGGCTACTTGGTTGCAGCCCCGCCTCGGCCAATATCGTCTGCACCATCTCCGTAAAGTCCGTCGCAGCGAACTGGGCCGCGGAGATATTTACCGCAATACGCAGGGGCGCGATGCCCATCTCCAGCCAGCGCCGGCACTGCCGACAGGCCTCCAGCAACACATATTTGCCCAGGGGTACAATCAGACCGGTCTCTTCGGCCAGAGGGATGAAGCCAGCCGGCGAGACCAAGTCCCCATTGTGGTCATGCCAGCGTACCAAGGCTTCCACCCCAATCAACCGGCGCTGCCGCGCATCGATCTTCGGCTGGTAAAACACCGAGAAGGCACCCTGGTCCAGCGACTGGCGCAAATGTTTCTCCAATGCATGGCGCGCCAGGATCAGGTCCCCGATATCGGCCGAATAGAACTGATAGCGGTTGCGCCCCGATTGCTTGGCGCGATACATGGCCGCGTCGGCATTACGCAGCAGTGTCTCGTGGTCGCGCCCGTCGTCCGGGAAGACGCAGATGCCCATGCTGAACGTGGCCTGTAGACGTGTCCCGGCGATTTCATAGTTGGTCGATACGGAATCGATCAGCTTGTCGGCGAGCTGCGCCACAGCCTCGGTAGAGGCGACCTGGGGCAGCAGGATAATGAACTCGTCGCCGCCGCGCCGACTCACGGTATCGACGGCACGCAAACAACCCGCCAGGCGGATAGCAATCGCGCGCAGCAGTTCGTCGCCCACCGCATGCCCAAGCGAATCGTTGACGTATTTGAAATGGTCCAGATCCAGGATCATCAGTGCAAACTTGGCATCCGTACGTTCCGCGGCATGCACGGCCTGCCGCACCCGATCGTTCAGCAGCGCCTTGTTGGGCAAATCGGTAAGCGCGTCATGTTGCGACAAATGAGCCATCTTCAGTGCCAGGCGACGCACCTCGCTCACGTCGTGGAAGGCAATGATGGCCCCGGACGTCGTGCCGCTTTCGTCACAGATCGGTGCGGCCGAATCTTCCAGGCTGTACTCGGCACCATCACGCCGTACCAGCACAGAATTGATCGCCATGCCAACGGCCCGATCCTCGCGCAACGCGAATCGGATAGGATTGGTCACACGCGAGCGGCTGACTGCATCGCGCAGGTCCATTACCTCCTCAATGGGCCGGCCGCTTGCCTCGGCCATACTCCAGCCGGTGAGTTCTTCCGCCACGCCATTCATGAAATTGACCATGCCTGCACGGTCCGTCACCACCACAGCATCGCCAATGGCATTCAAGGTAACGCGCAGCGCCTCCTTTTCGTCGCGCAGCGCCATCTCCGCCTGCTTGCGCGCCGTGATATCGGTAGCCAGCACAAAGAAGCCTTCCGTCTCACCGTCCTTCTGGTCGGGAATAAAGGAAACCTGGGCACAGCGCACACCACCGGATGGTGTGGTAACCGACTGCTCGAAGAACTGCGGCTGACCAGCCAACACTTCCTGGATACGCGGCATGCTTTCCTGGTACAGGCCCTGCCCCAGCAGCTCCTCAAGATGGGCGCCGCATACGTCCTCCGGCCGGCGCCCAAACCAGTCAAGGTAGGCCTGATTGCCGAAGCGATTGCGCAGGTCGCTGCTCCAATAACCAATCATGGCCGGCATATTGTCCAGGATGGCTTGTAGGTCGTCGTGCATGCGCTCCAGTGCGTCCGTCTGCTGCTTGAGGCGCAGGTGCGCGATCACACGGGCGCGGGCGACGGCCATATTGACGGGCTTGGCAATGAAATCCACGGCACCGGCCGCCAGCGCACTGATCTCGCGCTCGCTGTCGTTATGCGCCGTCACGAAAATCACCGTGCAGCCACACGTGGCCGGATCGGCCTTCAGGCGCCGGCACACGCCGAAGCCGTCGACGCCGGGCATTTCCACGTCGAGCAGGATCAGGTCGGGATGGGATTCGCGCGCAAGCCGGATGCCGCGCTCGCCGTCTGTCGCAAAGAGTATTTCCGCCAGGTCGCCCAAGCCGCCGCTGAGGGCATGGATGCTGGGAATGCTGTCGTCGATGATAAGAATCAGGCCGCGGCTGGGCGTGGCATGGGTAAGCACGTCTTTCCTCCTCAAAGGCAAGCGCTACTCCGCCTGCCGGCCGGTGCTGTTACCGCACCTTGCCGAGCACACCAGTGTTCTGGCTTCTATCTCTTTGTTCTTTATAGTGCTTTGTTCAGAAAAGCAGTGTCATTGCGCAAATATATTTTCCGACGATCGGAAACGTAAAAAGAAAAGGGCGCCAAAGGCGCCCTTGAACCCTGCGTGATGCAATTGACCTAGGTGCGCGGCAGTGTCACGCCTATCTGTCCCTGGTACTTGCCACCGCGATCCTTGTACGAGATTTCGCAGATATCGTCGCTGTCAGCCTCGAAGAACAGCACCTGGGCGCAGCCTTCGTTGGCGTAGATCTTCGCCGGCAGCGGCGTCGTGTTGGAGAACTCCAGCGTCACATAGCCTTCCCATTCCGGCTCGAACGGCGTGACGTTCACGATGATGCCGCAGCGTGCATAGGTCGACTTGCCCAAGCAAACAGTGAGCACATTGCGCGGAATGCGGAAATACTCGACCGTGCGGGCCAGCGCGAAGGAGTTCGGCGGGATGATGCAGTAGCCCTTGCCCGATACGTCGACAAAGCTGTTTTCGTCGAAGTTCTTCGGGTCGATC